>Ga0206969_1016_pt1 | contig 50217 bp, 45 predicted proteins | sample Alteio_BWOrgHeat_87_FD_153256 | JGI IMG/M metagenome (GOLD analysis project Ga0206969, IMG submission 153256) | Enriched cells from forest soil in Barre Woods Harvard Forest LTER site, Petersham, Massachusetts, United States -... | ecosystem: Environmental > Terrestrial > Soil > Temperate forest >... | reverse complement strand
GCACATAAAAAATTGCCGGCATCATTTTTACATCCTCTTGGTCATTTATCATATAAAAACAATATGCATCGCCAACATTGTCTTTGTGGAGGGCAACCACCATGCAATTTTTATAGTCTTGCCCAAATTCCTTCGCTAACGGCACCATGCACGTTGCCCCCCAATCGGCGTTGAATTCCTTTTTAACTGCCTCCGGCGGAAACATTTTAATAGTTCCCTTACCTAATCGTCCGCCCGAAATATTTAATAGTATGGCCTGGAAACTCATTGGGTAAAATTTATTGGGGCTTATGTTACTTATAACTCCTGGGTCTTTTTTCATAGCTTCAAATTGTTTCATTAAACTGTCTAAAGGCCTTAGGGCATATCTCACTTCGAAATTATGTCCCGGAAATTTAACCGCATATTCATAATTCATTTGGCTGTTTTTAATGATTAGCGTTTCTTCGGAACCCGCCGGTTTATCAAAACTCATTTGCGCGCGCGTAAGCAAACTGGTGAAGGTTGAAGGAAGATCAATAAGCCGGGCGCTTACGGTAAAACAAACAGCGATAAATAAAATGATAAACCATATTGGTTTACCCTTAAAAATATTTTTAGTTTTCATGATTCGAACAAGGTTTATAGTGGAAAGGTAGGTATAAATAATTAAGATAATAATTACATTAGGCGAATAATTTACCAGTGATTTATGAAAATAAACTTACTAATATCTATAGTTTGTTGCCTGCTGTATGTTGACCAAAGCTTTGCGCAAAAACGGAATGTGTATTTTTTAAAAAATTCGGGCGCAGAAGTTAAAGTAATTGACAGTGCTGATTTTATACGAATAGTAAGTGAACCCGATTCAGGTTCGGTTTTATTTAATGTTTCTGAAATGTATTTAAATAAGGCACGAAAGCTGATTGGTAAAAGTTCGCGAGTAATGCCGCTCTCACTGGAAGGGCAATGTATAACTTATTACCCGTCAGGAATAAAACGGGAAATAGTAAACTACAAACAAAATATTAAAGATGGTGATGCTTATGAATTTTATCCGAATGGCCAGCTTTATACTTATAAAAAATATATTTCCAGTAATTCGGGCACAGATGCCCGGTTTTTAATAGTAAGCTGTAATGACTCTACTGGTAAAGCACTCACTGTTAATGGAAATGGCTATTACATCCGCTATGACGAAAACTTCAAAAATATTGTAGAAGAAGGGAATGTAAAATCAGGCTTAAAAGATGGGAAATGGCAAGGCATATTTGAAAATAGACTTGGAAATAAAATAAACAGGGCATTATTCACTGAAGAGTATAATACCGGTAAATTAATTTCGGGACAAGTGGTTGATGAGAATAATAAAACATATAATTATACAGTCCGCGAAGCCCAGCCTCAATATAGAGGCGGCATGGAAGCTTTTTATCGTTATTTAGCTCAGAATATAAGGTATCCTTATAATGCCAGGCGTAATAATATATCCGGAAAAGTTATTTGCCAATTTGTTGTTGAAAAAGATGGTTCATTAACGGATTTTAAGGTGATACGAAGTCCCGATAATGATTTGAGCGAGGAGGCTTTGCGTATTTTGCGGCAATCACCAAACTGGATGCCAGGCATACAATTCGGTCAGCCTGTAAGAGTTATGTATACCGTACCTATTGATTTTACATTAGGTACTCCAAGGTAATTACATCACCGCCAACTCCCTGTTATACTTATTTCTATAATTCACGGGCGATAACCCGGTTATCTTTTTAAACAGGTTACGGAAAGCTTTACTATCCGAATACCCTATGGCATACATGATCTCGTTAATGTTTTCGCGGCCCGATTCGAGGCTTTTTTTTGCGGCCTCAATTTTTACGCGCTGCAGATATTCGACCGGGGTGTTGGATGTTGCTTTTTTAAAGCGCCGCTCAAAATTACGTTTGCTTATGGCCACCATTTCTGAAAGTTGATCAATAGAAACTTTATTGGCCACATTGTTCTCCATAAAAAGCTGCGCTTTTTTTATAGGCTCGTCTTCATGCTCTTTTTGCCCCGAAAAAATGGCAAACGGCGACTGGCTTTTACGCTCTATCTCTATCTCCATTAATTTAGCGCAGAATACGGCCATTTCGCGCCCACAGTATTTTTCAACCAGGTAGATCAATAAGTTAAGGAAGGAGTAGGCCCCGCCGCTGGAGTATAACCCAACCTCATCGGTTATTATTTTTTCGGCCTGTAGTTTTACATCCGGGAAAGCTTGCCTGAAGGCCTCGGCGGCCATCCAGTGGGTTGAACATTTTTTGCCCTTTAACAAACCTGTTGAGGCCAATAAAAACGCCCCGGTGCATAGGCTGGCTACTTCGGCCCCTTGTTTATATTGCTGTATGATCCAGGGGATGTATTCGGCATTTTGTTTTACCCCCGTTGGTATATCCCCATTGAAAGCGGGTATAATGATGAGGTCGGTTTTATCCACATCCTTCATCAATACATCGGGGCGTACCGAAAATAAACCATCGTATAAAGAGGTCTCCGTATTTAATCCTACCATGTGTATGTTGAATGCAGGTTTTTTGCCTGCTGCCGCCAAAGTTTGGTTTACGGTTGCCAATATTTTGTAGGCACCTATTACGCTGCTTAATATACAGGGGCTGTTTGGAACTAAAATGCTGACGTGTTTCATAACTTGTTTTTTACATTAATTTAACCGGTTGATAATATGGTAAAACTAATATAAACATTTGTCGCGATCAACCCCTAAGGTTGGCGTAAAAACACACCATAAATCTGTTTAAATGGGCGTAGGTTTGGATAATAAAACTTAAAACCATTAAAAACAAAAAACTATGGACGGCTCAGTAAACATTTTAAACTGGTTTGAAATATCGGTAAGCGATATTGCCAGGGCTAAGAAATTTTATGAAACAATATTCTCCGTTAAAATGGATGAAATGGAAATGATGGGAATGAAAATGGCTTTTTTCCCAATGGAAAACATGAATGGCAAGGTATCAGGCGGATTGGTACAAGGCCCAATGCATAAACCAAGTGCCGATGGCGCGAAGATATACTTTAATGCCGACGACGGTATGGAAGCTATACTGGCGAAAATTGAACCCGCGGGAGGCAAAGTAACCATGCCTAAAACCCTCATCACCGATGATATTGGCTATATGGCGTTTTTTATGGATAGCGAAGGCAACGGGGTTGCTTTGCACTCAAGTAAGTAAGCCCCAAGCCCCCCTTAGCAAATTCTTTCTATAACGATGGGTTTTAAACCCATCGTTATAAAAGGATATTCTGCATATATATATCCTGCCTAACCGTGTGCGCTATGCAGCTTTGGTACACGGGATCAATTTCAATGGGCGATAAATAGTAGGTTACCCCTTCATAAACAAAACTATCCTCCGAAACATCTATCTCTAACAGTGGAGTATAAACCCCGGTGCCAACCGCTTTTAATACAGCCTCCTTGCGTGTCCAGTATTTAAAAAAATCAATATCGGGATTTGGGGCCGCGCGTATATTTTTCTGTTCATTAAGCGTAAAATAATCATCGTAATTAAAATTAACGGGGCCGGTTAATTCTATATCAATACCAACTTTCCCATTATCCGTAGCGCAACACACCACTACATTGCCCGAATGTGAAATGTTAAAATCAAACCCTGTATTAAAATATGGCCGCTGCCAGGGGTTATAATGCAGGTCGGCCAGGCTTAAATTTAACCCAAACCGATTTAAAAGTTCTAAAATTAACAGGTTACCACATACAGAAAGTTGTACATCAAGCGGATTTCTTTTTAACAGAATAGTATGTTTGATAGCCGGTGGTATAAGCATCATTTTTTGCGCCAGTTCATCACTGCTCCAGGTTTTATTAAGTTCTGAGTAATAGCAAATTATCATTTGTAATAATCTTGTATCAATGAAAAAAAGCGTTAAACCATATTTTTTTATTTTATCTAAAAATATACAAACAATGCTTACTATTGAGCGTAGTTAAGCCTGAACTATATTTATAAACCATACCCCTAAAGTAACTATATTTTATATGAACTCACTGAGTATTGTACTCGGGGCCAATCGGCCAGACCTGATCCGGGAGGAAACACTGGCTACTTTATTTTATAGGTCGGCTGTTAACCATGCGGATAAAACCGCGCTTATTTTTAATGGCCAAACTTTAACCTATGCCGAATTGGACCGATGGAGCAACTCTGTAGCCGATTATTTGAACAAAAAAGGAATTGCACGAAATAGCAAAGTAGGGGTATGGTGGCAACGCGGTTTAGAGCTGCATGTGGCTATTTTAGGAATAATTAAAGCAGGCGCGACTTATGTGCCGATAGACCGTGAGATCCCGGCTGAACGGGTGGAAATGATATTGGAAGAAGTGGGTGCCAATGGCGTGTTCAGCTTGCAAAAATTAAATTCACCCTGCCAGCGGTTAAGGGTGAAGCCAATGCCTTCGCCGCATGATGCGGTTAAAGTACCCAAAGGCCCACAGCCAAATGATTGTGCGTATGTATTGTATACGTCAGGCAGTACAGGCAAGCCTAAGGGGATACCTATAAGCCATAAACAGATATGCCACCTTGTACGTGCCGAGCAAACCGTTTTCAACATCAGGGAAACTGATAAAGTGTACCAGGGATTTTCAGTATCGTTTGATATGTGGTGCGAAGAAACCTGGATAAGTTATTTTGCGGGCGCCACTATTTGGGTGGCCGATAATACTACCTCAAAAGCCATTGATGAATTAGGCGATATCCTGAGAAAAGAAAAAATAACCATACTGCACGCGGTGCCCAGTTTGCTGGCAGTAATGGAAGATAGTATATCATCCCTTCGCCTGGTAAACGCCGGGGGCGAAGCCTGCACGCCGCAGGTATTGGCTAAGTGGTCAAAACCCGGTATGCAGTTTTATAACAGTTATGGGCCAACAGAAACTACCGTAACAGCTACCATAGCCCCCTTAAACGCCGGCGACCCGATTAAAATAGGGCAGCCATTGCCTAATTATAACCTGGCAGTGGTTGATAAGGCTTTAAATATTTTGCCTTACGGCGAAGAAGGCGAATTAATAATAACCGGCCCTGGCGTTGCATCAGGTTATGTTAAATTACCTCAGCTTACCCAGCAAAAGTTTGTGCCCAAACCCAGCTCATTTACTGGGTTGCCTGGTAATATGATATACCGCACCGGTGATGCCGCTGTAATTAATAAAGATGGCAGCGTTGACCTTCATGGCCGTTTTGACGACCAGATAAAGCTGCGCGGATACCGGATAGAGTTAGGCGAAATAGAGACCAGGTTAAACGCCATAGCAGGGGTTGCATCGGCGGTTGTAGCAGTAAAACAGGATGGAAACGGGCAGGATCAACTGGTGGGCTATGTGGTAATGGACGGGCTGAATTGTATTGAAGAGAACCTGTTCCGGATTGAATTGGCTAAAACCCTGCCCTCCTATATGGTGCCGGGCACTATTATGGCTATTGATGAAATGCCCCGTATGCCAAGCGGTAAAATAAACCGCAAGGCGCTTCCGGTGCCTGCCTCATTCACGGCGCCAACCAATCTTAAAAATGCGATCGATCTTAACGCCCCCGCTGCCGACAGGATACTGGCGGTACTGCGTGGTATATTCCCTAATAAAGAGATCGATCCATCCATGGATTTTTTTGATGACCTGGGCGGGCACTCCCTGTTGGCCGCGGGTTTTGTATCGCAGCTGCGCCGGGATGCCAATTTGCCGGGGGCCTCGTTAAAAGATATATACCTTAACCGCCCCTTAAGCAAATTAATAAGCGTTTGGGAAAGCCAGCCCGCGGTTAAACCCAAATCAAAACGCGATTATAAAAGGGTGCCGTTAACTACTTACCTATTTTGCTGGCTGGCGCAAACCATATCCCTGCTATTGATCTATGGTTTATTTGCCTTCCAAATATTTATACCTTATTTGGGTTATTATTACATAGACCAGGAAACCAGCAACGTGGCTTATTCTATTATTACTTCGCTGGTTTTGTTTTCGTTTATTCCGCCCATATTTACCATTATATCTATCGGCGCGAAATGGCTGGTGATAGGTAAAATGAAAGAAGGAAATTACCCCTTATGGGGCAGCTATTATTTCAGGTGGTGGTTTGTAAAAACTATTCAGCGCCTGTTGCCCGCGCAGTTTTTAAACGGTACGCCACTTTATCCCCTCTATTTGCAGTTATTAGGGATGAAAATAGCCCCAAATGCCCAGATAAGCGATTTTAGCTTTGGCGCCGAGGACCTTATAACCATAGGTGCAGATGTAAGCCTAAGCTCGCAAACCAACCTAAATAATGCATTTGTTGAGGACGGGCTACTTAAACTGCGACGGATAACTTTAGGCGATCACGCTTATATTGGCAGCAGCTCTATAATTTCGGGCGATAGCCATGTGAAGGACTGGGGTGAACTGCAGGACCTTAGTTTTTTACCCCCCGGCAAAACTATTGAAGAGGGTGAAGTTTGGAGGGGAAGCCCCGCGATATTTAAAGAAAAGAAAAATATTGCCGACCTGCCGCAGCCGCTAACGGTATCAACTTTTACCCGGAGAAAATATAAGCTGATATTTATTCTGTGTATGATGATATTCCCGGTGATAATTTTATTGCCGTTGCTGCCAACTATTATTGAAATAAACCGGATGGATAACGCCGCACCCGATTATAATTTTAATTATATGGTGAATGTGCCGGTACTGGCCATATTGTATATATGCCTGTTCGCTTTGGAGACTATTCTGCTTGCCCGTATTTTACAACGCGGGATAAAGCCCGGAAAATATTCTGTTTATAGCACGTTTTATGTACGTAAGTGGTTTGCCGATCAGTTAATGTCATTGAGTCTTATTGTAATGCACCCCATATACGCCACGGTTTATGTGGCCGCTTATTTCAGGGCGCTTGGGGCGAAAATAGGCAAGGGCACAGAAATATCAACCGCGAGCAATGTAACGCACCCCTTATTAGAGATTGGCGATGGCGCATTTGTTGCCGACGCGGTTAGCCTCGGCGAGTCAGATATTCGCGGGCAACAGTTAATATTGGATAAAACAACCATTGGCAACAAGAGTTTTGTGGGCAACAGCGCCCTTATTCCGCAGGGTTATCATTTAAATAATAATATGCTCATCGGGGTACTGTCTGTTCCGCCTGATGGGCAGCAAATGATTGACGATACCGCCAGGGATTGGTTCGGTTCGCCTGCTATCCCGCTTCCGAGGCGGCAGGAAAGCACCCCTTTTGGCGAAGAGTTGACCATCAACCCCAATAATTACCGCCGGTTTGCCCGCGGTTTGGTTGAGTTTATCCGCGTTATCCTGCCCGAAAGCGCCATCATCTGCTTTTCCATATTTTTTATCGCTTATGCTCACGACCTGATAGTTGATGAGCCATTATGGAAGATCATATTGTGCTTCCCATTCTATTACCTGTTTTATATGGGTATACCGGCATTTTTGGTTACACTGGTATTAAAATGGTTGTTTATTGGCAGGTACAAAGCACAGCAAAAGCCCATGTGGAGCTGGGGCGTATGGAAAAGCGAAGCGGTTACTTCCACTTACGAGGCTTTGGCCATACCGTTTCTGTTAGATTATTTGCAAGGCACACCCTGGCTGCCGCCTTTAATGCGCCTGTTAGGCGTGAAGATAGGGAAGCGGGTTTGGATGAATACGACCGATATTACCGAATTCGACATGGTAACCATTTGCGACGATGCCGCGCTGAACCAGGATTGCGGCCCCCAAACGCATTTATTTGAAGACAGGGTAATGAAGATAGGCGCTGTAAAAATAGGGGCAAGGAGCAGCATAGGCGCGGGCACCATTATATTGTATGACAGCGAACTCGGTGATGATACCCGCATCGAGGCCTTATCATTAGTAATGAAGGGCGAACGCTTATCGCCGGGTACAGATTGGATAGGCAGCCCGGTTAAACCGGCTTAGTAGATGTGCAGATATGCGGATGTGCAGATATGCGGATTCATTTGCTCATCCGCACATCTGCATATCTGCACATCTGCGCTATGCTGTTTTGTTTCATGCGCGCGTGAAACAGATGAAACACATGAAACAGGATTTTGAGTTAACCTGTTGAAAATAAACCAACTATAAAAATTAGGTGAAACAGAATGAAACACGGTGTAACAACGTATTCGTCAGTATATTTATGCGTAAATTTTAGTTAATTTTCTTATAATCAGATAATTGCAAATTGGCCAATTTTAATGGGATGTAACAAGCTTTTTGTAACACATAACCTTATACAATTTGCATATCCCTGCCTGCGGCAGGCAGGCGCACATTTGCGCATCAGAGGTATGATATCCCCTTATAATCAATATGCCCGTAAAACAGGGGTTCAAAACCTTCTTCGGCCAGTTCACAGCTTACTATCAGGGAGGTGAATTCAGCATCGCCAAAAATGTTGGCTATGGCGGTATCTGCGGCATCGCGGCCGGTGGCTATTTTAACCAACCCGTTTAGCGGCACAAGCTTTGTAGCATCAAACAATATCCATTCGCCGCCCAGGTAAGCCTCAAAGCAGGCATGAAAATCTCCCGGTTTCAGCAGGTAGGAATAACCTGTAAAATAGCGCGCCGGTATGGTTAAAGCCCGGCATAAGGCAATACCCAGGTGCGCAAAATCGCGGCATACACCGGCCTGCTCGGTAACCGTATCAAATGCCGAAGTTTGCGCGTTGGTTGAACCGCTCAGGTATTGTACGTTGCGGTATATCCAGTCGGTAAGGGCAATAACTTTGGTAAACGGGTTTACAATTTGCCCAAACATATTATTGGCCAGCCTGTATAATTTGTCCGACTGGCAATAGCGGCTTGGGTATAGGTAAGGCATTATGGCAGGATCAAATTGCGCCACCGGAATTTCTTCGTGGTTCTCGTAATCTACCGTTTTATAAAAATTATCAACGGTCGCCTTGTAGGTTACCTTAAAAGTACCGGGCTTATCGATCTCGAACCTCACCAGGCGGTTCTCGCTGTTGGCTGATAGCAGCTCTTCGGTTTTTATATACGGATCGATGGTAAAAGTTTCGCTTATTACCGTTTGATGCTGTGTTCTTAAAGCGTTGATGTTTAAAATCAAGGTACTCTCCGATCTCACTGTATATTCCATCTCGGTGAATACATTGAATTTCATAGTTATAATTTTATAGTAGTTTATCAAATGTAGCATCCATCCAATCTTCGGATATATGCTCTAACGCGGCCTTTAACTCTTCGGCCCATTGTATCGAAATATTTTCAAGGTCCTTTTTCTCGTACCGGTTCTCAACAATATTAAAACTGTCTTTTTTGTATACGGCAACATCAATCGGGAAGTCAACATTATTTGAGCTTACCCTTGTTGAGTCGAACGAAAGAAACCCTACTTTCAACGCCAGCCTTAAGCTTGAATTTTCGTTCAAGGTACGGTTAAGTATGGGTTTTCCATGCCCCGAATTGCCAATAATTATAAAAGGCGCGCCCTGCCCCAATTCTACCCAGTTTCCTTCGGGATACAACAAAAACAGCTTATGTTCATGATCATCCTTCAACTGTCCGCCTATTATGGAATGCAGGTCGAAACTGAAACCGGCTTTTTCTAACGATTCCTTATCCTCCCTAACTACCCGTTTAATTTGCTCGCCAAAAGCGTTTACCGCTTTATACAATTTATTAAATTCTGTTGTCTCCAGCAGTTCAGTAAAATAAACAATGGCCTTATCCCTTGTGGAGCGCAGGCCGCTTGTCATAATAAAAAGCGAAAATCCGTCTTTTTGTTCTATCGAGATCTTCTTTTTAACCGTTGTATCTGTTCCTGATGTAATACGTGTATCAGCAATTGCGAGCAGGCCTTCTTTAACCTTTATTCCCAGGCAGTAAGTCATATATGTAATTCAGAATATAGTTGAGTTTATTGATTGGCAAAGTAATAAATAAAGGATGTTAACTCATAATATTATAAAAAAATGTTAAGCATAAGGTAAAAGCTTAAAGCAGAAAGATACAAGCTTTTTTTTCTATCCTGTTTTAGCTTTTTGCTTTCAACTTTTTGTTAATTTAGCATCAGCCATTATTTGCAGTTTACCCAATATGGCCGGTTTACCTGGATGAGGCTATTTTTTAACCTAAGCATTTTAATCGCAATGTTGTTATTCAGCACGGAACTTTATGCGCAGCGTAATAAAAATATCCCGCTCACAAAGATCTACCCCGATACTTCAGTTAAACAAATACAAAAAGATACTATCATAATATCAAAAAAAGGAAGGCCGCAAACAGACCTTGCAGATATAGTAGGCAAACTTTTTAATAAAAAAACCATTTCGGAAGAAGATTCGGTTGTAATGAAACCCGAGGTGTCTATAGTCCCGGCTATTGGTTATACCCTGGTATCACGCCTGGCAGGTGTATTATCAGGAAATGTAGCTTTTCGCACCGGCCCCCAATCGCGCGTGTCGGCTATTGTTGCCAGCATATCTTATACGCAGAACAAACAGTTTACTGTACCCTTACAAACCAGCATCTGGACAAAAAATAATACGTATAATTTTATAGGTGATTACCGCTATTATCAATACCCGCAAAGTACCTTTGGGCTGGGCAGCAATTCAACTGTAAATAATAAGGAACCGATGGATTATTCTTTTATCAGGTTTTATGAAACGGCCTTAGGTCATGTCAGCGGTAATTTTTACGCAGGTATAGGCTATATGCTCGATAGCCATTTTGATATAACAGATAAAGGCAATATCAGCGGTGCCCGGTCTGATTATGCCGCGTATGGTAAAAGCTCACACGATATAGCGTCGGGATTTACCGTAAGCGGGCAATATGATTCAAGGGATAATGCCATAAATCCGGCAAAGGGGGGCTATGCTTCCATACAGTATAGAAGCAGCGTTACGGTTTTGGGCAGTACCAGCAACTGGCATTCGCTTATAATTGATATGCGCAAGTATTTCAGGTTTCCTGAAAACTCTGATAACGTTATCGCCCTGTGGAGTTATAATTGGGTAATATTAAGCGGCAGTCCATCCTATCTCGATCTGCCCAGTATATCATGGGATGCAAATTCAGCAACGGGCAGGGGCTATATACAAGGCAGGTTCAGGGGGGCGCAAATGGTATATGCTGAAGTGGAGTACCGCTACCGTATAACCGCCAATGGCTTAATAGGCGGTGTTGTTTTTGGCAATGCCGAATCATTTTCGGCGCAGCAGGGAACCCGCCTGCAGGTTATACAACCCGCTATAGGGCCCGGTTTACGTATAAAATTGAACAAAGTATCAAAAACAAATATTACTATTGACTATGGTTTTGGCAGCCAGGGATCAAACGGGTTATTTATTGGTATAGGTGAAGCATTTTAAACAATAATTTATTTTATTTAAATTTTGAAGCAACATTAAGGTACAATCTAAGCGTAATAGTGATGTATTCAGTATATTCGCCTGTCACAAAATATTAATATAATGAGGGTTTATTTTTTTAGCAGAATTAATCTTTCCAACCGGCACACTTTCGGAAGTTACAGCACGCTCCTGAATTTGAAAACGGTAAGAAATATTAGTTTGATTTATTTCCTCATGAATTTAACAATAAGATTCATTGGCAAGTACACCAGCGTGCCTTTTAACAGTTTAGATAATATTGATGAAATTGACAGGGCAAACCTGCTTTCCACCATAATTACCCCATTCTTTTATTTTGGCAGCATACTGCTTATAAAGTATTTTGAGCGTAACCGCCTGGTTAGTATTATTGGCCGTGCATTAATACTCTTGTTTGCTCTCTTTGTAATAACCAACGGAATGAGGGTTACTTTTTTTGTTATGCACAACCCCCGCAATTCGTTGGTGATGTACCTGGCAGCGTTAATGCTTGTAGGCGTGTTTTTTACTTTTGAGTTTTACGAGACGCTGTTTGTTATATTTATAGCAGCAACTACTTTTATGCTGATATTGCCCTATTATCAGCATAGCCTCGGCGAGCAACTGTTAAACGACATCGTTTCGTTTGTGTTGCTCGTTATGTTTTTTTGTATTTCGCGGTTTATATTCTCTTACCGTGCCGATAATTATTTAAAACTGAAGGCCATTGAAGAAAAAAACCTGCAGATTGAAACTGCCAGCCAGCTAAAAAATGAGATACTGGGCATTGTGGCCCATGACCTGCGAAACCCTTTGGCCGCTATTAAAACAATAGCTATGATGATGGAAGAAGATGTTACTATGGATGCAGACAACCTTGATAGCCTGCAAATGATAAAAACATCATGCGATAAAGCAACATCAATAATTAACGACCTGATAGAAACCGCCCAAAACGATAAGGATAACGAATTTGATATTGAAGAAGTTGAATTGAACCAGTATTTGTTAAAAATTGTTGATGAATGGGTTAAGAATAAGAAAGGGCAGGCTAATATATTATTCTACGGCACCGATCAGCCAATTTATACGCATATTAACCTTGAAAAAATGCAACGCGTTTTGGATAACCTGATCAGTAACGCGATCAAATTTTCGGGCGAGAACGATCATGTAGAAATTATATTGAGAGAAGTTGAGGGGTTGATATTTATTGATGTAAAGGATTTTGGTATGGGCATTCCTGAAAAGTTATTGCCTTATATCTTTGACCGGTTTTCGAGAGCGAGCCGCCGGGGTATCCGCGGCGAAGAATCGATAGGGCTGGGATTAAGTATTGTACGGCAAATAGTAAGAAAACATGGCGGCGAAATTGAGGTGCATAGTACAGAGGCACAAGGCACCACCTTTACTATAAATATGACCCCCGTAAAACATAGTAACAATATTAGCCTTATAAAGTAATTACCGGAAAAGATTCTTTAACTATTCTAAAAAGATAGGGCATGGAAAGTGAACAACTATGCGAACATATAAGCAAAATAACCAAATTGGTTAAACCTGCTGAATATGTATGTGAAGAATGTATAAAAACCGGCGATGACTGGATGCATTTACGCACTTGCCAAACCTGCGGAGTTACCTTATGCTGCGACAACTCGCCGAACATGCACATGACCAAACATTACCATAAAACCGGCCATCCCGTTGTAATATCAGCTGAACCGGGGGAAAACTGGTTATGGTGCTATAAGGATGAGATTTTTGCGGAGTATTAAAATTGTCTGAACCATGATTTGTAGGATTAAAAGATTTTAGGATTATTTGCAATCGTGTTAATCCTAAAATCCTACAAATCATGGTTCAGACAGTTAGCTTTAATTTCCCGGCTCGTCGCTGGGGGTGCCTACAATTTTGTAGGCTTTGGCATTGTTGTTATCACGGGTTTCCTGGTAGTAATAATCATCAGGCGATACAAAGTATTGCTCACCATTAATTTTTATTTTACGGGTATCGGCTGGCAAAGAATAAAATATGTCGCCTATTTCGGGAGCGGCTACAGCGGGGCTGTTGTTATTTCCGTTCCCGTTATTAATAACAGGGCTGTTGTTATTCCCGTTCCCATTATTAATAACACCGTTACCCTGATCGGTATTGGTATCTAATTGGCCATCTTTACCTGCAACCTGGTATACAACCGAACCATCGTCACGGGTAACAGGCAGGTAATAAACACCATTTAGCTCATAATATTGCTGGCCATTTATGTTAATTGGCTGGGCCTTTGCAGGCAAAGCATTTATAGCAGCGCCAACAGGGGGTTCAACTACAGTATACTGATCATTATTATACTGATAAAAATAACCATCGCTGAAATAGAACTGAGCATCGCCCCAAAAGAATGGATAGTAGCCAAAAGGTAAAAACCCTAAACCGAAGCCAAGCCGTGGATAATACAAACTGCTATAAAAGCCGCGGTTGTAATGGTATCCGCCATATCTTGACCACGGGCCATAACCGTATCCGCGGCCATAAGTACCACCGCGGTAAAAACCGCCGCGTGCTACGGCTAAATTACGGCCGTTGGTTACACCAGCCCCCCTGTAAGTGCTAAGAGCACGGGTATTGCCGGTTACACCAGCCCCCCTATAAGTGCTTAAGTTACGGGTGTTGCCGGTTACAGTACCTCCCCTGTAAGTACTAAAATTACGGGTATTGCCGGTTACGCCTGGGCGGGAATAACTGCTACTAACCCGGCCTGAAAAACCACTACCGTTTGAACGGCCTGAAAAACCGCCGCCCCCGCTATAGTGGCCACCGCCGCCACCACCGCTATAGTGAGAACCACCACCACCGCCGCCGGAACGACCGCCACCGCCGCCACTATTTCTATGTTGGGCATTAGCAGGTACAGTAAGGAACAGGCATAATAATCCGCTTAAGCCTGTTAATAACAAATATTGAGATATCCTTTTCATAATTTTTTAATTAAATAATTTAGGCAGCATTACTATACGCTGTTATTAGTAAGACTAATAAATCACAAACGGTTTAATGCTACATAAATATATAAACAAAAAACAGTCCAAATTTACAAGTGGTTGACAAAAAACACTTATTGGTCAGAATTTTGAAAAATAACTACGATTTATTGGGTTTCATACAAAGACTATTGCTTTAAATCAGTCGTGGTTGTAATGTAACAATTATAAGGGAATAACTTTATCAACCGAATTTTAATCCAATTCTAACCTTGTTATAATTTCACTTTAACAACGAGTGGCTAATTTCGCCGTCTATAATTACCGGATTTATTTAGTTATGTACAAATTTCAAAGACGTTCTTTTTTAACGTTAATACTTTCTTTGCTATGGGTTTACGGTTATTGCCAGGCAGATACTTTGAAAATGAGTTTACAGGATGCCGAAAAGCAATTCCTCGAAAAAAACTTTAGCCTGCTTGCGCAAAAATATAATGTTGAGGCCTCCAAAGCATTGATAGACCAGGCAAAACTATGGGATAATCCTGTACTAAGTACCGACCAGAATATTTATGATGGGATAAGCAAAAAATTATTTTACCATAATGCCGGGCAAAACCTCGGGCAGGTATTTGTACAATTAAACCAGGTATTTACCACCGCGGGCAAACGCGGCAAACAGGTACAGGTAGCAAAAGACAATGAAAAGGTACAGGAAGCTGCTTTTAACGACCTGATGCGTAACCTGCGTTATAACTTGCAGCTTGATTTTGGGCAACTGGCTAATTTAATAGCGCAGGGCAGGGTTTACCAGCTGGAAATTGCTTCGGCAACCAACCTGGTTAATGGCATACAAAAATCATTCGACGCCGGAAATACCTCTATGAAGGACTTGCTAAGGCTCAAGGCATTATTGTTCGGGTTACAAAATGATATGACCGAGAACAGCCGCCAGATCAACGACCTGCAAACAGAGTTAAAAACCTTACTGGTAACCGGCGAGATGGCTTATATTTTACCAATTGTTAATGAACAGCCTAACCAGGCTGTCGATTTAAGTATCCCCAACCTGATAGAGCAGGCTAAAACAAACCGCCCCGATTATCTTTCGAACCAGTACCAGCTAAACTCGGCAACACATAATTTGGATTACCAGAAAGCGTTGGCCTCGCCCGATGTTACCCTGGGTTTATCGTACGATAAAAACAGCAGTTACGCCCCTAACTATGTTGGTTTCCAGGTAGGCTTGCCATTGCCATTTTTTAACCGCAACCAGGGCAATATTGAATCGGCAAAATTTAACAGGATGAGCCAGGAAAACACGCTGAAGGATAATGAGGCCCATCTTAAAAATGATGTTGTCGCGGCAGTAAACCAGTATAAACTGAACCTTGAATTGGTTTCGGCACAGCAAACCGCTTTTAACGGCCAGTATGATAAACTGTTTAACAATATGCTTAAAAGTTTTCAGCAGCGGGATATAGGGTTGATAGAATTTGTAGATTTTTTTGATAGTTATAAAGACACCAAACTTAAAATACTGCAGCAGCAATACAATGTGCAAAAGGCAATTGCCGATCTGAACTTTGCTGTAGGCACAACAATAATAAAACCATAACTATAAATTATTGAATAAGATATATAATGAAAAGAGAAACGTTGTTGACCGGCCTCACCGCCCTGCTGCTGTTAGCTGCATGTAAACCAAAAACCCCGGATGCGGCAGAAAACAAGCAGGTATGTATTAGTGATACACTGGCCAAGATGATCACCATTGATACAGCTAAGATCACTACCATGAAGGATGAACTTAACCTTTCGGGCGAGGTATCAAGCGATGATAATAATGTGGTAAAGGTATTTCCGTTTGCCAGCGGGCAGGTTATATCGGTAAAGGTATCCCTAGGCGATAAGGTTACACAGGGGCAAACACTGGCCGTAATGCGCAGCGCCGATATTGCGGGTAACTATACCGATTTGTCTTCCACGCAATCAGATGTGGCGGTAGCCAAACGGCAGTTAGACCAGGCAACTAACCTGTATAAAAATGGCATATCAAGCGAGCGCGACCTTACAGAAGCACAGGAGAATTATAACAAAGCATTGGCGGCAAACCGAAAAGTTAAGGCACAGCTTTCTATAAACGGCGGCGGCAATACCAGCGAAAATGGTATGCTGGTTATAAAAGCGCCGCAAAGCGGGTATGTTATTGAAAAAAACATTACATCGGGCAGTTTTATAAGGCAGGATAACAGCGGCAGCATGTTCACAATCTCCAACATGAAGGATGTTTGGATATGGGCCAACGTATTTGAATCAGACATTAGTAAGGTTAAAACGGGTTACAGCGCCAAAGTAACTACCATAGCCTACCCGGGTAAAGTTTTTACAGGTAAAGTGAACGAGATCAGTTCTGTTTTGGACCCGGATAATAAGGTGATGAAGATCAAGATCGCCCTGCCTAATCCCGATATGCTGCTCAAGCCGCAAATGTTTACCAATGTGGTTATTACAAATAATGAAAACCAGCAGTCGGTTTTTATTCCGGCTAAAGCTATTGTTTTTGGTAACAGCAAAAACTATGTGGTAGTGTATAATAGCAGATGCGATCTATCGGTACGTGAAGTAAGCGTAATTAAAACGGTTGACAACGTGACTTATATAGCCTCGGGTTTAAAACCGGGTGAAAAAATAATATCAAAGAACCAGTTAATGCTTTATGAAGCCCTGATAGGCGATTAGTGAGTGGATAGTGGTGAGTAGTGAATTTTTAACAGATTCATTCACCACTAACTACTCACCACTAACTACTCACTACAGAAAATGAATAAATTCATTAAAAATATAATTTACTTTTCACTAAGGCACCGTTATTTTGTGTTCTTCATGACCGCTATTTTGGTGGTGATAGGAGTGTGGAGTTACAGCAATACACCTATTGAAACCTTTCCTGACGTAACCAATACACAGATCATTATTATTGCCCAATGGCCCGGAAGAAGCGCGGAAGAGGTAGAAAAATTTATAACCATTCCTATTGAAACGGTATTAAACTCGGTTCAAAAAAAATCAAACCTGCGTACTACTTCGGCATTCGGGCTATCCTATACCCGCATTATTTTTGATGATGATGTGGACGATGCCTTTGCCCGCCAGCAGGTATTGAGCAGGCTGGTAAATGCTGACCTCCCCGACGGGGTGAAGCCCGAAATTGAACCCCCGTATGGCCCAACGGGCGAAATTTATCGGTACACCTTAAAAAGTAAGACAACATCGCTGCGGGAACTTACCGCCATACAGGATTGGGTGCTTGACCGCCAGTTTAAATCGGTACCCGGAGTTGCTGATGTAAATAGCTTTGGCGGTGAAGAAAAAGCGTACGAGGTAAGCGTTAACCCCGCGTTACTGCAAAAATACGGCCTCACATCGCTCGACGTTTATAACGCCATTAACCGGAGCAATATTAATGTTGGGGGTGACGCTATAGAAAAGAATGACCAGGCTTACGTGGTGCGGGGTATTGGGCTCATTAACAATATTGATGAGATGCAAAATATCATCGTTAAAAACGTGAATAACGTACCTATACTAACCAAAGATGTTGCAGAAATAAAAGAGGCGGGTTTGCCGCGCCTGGGGCAGGTGAGCAGGGACGATGAGAAAGATGTGCTGGAGGGTATTGTTGTAATGCGAAAGGGTGAAAATCCGGCTGATGTACTTAATGGCGTAAGGGCCAAAGTAAAAGACTTGAATGATAATATACTGCCCAAAGGGGTAAAAATAGATACCTTTTACGACCGTACCAACCTGATGGATTATTGTACGGAAACTGTAATTCATAATTTACTGGAAGGTATTGTGCTGGTTACAGTTATTGTGTTCCTGTTTATGGCCGATTGGCGCACTACGCTTACGGTAGCTATAATTATCCCGTTATCGCTGCTATTCGCTTTTATATGTATGCGCATTAAGGGTATGAGCGCCAACCTGCTATCAATGGGCGCGGTTGATTTTGGTATAATTATAGACGGTGCTGTGGTGATGGTAGAGGGGCTTTATGTGGCGCTTGACCATAAAGCCAAAGAAGCAGGAATGGAAAAATTTAATAAACTGGCTAAACTGGGCTTGTTTAAAAACGTTGGGACCGAAATGGGCAAAGCCATATTTTTCTCTAAACTGATAATTATAACTTGTTTAATACCCATTTTCGCTTTCCAAAAGGTAGAGGGTAAAATGTTTTCGCCGCTGGCCTATACACTGGGCTTTGCTTTACTGGGCGCGTTAATATTTACGTTAACGCTGGTACCTGCTTTATCGAGCATCCTGCTTAATAAAAATGTAAAAGAAAAGCATAACCCGGTAGTAAGTTTTTTTGAGAATGGCATTCGCAGGATGTTTGGTTATACGTATAAACATCCTAAAACCAGTATAAGCGTGGCTGTACTTATTATGACTGTTACTTTCTTTTCGGCCCGGTTTTTAGGGACAGAGTTTTTACCCGAGTTAAATGAAGGCGCCCTATGGGTGGAAGCCGAACTACCTATGAGCGTTTCATTACCCGAAGCGGAAAGCATTAACCAAAAAATGGTGCAGATACTGCGAAGATTTCCCGAGGTAAAACAAACACTGGCCCAGGTGGGGCGCACGAATGACGGCACCGACCCCAAAGGTTTTTTTGATGTGCAGATACAGGTTGACCTGAAAGATAAAAAGGAATGGCCCAAAGGTGTGTCAGAAGATGATATCATTAGCGATATGGATGTGCAGTTAAAAAAAATACCGGGAGCGGTATTCAATTATTCGCAGCCCATACGTGATAATGTGGAAGAGGCCGTTGCAGGGGTAAACGCCTCGCTCGCGGTAAATATATTTGGCCCTGATTTTAATACGCTTGATGAGAAAGCCGACGAAGTATTAAAAGTTTTAAAAACGGTAAAAGGGATTGATGACCTGGGTGTTTTACGCAACCTCGGTCAGCCCGAGTTCAGGATCGAACTCGATCAGCGTAAAATGGCGCTTTACGGCGTATCAACAGCCGATGCCAACGCGGTAATTGAAATGGCTATTGGCGGTAAGGCGGCAACCGAATTGTATGAGGGCGAACGCCGGTTCGATATCCGCGTAAGGTATCAGAAACAATTTCGCGATACACAGGATAAGATAGAGAACCTGATGGTGCCAACGCTAAGCGGTTCGAAAATAGCGATCAAAGAAATTGCCGATATAAAAATATTAACCGGCCCCGCGTTTATTTACCGCGACAATAATACGCGCCATATAGCCGTAAAATTCTCCAACAGGGGCCGCGACCTGGGCAGCACCATAGCCGAGGCGCAGCAAAAAGTAAATAAGCTGGTTAAACTCGACCAGGGTTATTCTACACAATGGGTAGGTGAGTTTGAGAACCAGACGCGCGCATCAAAAACACTGTCGCACGTGGTGCCCATTTGTTTGCTGGTTATCTTTTTGATCCTGTTCATCACATTCGGGAATGTTAAAGATGCTTCACTGGTGATCATGAATGTGCCTTTTGCCCTGATCGGGGGTATACTGGCCCTTTATATTACAGGTATTAACTTTAGTATTTCGGCAGGCATTGGGTTTATCGCGTTGTTTGGGGTTTGTATACAGAACGGTGTTATCCTGATCTCTGTTTTCCGCAAAAACCTGCAGGAAGGTATCCCGTTGGACAAGGCTATATTAGACGGTGTACTGTCGCGTGTACGCCCGGTGATCATGACGGCTCTAATGGCGGCCCTCGGTTTAATGCCGGCAGCTATATCAACCGGTATAGGTTCTGAAACCCAAAAGCCGCTGGCGGTGGTGGTTATTGGCGGGCTGGTTACTTCAACCATCCTCACTTTATTGATATTGCCGGTTATTTACGCGCTGGTGCACCAGTTGATACATAAACGGGAAAACAGGAGGCTATTGAAAAAGATAGGGGCGGTGAGGGGATAAAATAAAAATTCTACTCAGTGCACTTTGTGTAAACCTTTGCGCCCTCTGCGGTTAATTTTACCACAGAGGGCACTGAGAAAGTCACGGAGATCACAAAGGAGTAAAATAATACAACCTCTTTTAACTTAAATATTTTGCCAACTACTCCGCGTTTGATTCAGGAATGGTAAACCAAAAGGTTGATCCTTTGCCCGGGGTACTTTCAATATCTATCTGGCCCTCATGCCGCCTCACGATCTCTGCCGAAATATACAGGCCCAGGCCCAGGCCCGAATATCTTTGCGAGCTATCATCAACCCGGTAAAATCTGTCGAACAGGAACTGCAATTTATCCTGGGGTATGCCAATGCCAAAATCGGTAATGGCCACCTTTACTGCATGGTCTGATTCTGTAACTTTAACAACAACTTTGTCGGCCCCCGGAGAATATTTAATGGCATTGGTGATAAGGTTTATCATTACCTGTTCTATGCGGTTCCTGTCGGCATAAACGCCAATATTGGTATCGCCTTCAATGATCAGGTGGTGCTGGTCAGACTGTGCATGCATATCATCGCAACATTCTTTTAATAATTCACCCAATATAAAATGGGTTTTCTTTAATTCCAGTTTGCCGGCCTGTATCTTGGTAACTTCCAACAGGTCCTTTATCAGTTCAATTAATTTATCAACCTGTTTAATGCCCTTCTGTACAAAAGAATGGGCCAGTTTCATTTCTTCCTTTTTCGAGGTAATCCGCTCTATCATTTGCAGCGCCGCTTTAAGGCTGGTAATAGGGGTTTTTAATTCATGGCTGGCAATGCTTATAAATTCATCTTTTTTATTCAGCAGGTCGCGGGTAGCTTCGTCTATCAGTTTTTGAACGGTAATGTCCAGCAATGTCCCTATAAAGCGGATGGCGGCGCCTTTTTCATTAAAATAAGCCCGGCCCTTAGCCTTCAGCCATTTAATTTTATTATGGACAGGTACGGTACGGAACTCCAGGTCAAACTCGCCCGAATTTTTATCACTTAGTGTAACACGAATGCTATTTTTAACCCGTATCCGGTCATCCGGATGGATCAATTCTAAAAAAGCCGCCATATCAATATGGCCCGATTGCGATAAGCCGAATATTTCTTTACAGCGTTTGTCCCATATTAACTCTTTGGTTTGCGGGTCATAATCCCACGTGCCTAACCCTGCCGAATCAACTGCGAATTTCAGCCGTTCCTTGCTTTCCATTAATAAACGTTCTGCCTCGGCTAATCCTTCTTCAACCTTACGTTTATCAGTAATATCTTCTATGGCCAGCAAAATGAGTTTTTCGCTATTTATATTATCAATTTCGCGGGCGTTAATGCGGATGATCCTTTTGCCAATAAGGGGAAAGGTTGGCGTAATTTCAACATCAGCCAACTCCTTTTTTGCAGGAAGCACTTTCTCTAATAATTCCCGTAGCTCGGGGATATCCCATTGATGGTTGGCTAATTCATATATATAATGTCCTTCGGTTTCTTTTTCGGTAATATTAAATTTCTCATGAAACCCTCCCGTGGCGCGTTTTATCCGCATGTCCTTGTCGAGGATAATTAGCGAATCACGGATGGTATTTACAATGCCCTCTGCGTATAGCCGGGTATTATTTAACTGTTCATTCCTGTCCAGTAATTCCTTATTCACTATGATGATCTCTTCGTTGGTGCTTTGCAATTCTTCTTTAGAGGTTTCCAACTCTTCGTTCAGGCTTTGCAGTTCTTCACTGCCTGATAGCAGTTCTTCGTTTGCGCTTTGCAGTTCCTCGTTGGCTGTTTCCTGCTCTTCTGATATCACGCGCATATCGGCCCTCGTCTGCATAAGTTCTCTTTCTAACTGCTCTATACGCAATTCAGAGGCATTATAGTTCATATCTTCCGTTGCCTGGCCCGTATCAAACATCCCGGTTTGAATACCGGTTGATGATGCGGGCTGAAAAACAACCAGGTAATGCGGTTCGGCTGCTTCGGGAAGCCTGACAACCTGTATATTAACAAAATGCTGCAGGTCGTTCAGCTTAAAAAAAACAGCAAACTTACGTACCGCGAGATCTGTTTTTTTAGCCATGTGCAGCATATTACGCAATTCGAACCCCAGGCCCTCGCGTGCCATTTTTAATATATTGTAACTGGGTTTCCCCGCCGGGGGAGTAAGCCATGCTTCTGTAGACCCGCGGAACTGAACGATATCAAATTTATCATTAACCAGTACGCTGGCCGGCATAAAATTGGCAAGCATGGCCTCGTCGGCCACTTTAAAAATATCCTTGTTCTCGCTTTCCTTTTGAACGCTTTTATCAATTTCCCTGAACGTTTTTTCCCTGCCGGGAGAATTCACGGTCATAAACCGGCCTAACGGGCCTTTCCTGCTGTATATCTTTTCAGTAGAATTATAAGATTTAAAAATATCGGTATTGTTCCCAATGGTCTCTGATTTGCCCAGCACCAAATAACCGTCTTCATTTAATGAATAATGAAAAGTGGTTAATGCCCTTTTTTGTAAAACGGGTTCAAGGTATATCAGCACATTCCGGCAGCTAACCAGGTCGATCTTGGAAAAAGGAGGGTCCTTCAGCAAATTATGGTGCGCGAATACGCACATATCACGAATAATTTTGTTTACCTGGTAATTACCGTCCATTTTGGTAAAAAACTGTTGCAGCCTTGATGAAGATAGTCCATTCAATTCTGTCTGGCTGTAAATTCCTGTGCGAGCCTTGGCAATAGCTATTTCAGAAATATCAGTAGCGAATATCTGTATCTTCATAGCAGCGGCTTTATCTCCCAATTGCTCCTGCAGGCATATCGCTATGGAGTAGGCTTCTTCGCCCGTAGCGCATCCGGCTATCCATATCCTTAATGGTTCATTGATGGTTTTTTTGCTAACCAATATAGGAAATATCGAACTGCATAAAACCTCAAAGCTTTGCGTGTCGCGAAAAAAATTAGTGACCGATATCAGCATATCATTATATAAGGCATCCTGCTCGTTCTTGTTCTCACGCAGATAATTCAGGTAATTAACCGGCTTTTCTATTTTATTAAGCGCCATGCGCCTTATGATGCGGCGCTTTAAGGTGCTTTGTTTATAATAGGTAAAATCAACGCCCCTGCGCACACGCAATACAGTAAGTATTTGTTTAAAAGTTTCGTTATCCTGCTGCGGCATAGTATCAGCTATTTCTTTGGAGGAATAATCGGTATGAAAAGCATGATTAATAGCAACAAGATGTTCGGCGATCTTTGCAGGAGATAAAACAAAATCAACCGCCCCGCCTTTAACAGCGCTTTTGGGCATACTGTCAAACGCGGCCGAACCTTCATCCTGCGCGAAGGTTAAGCCCCCGTATGATTTAATAACCTGCAGGCCAACCGTACCATCGCTTAAAGCGCCCGATAATACGACCCCTATGGCATAACTTTGATGCACCACCCCTAACGAGGAAAAGAAAAGATCAATGGTATTGCCCTTTTTGTTTTTTTCGTCTAATGGCGCCAGTTTGAGTACACCATCAGTAGCGGTCACTATTTTATTTTCAGGTATAATGTATAAATTATCCGGATCAAGGTGTATATTATTGGTAATTTGATGAACGGGGAAAGGGGCTACCTTTTGAAGTATCTCGGGCAAAATACTCTCATGTTTAGGGCTTAAATGCTGGATAAAAACAAACGCCATGCCGGGTTTGGCAGGCAGCGCCTTTAAAAAAGACCGTACTGCATCCAGCCCGCCTGCGGAGGCGCCAATGCCCACTACGGGAAATTGAAATTTTGAAGCGTCCTCTTGGCTCGCTTTATCCATTAGAGCGGGTGATAAAATCTTGTGTGTTTTTAGATACAACTATTAATTAACAGAACTGTTTCAATTGTTTTTTAAATGTATAATTAATAAAGCAATATCGCCCCTAAAAAAACAAAAAAGCGGATGACAGGGCCGGTCATCCGCTTTTTATGCAGAATAAGTATGTTTATTTCTTTTTTGGGGGCATAGGCACACCTAACTGGTATAAAAAGGTAGCTTCTGATTGAATATCACTATGCGAAGTTATTTTTCCGGCTTTATTGAATGTGTAAATATCAACATCCGGTACTTTGAATGATTTTCCTGTTGCTTTCATCTTCATATATTCTTTTTTAAAAGTCCCGGTCCAAATGCCACTTATCATTACGGTATCGCCTTCGGCCACAGCGTGAATTTTATCGCCCTTAAAATCAGGGAATGCAGCAAAAAACTCTTTGGTTTCAATTTTCAGGGAATCCTGATTTTTTTTTGGCTTACTTGTTCCGTCCCCATATTCCACAAAATCCGATGAATAATCTTTAAACGCTGCCGCTACATCACCTTTACTAAAAGCAATTTCTGAATTTAAAGCGGTTTGTTTATTTTTTGCCGTCATCATCGCCGCACTATCGGCTGCTGATGAAGTTGTTGCAGATTTGTTGTTACAGGCAGAAAGGAAAAGCGCGGCAATAGCCACACCGAAGATCAGTTTTTTCATGTTGTTGTGGGTTAAGTTTTTTATAAAACTAAATAATAAAGTTTTAATATACAACAGCTTAAGTTTTTACACTTCTTTAAAAACGGATATGGGGCTTGTTTTTATACTCAGCAAAAAGGATTTGCCTACACTTATTTTTATGCTTTTATCCTGCAGCATTGCTTTTATAGCATCGTCGGTTTTGAGTGCCTCAAAGAGATCGCGCGCTACTGCCGAGCCGCTGATGTTATTGGTCACCTTGCCGTTCTCCATCGTAATATTAAACGTGTAACCTGATTTTCCGCGGTCGCCTGCCGATTCAAAATCAGTAATATTCAGTTTAAAACTTTGCTCTGCAGTAAGGCTTCTTTTCAGGTGCAGCCTGATAACGGGGATGTATCGCCTCCAGGTGGTTAAATATTTTCTCTCTTCCATGCGTGGGCGGTAAAGGTATCATTTAATGCTGATGAATTTGCCGAATGGGAGATTTATATGTTTAGAATTGTCTTGGGGGTTGTTTGACTTGCATTGCCCGGCCTAAAAATTAATATTGGGTCTTATGCACTTTTTAGTATTTTTAGTGATCAAATAAACCACCATAACTACCAAAATGATGAAATACCTGCTTTGCCTGCTATGTTATATTAGTTTGTATTTGAACACGGGATTTGCACAACAGCGCGATCGGGTATCGGGCAAGCAATTGTTTGCCCAAAATTGCGCCACCTGCCATAGCCTTGACAACGACGGGATGGGCCCGCGCCTCGGCGGCATAACCACCTTGCTGTCGCAAAAAACATTGATAACTTTTATCAGCGATCCTGCTAAAGTAATAGCCTCAGGCGAGGAGCGCGCAGTTAATTTGAGCAAAAGATATAAGCTGCTGATGCCTTCGTTCGCTCCATTGGGCGTAACCAAAATTAAAGCCATTGTAAACTATATAGCCACTGAAACCAAGCTGCACCAGTATAAAGCCTTAGCAGTTGAAAAATACGAGGGCCCTGCCGACGGGAGGCTTTTGCCTGCCATTAAAAAATCAGGATTGAAAGTTGATCTGAAAGACTTTATCCAACTGCCGCGGCCCAAAAAAAACCTGCCCGATAAAGGCATAGCTACGTTAAGGCCATTCCCCGGAGCCGACGGAACGCTATTTGTAGCCGACCAGCTGGGTGTTATTTACCGCATAAGCGGTGCCAAAGCCGATACATTTTTGAATATAACCAACTATGTAAAAACTTTCAAGGCCGAAGGTGGCCTAACCTGGGGCCTGGGCAGTTTTGCGTTTCATCCCGATTTTTTACATAACGGACTTTTTTACACCACAAATTCTGAATCGCATTCGGATAAACGCGCCGAAAACGTTTATATAGATTCGTTAAAATCTGACCTGCAATGGGTTTTAACCGAATGGAAAATGGATAATGTTAAGGATAAGGTATTCAAAGGTACCCGTCGCGAATTGCTGCGCATTAACGAACCCACCGCCGCGCACGGCGTAGCTGAAATTAATTTTATACCGGGTTTAAAAAAGGACGATAAAAATTACGGCCTTTTATACATGGGTATTGGCGATGGCGGGTCGAACAATATCAAGCACCCTGAATTTGCTGATAATAAACAATCGTTTTTAGGTTCAATTATCCGCATTGACCCGCTTGGACATAACAGCCCGAATGGTAATTATGGTATCCCGGCTGATAATCCTTTTGTTAAAGATACCAACCCGCTTACCCGCAAAGAGATATACGCGCTTGGTTTTCGTAACCCGCACCGTTTTGCCTGGGACATTACGCCGGCAGGTACCCGTATGTTTGTTTCGGATATTGGCGAATCGAATATTGAAGAGTTAGATATTGTTGAAAAAGGCGGTAACTATGGGTGGAGTACCCGCGAGGGCGATTTCGGTATCAATACCGTGCAGGACCTGAAAAAAGTTTACCCGCTTTCCGAAAGCGAGCTAAATAAATTTAAACGACCATTTGCCACCTACGACCACATGGACGGTAACTCCATAAGCGGCGGTTATGTGTACAAAGGGCCGATAACTGCTTTGCAAAACAAATACATTTTTGGCGATATTGTAAGAGGCAGGTTATTTTATGTTGACCTGGCCAATAACATGGCCGACCATGAGATACACGAGATAACAGTAATGTATAATGGTAAAGAAACTACCATTAACACCTTGTTCAACGCAAAACGGGCTAACCTGCGCTTTGGGTATGACCAATATACCAATACGCTTTATATCATGACCAAAGCCAACGGAATGATAAGGGTGATTAGTAATGCTTATTATTAGCAAGCCTTATCTTGCTGCGCCTAACCACTGCATGCCGGTAACACCGCTGATAGCATCGCCGACTTCATGCCCGGCGGCTGCTTTAAAATCGAGGCCCAGTAGTTTGGCAATAGTTTGAGCCAATTGCTTATGATAAGTGATCGCGCCTGATTTCATTTCGCCCAGGGAGGGGGTATCGGGGCCTAAAATGGCAAACCAGGTTTGTTCAGAATGCGGGGCTATAAATGGCCCGTGATCGCGCCAGTTTGCCAGGTTCGCGTCTCCACGGCCATGGTCGCAGGTAATAATTAGCGTAGTTTTATCTTTGTAAACGGGATTGCTTTGCAAGTATTCCCATAATTCTTGTATATAAGCGTCTTCCTGGTGGGCACGATCGAGGTAGAATTTATAGTAACCGGCATGTGCCATCTCGTCGGTTTCATCAAAAGCCAGGTACAGTACCCGCGGCTGGCATTGTTTTAAATACTCTTTTGCAAATTCAAAGGTTAAAAAATCTATGCGTGTAGAGTCTCCCAAATAATGGGGCGCTTTGCGCTGCATTTCGTCGAGATATTTTATACGGTCGTTCATGCCGGGCAGATTAAGGTCCATAAAGCCCGCATTTACCAGCAGGCCCGAACGCTTTACATTCAGTATCTGCGTAAACCTCTCCCACGAAGCAAATACAGCCACTTTGTTTTCAAATCCCTTTTGTTGATTAATATACTCTAATAAGTTTATGTTGGGGTTGCACACCGCGTTATTGCTGTTGATGCGCGGGTCGGGGAAACCGGTGAATAGTTCGTTGTAGCCGGGATAGGAGAGCGAGTACCGGTTGGCTACTTCGTCTCGGCTGCCCACGTCGCGGTTGCCATAAAGCTGCCCGTCCTGCACCACAGTCGACCATATAAACGGGAACAGCAGTTTTCTTCTGTCAGTTACCGAGGCAGCCCAGAACTGTTTTTGTACGGCGGGTTTATCGTCGGTAAATTTAGAGTTGATCAATGCTGAATCGGCGCCGCGGTAAAACTCCTGCCAGCGAAGGCCATCCAGCGTTACAATGATCACATTTTTGGTTTTTAGGGGTTGCGCGGCCAGTGGCGTGCAAAGGCCGGCGGCAAGCAATAACAGGATCAAATTTTTCATAGGGTAATGATTTAAACCTGCACAAAAGTACCGCCGCCATATTACCCCCGCATTTAGCGGAAATTAACTTAATGTATTGTGGAAAAATTAAGAATTGTTAATAACTTTTGAAATAGCGGGGATGGGATTACCGATTGATAAAATAAAAAAGCCGATAACCAAGGCTATCGGCTTGTGCACCCAAAGGTACAGTTTTCGAACCAATTTATCGCCGATTTGAAGCGGTTGGCTGATTTTGATAATTCACTTTAGGGCCTCTTGGTGACGTTTAAAACCTTCTATGGCCAAAATCTTTTGTTAAGTCCTCGCTAAAATTATTCAGCATACTTTTTCTTGAAATATTCATTGACCTCTTTAGCGTTGTTGAATTTTTGTTTAGCTATTAACTGATAAAAGGGTTTATATTTCATAAACATTTCATTGGAGATATAGTCTTCGGTCCAGGTACAATGTTTCATTTTATTTAACGGCTTAAGGTAAATCAACCCTTTTGCGACGTCACCATAGCAAACGGATGGATAAAATTCGAAGTATTCCGAATAACTATCCCTGATAAACTCGAAAGGAGAGTTTTTTACACTAAACCCCACGGCACCCGCAACTGATTTGTCTATAACGGTTTCAACAAGATGCTGCATAAGCGGTGGGTGAGTTTTATCCTCAACATCTGCATCCAGCGGCTGAAACAATTCAATCTGAAAGATATCGTCTTTATATTTTTGGCCTAATAACATTCCCATCCGCTCCTGCACAGCAACCACTTTATGATTTTGAATTATCGGGCGCCCCAGTTGCGGCATCGTATGTGCGAACCCAACCAGCACCACCCCTTTATCTCCCTTATTGATCATCTCCTGCTCAATATTGTTGGCCATAATACCCTCCCGGTTACCTGCGATCAACATTGCTTTTATTGCAGGGAAGATTCTGAACTTTTCTGTAAATGGTGCAGGTCCTTTTTTATCTCCGCCTATATTCAACAGGCCTATGTTAGGTCCTTCCCAATCACCATCCAAGCCTACCAAACGCATTTTTGGCGCATTCACAGGCAAGCTTTTATTTAATGCCCAAACCGTTTTCAGCACATCCCAGTACTCCTTATCGCCCCAACCCCGCCAGGGTTGGCTTCTTGCAATTTCCATAGCAAGCGTTTCATCGTATTGCCGGTTATTTACAAGCTTTTTTATTTTTTCATTCATGCAGGCTGGCATAACCTCCATCCCGATACATCTTACTCCTGATTTAAAATACAAATCAGGAATAACACTGTTAAAAAAAACCAGGTTGTCCTTTTGACTATGCATTTCTCCTAAAAGCGTAACCTTATGATGTGCCGCTATCCTGACAAGATAGTTTTCAGGGCTTTGACTGTTTTTCTTTATCCACGAGGTAAATAAGGTATCCTGTTTTATGTTGGAGACTTCCGTTAATTTTGATGCGGGCCTGTGCAAAAACGGCAGATCAAGGCGGCCCATTGGTATCTCCATTTTCCAGGAATGATAAATTCCCGGAATGGTCTCTGCTAAATAACTACCGGACAAAACCATAAATGATAAAATAGCAACTGCTCTCCAAATGAACACTCTTTTTACAGGATGGGCCCCCCTCTTAACAATTGAACCGGCCAAATAATCATGCCATCCTCGTTTTTTTGAAGTGAAACCGATCCATAAAAACCCAAAGAATAAAAACAATGCAGAAAACATTTTTGCTATGCTTTCGCGAAACACTGACCGGATAAAGGATAAGCTTTCAGCATTAGTATTGTAAACTTTTATGTTTAATAACCATTTGCCAGCAGTTTGTCCTTTAAAAGCAATAGATACCGACGAGTATACTATCAGCAAAATGAAAAATGCGAATTGGAAATTGAAATAGATGAAAATAGATGAAAAAAGCAATGAATAAAACAGAGTTTTTAAAATTGCATATACCAATAAAAAGTCTAACCATATTGCAAGGAACCGTATCCAAAAGCCTGCCTTGTTACTGATGTCTTTTTTCATTGGTTTGAATTTGTTATGCGGAAATGACCACTTTGAATAGTGCTGCTTTTCAATTAAGTTAACTACAGAATTTATGCAGCCGATGAAATGATTTAATTGCAATTCTATTATCGATAAATTAACTGATTATCATTTATATGAACCATGATGTGGATCATTAATAAAACTGATGGTTGACATTTTAATCTTGTGCCGGAATCGGGTGGTCCGGTAATTCGCATCTGATTAACAAAGAGTTAAGTGGAAATAAAAGCGGGACAACTGGCCAGGAACTGGTGTTGTCCCGCTGGGTGCTCGCGACGAGATTCGAACTCATATCGATGGTACCGGAAACCATAATTCTATCCGTTGAACTACGCAAGCATTTATTGATGCAAATATAATTTTATAATATCGAATATCGAATGCTGAATTTCGAATCACGAAGTAAAAAAAATTCATTATTCATCATTCGATATTCCGTGTTCGATATTTTACAGGACCTCCCATGTGTAACCTTGTCCCCAATTTGGTACAGGTTGTAGGTTATTAATTCATTGCAGAGGTATTCGTCAGGAGCAAGGCATCCGGGTGTGGTTTAATAGGGAGTTTGTCAAAGTTGTTAAATATGCTCCTGCCTGCAGCCTGCACTTTCATTAGTAAAATTTCTCTTTTTAATTGATTAGAAGTAAAAATAGCCACGCCCATGTCAACCCGGGCTTCATACAGTAATGATAAATTCACCGAACTTGAGTTCCAGTTATAAATATCCTTAAACTCGTAAGGTTTATTGGTGAAATTGCCATAATAGATCAGGAAATCATATAATAATTTATAGGCATCTGATTTTTTGAAAAACAAGTAAATGTTTACTATTTTGTTCTTGTAGGTGCGTATCCCGATCATGTCTAACACCAGGCCATTTTCCATTTTTAATGTAGTGGTGTCTTTATACGCATAATTTAAACAGCTGTCTGCATCAAACTTACTATCACCATCAAGGAATGCTAATTTATTGCCTGGTATTGTACTTATATCAGCTCCTAAAGTAAGGCCATTTATACCATTGCAGTATTTTAAATATTCAACCGACCCTTGCTTTAGCTGGCAAAAAGACGTTACGGGCAGGCATAGTATAATAAGAAGGATCTTCGAAAATTTGTAATTAATTAAATTCAGAAAACGCCTTCTCATAACGTTGATTTTAATAATATGGCTATTCGATAAGAATGCCGGGTAATTGCCTTAAATAAAATGTGATAAATTGTTAGTTGAGGTGGTGTTGTTTGTATACAACAGTTAAACTTTTAACAATATCTATACCAATTTATCGATATACTTAATAATATATCGATTAAGTTAATTTAAATAACAACCTGGAGGCAGCGAATAGTTATAAAAGTATAAAACAACCAGACCGGCTGCTTTAATTATTGGAAGAACCTGAAATGAAAGATTTTAAAATAATGAATGCAGAATAATGAATATCAAACTATCATTCAACACGCGCTATTACTCCCCCCTTCTGGGGGCTGGGGGGTTAGACGTTGAACCGGAAATGCATTACATCCCCATCCTCCACAATATAGGTTTTGCCCTCAATGCCCAATTTGCCGGCTTCTTTAATAGCGGCCTCCGAACCATTATACTTTACAAAGTCATCGTACTTAATAACTTCGGCGCGGATAAAGCCTTTCTCAAAATCGGTATGTATAACGCCCGCGGCCTGGGGCGCGGTAAAGCCATGTGTTATGGTCCACGCGCGTACTTCCTGCACACCCGCGGTGAAATAGGTGGCCAGGTTAAGCAGCTTATACGCGGCCTTTATCAGCTTGTTTACGCCCGATTCGGTAAGGCCGAGGTCATCCAAAAATAGTTGGCGCTCCTCGAACGATTCCAGTTCGGCTATCTCGGCCTCAATTTGTGCCGATATTACCAATACACCCGCGTTCTCATCTTTTACGGCCTGTTTAACTTTATCAACATAAGCATTGCCTGTATTTACAGAGGCCTCGTCAACATTACAAACATATAGTACCGGTTTTGCGGTTAGCAGCCAAAGGTCGGCAATATATTCCTTGTCCTCATCAGCAACAGGGGCGGTACGCGCCGATTTACCCTTCAGCAAATGCTCTTTATATACCGTAAGCACATCAAAGGTTTTTTTAGCCTCTTTGTCGCCGCCGGTTTTTGCCATTTTCTCAACCTTTTGTATTTTCTTTTCGATAGAATCAAGATCCTTCAGCTGTAGCTCGGTATCAATAATTTCTTTATCGCGGATGGGGTCTACACTGCCGTCAACGTGTATCACATTATCATTATCAAAACAGCGCAAAACGTGCAGTATAGCGTTGGTTGAGCGTATATTGCCTAAGAATTGGTTGCCCAAACCCTCGCCCTTGCTGGCGCCTTTAACCAGGCCCGCTATATCAACGATCTCAATAGTATTTGGCACCACATTTTTAGGGTTAACTATTTCTGTAAGTTTAACCAGCCGCTCATCGGGCACGGTAATTACGCCCACATTTGGCTCAATGGTGCAAAACGGAAAATTAGCCGCCTGCGCCTTCGCGTTTGATAAGCAATTAAAAAGTGTTGATTTCCCCACGTTCGGTAAACCCACTATACCACATTGTAAAGCCATATTATTATATTAAGAATCAAGAGTCAGGAAGCAAGAATCAAGAAAAGTCTTAACTCTTGCTTCTTGATTCTTGTCTCCTTTAAAAGGCGCAAAGATAACAGAAAATACTACCTTACAATTTGAAAAAATAAACGACTTTTGTGGCAGCTAATCAGAATTTATAAATATGTAAAACGGGAATCATCATGGAAGAAATGGTTGAACAAATAGAATTGTTACTGGAGGGCAACAATGAGAATGAACTCCGGGAATACCTGAACAACCTTAATATATCAGACGTTGAAGAACTGATAGGTGAACTTCCGGAATATGGCCCTAAGTTTATTGAAACATTATCGCTTAACCGCGCGGTAAATGTGTTCCGCATACTCGATTTTCCTACGCAGGAGCGTATCATCAAAAAACTTTCAGGTGAGAAGGTAGCTGAGATCATTAATGAACTGCCGCCGGATGACCGTACCTCGTTATTCAGCGAGCTGCATGGCGACGCGGTTAAAGCGCTGATACTGCATCTGTCGCCAGCCGACCGCAAAGAGGCTTTATCGCTATTGGGTTACGCTGAAGATAGCGTTGGCCGTTTAATGACACCCGACTACATCGCGGTTAAAAAGAGTTGGGATGTTAACCGGGTGCTGGCGCACATCCGCGAGTATGGGAAAAACTCAGAGACCATTGATGTTATTTATGTATTGGGCGACAGGGGAGTTTTGCTGGATGATATCCGCATCCGCGAGATATTACTGGTTGACCCCGATACCAAAATAAGCCAGCTGATGGACGGCAGGCTGGTGGCCTTAAAAGCCACTGACCCGCAGGAGGAGGCCATCAACGTGTTCAGGATGAATAACCGTACGGCACTCCCCGTTACTGATAAAGAGGATATATTATTAGGTATTGTTACAGTTGATGATATTCTTTGGATAGCCAACGAGGAATACACCGAGGACATTCAAAAAATTGGCGGTACAGAAGCGCTGGACGAACCTTACCTGGATATTAATTTATTCAGGCTGGTAAAAAAGCGGGTAGGGTGGCTTATTATTTTGTTTTTAAGTGAAATGCTCACTACATCTGCCATGCAATCGTATGGGATAGAGTTAGCGCAACTTACCATGCTGGCTTATTTTGTACCGCTTATCATATCAAGCGGGGGTAATAGCGGCTCGCAGGCGTCGACATTAATTATACAGGCAATGGCATTAGGCGAAGTTAGGCTTATTGACTGGTGGCGGGTTATGCGCCGCGAAATTATTTCGGGATTGTTTTTAGGGGTTATATTAGGTATAATAGGATTTTTACGCGTATCGCTATGGACAACATTTAGTGACGCTTACGGCGCAAATTGGTTGCTGATGGCATTTACTGTTGGTTTTGCATTAATTGGGGTAGTGCTTTGGGGGTCGTTAGCGGGATCTATGCTTCCGATAGTATTAAAAAAACTGGGTTTTGATCCTGCCACATCCTCGGCCCCATTTGTTGCTACATTGGTTGATGTAACAGGGCTGGTAATTTATTTTAATATCGCTATGCTCATTTTTGGACGTATCGGGCATGTTTTGCACATGCAGGTTAAATGACGCGTAAATTAAGAATAAAACAAAAAAACCTGCCAACCGGCAGGTTTTCATTTTGGTTTATATGTGGTTTAATCAGGTCTTATATATCAAATGAAAAATCATCGTCAGCCGTAGTTTTTGCAGCTTCGGGTGCGTCAATAAACTCGTAACGTTTTTCAACAACTTCCTGGTTCTCTTTGATGTAATCAATTGTCCCGTTCAGCCCTTCAACAAATTTTTCGAAATCTTCTTTGTATAAAAATATTTTGTGCTTTATAAAAACACCATCTTCCAGCCTTTTTTTGCTTTCAGTAATTGTAACGTAGTAATCGTTTGACCGTGTTGCCTTTACATCAAAAAAATAAGTTCTTTTACCCGCTCTTACCTTCTTTGAAAAAACCTCTTCGCGCTCTCTGTTGTCAAAATCTCCCATATAAAAATTGTTATAGTTTAGTTTAGTTAGGCATAAATATAAATAATTTTTGAAAATGCAAGTATTAAAACAAATATTATTAACCTTTTTTAAAAGTTTATATATAAATATAGTTTATAATTTTTTTAATTTTCAGACACTTCTTCCTCTAATAATTGCTTTTCATACAATTCAAAGTACGTTGCCTTTTGCTGCATAAGGTATTCGTGGGTACCCTGTTCAATAATTTCGCCATTGTCCATTACCAATATTTTATCCGCATTTTTTATGGTCGATATGCGGTGAGAGATAATAATATTTGTTTTACCCTGCATAATATATCCAAGGTTATGTAATATTTCTTCCTCGGTGCGGGTATCAACCGCCGAGAGGCAATCATCAAAAACCAATATCTGCGGATGCTTAACAATAGCCCGCGCTATTGATACCCGCTGCTTTTGCCCCCCCGACAAGGTTATGCCCCGCTCACCAATTAAAGTTTCAAAGCCATTCTCCAATTCTTTAATATTATCATACACCGCGGCATCTTTAGCGGCCTGTTCAACGGTTGGCATATCCAGTACATCGGCGCTAAAAGCGATATTATTGGCGATGGTATCCGAAAACAGGAAAACTTCCTGGGGTACAACACCTATTTGCGCGCGGTAGCCTTCCAGGTTAAGGTGTTTTACAGGTTCATTATCAATTAATATTTCCCCGCCGGTTGTATCATACATCCGCAGCAATAAATTAGCTATAGTTGATTTACCCGCCCCCGTACGCCCTATGATAGCCACCATCTCGCCGGGTTTAGCAGTAAATGATACATTTTTTAGCGCCTGTATGCCCGTGTCCGGATAGATGAAGGAAACATTTTTAAATTCTATTAACCCGTTTATTGTGCGCTTAGGCGTATCGGGCGATTTGATCTCGGGCTGCGTGTCTAAAAATTCATTGATACGTTTTTGCGAAGCCGCCGCGCGCTGCGTTAACTATGTTACCCACCCCAATGCCATTACCGGGAAGGTAAGCAGGTTAAGGTATACAATAAACTCGGCTATGTTACCGGCGGTAATGGTACCCTTCATTACCTCTATACCGCCAATAAATATGGTGATAACGTTACTCAACCCAACCAGCAATAACATAAGCGGGTAAAATGAGGCCTGCACCTTTACCAGCGCCATAGAATGTGTTTTATAATCCTCGCTCTCCAGCGCGAATTTTTGCCGCACAGAACCTTCACGCACATACGATTTCATGATACGGATACCCGAAAAATTTTCCTGCACAAAGCTTGATAATCCCGACAGTCTTTCCTGTATCTTCTCGCTGCGAAAATGGATAACATTATTTACGTAATAAATAATAACCGCCAATATAGGCAGCGGCAATACCGAAAATACCGCCAGCCTTACATTTATTGTAAGCATGAAGTAGATCACCAAAATAAAAAGTACCACCGTGTTAATGGTATACATAATGCCAGGCCCCAAATACATACGCACCCGACTTACATCTTCCGTTACACGGTTCATCAGGTCGCCTGTACTATTGCGGCGGTAAAACGCGAGCGACAGGGCCTGGTAATGGTTATATATTTCGTTTTTAAGATCGTACTCAATAAGGCGCGACACCAAAATAATGGTTTGCCGCATAAAAAACGTGAATAAACCACTTATTAACGCTAGTACAAATACCAAAACGCCAAACAAAATCAGGCTCGATCCAAATATCTCATAGATCATGGCCTGCCTGTTAAATCCCGAAAAAAGCTGGTAAACGCCTATGTTCTCAGTAACCAGGTCAAACGCTATACGGATAACCGGCGCGCGCAAAACGGTGAAAATATTGGATATAATAACAAACAACACACCCGGAATAAGGCGCCAGCGGTATTTATAAAAGAATTTATTGAGGTAAGCGAGATCCTTCATAGAAACTCAAAAATACATTAATTGGGCCAACTAAATAACTGTTTTTTGTCTGAAAAATGCCAGTTCTTCTCCATTTCTTATAAAATTATCGGTACGCTTTAATCCGGCTTTTTCAAGCACACGCTGCGATCCCGAATTTTCAAAAACAGTAACCGCTACAATTTCTGTGACATTGGTATCTGATAAGCCGTGTGTTATCATGGCCGCAGCCATTTCGGTTGCAAGTCCCTGTCCCCAATACTTTTGCTCCAAACTATAGCCAAGTTCCACTATTCCGGGCTCGTCATTAAAAGGGCGCAGCAGGCAGCTTCCCATAAATTCGCCGTTAATTTTATTGAACATGCCCCATGTTCCGGTTGTTTTAGTGATGGCATATTGCTTTAAAGCATTGTTAAATATAACTATACGCTCATCCCTGTTGCGGCGGGGCAGGTATAGGGCAACCCTTTCATCAGTAAAATGGGCTAAATAAATTTCCTGCTCTTCAGGTAAAAATTCACGAATAATTATTCGGGGAGTTTGGATGATCATACTCATTTGCCAAATATAAATTAATAGATTAATTGTACGACATTCGTTACCCTCTCTGCGGCAAGCGGCAGCGAGGGTGGTCGGGCGAAGTTCCGAAGCTTCGGGAGGTGAGTAAACGGCGCGCGTTCAGGTGGTCCGGGTGGTCCAGGTGGTCCGGGTGGTCCGGGGTGGTCCGGGGTGGTCCGGGGTGGTCCACCCTGGTCCAGTTGGATTCAGCAAGATTGGCCCGGATTTACCATGTTTTTAACCCACACCATATAATTTCTTCCGGACTTTCTGACTTCCCCGACTTTCTCACTCAAACAAAACTCTTTGTTGCTATAAAAAATTATATACTTTTGCAATGCCTAAAAACACTTAATGCCTAACACTGACTCTACCGGATCTATTTTTACCAGGCTTGAAGCATACGGGCATAAGAAAGTTGTATTCTGCAGCGACCCTGATACGGGATTAAAAGCCATTATAGCCATTCATGATACTACATTGGGCCCGGCATTGGGCGGCACGCGCATGTGGGCCTATAAAACCGAGCAGGACGCGTTGGACGACGTATTGCGCCTATCCAAAAGCATGACCTACAAAGCCGCCATATCAGGGCTTAACCTGGGCGGCGGCAGCGCGGTAATAATTGGCGACTCGCGCAAAGACAAAAGTGAGGCGCTGCTGCGCAAGTTTGGCCGTTTTATAAAAAACCTGAACGGCGAGTTTATTACTGCAGAAGACGTAGGCACCAATCCGCGCGATATGGAATATATTCGCATGGAAACCCAGTATGTTACGGGTGTTCCTGAAACCATTGGCGGCAGCGGTGATCCGTCGCCTATATCTGCCTTAGGTGTTTTTATGGGGATAAAAGCTTCGGTAAAAGAACTTTTTGGTACCGATAGCTTAACCGGGAAATCGGTTATTGTACAGGGCATAGGCCAGGTAGGCGAAAATTTAGTAAAGCTGCTGCGCGACGAAAATGTTAAAGTATATATAAGCGATATAAACGAAGAACAAACGGCGCGGGTATCAAAAAAATATGGCGCCGAAGCGGTATCAAATAACAGTATTTTTGATATCGATGCCGATATTTATTCGCCATGCGCCTTAGGCGCTACAGTTAATACCCATACCATTAATAAACTTAAATGCGCTATAATTGCAGGGTCGGCAAATAACCAGTTGGAAGATGAAGCGGTACATGGCCGGTTATTGCTTGAAAAAGGGATATTATTTGCTCCTGATTATGTAATAAATGCCGGCGGCGTAATTAATTGTTACTCAGAGTTGATGGGTTTCACTAAAAAGCGTACCTTACAGCTTACTGAAAATATTTATGAGGCTACGCGTAACATAATAAAACTTTCGAAATCAGAAAACATAGCTACCATACAGGCCGCAAATAAGATAGTTGAAAAGCGGATAGCCGACATAAATAAAGTTAAATCATCCTATTAAATAAATTATCACAAACAGGATCAGTCCTAAATCGTTCTTACAACAATGTTAAACAGAAGGCACCTACGGGTAAAGGTATTACAGTCATTATACGCATACCATCAAACAGAGGCGGTTAACGTCAGTCAGCAGGAAAAAAACTTATTATTAAGCATAGATAAGGTATACGAAATGTATATCTGGATGCTCTCACTTATAGCAGAGGTGGTAGGCTACACCCAAACCGACGCGAGTGACAGGGCCCACAAACATTTACCCACCGCCGACGATCTGAACGCCAATTTGAAATTGCTTACCAACCGGTTTGTAATTTCGCTTAATCAAAACAAAGAGTTTTTAGCGGGGTTAAAAAAATACAAGGTAGAATGGACCTTTGAGCCCGAATTGGTAAAAACACTATTTACCAATTTGAAGAGTGCGCCCGAGTATGCAGAATACCTGCAAAAAACCGGCGATACCATCCAGACAGATAAGGACATTATTAAATTTATTTTCAAAAAAGTTATCTTAAAATCGTCATTAGCCGAACAGGTTTTTGAGGATATGTTTATTTTTTGGCCGGTTGATAAGGATGTTTTACAAGCATTGATAGCCAAAACATTCAAAAATTTCGCTTTCGACGAGTCTGAAAAAAATAAACTGGCCGAGGTTACCGGCAATTGGGAAGAGGATAAGGAATTTATTGTTAATTTGTTTGAAACATCGGTACGTTATGACAAGGATTACCAGGAACTGATAAGCGCCAAGACCCAGAACTGGGAACCCGAGCGCATTGCCATGATGGATACGCTTTTAATGAAAATGGCTATTGCCGAATTTATTAACTTTGCATCAATCCCGGTTAAAGTTACCATTAATGAGTACCTGGAAATATCTAAAGAGTTTAGTACGCCAAAAAGTAATTCGTTTATAAACGGTATATTAGACAAGATTTTATTTGAACTTAAAGCTGCCAAAAAAATCAACAAAACAGGCAGGGGATTAATAGAATAACAATGAAAAAACTGTTTTTAGGCCTGATTATAGCAGGCGCGTTAACGGCTTGCCATCAAACCACAACAACTACCACAACAACTGCCGGCACCGCAAATGCTGCCAATTCGCCTGTTATAAAGTTTGATAAAGAGATATTTGATTTTGGCAAGATCAACCAGGGCGACAAGGTATCCTACGAGTTTAAATTTACCAATACAGGCAAATCGCCACTGATCATAAAAAATGCGGTAGCATCGTGCGGATGTACTATACCCGAATGGCGGCCAAAAACACCCATATTACCCGGAAACAAAGGGGTGATTTTTGTGACTTTTAACAGCGCGGGAAAATCAGGGTTACAGGATAAACTGATAACCGTTACAGCAAATACCAATCCTGCGCAGAGCATGGTGCATTTGATTGGCGAAGTACTTACAAAAAAATAATTTAAAAAAAATGACAGCAACTATTTTATTACAGGCCGCTGGTGGTTTTGACCCCCGCCAATTGATCATATTCGGATTAATTATCCTGGTGTTTTATTTCTTTATGATACGCCCGCAAGTTAAAAAGCAGAAGGATCAGAAAAACTTTGTTAACGAGTTAAAAAAAGGCGACAAGATCATCACTACTTCGGGCATGCACGGTAAAATTCTTGAAGTAGCCGATACCACTTTTTTAATAGAAACCGAAGGCGGCCAAAAAGTTAGGTTTAACAAATCGGCAATTTCTTTGGAGGATTCAAAGGCGATAAACGCTGCTAAGTAGGCCTTTTTAGGTAAAAGGCGAAAGATTAGGTAAAAGGCGAAAGGTAAAAGGTTAAAGGTTAAAGGTTTTTCCCGTATCCTTTTATTTGTTGAATTAGCAGCTCGATATAATTTGTAAAGGCGAAAGGTAAAAGTTTAACATAACCTTTTACCTTTCGCCTTTTACCTTTTACCTCAAAAAAATGGCAATAATAAAACTATCAGTAACAGAACAGCGGCGGGCATCGGTATTTTTTACCTGCCTGATACTGGCTGTTTGCGCCTGGATAGTTATTACTTTGTCAAACACTTACACCTACAATGTAAAAGAGATATTGAATTTTAAAAACGTGCCTCAAAAGCGTGCGTTTCATTCTTTGCAATCTGATACGGTTAACGTTACGGTAAAAGGGACCGGCTGGCAAATGCTGCTGTCAAAAATGAATGAGCAAAACAAGATCATAAAGGTCGACCTCCGTACCCTGGATAGTGATGCTTACATTGTACTCAGTTTACAACTGCCCGCCATCAATGCGGAAAAAGCCGTAAAAAATGAAATAATAGCTTTTAACCCCGATACGCTATATTTTGATTTTTCTGACCGTGGTGTACGACGTGTGCCGGTGCAACTGGTACGATCAATAAATTATCAGCAGCAGTTTACCCAATCGGGCGATGTGGTTATCAAACCCTCCTATGTTACCATAACCGGCCCGAGCAACCGTATTGATAAAATAACCGCGTGGCAAACAGACTCGTTAGTATTGCAAAACGTAAGTGAAAATATAAATTCATCTGTTAATTTAGCGCCGTCTGCCGAAGGAAATATCAGTATCTCGCCAAGAACCGTGCGGATAAATATACCCGTTGAGGAGTATACCGAAAAAACAATGGAGCTGCCCGTTAAGCTGGTTGCCAACAACGATTTTTTTAACGTAAAAATATTCCCCCAAAAAGTAAAGGTTACATTTACTACTTCGTTAAGCAGGTATGCTGATATTGATGAGGATATGTTTGAGGCAGAAGCAAATCTTGACCTGTGGCGGCTATACGGGTATAGCGTGTTACCGGTAAAAATTACCCGGATGCCCCCGTTTTGTAAAATTGTAAGCATTGAACCGCGAAATATAGATTTCATCATCAAAAAATAATGCTTAAAATAGGCGTCACCGGTAATATCGGCAGCGGAAAAACCACTGTGAGCAAAATGTTCGGGATATTGGGCATACCGGTATTTTATGCGGATACCGAAGCAAAGGACCTGATGGTAACGGACCCGTTGTTGATAGCCGAAATAAAGAAAGCCTTCGGCGATGCTTCTTATTTTGCCGATAGCAGCCTTAACAATAAACATATAGCCCATATTGTTTTTAATGATGATAAAGAACTGGCCAAACTGAATGGCCTGGTACATCCCGCCGTATTCAGGGCGTTTGATGCCTGGGCGGCAGGTATTAAAAACGCGCCTTATGTAATGAAGGAAGCCGCTTTATTGTTCGAAAGTGATTCTTTTAAGATGTGCGATCAAACCTTGCTGGTTACTGCCCCGCTGGAACTAAGGATAGAGCGCGTAATGAAACGCGACCATATAACCCGCGCCGGGGTTGAGGCACGCGAAGCGAAACAACTCCCCGAAAGCAAAAAGCGCGCACTGGCCGATTATATTTTAGAGAACGATGAAACGCAGCTGCTTATTCCGCAAATATTAAAACTGCACGAAGCGTTTTTACAGTTGGCAAGCATATAATGATACTGGACGATTTTGTTTTGTTCGACGGCAATGGCCTCTACTGCAAATACGGCGATTTTTACCTGGACCCGCAGCAGCCGGTAAAAACCGCCGTAATATCACACGCCCATGCCGACCACGCCATAACCGGGAATGTGGACGTTTATTGTACAGCGCCCACTCGCGAGTTTATGCAACTGCGTTACAGCAGGTACGCCGCGAAAACATTTACTATTGCAGGCTATAACCAGCCGTTTATTATAAATGGGGTGAAGCTCACTTTTGTTTCTGCCGGGCATATATTGGGATCAGCAATGGTGTTGATGGAGTATGAGGGCAGCAGTTATTTGTATACCGGCGATTACAAACTGCAGGACGACGGGACATGCGACCCGGTTGAATGGGTTAACGCCAATGTGCTGATCACTGAAAGCACCTTTGCCGATCCGCAAATTGTTCACCCCGATCCGGTGGAGGAGATAAAAAAATTGAATACTATTAAAAGTAATATCCTGCTGGGCGCTTATGGTTTAGGCAAAAGCCAGCGCCTGGTGCGGATGATAAACGACCATGCCCCGCAAAAAAAAATACTGGTGCATCACCGTATAATGCCCATTAACCATATCTATGAAAAAGCAGGGTTCACCCTGGGCCAGCACCAGTTGTACGGGCGAAAACTGATGAAAACGCAGGGAGAATTTATATATATTGTGCCCCCTTTTACGTTTAATAGCTATATAAAGGCGGTTGGGGTGAAGCGGTTGTTTGCTTCGGGATGGAAGAATTTGCAGGTGAACAGGGAAGATACGCTGTTTATTTCGGACCATGCCGACTGGAACGATATTTTACAGGCTATTGAACAGGTTAAACCTAAGCAAGTATGGACGTTACATGGAAATGGAACGCATTTAAAAACCTATTTAAATAATAAAATTTTCGTAAAATTGCTTAACTGAGCGCTTGATGCAGGAAAACATAGACTATTATATTAACAAAGACGGCAACCTTGTTTTTACAGAAGCCTATCATTTAAGGCGTGGTTATTGTTGCGAAAACAAATGCCTGCATTGCCCGTGGGGCTACGGAAAAACCGGGCAAGACGAGAAATCAGAGAAAAAATAAACATATTTTTATAGGCCCAAAGGACTACTTTGGGGTAATATTTAGCTATGCGGATCGACGACGAAATACATTCAAAGTTTGAAGATAACTACCAAAAGGCGGTTGTGAATATAGCATACACCGAGGGATGGTTAAATAATACACTGCGCTGCCACTTTGAAAAATATAATTTAACCAACCAGCAGTTTAATATTTTGCGGATATTGCGCGGGCAATACCCCAAACCTGCCACAGTTAACCTGCTCAAAGAGCGCATGATAGATAAAATGAGCGATGCCTCGCGCATTGTTGACCGCCTGGTGCAAAAGGAAATGATAACCCGCTGCACCAATAATAAAGACAGGCGCGCGGTTGATATCCGCATCAGCGAAAAAGGGCTGGAGACCTTGGCAACTATGGATGTTGAATTTAAAGCCAAAGATTTCCTGAAAAATAACCTTACTCTTGAAGAAGCGGGGCAGTTGAGTGATTTGCTGGATAAACTAAGAGGATAAGTCTCAAATTATAAGATCATAATTATGTAAGTTTTGCGCTTATCCTATAAATGATATAACAATTAGTTCCATTTCGGGTTTATACGATATAGCCTTTCCAGTAATTTTCTATAAAGCACCTGCATTTATGGCTTATGCCATGAAGTATTTTACCAGTTGATCCCAAGCGCATTAATTTTCAGCGCGAATTTCACCAGGCAGATCCAGGCCAACAGGGAACAAAACTTTCCCTGTACTACCCATTTAACATTCATGTGGCTCATTAAGGAGATAACCATGCCTGTTATGCTATTTTATATTAATTTAATTTTTATGATCATCCTGATTTTTTTTATTTCGCACTGGTTCCTGTCCCTGTTCTTTCAAACATTTTTCCAGCACCGTTACGCTTCGCACCGCATGTTTACCACCAATAAATTCTGGGAACGCGTTTTTTATTTAATGGCCTACTTTTTTGAAGGGGCATCTTTTTTGAACCCCCGTGCTTACGCGGTAATGCACCGGGAGCATCATGCTTACAGCGATACAGCGAAAGACCCGCATTCGCCTCATTTTTTTACGGACGTGTACCAAATGACCAGGGCTACCTTTAAAACTTTTGCCGACCATTTGGCAAGGACAAGAAACCCCGAAGCGCGGTTTGAAGGAAATTACCCCGAATGGCCGCTGATTGACCGGATGGGGTCCTCCATGCTTTCCAGGATATTATTCGGCGCGGCCTATACCTGTTTTTACATCGTCTTTGCCACGCATTGGTGGTTATTCCTGTTATTACCTATTCATTACCTCATGGGCCCTATACATGGCGCCATTGTAAACTGGTGCGGGCATAAATATGGTTATACCAATTTTGACAATAAGGATAAATCAAAAAATACAACACCGTTTGATTTCTTTATGCTGGGCGAATTGTTTCAGAATAATCACCATAAGCATCCCAACAGCGCTAATTTTGGTAAAAAATGGTTTGAGATAGACCCCGTCTATCCCGTTATGAAACTAATGCACTGGGTGCGGATAATTAAACTGCGGAAAGCCTATTAGTCGAATAACGAGTTAAAAAGCATCTATCTTTTTTTGAATGGTCTGCTTATCTGTAGTTGTTTTTGCGAGGGAGAGCGCTTTTTGAAAGTATAGCTTTGCCTGTTTATTGTCAATATCCGTATAAAGTTCGCCTAACAGGGTAAAATAAAAGTGGTTACCTGTAAGGTTTAGCTTTTCCGCTTCCAGGATAGCGCTTTGTTTGCCTTTCACTTTTGACAGCACATACACGCGGTTAAGGGCGGCAATAGGCGAGTATTCAATTTGCAATAATTGGTCGTATAAATGCAGAACGCTTTCCCATTTTTCCCGCGTATCGGCTTTTTGTGTGCGCCAATAGGCAATGGTTGCTTCCAAATGATACTTGGATAGTTCTGTTCCGCTTGCGGCGCAATGTAAAAAATAAGCGCCTTTGCTGATCAGTTCCGGGTCCCAAAGGCTGGTATCCTGCTCGTCATACAATACCTGTTCGCCGTTTTTATTAATGCGCGCTTCGAAACGTGAGGTATGGAAACACATCAGCGAAAGCAGGGCGTTTACAGCAGGTTTGTTGGTTTGCCTGTTTTCAATCAGCATGGTACATAAGCGCATCGCCTCAAGGCAAAGGTCCTTGCGTAAGGTTTTGTTCCGGCTTTCGGAATAATAGCCCTCATTAAACAATAAATAAATGGTGGTTAATACAGGCGCCAGCCGCGCGTCAATTTCAGTTTCGCCGGGCAATTCGATACGGATGTTTTGCCCGCGCAGCTTTTCTTTAGCGCGAAACAGGCGTTTATTGATTGTCTCTTTGTTGGTTAAAAAAGCATCGGCGATCTCCTCAATGCCAAACCCGCAAAGTATACGGAGCGATAAGCCGATCTGCGCCTCTGCCGAAATTGAGGGGTGGCAAATAGCAAACATCATTTGCAACTGGCTGTCGTTAATGTTTTGCGGCGAAAGGTCTATCGCGGTTTCATACAGTTCAGCACTTATCCTTTGTATCTCTGCCGAAACCTTGCTTTCGAAAACAGCATTGCGCCGCAGGTAATTTTTCGCTTTGTTTTTGGCTACATTATATAACCACGCGGTAGGGTTGGGGGGTAACCCTTTTATTGCCCAGGTTTGGGCGGCGGTTACAAAGGTATCGCTGGCCAGGTCCTCGGCAATTTCTATTTGTCCGAACCCAAAATGACGGCAAAGTACCGAAACTATTTTCCGGTACTCTGTCCTGAATAAATGAGGGATGATCTCTTGTTGTTCCATAACAAAGCAAAGACTCCCGTATATATCGGGGCGTCTCTCTGCATTTTTTTAATGCGTGCCGTCGTCTTTGGCTAGGCGGCGCACCTCTACGGTATTTCCTTCGCCCTGTAAAACGGGGCTGCCTTTGGCAAATTCTGCCGCCTGATCTGCCGAGTTTGCCTTTACTACAACATACCCACCCAATGTTTCCTTTATCTCGCCGAATGGGCCGTTGGTAACTGTTTTATTATGATGTACCACGCGGGCATCATCAAATATCAGCCCATTGCCTTTGCCTTCAAAATTCCCTGTTTTAGCCAGGCCATTAAGCCAATCCATTGTTTTTTGCATCCAAATTTGCATTTGTTCGGGCGAAGCTATTTTGCCGCCGTCCTGGTGCCTGAAAATCAACATGTACTCTTTCATTGTTTTAGTTTTAAATGTTATCGGATAATTAATTTATACCCACATAACAAACCACACCCGGAAAATTGGACAAGGCACCCTGATTTATTTCAAATTCAATTGCCACGAAACGCCAAATTTATCGGCTACCCAGCCAAACTTTTTACTGAAGCCATAACTGCCAAGCGGCATCATAGCGCTGCCGCCATCCATTAGCGCGGTATATATTTTTTCTATTTCGGCATCGTCCACGCAATCAACATGAATGGAAATAGCAGGCGTAAAAGAAAAAGAATGATTTACCGAGCTATCAATGCACATAAATTCCTGCCCGTTTAAGGTAAATATGGCGTGTAAAACCGTGCCCTCCGCACCCGGCCCTTCTTTGCCGTTACGGGTAATACTTTTAACAGATGAATTGTTAAATAGGGTGGTATAAAGGTTCATGGCTTCTTCGGCCCTGCCCTCGAACATTAAAAAAGTGGTGAATTTTTGCATGGTTATTGTTAATCGGCTAATCTAATCATACACAACATATCTTTGTCGATATACTGTTCAACACAATAGCCCTGCGGATCTAAACCGGGCTGGGCCAGCAATTGGTTAAACGTACGCTGAATAGCGGGTATATCCTTCATAAAATCGGGTATAATAAGGCTAATATACTTGCCTTTTTTCAGGATAAGGGTATGGAGATTCAACTTTTTTGCTTCGCCGGGTTCCATTTCTTCGGCAGCCGCTTTGTAGCTGATAACGCCGTTTTCAGGGCGCGATACGCCAAAATATCTTCTCTCTGTAGTAAACGGTATCAGCGCGTGCAATGTTTGATGTGCTTCTAAAACACCATCGGGGAATGATTTTGCGGTGATATAAAATACGGTAATGTCTTTATCTACTGTTATAGTTTCCATAATAAACTGTTTTGATTTGTTATTCAAATTTAAATGGAATACATGAGTTTTAGGGTGCGGTAAGGACTATTTAAGGGGTGGATTGGGACATTTTAGTTGACCAATCCCAGCTGCCATTTCCAAAAAACCCATCCAAACAAAAGTCCCACCAATGTCCCATAAATGGCCCCGCCGATAACATCAACCGGGTAATGCACCCCAACATATACCTGCGCGAAACTGATGGTTGCCGCCCATAAAATACTAATCGGTAATACCCAACGGTATTTTTTATAGAACACCATACTCAAAAAAACTGCTATAGCAAAATGGTTACTGGCATGGGCTGATGGGAAGCTATAACCTGTACCGCAGTCAACGCGTTGTACTACGGTCGCGGTCATTGCCGGGTCGTTACATGGGCGTACCCGTTTATAAAACGATTTGGCTATGGTTGCGCTGCCATAATCCGCGGCGCCAAATGTAAGAGCAAGCAGGACAATAATAACAGCGCCCTGCTTTTTATATCGCCAAAGGCAAAAAACAAAAATAAATACGTAGAGCGGTATCCATGTGTACAGGTTGCGTAAAACAGGCATCAATACATCAAAAAAAGCGTTGCCCATGTCGTGGTTAATGAAATGAAACAGGTGCCGGTCAAGTTGCAGGATGTAATCGGGCATTTGGTTTGATTGAAAGTGTAAATATAATTATAATGTGTGAACCGCGATTTACAGGATTTAACTGCGCCAAATAAATCATGATAATCCAATAATCCTGCAAATCAGGGTTCGGACAAAATGGATAAATATCCTTACTTTTGCCTCATAATAAACAGTAATAATTTTGACTTTAATAAAATCAATTTCAGGTATACGCGGCACCATTGGCGGTGCGCCCGGCGATGGTTTAACCCCGGTAGATATTGTAAAATTCACTTCGGCGTTTGGCGCCTGGGCCATTAAAAAATCGGGTATAAAAAAAATAGTATTGGGCCGCGATGCGCGCATTTCGGGCAGTATGGTAAATAATTTAGTAACAGGCACGCTGCAAGGTTTGGGTATTGATGTGGTGGATGTTGGCCTGTCGACAACTCCAACCGTTGAAATTGCCGTACCATTAGAAAAAGCAGCAGGTGGTATTATACTTACTGCCAGCCACAACCCAAAACAATGGAACGCGCTAAAATTGCTGAATGCCGATGGGGAATTTATTAGCGGTAGCGATGGCGAAGAGGTTTTGGAAATTGCCGAAAACAGCAACTTTACCTATGCCGGAGTTAATGAATTAGGCAAGGTTACTTATGATGATAGCTACCTGCAAAAACATATAAACCAGATACTGGCGCTGCCATTGGTTGATGTTAATGTAATAACCAAAGCCGGCTTTAAAATAGTAATTGATTGCGTTAACTCAACCGGGGGGATTTTTGTTCCGGCGTTGCTGGAGGCATTGGGCGTAAAAACGGTATATAAATTATTTTGCGAACCCGACGGCGAGTTTCCGCATAACCCGGAACCATTACCTGAAAACCTTGTGGCGCTATCAAAAGAAGTGTTGAACAAAAATGCCGACGTCGGCATAGCTGTTGACCCTGATGTTGACCGCCTTTGCTTTGTTTGCGAAGATGGTAATATGTTTGGCGAAGAATACACTTTGGTTGCCGTTGCCGATTATATTTTGAAAAATAAAAAAGGTAATACGGTTTCAAACCTGTCGTCAACCCGTGCTTTGCGCGATGTTACCGAAAAGGCGGGTGGCGAATACTATGTCGCCGCGGTAGGCGAGGTGAACGTGGTAAGCAAAATGAAAGAAGTTGATGCCATAATAGGCGGCGAGGGCAATGGCGGGGTTATCTATCCCGAATTGCATTATGGCCGTGATGCGTTGGTAGGCATTGCCTTATTTTTAACGCATTTAGCCAAATATGGCAAGCCGGTATCAAACCTGCGCAGTTCATACCCTGATTATTGTATTTCGAAAAATAAGATAACACTCACCCCCGAAATGGATATTGATGCCTTGTTGTTAAAGGTGGAAGAGAAATACAAAGATCAGCCTCATTCAACCATCGATGGGTTGAAAATAGAATTTGATAAACAATGGGTACATTTGCGCCGTTCAAATACGGAACCAATTATCCGTATTTATTCCGAAGGTGATTCAGAAACGATAGCTAATGGTTTGGCGAACAAGATAATAGCGGATATAAAGGAGATATTGAAACTCAGTTAATGAGCGAATAAAAAATTAAACATTCACTCATTCGCTAACTTACTCAATCACTCATTCAAAAATAATTTAACTGATGCGAATATACCTCGATAATGCTGCCACAACGCCGCTTGATGCGGAAGTGATGAAGGTTATGTACAACGTAATGGAGAGCAATTATGGCAATCCATCATCTATACATGCTCATGGGCGTGAAGCGCGGACAGTGGTAGAAAGATCGCGCAAAACTATTGCAAATCTGCTGCATACTTCACCCGCTGAAATATTTTTTACCGGCAGCGGTACCGAAGCTGATAATACCGCCATTCGCTGTGGTATTGTTGATAATAATATTACCCATGCTATAACAACCCGAATAGAACATCATGCGGTTATCCATACGCTTGAAGCTATGCAAAAGGCAGGTGCTGTGAAATTAAGTTTTGTTGATGTTGATGGCAAAGGCAATGTTGATTACACTCATTTAGAGAAATTATTGAGAGATAATGAGCGCAGCTTGGTATCGTTAATGCACGCCAATAACGAAATAGGTACGCTTACAGATATAGAAAGGGTAGGAGCTATTTGCGAGCAATACAACGCCATTTT
>Ga0206969_1015_pt1 | contig 51852 bp, 58 predicted proteins | sample Alteio_BWOrgHeat_87_FD_153256 | JGI IMG/M metagenome (GOLD analysis project Ga0206969, IMG submission 153256) | Enriched cells from forest soil in Barre Woods Harvard Forest LTER site, Petersham, Massachusetts, United States -... | ecosystem: Environmental > Terrestrial > Soil > Temperate forest >... | reverse complement strand
CACCGATACCAATAACGTTTGTGGCATCAAGGTTTTTATGGGTTCATCCACAGGTAATATGCTGGTTGATGACCCGGCTACGCTGGAAAACCTTTTCGCACAGTCACCCATGCTTATCGCTACGCATTGCGAGGACGAAGCCACTATACAAAGTAACCTGAATCATTATAAACAGTTATTGGGTGATAATATCCCTGTAAAGCTGCACCCAAAGATCCGTAGCGAAGAAGCTTGTTATCTGTCCTCGTCAATGGCGGTCGACCTTGCTAAAAAGCATAATACCCGTTTGCATATTTTACATATCTCTACCGAAAAAGAAACCTATTTATTTGATAATACCATCCCATTAAAAGACAAACGCATCACGGCCGAAGCATGCATACACCATTTATGGTTTACCGATGCGGATTATGAAACCAAAGGCAACCTGATAAAGTGGAACCCGGCAATAAAAACAGAACGCGACCGCGATGGTATTTTAAAAGCGGTACTGAACGGCCGCATTGATGTTATCGCAACCGACCATGCCCCACATACCCTCGAAGAAAAATCCCGGCCCTATTTGCAGGCCCCATCCGGCGGGCCATTGGTGCAGCACGCGCTGCCGGCTATGTTGGAGTTATATCATCAGGGAAAAATAAGCCTGGAGCAAATAGCCGAAAAAATGGCACATAACGTGGCTACTTGTTTTCAAATAGAAAAACGCGGCTTTATTCGCGAAGGTTATTTTGCCGACCTGGTTTTGGTTGACCTGAACAAACCCTGGGAAGTAACTAAAGACAATATCCTGTACAAATGTAAATGGAGCCCGTTTGAAGGGACTATATTTCAATCAAAGATAATGCATACCATCGTGTCGGGTAATTTGGTATGGAGCGATGATAAGTTAACTACGGATATTGCCGGTAAACGGTTGGCATTTGTGCGATGACCCAATGGGGTGTCACCCTGAGCCCCGTCGAAGGGTGTGCGTAAAGGCCCGCCCACATGCTTCGACGGGGCTCAGCATGACACCTCCGCACTATAATTATTTCACCTTCCCACTCTCCACCATCTCCTTCATTTTGCCAAAAATATACTGCCAGTTTTGCTCCGAATGTTCTTTAGCAGCCTCGTCCTTAATTTTCTCCTGGCCTATTTCAAGGGTGGTTACACCATCCTTTTCTGTCAGGTCATAGCTAACATTCTGGTAATTTTCAGGTTTGTCTTCCGTGCCGCCCATACTGCTCCAGTAGCTATATTTTACATATTTGCCGGGGATAATATCCAAAATAGTTCCATGATCTTCGTAAGTTTTGCCTTCCCATTCACCGCTCCAGGTTATGGGGCTCCCCTTTTTCCAGTCGGTTTTTACATTGGTGCCAAAAAAGTATTGTTTTACAATTTCGGCATCGGTTAATGCTTTCCATACTTGATCTGCAGGTGCATTTATGGTGATGGATGTTTTTGAATTTAAGTTTCCCATAGTTTTTTTAATAGTATTTAGTTCAACAGGTAATTACATTATCTGTTTGCAAAAAAACAATGGGTTAATGACAACAGTATGTCAGTAGGTTATGGAATTAAAATTTCGTTGCATTAATTTTTCTGTGATTTCCTTCACACGTTCCCGCAGGCTATCAGGACTTATAATTTCGGCCTGTTCGCCAAACATCATATACCAGCGGGCAAAACCTTCTAATGAGCCGGTTAAAAAGGTCATTTCTACAGTATCGCCTATTTCCTTTTCAGCTATAAACCCGCTGTAATATTTTTGGCTTTCCAGGTGATAATGAATGCTTTTATCAACCACTATAACTACAGCATCCAGTTCTTTTTCTTTGGTAGTTTGGGCAATGTAGTCCTTTAAAGATGGGTGTTCGCTGTTATAATGCTCATCAGTAACCGTAAGATTCTTTATCCGGTCGACCCTGAAATCACGGTAATCTTTCCGTAAACGGCAATAGGCTATCAAATGCCAAAATCCTGAAAGATAAAAAATCCCTACAGGCTCAACATACCTTTTGGTATGCTCCTGGCTATGCTGGGCAAAATAACCAATGGCTAAAACTTTTTTTTGCGCAATGCTGTGCAGAATGGTCTGTATATGGTCGTTACTTGCAAGCTCGGGCTGGTTAACGGTGCGCAAAACCTCAATACGGCCATCCATGCCTTCCAGCATATCCTTTTCCGTTGTTTTCAATATCGCCCGCACTTTATACATAGCCGACCTGTAATGTGCCGTAGTGGATGCGTCCGTTAACTTCTCTACAAACTTTTCGGCGGTTAAAAAGGCAGCGGCTTCTTCTTTGGTGAACATTACGGGGGGCAGGCGGTAACCATCCATAATAGAATAGCCCACACCGGCCTCGCCTATTAAGGGTATGCCTGCTTCTTCCAGCGTTTTTATATCGCGGTAAATGGTGCGCAAACTAATAGCAAAACGTTCGGCAATATCGGCCGCCTTTACCACCCTGCGCGATTGCAGCTGAATTAAAATAGCCGATATACGGTCGATGCGGTTCATGAACAGCCAAATTAAATAAAACAAAGTATATTAGTAAACATAATTACTTTTTATGGAAGACAAAATTGTTACGCTCGAAGCATTTTATGACCCCATGCTCGCTGAAATTATTCGCGCCCGGCTGGAGGCGAATGGCATACCCTGTTTTATTGCCGATAATAACATAATTGGCGCTAATCCATTATATAACCAGGCTATGGGCGGCATTAAAATAAAAGTATTTGAGCATGACTTAGAAAAATGCAGGGAAATACTTTCTCAACCGGAAGAATTGGCCTTAACTGATGAAAAATTAGATCAATCAGCAACAACTTGCCCGTATTGTAATTCGACGAATGTGCGATACGGGGCAGCTACCCATATAAAGACAAATTGGTTCCATTTGGTAATATCGTTTTTATTGGCAACCTATCCCCTTCCCCGAAAAGCCTGGCATTGTTTTAATTGTGGTAAAGATTTTGAATAACGTACCAGCTGTTTTATTGTAATTATATAAATACATAAAAAATGGATATGAGAGTATTTTTTTATATTGCATAATGTACAACCGCCGAAAGTTTATAAAGATCTCGTCACTTAGCGCTTCATTAACCGCGCTGTCTGCTTCGGCTATTGCAAAATCAGCGTTAAAAATTCAGCCGACCAATTACCCTATTGTAATTTCTACCTGGGATTTTGGCGTGGCAGCCAATAAAGAAGCATGGAAAACGCTCGAACAAGGGGGCCGTTCGCTCGACGCTGTTGAGGCAGGTGTTAAAATACCCGAGGCCGACCTGCATAATCATAGTGTTGGCAGAGCGGGCTATCCCGACCGTGACGGCCATGTAACGCTGGATGCCTGTATAATGGATGAGTTGGGCAATTGCGGTTCGGTTGCCGCTTTAGAAAATATCGCCCATCCAATATCGGTAGCAAGACTGGTGATGGAAAAAACGCCGCATGTTATGCTGGTTGGCGATGGCGCTTTACAATTCGCGTTGGAGCAGGGATTTAAAAAAGAGGACCTGTTAACCCCCGAATCAAAAAAAGCCTGGCAAGAATGGTTGAAGACCGCTAAATATAAACCCGTAATAAATATTGAAAATCTGCCCGGCGGCAAATACAATCATGATACCATTGGTATGCTGGCTATTGACGCGAAAGGAAATATATCGGGCGCCTGCACTACCAGCGGCATGGCCTTTAAACTGCGCGGCCGTGTTGGCGACAGCCCCATCATCGGGGCGGGGCTTTATGTTGATAACGAGGTTGGTGGTGCAACATCAACCGGCGTTGGCGAAGAAGTTATACGCAATGTGGGTAGTTTTTTGGTGGTTGAGTTAATGCGGCAGGGCTACTCTCCGCGCGATGCCTGTAAGGAAGCGGTAAGGCGCATTATTAAAAAGAAGCCCGAAACAGCCAAACAAATACAGGTTGGCTTTTTAGCGATAAATAAAAATGGCGAATATGGGGCGTACGCTATTCAAAAAGATTTTACGTATGCGGTTTGCGATAAGAAAAGCCACGACCTTGTTAATAAAAGTGAAAGCTTTTATTAATATAAACTTATTGTAAACATTGTTTTAAAATTTATATTTACTTAATTCAATTAACCCTGATTAATTTATTATGATCTCGCTCGAGGTTTGTGCCAATTCAGTTAATTCGGCCTTAGCGGCGCAGGAAGGGGGCGCTATACGCGTTGAACTATGCGGTAATTTGCAAGCGGGGGGAACAACCCCATCGCCCGGGCAAATAACTATTGCCAGGAAGCTGCTCAACATTCAACTTTATGTACTGATACGGCCCCGCGACAGCGATTTTTTATATAATGATATAGAATTTGAAACCATGCTTGCCGATGTAAAATATTGCATTGATGCAGGCTGCGATGGTATTGTAACGGGCATATTGAAGGCAGATGGATCGGTTGACAAAGAACGTTGTACCCAACTGGTTCAATTAGCTAAAAAGGCCGGATTGGGCGTTACGTTTCACAGGGCATTTGATATGTGTGCCAACCAGTTCCAGGCTATGGAAGATATTATTGAGATAGGGTTTGACCGTATTTTAACTTCGGGCGGAAGAAGTACGGCTATAGAGGGCGCGCGCACTATTAATGACCTGGTTAAAAAAGCCGCCGGAAGGATAACCATTGTGGCCGGCAGCGGCATTACCGAAATAAATGTATCCCACCTGATTTTGTTTACCGGTGTAAAAGAGATCCATTCAACCGCGTTAACCCGTGTAAAAAGCGATATGCAATATATTAATGACCATATTGTAATGGGCAGCAACTATGGTGATGAATATGCCTTTGACCGCACCAATGTGGAAAGGGTTAGAAATATCCTGAAAAAGGCGAACGGAAAATAACAAGGAGTGCATAATTCAACATTCACTCATTCACAACTCACTCATTCACTCATTAAAAAAAGTTAACCGGCAAAACCAACTCAATACGGTTACGCCCGCTGCCGCCAAAAATATCATTATCCAGCAAATAACTGTACCTGATACCAAACGTTAACGACTGCTGGTTAAACCATTTGGTATCAAAAAACACCTCGCCGCCTGTTGAGCGGAAGTCTCCTCTAAATATGGTTCCGTTGGTGTAAAAATCGGTGGCGTGGGTATAGTCGTAAAATACATTGCCCCTTATCCTCAAAAAATAAATGGTATTAGCTACCCCGGCATCCGGGTAGGCTATGGGGAAATGATAGTTAACCCCTATTTTGTTCATGTTATGCAAATTCTCGGCCGTGTACCCCCGCGAAAAAGGAAAGTCATTTGAAAAATCGATCACATTATCCGCCCCCTTTTGCTGGTGCGCGGCATTAACAACCAAATTATGGTTAATAAATAACCCCGGTAAATAAAATGTGCCCGAAGCCAGGAACTGGTTAGCATTTGTTCCCGTTACCGCTGTTTTATAATTTAAGGTTATGGCCTCCCCTAACCGCGGATAAATATTCTTCCTTGCCTGCTGTATATGGTTAGTGAAGGTTATATAATTATTGAGATACGTGTAGTTTTGATCACTAAATAAGTTTCGGTAAGGCTGTTGAAACGTGCTGCGTTTGTAATAAATATCGCTGCCAATACTTAAGCCGGTGAGTTGTTTGCCACTGCTAAAATTTAAAGGCAGCTCCAGCCCGGTATGTACATCGCTTTCATTCCAGTATATATTGCTGCCCTTATAGTAACCGCGCCGCTCCAAAGTATAATCAGCGCCACCTGAAATAAACGGGAACAGCGCCCCGTATATCGCGTCGAAGCCAAATTGTTTATAGCCTTCGTTCCGGTTATAATTAAATGATAGCTGTGATTGAAAGGTGTTAAGCACATTCTCCCCTTCCAGCGAAAGGGTATAATTCGGGTCGTTAAAGTTGGGTATTAAACTATGAAAGTTAAATAAATGGTGGGCCTTATTATACCCGGCAACCGGTAAAGGTTTAGTAGTAATTGTTGCCAGCAGGTCGGTTGATGAATCCCGTTTTAAAGCTGATATTTTAAAATCAGGCAAGCCGCCCGGGATATTATGATCCGGCAAAGCTGTCCAGTTGTCCGCGTTATTATCTGCCTGTTGCAATTTATAACCAAACGCAGTAAACTCAACCCAGGCCATTTTGTGGGAAGTAACAGCAGGTTCATATTTACTTACAGTTCCCGGCGATTGTTTTAGCGCAAATAATTTATCCGTAGTTACAACTATCGCGAATAAACGGTCATTAATACCGGATGTTGCCGAAAAATAAATGGTATCTCCCCGCACAACCGGAAAAGCAATAGGCTGATAAGAAAACGGCAATAAATATTTAGCGCTGCCTGTTTTACTATCAATTATTGCTAACGACATTTTACCCTGTGCATTTCGCACAGCCGCTACCAGTTTGCCATCCCTATAAAATTTAGGGTAAGTAAAAAACAGGCGATCTTTATTAGGCACTATGGAAATGAGTTTGCCGGTTGCCGCATTTAATAAATGTAATTCGTTTTTACCTGAAGGGCTAACCTGCACAGCAACTATGCTGTTGCCATCATTACTAAAAGCAGGTGAAAAATATTTGGTGTTTTTTGTTAACCGTTTTTCCTTGCCTGTATTTATATCCAAAACCTGCAACTCGCTATAATCGCGGTAGGTCCACCGCAGATCAGGGCGATAGGCGGCATAAATAATTTTGCCGTTACGATAGTCGAAATAATTATCTATGGATACCGATCTTACATTAATCTTCTTTTCTTTCCCCGCTGTGTTTATTACAAACTGCGGTAAATCATCATAGGTGCTTTTCATGTAAATTATAGTATTGTCATTTACATAAGCGGGGTATTCCCGGCTGGCAATAAAGTGTTGCTTTTTGTTAATGAATGATTGAGTGGATGAGTGAAGGAGTGAATGATTTAGGGAGCTGTCTGCACTATATTGCTGCTTAAAATAATTCAAGCCATCGTTCCTGAACTGCGTAAAACTTTTACCCGAATATTTTTTAATGGCCTTTTGCAGCGGATAAAATAAACCGTTAAATGCCGCCGCGTCATGGGTTACTTTTTTCCAGAAATCATCACCGTATTTTTCGCGGCCGTAGGCCACTTCCATATAGCCTAAAGGATACCAGTCGGGTGTATAATCAAGGTACGAGCCGTTGCGCAGCTTCATCCAGCTATAATCTTTTCCGGCATCCCACAAGGCTCGGTACCCATTAAAAAAATAAGGCAGGCGGCCCCTGCCCTGTTCGCTTATATGGGTTTCGTTAAAAACAGCATCGCCCTCAAAAAACCAGTTGGGTATGGTTATATCATTACCTACGGCCTGCCCGCCTTCGCCAAACAGCACTTTCAATGTATGAGAAAGGCCAACATTAAAATTATTATACTGCTGCACATGCCTGAATTCGTGTATAGCCAGTTGGTCCGTCCACGGCAGGCTGCCTATTTCAAAACTGTTTTGATCGGGTGTTAAATAAAACTCGCTACGGAAAGGTGCCAGCCCCACGTAAGCATTGGCAATAGTAGTTTGATTTTGCAGCAGGATGCTTACCTGCCTTTGTTTATAGCCGATAGTAGGCTGAATGGCCCCGTTCATTCGCTGAACAATGCCGGCCACCCGCAACCCCGCCGAATCCAGCCCTGCCGGGAATATCACTTTGGCAACCGGGGTGTTTACCTGTTTCCATTTAATAGATGGCGGATTGCCGCCAAATTGCTGGGCTTTTGCAGAAATTGTAAATGCGGTTACAAGCAGCAATATATGTGGGTATTTCACCTGGAACTTTAACATTAACGTGCAATTTGCAAATAAACAACCAAATAACTCAATTCACAATAACATGACATACCATCGCCTAAAACTACCTACATTTGCCGTTTGTTAACAATATACAATGGCTAAAGTTTCTATCAACCTGGCAACAGGTTCCATACAAAAAGAAGAACTCATCGTAGGGATCGACCTCGGCACTACCAATTCGCTGGTGGCCTTTATAAATCCTGATAAAAACCCGCAGGTAATAAACGATACCGGCAAGGGGGTTTTGGTACCATCCATTGTGCATTTTGGCCAAACAGGCGAGGTTACGGTTGGCAATGAAGCAAAGAACTATTTAATAACCGATCCGCAAAACACCATATTCTCGGTTAAACGGTTATTGGGCCGTTCGTATAAAGACATTGAAAATTACAAAGACTTCTTCTCCTACAAAGTTATTGACGACGACAGCGAAAGCTTGGTAAAAATAAACGTCGGCGGTAAATTTTATACCCCCATCGAATTATCGGGACTGATATTAAAAGAACTAAAGGCCCGTGCCGAACATGCCCTAAAAACCCCGGTAAACCGGGCGGTTATCACCGTTCCGGCCTATTTTAATGATTCGCAGCGGCAGGCAACGCGCGATGCGGGTAAACTGGCCGGGCTGGATGTTTTGCGTATTGTGAACGAACCTACGGCCGCGAGCCTGGCTTACGGGATTGGTTTAAACCCGGAAGAAACAAAGACCATAGCCGTTTACGACCTGGGCGGCGGCACGTTTGATGTATCTATTTTGCAAATACAGAATGGCATTTTCGAAGTGCTTTCAACCAACGGCGATACTTTTTTGGGCGGCGATGATTTCGACCGTGCCATTGTGGATTATTGGATAGAGCAAAATCGGCTAAACAAAGCGGATATTATAGCCAACAACGAACTGGCGCAGCAACTCCGCCTGAAAGCCGAAGAAGCTAAAAAAGCATTCGCCCACCAAAGTTTGGTTAACGAAAAAATAGGTGATGTGTGGTGCACGCTTGACCGCAGTACCTTCGAACAATTAATTCTACCCAAAGTACAGCAAACTATAACGGCCTGTGAAAATGCTTTAAAGGATGCTAAGCTTACCATTGATCAAATTGATGAGGTGGTAATGGTTGGCGGTTCAACCCGCACGGCGTTGGTTAAAAAAATGGTAGCCGATTTCTTTAAGCGCCCGGTTCATGATGAGGTTAACCCGGATGAAGTAGTGGCCTTAGGAGCCGCCATACAGGCTGATATTTTGGCCGGCAACCGTAAAGATATTTTGCTGCTTGACGTTACCCCCCTTTCTTTAGGCATTGAAACAATGGGCGGCTTGATGGACGTTATTATTCCGCGTAATTCGAAAATACCAACCAAAGCGGGCAGGCAATATACCACCTCCAAAGACGGACAGGTTAATATGAAAATTGCCGTGTACCAGGGCGAACGCGACCTGATAAAAGAAAACCGCAAACTGGCAGAGTTTGAACTGAAAGGCATTCCGTCAATGCCCGCGGGCTTTCCTAAAGTGGATATTAACTTTTTGCTGAACGCCGATGGTATATTAAAAATACAGGCGGTCGAGCTGCGCTCGGGTGTGAAACAGGAAGTGGAAGTTAAGCCAACCTACGGCATTACCGACGACCAGGTAGAGCAAATGCTGATGGACAGCATAACACACGCCAAAGACGACGTAAACCAGCGTATGCTGATAGAGGCCCGCACCGAAGGCGAGCAAATGGTATATACTGTTGAGCGTTTTGTACAAAAGAACGGCAGCCATCTTTCGCCTGACGAATTAGCCGCGACCAATAACTACATCGAATCGTTAAAAGCCACCCTTGCCAATGGAGAAAAGGACGCGATATTGAAAAAAATAGATGAGGTAAATGAGTTTACCCGCCCATTTGCCGAGCGCTTAATGGACCACGCCATTAGCCATGCTATGAAGGGGAAAAGTATAGAGTAAGGTGAAAGGTTGAAAGGCAAAGGGTAAAAGGCTTTTAACACTTTACCGTTTTCTTCTTCTTCCCCAACGATCCTCTGCTTTTTGCTTTTTCAATATACTCAACGGCCGCCGGGGTTTTGCAGGCTGTGCCTTCTCTTATTACGGTTACCGGGCCTATAGCCTTTGCAACAGCGATAGCTTTTTCGCTCAACGGCGCAACATAACTTCCCACCGAAATGATAAAATTATTCATGGCGCCGCGCACGCGGTTAGGGGAGGTATGGATAGTTTTTTCTACCTTATCCAATAGTGCTGTTAAAGCGGCAAAATCCAGTTCGTCATCAGGCTTTAGCGAAACAAGAGCGCTTATTGTTGCCCACCCCGCCACAGCAATATATTCCTGGTCGTTCGCTATCCATTCCATTCCCATTTCATAACCATAATTGCTTTCGGCAGCTACCCAAGGCACCGTATTGCCGCTAATATTATCAGACAAGGCTTGCCCGGCCCATGCGCGCAGATCAGCTTTGGTCATTTTTGCATCATCGGCAATTAAGCCGGCCAGGTATTGCGCATCGGCGTTACCTGTAGCATATAAGTCCTTTGCAAGCTGGTAATTGGTTTTTACCTTTTTTTGGATGGTTTTTAATTGCTCTACTTTTACTCCGAAAAAAGGTTCTTTAACACCGTGCTTCAACAATATTTTTTTGATGCTTTCGCTGCCCATTACCTGCAGTTCGGCCATTATTTCATTTACCGTCATTATCCTCTTGTTTTTAATTAACAATCAGCGTTATAACCGTAAAAATAATATTAAAATCTGCATAACACAAAAGGCCCTTTCGGGCCCTTTGCTTATTAATTATTTCAATGCTTCCTGCTCCTTCAAAGCGGTAATATTGTTTTTATCGCTGAAGCTATCTGTCTTAGCGGCAAAATCTTCCAGTAACCCGGCAATCGTATCCAGGTTGTCTGATACACGCTGGTGCATATCGGGCAGGTCTTTTTCCAGTTTCTTATCGCCCAGGTCCATATTGTCAACCTCAATTTTAGCTAATTTTTGAATAATAGCCTGCTGGCTGTTTTTCAGGTCTTCTAATTCATGGACAATCTTTTCCATCAATCCAAACTTCTTTAACGTATCCATAATGTTATTTTTTTATACCGTTACAACGCTATCCTGAATGGATTGTTTGGAAATTTTCTTTAGCGTCACCTATCAATAGTGATTTTAGCTTCACAAATTCTTTTTATAAAGCAATGAAACTAATTGAATATAGCAGTTGATTTACAGCTATTTACACCGAAATATCCCTTACGAAGCCTGCATTAAATCGACTACTTTATCCTTAGCGGCCTGCTCATTCTTCTGGCCCACAAGATCTTCTAATGCGTTGGTGATGGCAAACAGGTTGTCGGCAATGCGCTGCTCAAGGTCGGGAAGCATGCTTTCCGGCCTTTTATCGTCCAGCCTTATATTGGAACCTTCATTTTTTGCCAGCTTTTGCATGATAGCTTTTTGGTAACTTTTTAAATCTTCCAATTCATGTCCAATTGTTTCCATTAATCCTTCATTTCTCAACTTATCCATGATACTATTGTTTAGTGTTTTTTTAACACAATTTGAAATAAATTGTTTAATAAACTTGGATATTTCATTAATAACTAATAGATTAGTTGGATGAAAACCCTACTCTCTGCCACCATATTATTTTTGTTTATTACAACCCATGTAATTGCACAACAAAGAAGAACTGACGACGCGTTATTACTGGAGTATTACCAGAACCAGCATTTTGCCGATGCCCTTATTTATCTTAAAGGTATTTACCAGGAACCGGTAACCGATGCGAAAGAATTATCGCGCCTGGCTTATACCTCATCAAAAGCAGGCAAACTTCCCGACGCGGAAGGTTATTATCAACGGATATTTGAAAAGGATTCTACTAACCTGGTTGTGTTATACAATATTGCCGGTATTAACCAGCAAAGGGGCAATAACGCGAAGGCCGAAACCTATTATAAAAAAATAATAGCGATTGACAGCAGCGACTTTAACGTTTATAAACAGCTGGCACAAATAGCGCATGAAAAAGGTGATATAAAAAGTATGATGAGCCAGGTTTATTATCTTCAAAAAGCAAATAGCCTGAACCCCACTGATGCGGATGTGGCGGCCGAGTTAAGCAGCCTCTATATTCAATTAAAGCAGTTCCCAAAAGCCGATAAAACATTGAGGGTAGCCATAGCCGCCGATCCGGAAAACGTTTTTTTACAGCAAAGCCTGCTTAAATTGAACTACGCGGAGAATAAATGGCGCGAAACGGTAAAAATAGGCGAACAATTATTGCTGCTTGGTGATAGTTCGGTATTTACTATGGTGCAGTTGGGGCGGGGCTATTATGAAACAAAAAATTATCCATGTGGTATAGCAACCTTATTAACTATTCCCGAACTCTATCAAACAGAAACTACGGCATACTATACTGCTGTTTGCTATAAAATGCTTAATGATCAAAAAAAAGCGATCTTCTACTTAAAAAAAGCGATAATTTTAAGCATATCGCCGAATGCGGCTACGTATTACAATGAAATAGCCGATAGCTACACCACATTAAAACAATTAAAAAATGCCCTGGAAGCTTATCAAAAAGGTTTACTGTATGATGATAAGCCAATAACCTATTACTTAATGGCCATTATGTATGATACGGAGTTAAAGGATAAAAAAACAGCGCTTAAATATTTTAAAAAATACATTGCCGCCAAGCCTGATGAAAAGCAGAAAACTTACATAGATTATAGCACAGCGCGTATTTTTGCCTTAAACGGCCATTAACGCGGCATCAGCCGGGCAACATATTTGCCAATGATGTCGAACTCCAGGTTAACAACCGAGCCTTTATGTACAGTATGCAAATTAGTATGCTCAAAAGTATAAGGTATTATAGCAACAGAAAAGCTATTGGCCTGTGAGTTTACTACGGTTAAGCTAATGCCATTAACACATATCGATCCTTTTTCAACGGTGATATTACCCTGCGCCGCGTCATATTCAAAAGTGTATTCCCAACTGCCGTCCAGTTCTTTAAACTCGGTACAATAAGCGGTTTGGTCAACATGGCCCTGCACTATATGGCCGTCGAGCCTGGCATTTAACTGCATACAGCGTTCCAGGTTAACGGGTTCGCCAACTTCCAGGTATCCTAAGTTGGTTTTGTTTAAGGTTTCTTCAATGGCAGTAACAGTATGTTTACCATCAGCCACAGCAACAACAGTGAGGCATACGCCATTATGTGAAACGGATTGATCGATCTTTAATTCGTTCGAAATAGCCGATTCAACAGTAACATGCAAATTACCCTGCTCACGCTGCAATGCGGTTACTTTGCCTAAAGTTTCTATTATGCCTGTAAACATTTGCCCCCAGCCTCCGCCAATAGGCGGAGAGTTTTTGAATTGCAAAACTAATTATATTAATTTAGGTTTATAACAAAAGCTATCTCATGCCCAAACAAAGCGCCGGAATTTTACTGTACCGAAACATAAACAATAAACTGGAGGTTTTTTTGATACATCCTGGCGGCCCATTTTTTAAAAATAAAGATGAGGGTGCCTGGTCAATACCCAAAGGCGAGTTTTTAGACGATGAGGATGCTTTAGCAGCTGCTAAACGCGAGTTCCTGGAAGAAACCGGGCAAGCTATTGATGGTAATTTTAGGCAACTATCGCCCGTTAAGCAAAAAAGCGGCAAAATAGTCTTTGCCTGGTCCGTTGAGGGCGATATCGACCATGAAGTAATTGTAAGCAATTTGTTCGAAATGGAATGGCCGCCCGGTTCGGGTAAAAAAGCAAGTTTTTCTGAAGTTGACAGGGCTGCGTGGTTCGGGGTTGATGAAGCGAAGATCAAAATTAATGGCGCGCAGGCGGCGTTTATTGAGGAATTGGAATCTATTTATACCTCATGAAATCATTATATCTCTTTCCTGTTCTTCGCCCAGTTCGATCGCTCATCTGATGCAATACCCTTATAAACCGTGGCGTTTTCGCTTAGTAATTGCTCCATAACCAACGCCGCAATTAACGCTTCATCTGCATTTCCTGTTTCCAGTACTTCGGGCGTAAAGTATTTTTTTACAAAATGGGTATCAAAATTACCTGATGTAAAAGCCTCATGCTGCATTACAAACCTGCCAAAACCCAAGGTGGTGGTTATGCCGGTTATATGGTATTCGTTTATGGCGCGCAGCATCCGTTCAATAGCCTCTGTTCGGTTTTTTCCATAGGCTATTAGTTTGGCTATCATCGGGTCGTAATAGATTGGTATTTCCATGCCCTGCTCAAAACCATCATCAACCCGAATGCCGGGGCCCTTTGGCGTAATGTAGGTTTGCAGTGTGCCAATATCGGGTAAAAAATTATTGGCGGGGTCCTCCGCGTAAACTCGTAACTCGATGGCGTGGCCGTTTATTACCAGGTCCTCCTGTTTAAAGCTGATGGCCTCGCCCCTCGCTATCCGTATCTGTTCTTTCACAAGGTCAATACCGGTTATTAGCTCTGTTACCGGGTGTTCTACCTGCAGGCGGGTATTCATTTCTAAAAAATAGAAATTGAGCTGCTCGTCCATAATAAACTCTACCGTACCCGCACCGGTATAATTAACGGAGCGCGCAACATCTACCGCGCATTTACCCATTTGTTCGCGTATTTGCGGGGTTAGTATAGATGACGGCGCTTCTTCTATCACTTTTTGATGCCGACGCTGAACCGAGCAATCCCGCTCAAATAAGTGTACAATATTACCGTGCGTATCGCCCAGCACCTGTATCTCGATATGTTTGGGCGATGATACATAGCGTTCAATAAACACCGAACCATCCCCAAAAGCCGAGGTGGCTTCTGATACCGCTAACTGCATCTGCTCTTCGAAATCCGCGGCGGTATCAACTATGCGCATGCCCTTGCCACCGCCACCGGCCGCCGCTTTTATCAGGATGGGAAAACCTACCTCTATTGCCCGTTGTTTAGCTTCTTCAACATCGGTAATGGCTTCTTCGGTACCCGGAACCATCGGAATATTATATTTCATGGCCGCGGCTTTGGCCGATAGTTTATTGCCCATTACTTCCATCGCTTCGGGCGAGGGGCCTATCAGTATTAAACCTGCATCGCGCACCTGGCGGGCAAACCCGGCATTCTCGCTCAAAAAACCATAGCCGGGGTGTATACCCTTTGCACCGGTTTGGCGGCAGGCATCAATTATTTTATCGCCACAAAGGTACGATTGACTGGATGGCGCTTCGCCTATATAAACCGCCTCATCGGCATAACGTACATGCAGGGCATCGCGATCAGCAGCTGAATAAACGGCTACTGTTTTTATACCCATTTCGCGTGCCGAACGCATTATTCTTAAAGCGATCTCGCCCCGGTTGGCGATCAGTATTTTTTGCATACTTAACAAATGTAGCAGATTTGTTGAAAGCTGGCCCGTTAAATTGGCCCATCATAAAAAAAGCGATAGGTAAACCCATCGCTTTTTTAAATTTATATTTTAAACTACGGTTTTTTATCAGGCGATGAAGAGCCGCCGGTTGTACCTTGCGGGCCACCTGGACCACCTGGTCCGCCTGGACCTCTTTGTCCGCCGGGGCCCCCCTGCTTTGGCCAGGTAGCATTATCCAACTTCGCTACACCATGATGGCAGGTATAACAATTTACCTTAACCAATGCGGCCATACCTACCGAGTCTTTTTCGCCTTTAAAAAATTTCTTATTGATCTTGGTGGCCATTAAATACATTTTGCGGGCCATCAACTTTTCAGGCTTCGAATCATTAGGGTATTCCATTTTCCGTGTATCCGGATTCATATAATGGCAAAAATTACACTTAACCCCTAAGGCCGATGCCCAATGCCCCATAACTACACCCAATTGTTCATGGGTAATTTTCTTGGGCAGCACTTTCAAGTTTACATATTTAGGAAACTGCTGTGGTTGTTGTGACTGTGCCGGCGTTTGCTGCCGTATCAGGGTCATTGAGGCCAACAGTATGATGCCCGAAAGCAAACATACCGTAATTAATATTTTTTTGTTGACACGCATATTTGCTATAAATTAGGTTGTAAGTTCTTTCTTATGGTTTTTTATCAGGCGATGAAGAGCCGCTTGCACCCTGCGGGCCGCTTTGTCCGCCCGGGCCGCCTTGTCCACCGGGGGGGCCTTTGTCCGCCTTGTCCGCCGCCGGGGCCGCCTTGTTTTGGCCAGGCAGCCTTATCCAGCTTCGCTACGCCGTGGTGGCAGGTATAGCAATTTACGCTGGCAAAATTCATACCCACTGAATCTTTTTCCGCTTTAAAAAATTTCTTATTGATCTTGGTGGCCATTAAATACATTTTGCGGGCCATCAGTTTTTCGGGTTTCGAATCGTTCGGATAATCCGTTTTACGGGTGGCATCATTACGCACATGGCAGAAATTACATTTAACCCCTAAAGAAGCCGCCCACATATCCATCATGTGGTCTACCTGCCGGTAGGTCATCTGTTTAGGCAATACCTTAATATTCATCAGCTTAGGCTCAACCCGCGGTTGCTGCGGCGGCTGTTGCTGTATAAGGGTCATGGAAGCCAATAGTATAATACCCGAAAACAGGCATGTTATTATTAATATCTTTTTGTTGAAACGCATAAATGTCATGTTTAAGTCACCTAAATTATAGGTTTCCCCTGAATGTTCCAACAATTATTTATGATTTACACCTGATTGAAGCAAAATACCCTACTCACCCTATTGCAGATACGTTAAAATATGTTAAAGTAATGGATATTTTACCTTATATAATAAAATAAATTTGGATATTTACGAAACAGTCGTACATTTACGAAATAATCGTAATAACAATGGAAAAACTATCACCACAGGAAGAAGAAGCTATGCAGGCCGTATGGCAAAAAGGCGAAGGATTTATTAAAGATTTTTTAGACCAGATAACCGAGCCAAAACCACCCTATACCACTTTAGCGTCGACCATAAAAAACCTGGAACGCAAAGGATTTTTGGCTGCCGAAAAAACTGGGCAATTCGTTCCGTTACAAAGCGGTTATTAAAGAGGAAGAATATAAAAAGCGTTTTATGAACGGTTTTGTAAACGATTATTTCGAAAACTCATACAAAGATCTGGTTACGTTTTTCGCCAAAGAAAAAAAGATCAGCGCGGGCGAACTGAAAGAGATCATCAAATTAATTGAGAACCCTAAATCCTGAAGACGATGCCAACATTATTTGTTTTTCTGCTTAAAGTTAATATAGCGCTGGTGGTTTTCTGCCTCGGCTATTACCTGGTGCTGCGGCGCCTTACTTTTTACACGCTTAACAGGGCTTACTTGTGCGTCGCCATTATTTTTTCCACGCTGTACCCGCTGGTTAACCTGGATGGTTTTGTACAGCGCCACCAGCAATTAACTCCCGTACAAAATGTTATACTAAGTTTAAAGGCCCCGGCCCAACGTATAGTTAACCCCATAATTCAGCAGCCCAATTACTGGTATTGGGCCGAAGCGCTGTTTTGGGCGGGCGCCGCTCTGTTCGCGCTGCGGTTATTAATGCAGTTGGCGTCGTTGTATAAATTGTATAAAAATTCAAAACCGGGTAAGGTACAGGAGCATGACGTGCGAATTATTAACGCGGATATCAGCCCGTTCTCGTTCTGGCAAAGCATTTATATTAACCCCGAAAATTTAAACCCCGGCGATCTGCAAAGCATTATACAACACGAGCAGGTGCATATTACCGAATGGCATACCCTTGATATTTTATTGGCCGAGATCAGCGTGATATTTTACTGGTTCAACCCCGGTGTTTGGCTCATGAAAAAAGCGGTGCGCGAAAACATTGAGTTTATTACCGACCGTAAAATATTGCAAAAAGGCATGGATAGCAAAGCCTACCAGTACAGCCTGTTAAATGTGAGCTTCGCCCCTACCACATCGGCGGGTATAACCAACCATTTTAATTTTTCAACCCTTAAAAAACGTATCGTCATGATGAACGCTAAAAGATCTTCGAATGTTAACTTAACCCGGTACGCGTTTTTAGTGCCTGCTGTGATGGTATTGCTGCTGATATTCAGTTTTTCAAAGGCCGACCTGGTGAAAAATGGGAAGGTTGCTTACAAAGCTATTGCTGCTTCGGTAAGTAATTTAACCCTGCCAAATATGGCAAACCATGTAAAAAATGCTGCTGATAAAAAAATAGTCTATTGGGTTAAAGCATTGGATACCGGTGAAACATCACTCACAATTAATGGTACACCAACACCGATCATAATTCATGGTAAATTCTTTCCAAAAACAGATACCGGTAAAAAATCACTTACATTTTCTTATAGCCTGGGTAAAGACAGCGATACAAAAACACACTCAATCTTTTTTTATTTAAAAAAAGACAGCATTGTTGATGATAATATTAAAAAACTGCCGCACGATATTGTCATAACAAAACGTATAAAAAATGGCGTTAGGGATTCTGTAACTTATACTATCAATGGAAAAAAAGCTACTGAGGCTGAATTTAAGAAAAATACATCCAAATGATTTTGGTCCTATTAACATGAACGGCGGTGAGGTAATAAATAAGGCAATAACCATAACCGGGAAAGATGGTCATAACTTAACTACTTTCAGTTATATAACTAAAGATATATCTGGCGGTGATGACATTGCTAAAACAATAGTAATACCGCAAATGAACGTACCAGGTAACGACTCGTCTAAAGTAAAAGAACTCCTCGGCAAAATGCAAGGTATGGAAGTACATTCAGACGGAAGATTAACGCATAATGGGGTAAACGTAACCAAAATAAGAGTTAACGGCCAGCCGGTAACCGTGAAGGGCTTTGAACTCCATAAATCTTTAGATGAGGCCAAACTGAACGCGGATAAACCCACTCTTTTTACAGGCAAACTTATCCTTGTAGATGGCAAAGAAAGCACCGAAAGTGGTAAAATCCCTGCAGATAAGGTTAAAAGCATCAAGATGAGGACAGCTACGGCAGACGATTTGGCCAAATATGGCGATAAGGCTAAAAATGGTGTGATTGTTATCACCACAAAAAAATAGTTAATAGTTAATTATGAGAAGGACGGGATCAACCGGTTACGGCCGGTTTTTCCTTTCTGATAATTTAGTACAGCGATGAAAAAGTTTATTTTATCTTCTTTATTATTGGGGTCGGTTTGTTTAAGCACAAACGCCCAAAAACTTCCCAACGTGCAAACAGCCAGCCTGCGCGCCCCTGCTAACACGAAAATTGATGGCAAACCAACCGAATGGGATAATAAATTCCAGGCGTATAATCATGCTACCGAGGTTTACTACACCCTGGCAAATGATGACGATAAGCTATACCTGGTGGTGCAGGCCACCGACCGGCAGATCATCAATAAGATCATCGGCGGCGGGGTAACATTTACCGTTCAAAAGTCGGGCAAGAAAAATGATAAGGGAGGAATAAGCATTACCTACCCGCTTTTTGCCCCAAGGGACCGCCCTATGGTGCGCGGCGGAGGCGACGCGGGCGGAAACATGAAGGTAATCGCTATTCGTGATGGTGGTGGGGGCGGTGATGCGGTTTTTAAGAGCAGCGATCCCCCGGCCGCTAACACAAAATTGGAGGGCGATTCGATCATGAACGCTTATAATAAGCGCCTTGATGAAAAATCGAAAAATATAGGTGTTACCGGCATACCGGGTTTAGATACATTGATATCTGTTTATAATGCTGATGGTATTAAAACGGGCGAACGCTTCGACAATAAAATGGTGTACACTTATGAGTTAAGCATCGACCTTAAAAATTTAGGCTTATCAGTAAATGACGCTGCCAAATTTGCCTATCATATCAAATTAAACGGGGCGACCATGAATATAGTCAATATAAAGATAGATGGTGCAAACGGTAACAGCCCCGACCCGGCCATGCAGGAAAGGGTACAACAATTAATGGCGCAAATGGGGGTAAATAATAACTCGGCGCCTACGGATTTTTGGGGTGAATATACTTTGGCGAAGTAAGCCCCCTCTAAACGGCGCAGCCTTCATGAACGCTTTAAAAAAACAAATAATATTGTGAATAATCTCCCCCGGTAGGGGAGACTTTTGATCTGACAAAATTTAAACATTCTCACCTATTGGAAAGGTAGGCCGTGCGCCGGGGAAAGTCTCCCCTACCGGGGGAGATTTAGAGGGGGCTGGGGAGAATGCTTTTAATAACTAAAAATAAAAAAACATCACATCGCAATGTTTGATAAAAAAGGCGACAAATTGAATTGCACCCGAATGAAGATAATTTTAGCAGTTTCATTTTCTTTTATTGCTCTTGCCGCCAGCGCCCAAAAACTTCCTAATGTACAAACAACTGGCTTGCGCGCCCCGGCTACTATAAAAATTGATGGCAAAACCACCGAATGGGACAACAAATTCCAGGCGTATAATCATGCTACCGAGGTTTATTATACACTAAGCAATGACGACAATTACTTGTATTTAACGGTGCAGGCCACCGATCAACCTATAATTAATAAAATTATGAGCGGTGGTGTTACGCTCACCATAAATAACACCGGGAAAAGGAAAGACAAAGACGGTATAAGTATTACCTACCCGGTATTCGACAGGAAAAACAGACCTTTTTTTGGTTCGCAAGACAAGCTGGGATTAGAAAAGGGGTTTCGCGCTGCAACTGCTAATAACCCCGATTCTGTTATGAACGTTCATAACCGGATATTAGGCGAAAAATCAAAACTGATAGGAGTTACCGGCATACCGGGAATGGATACGCTTATTTCGGTTTACAACACTGATGGCATTAAAGTGGCTCAATTGTTTAATAGTAAGGGGGCCTACACCTATGAACTTGCCGTAAGTTTAAAAAACCTCGGACTTACGACAGACAATCCCGCTAAGTTCGCTTACCATATCACCTTAAATGGCGCAAGCCTGTTCAATAATATTAGTTTTAAAGCTTCGGGCATGTCCGAAGGAGGAAGTGGTGGTGCGCCAATATCAGTAGGTGCAATATCTTTTACATCAGCTGATGGCGCTGATGCAGTAAAACTTTTTTTAGACGGTGGAACAACCGCCCCTACTGATTTTTGGGGTGAATATGTTTTAGCGAGGAAATAAAGCCCCCTCTAAATCTCCCCCGGTTGGGGAGACTTTAAATTTTCTTTAAGAATGCACTTCCGCCCAAATGGGGAGAGTGTTGAGCGGGGCTTCAACTTGCTTCTGCCAGTTTCCCGTTTTCCAAAATTTCCAGCAACGCTTTTTCAGCCATTGTTAATTCGGCCGCTTTTACATTATTATCGTCATCAAGTTCTTTAATATAGCTGAACAGTGTACCATCTTCGTAGCTTTTAATTATGCCGGGGTGTACATAATATTTTTTACACACCGTACGGGTATTGCCTAAATTGATGGCTACTTCATCCAATACGTTTACTATTTTTTTATGGCACTCGGTTATGGTATCAAACCCGCCGGCCTCGTTAAAGGCGTGCAACGCGCTAACACTTCCCGCCCATGTCCTAAAATCTTTCGCGGTAAAATCCTCTCCCGTAATTTCTTTTAAATAGTTATTAACGTCGCCCGAACCAACCGAACACCGTTTACCTTCGTCATCATAAAACTGGAAAAGCTCCTTGCCCGGTATATCGCGGCATTGCTTTACCAGTTTGGCCAGTTTTCGGCTTTGTAGGGATATACTTTGAAAAACGCCTTTTTTTCCTTTAAATTCAAATTTCAGATCGCTTCCTTCTATTTTCACATGCTTGTTCTGCAAAGTGGTTAAGCCAAACGAGCCATATAACTTTTTGTATGCTTCATTCCCTATCCGTATGCCGGTCAGTTCCATCAGCCTAACCACAAGGGCAACTACTTTTTCATGGTCGAGTTTAGGGCGCAAAAGGTCTTTATCCACCTGTTCGCGTATAGCAGGCAAATGCTCTGCAAAAGTTTGCAGCCGATGATATTTGGATTGGTTGCGTATCCTGTTCCAGTCGGCATGATAGCGATATTGTTTCCTGCCCGCGGCATCGGTTCCGGTAAACTGCAAATGCCCATTTTCGTATGGCGATATCCAAACGTTAGTATAAGCCGGCGGAATAACCAGTTTGTTAAAACGGGTTACCAGTTCCTTATCTTTTACCAACTTTCCTTCGGCGTCATAATAGCTCCAGCCCTTCTCGCTTTTTTTACGGGTATAGCCGGGTGTTGAATCCGCGGCGTAGCGCAGGCCGACAGCTTTCGCGGTTATTTTAGGGTCGCGGCCAATTTTTTCGAGTTTTTTTACCAGTCTGTTCATTACCCCTAACAACACGCCGCTTACTTTTAAGTTTGACGATAGCCTGACCATTTTATTTAAACACAATACCCAATTTTAAACTTTCTCTCACAACAAAAATTAACAAGCTATGAAATACAATCTTTTAGGCAATACGGGCCTCCTGGTATCCGAAATTTGTTTTGGCACCATGACCTTTGGCGGCGGTGGCGGCGGTATATGGAGCAACATTGGCAAAACCCAGCAAGACGAAGTTAACAGCCTGATGAAAACCGTTGTTGACGCGGGGATTAATTTTATTGATACCGCCAATGTCTACTCGTATGGTGAATCGGAAACCTTATTAGGGCAATCTATCATCGACCTGGGCCTTAACCGCAATGAACTGGTGATAGCCACCAAAGTACGCGGCCGTATGGGCCCGGGGGTTAATAATGTAGGGCTTACCCGGTTTCACATATTCCAGTCGGTTGATGAAAGCCTGAAACGTTTACAGCTTGACCATATTGATGTGTTATATGTACATGGTGTCGACCTTAAAACCCCAATTGAGGAAACCGTACGTGCATTAAACGATATAGTACTAACCGGAAAAGTGCGTTACATAGCCATTTGCAACTGGCCCGCGTGGATGGTAATGAAGGCGCTGGGTATAGACGATAAACATGGCTGGAACAAATTTGTAGGCTTGCAGTACTTCTACTCGCTGGCGGGCCGTGATATTGAGCGCGAAATAGTGCCTTTGGCTACTGACCAGAACCTGGCGATAATGCCCTGGAGCCCGCTGGCCGGCGGTTTCCTTTCGGGAAAATATACCCGCGAAAAAGATAAAGCCGGCGATTCGCGCCGCGATGTTTTTGATTTCCCGCCCATCAATAAAGAGAAAACCTATGATATTATTGATGTACTGGCCGGCATCAGCAAACAGCATAAAGTTTCGGTAGCGCAGGTGGCATTGGCCTGGGTACGTTTACAAAAAGGTATAACCAGTACCATAATCGGCGCGAAAAATATTGATCAGCTGCATGATAATTTAAAATCGGTTGATATTCAATTATCAGCAGATGAACTGCAAAAAATTGACGAAGTAAGCGCGCTAAACAAAGAATATCCCGGCTGGATGGTTGAAAGGCAGTCGGCAGACAGGGTGGTGAAATAGAGATTGGTGATTAGAGGTTAGAGATTAGGAGCGTTAGATTTGACAACTTTAAAAGTTGTCAAATCTGTAGGGTTTAAGTGGTTATTCTATCCAGCATTTTTTTGTTCATATCTTTTGTCATTGTAGCAAAAAAAAGGAATTGAATAATTATCGCTAACCCCATAAGGGAAATAAACCAATTTTCAATTATCGCAAACATGGTAATAATTGACAGAAAAAATACTTCGAAATTAATTGATTTATAGTATATCAGTTTAATTGTTCTTACTTCGTTTGAATCTATGAGTTCAAAACATCCTTTATGCATTCTTTTTCCTAACTCAAATCTTGATACCAGTTTAAAATCGTCTGAAAAATCGGCTCCGTCGTCGAATTTTATAACTTGAGTTGTTTTACTTTTAATTCGATATTCCAATTGCCTTAGTTCAGCTAGTATCCTATCAAATAAGACATCAATTTCTAATTCCGACGTTTGTTCAGCTTTAAATTTAATATTCATTTTAAATCAATGAATTGATTGCCTTGACAACATACTCCACCTGCTCAGGGTGTACATCCAAATGCAGTACAAAACGGATGCGGTTCTGGGCCGTTGGCAATGCTTTTATACCCTGCGCGGCCAGTTTTTCAATGATCAGCGCGGCGGGCTCAACGGTATCAAATAAAACTATATTGGTTTCGGCAGGCAATACGTTGCTTACCCAGGCGCATTGGCTTAACGCATCGGCTAATATCCGGGCGTGGGCGTGATCTATTTTCAGTCGCTCTACATGATGATCTAACGCGTACGTACCGGCGGCAGCCAAAAACCCGGCCTGGCGCATTCCTCCCCCAAAAACCTTGCGGACGCGTCGGGCATGTTTAATGGTCTTCGCATCAGCCAGCAATACCGATCCGACAGGAGCGCCTAACCCTTTTGATAAACAAACCGATATGCCGTCGAAATATTTACCGTAATCCACGGCCTTATCGCCGGTATAGGCTAAGGCATTAAATATCCGGGCGCCATCCAAATGGAGTTTCAGGCCCTTATCGGCGCAAAGTTTGGCAATAGGTTTTATCTGTTCAAGCGTATAGCAACTGCCCCCGCCACGGTTACTCGTATTCTCCAGCACTACCAGGCTGGTATGCGGAAAATGCACATTGTCGGCATTTATTTCGGGCGCTATCATTTCGGCGGTCAAAATACCGCGATAAGCATTAAGCAACCGTGTTGAAACTGCCGAATTAAAGGCTATCCCCCCACCCTCATACCGGTAAACATGCGCGGTTTGATCGGCTATCAGCTCATCCATCGGCTGGGTAAAGCATTTAATAGCTATTTGGTTGGTCATGGTGCCCGACGGGCAAAACAGCCCGGCCTCCATGCCAAAAATGGCGGCAGTTTTTTGCTCCAGTTCGTTTATTGCCTCATCCTCGCCAAAAACATCATCCCCAACTTTGGCGGCAAACATAGCGTCCATCATGCCGGGGGTAGGCTTTGTTACGGTATCACTTCTTAAATCAACAATGTTCATATTAAATCTGATAAAAATACGTTATTTGTATTTTAATTTCGTTATGCGCTCCATATTAATCTCATTATCGTTTATGCTGTTGGTTTTAACGGCAAAATCACAAAAGTGGCAACCCGGCTATTTTTATGATATTAAAGGAACTAAAAACGCAGGATTTATCCGGGTAGATCCCCGCGGAAAGGGCCCGATAAAAGACGAGGGTTTTATAGAATATAAGGAAGATGATAAAGCTGCTTCTATAAGGCTTAGTGCAAGCGATGTGCGTTCATTTGTTGCCGGTCGTGATAGTTTTATAGTCGCGATGGCCCCGAGAGATGGCTGGGCAAAATATGAAATGGATTTTGTTAAGGTTGTTGTTGACGCGCCCATACGGCTTTTTGAAGCACAGGGCAGTGTTGGCGGCAGCAGGGGTTTCGGGGTTGAACCGGGTATAGGTATAGGCGGCGGTTCGGGCGGTTTTGGCGGGGGTTTTGGCGGCGGAATTTCTATTCCTATTGGCGGGGGCGGTCGCGGCAGTACCAAAACAGTTTATTTTTATGGCGCGAACACCGCCGAAATGAAGCCCGTAACCAACGAGAACTTTATTGATATAATGAGCGAGATAATGGGCGATGAGCCTGATGTTGTTGAAAAAATTCAAACCAAAAAGTTCACCCTGAACAGTATGGATAAATTGATCGTTTATTTTAGACAGGCGAGTAAAAAGTGATTAGTTAATTGGAGATTAGTTGGTTGTTTGATCATTTGCAAAACCCCATTTTAAAGAAAATACACCTAATCTCTAATCAACTAATCTCTAATAACTAATCTCCAATCTTTAACACAAAATCCTTCAACAGCAATTCGTACACAATCTTCCCCCAGATAATAATTACCGGCCATGCTTTTACAGAATAGCGTGCAATATAGGGCTGCCGTATAAATTTAGGTACAGCGTCGGTTAACCCCAACCCTGTTACTACCAATACCAATACCAGGAAAATAATATTTGTAGTGGTGTAGGGCTTGTCCTGTATCAGCATCCATATAAATACACCCATTACGGCTATGATATAGGTAGGATGTTCGGCCCCCGTACTGAATATTACAATAAAAATTAATGCCGAAGCCAGTATCTGCATCCTGTATTTAAACGCCTTGTACTGGCTGAACCTTAATAAAGGCAAAGCAAATAATAATGCGCCCACGGCAATGAACGGGGCGTTAGGCACATTAATATTACCTGTTACGCGCCTTACCACACCCATTACACAAATATCCTGCGGTGAGTCAAAATACGCATTAAGCCCCACCTTATTATGTACAGCGATGAACCATTCGCGGTAAGAATTGATCATGTACGACGGGCTGTATAGCACCAATGGTAAAGCAAGAAATACCGCCAGCCATATTGCCGTCCATAGCGCGAACCTGCCCTTGTTTTTAGAAAATAAAAAGAAAACGAGCCCGATAACAGGGTATAGTTTGATGAGGAAACCCAGCACAATAAACAGTGTTGCCCATTGCTCCTTGCCCCGCTCAACAAATATAAAGCTGAGCAATATCATGGCGGTTATAGCAGGGTTAAACTGCATATAAAAAACCGAGTTGGCGTATTCAATGGCGCATAAAAGCAATAGCTGCGTTTTTTGCCGGACGGTAAACGGCAGCATATTTACTGCTATTAATATAGCTATGGCGTTAACCAATTCCCACAATAAAAAACCCCAGCCATGCGGCAATAAGGCCGATGGTGCTATGATTAAAGGGAAAACCGGCCCGTAATAGTAGATATCGCCATATTCATTGGGATAAGTCACGTAAAGATTTTTTTCGGCTCTGGCATGGTAATAAGAAGCACGGAATATTTTGTAATTATTATCAATATGACGGTTATATTTAAAAACACAGGTATAAGCCGCAACAGCAATATAAAGTACCCACAGCCATTGATAGCCGGTTAAATAGAGAACCTTTTTGGTCATAGGCGACAAATATAGTAGTGAGTGGTGAGTTTTGAGTAGTGAGTTGGGAAATTTGCAAAAATATATTCGTTTGACCGGGTATGCTTGAATTGAGTGCCGGTTAACATAATGGCACTCACCACTCACCACTCACCACTCACCACTCACCACTCACCACTCACCACTCACCACTCACCACTCACCACTCACAACTCACAACTCACCACTCACAACCCCTGCGCAATAACGAACCCGCTTGCCCAGGCCCATTGAAAATTATAGCCGCCCAGCCAGCCGGTAACATCAACACATTCGCCGCCAAAAAACAGTCCCGGCACTTTTTTAACTTCCAATGATTTTGATGAAAGTTCGTCGGTTGATACACCGCCGCGCATAACTTCGGCCTTGTCATAACCTTTATCCCCCGCTGGTTTTACTTTGAAAGTATGTATAAGGCTGTTCATATTTTCCAGGTCGGTTTTATTTAGCGATGCCAGGTTTTTATCAACGGGTAAATAACCGCTCAACGCTTCCGCAAATTTGCGGGTATATAAACCCGAAAGGTAATTCAGCAAAGTCTTTTTACCGTTTATTTCTCTTTCCTGCAGTACAAGTTCCGTAATGTTTCGATGCGGGAGCAGGTCGATAAAAATAAACTCGCCGGCTTTCCAATAGGATGATATTTGCAATATGGCCGGGCCGCTTAATCCCCAATGGGTAAACAAAATATTTTCCTCAAAACTGGCCCTGTCGTTCCAAACTCTGCAAAAAATACTGCTGCCCGATAGCTGTTCATACCATTGCTGGTCTTTGCCGGTAATGGTAAGCGGCACCAGGGCCGGTGCGGTATCAATAATTTCAAGTCCGAATTTGCGGGCGGTGCGCAGGCCAAAATCCGTCGCCCCCATCTTTTGAATAGGCAGGCCACCCGCGGCTATTACCACTTTTGGGGCGGTTAATTTTTCGTGTCGGCCATTTCGTTCCAGTAACACATTAAAACCATCTCCCGTTTTTTCAACCGTGTTAACATCGGCGCCGCACCATATTTGCTGGCCTAAGTCATTACATAGATCAGTAAAAACCTTAATCACATCCTTAGCCTTATTACTTACCGGGAAAAGCTGCCCCAAGGTTTTTTCCTTCCCCTCAATGCCATAAGTTTCAAAAAAGCTGATGGTATCTTCAACTGTCCACTGTGCGAACGCCGATTTGCTGAAATGTTCGTTTTGCGATATAAATTGTTTGGGCGAGGAATACAAGTTAGTATAATTACACCTGCCGCCGCCGCTTATTAGTATTTTTGCACCCACCTGGTCATTTTTCTCTAAAACCAGGGTGCGTTTGCCTAAAAACCCGGCTTGTACGGCGCACATTAACCCGCAGGCGCCACCGCCAATAATTATAGCATCAAAATCTGTTTGTTTTATTAAATTTGCAGGCATGGCTGAACTTTCGCAAATATCAGAATTTGGTAAGATACTTATCTTTTTAATAACAGGAATTATCCTGGTAGCCCTGATGTTTTTTGTGAACCGGTTAATAGCACCCAATAAACCCAACCCCGAGAAGCTAACTTCTTACGAATGCGGTGAGGAGCCAACCGGCAACGCGTGGCTGCCTTTTAACTCCCGCTTTTATGTTATCGCCCTTGTTTTTTTATTGTTTGATGTGGAGATGGTGTTTATTTTCCCTTGGGCAACCATATTTGGCAATCACGAAATTATAGCTGCCGACGCGCGCTGGGGATGGTTCTCGCTGGCAGAAATGTTTATATTTTTAGGCATACTGATACTGGGCCTGGCTTACGTTTGGCGCAAAGGCGACCTGGACTGGATAAAGCCAAAACCCACTGTTCCTGCAACAAATTCTAGTATTCCGGCATCATTGTATGAAAAACTGAATTTGGAGCAAAGCGTTTATAAGGTAAAAGATTTTAATATAGAACCTGGCCCGGTTGCTAACGCACCCGTTGCGACAACAACAACAGCACCGATAAGGAAACCTATGTTTAAACCTACTTTCAAAAAGCCAACCAATGAGTCTTGATATCAGCAACGAAAGCGGCGGCATAGTGGTCACCAAAATGAACGACCTGTTGAATTGGTCGAGGTTGTCGTCATTATGGCCTTTAAGTTTTGGTATTGCCTGCTGCGCTATTGAGATGATAGGGGCATATGTGTCAACCTATGATATGGACCGGTTCGGCGTTTTCCCACGCCCGTCAGCCCGCCAGGCCGATGTAATTATTATTGCCGGTACCGTAACCTTTAAAATGGCCGAACGCATAAAACGGCTATACGAGCAAATGCCCGAGCCAAAATATGTTATTTCAATGGGTTCCTGCTCCAACTGTGGCGGCCCGTACTGGCAGCACGGCTATCATGTGGTAAAAGGGGTAGACCAGGTTATCCCGGTTGATGTATATGTACAAGGTTGCCCCCCACGCCCCGAAGCGCTGATAGGCGCTATACTGGAACTGCAAAAGAAAATAGAAGGTGAACAGTTGATAAAAGGATAATATGAATATATTTGATATATGCCTGCAACTACCTATAAACTAAGTGCTTTCAGAAAAATATTGGTGTTAGGTTTAATAACCGGCACATTGGATGCCCTTGCCGCCCTTATTATTAATTATAAGATCAACCCGTTGCTTATTTTCCGTTTTATTGCGAGCGGTGTGTTTGGCAGAGCAGCATTTTCCGGGGCTGAAGAAATGGTGGTAGCCGGTATATTATTTCATTACCTCATTGCTTATTTGTTTACGACGGCTTTTTATCTGCTGTACCCCTTCACTTTTTCGATATTGAAAAACAAATACATAGTAGCCATTGTGTATGGCGGCACGGCCTGGCTCATCATGAACCTGATCGTCGTTCCGTTAAGTATGATAGGGCCGCACCATATCCGCATTACAGGTATTATTACCGGTGTTTGTGCGCTTATAATTTGTGTGGGGTTGCCGGTGGCATTAGTGGCGGATAAGAAATCGTCTGAACAATGATTTTTCAAAGATTTAGGCTAAACTTGCACTATAAATGAAAGCATTTTACGGAGACCTTAAATTGGGCATTTTAGGAGGCGGACAATTGGGCCGTATGCTCATTCAACAAGCCATTAATTATAATGTTACCGTAAAGGTACTCGACCCTGACCGCGAGGCCCCCTGCCGTAAATTATGTGATGAATTTACTGTCGGCTCCCTTGGCGATTACGAAACGGTATATAAATTCGGCAAAAAGGTCGACCTGCTTACCATCGAAATTGAAAAGGTAAACGTTGACGCGCTGGAACAACTGGAAAAAGAAGGCGTTTTGGTATACCCGCAGCCGCGAATTATCAGGTTGATACAGGATAAGGGGCTGCAAAAACAATTTTTTAAAGAAAACAATATCCCAACTGCCGATTTCCGGGTAATCACATCAGCTGATGAATTAAAGCGAACAAATATCCCCTACCCCTACATACAAAAATTAAGGCGCGACGGCTATGATGGCCGGGGGGTTTATAAGGTGATGGATGAAACTTATCTGCATGCCGCGTTTACAGAACCCAGCATTATTGAACGGCTGATAGATTTTGAAAAAGAAATAGGCGTAATAGTAGCCCGCAATGCAAACGGCGATATATCTGCCTTCCCACTGGTTGAAATGGAATTTAACCCTGAAGTTAACCTGGTTGAATTTTTAATATCGCCTTCTACCCTGGCTTTCGAAATACAGAAGGAAGCCGAGCGCATAGCCAAAAAAATATCGGAAGATCTGAAAATTGTGGGCTTATTAGCGGTAGAAATGTTTTTAACCAAAGAAGGCGAAATATTAGTTAATGAGTTGGCCCCGCGCCCGCATAACAGCGGGCACCAGAGTATTGAGGGTAATGTAGTATCGCAGTTTGAACAGCATTTAAGGGCGATATTTAACCAGCCTTTAGGTGATACCGCCTGTTTAAGCAACGCGGTTATGATAAACCTGTTAGGCGAACCCGGCCACGAGGGCCCCGCCATATACCAGGGAATTGAAAAAATATTAAAATGCCCCGGCGTATATGTACATTTATACGGCAAAGCCTTAACCAAACCTTTCCGCAAAATGGGGCATGTTACCATTGTGGATGCAGACAGGGAAAAGGCGATAGAAACAGCGCGATTTGTGCAACGAACGTTGAAAGTTGTTAGTTAAGCCCCACCCAACCCTCCCCGGTAGGGAGGGCTTTCTTAAAGAAAATTTTAAGTCTCCCCTACCGGGGGAGATTTAGAGGGGGCTAACGCCCTGCAATGACGATTTAATAATAAGATTATGAACTCTCCCAAAATAGGAATCATCATGGGCAGCAAATCGGATCTGCCGGTTATGCAGGATGCCGCCGATGTTTTAAAGGAACTGGGCGTTAATTACGAAATAACAGTAGTATCAGCCCACCGCACACCCGATCGCATGTTCAGCTATGCCCGTGAGGCCGCAGGGCGCGGTTTAAAGGTTATTATAGCCGGCGCGGGCGGCGCTGCACATTTGCCGGGCATGGTGGCTTCGTTAACACATTTGCCCGTTATTGGCGTACCGGTGAAATCAAGCAACTCTATTGATGGGTGGGATTCTATTCTTTCTATCCTGCAAATGCCAAATGGCATCCCGGTTGCAACCGTGGCTTTAAATGCCGCGAAAAACGCGGGGATATTGGCCGCACAGATATTATCTACGGCTGATGATGCTTTGACCAAAAAACTCATCGCTTATAAAGAAACGCTCAAACAAAAGGTGGAGGAATCGGCGGAGGAAATGAAGGCGGGGAAATAGGTTATACGTGGGACGTTTTACGTAGTACGTTTAAATCATCCATTTTAAAACCTAAAAAAACGTACAACATCCAACGTATAACGTACAACCTAATTCAACTGCGGGTTCTCGGGAAAATTAGCAATATGCGCGAAGCGATGGCCCAGGCCGATCACTACTTCCCGCCACATATTTTGTTCGCTGCTGGCAAATAGGGTGCTTGCGCTGCATTTTTCGGCTACTATCCAGCTATTTTCTTTTATTTCATCACCCAGTTGATCTTCCGTCCAGCCGGAATAGCCCATAAAAAATTTTATTTCCGTTTCATCTAATTGATAGTCGGCAGCCAATTGTTTCACCATTTCAAAATCGCCGCCCCAAAATATACCATCGCATATTTCAATACCTCCTTCAATTTTTTCGGGGACGCAATGTATAAAGTGTAAAGTATTTGCAGCTACCGGGCCGCCAATATATACCGGCATTTCCGAATAAGAAACATCGGGCAAAACATCGCCCAGCAAATATTCGCTTTGATGGTTTAAAATAAAGCCGATTGCGCCCGAGTCGGCATATTCAGTTAACAGGATGACCGACCTCTTAAAATTAGGGTCCATCATAAAGGGTTCCGATATTAATAAACGTCCCGCGGCGGCTGTAACAGAATTTAACATAAACGTATTTTTATTATATAGACTACATAAACAAGCTAAAGTAAAATATGTTGGGCAATGGTATAACTCAAATACAATATTACTATTTACAGGTTAATTAATTTGTAAGTTTGCATTAAATGACACAGAAAGAATTACAAAGTTTACGGCATGAGTATACCTCGGCTTCTTTAACAGAAACAACCGTCGATACCAACCCGATAAAACAGTTTGAACTATGGTTTGATGAAGCTGTTACCGCTAAAGTAAATGACCCGAACGCCATGACGCTGGCTACGGCCACAACCGATGGCCGCCCCTCGGCCCGTATAGTTTTATTAAAAGGATTTGACGCTAACGGGTTTACATTTTACACCAACTATTTAAGCCGCAAAGGGAAAGAAATAACAAAAAACCCGTTGGGCGCATTACTATTTTTTTGGAGCGAACTGGAACGGCAGGTTCGTATTGAAGGAACCATAGAAAAGTTAAGCAAGGAGCAATCTGAAGCTTATTTTCATTCGCGGCCAAAAGAAAGCCAGATAGGCGCGCTGGCATCGCCCCAAAGCCAGGAAATAGCAGGCAGGGATATACTGGAAGGCAAAGTAAGCCAGTTAGAGACAGAATATGCCGATAAAACTATTCCGAAACCATCCTTTTGGGGCGGCTATATTTTAAAACCCCGCCTCATTGAGTTTTGGCAGGGTGGCGAGGGCCGTTTGCACGACCGTATTTTATTTAAAAAAATTGATAACAAAAACTGGAAAAAAGTACGCCTGGCCCCATGAGTTTTGAGGATATTAAATTATTGCTGACCGGTAAATTTGGCGAAGATGTAATTGTGGGCGAAGAAACTGCGGGCTTGCAACCTGCCCTGTTAATTGATCCTGACCGTATTGTTGAGGTATGCCTGGAACTGCGCAATAATCCGAATACTTATTTTGATTTTCTTTCCTGCCTTACCGGGGTTGATTATGGTGTTGACGACGGGCGCTTTGGCGTAGTTTATCATTTGGCCTCTATCCCCAATAAATTACAGTTAACCTTAAAAATAAGTAAGGCGAATGATCGTAATGAGGATGATCTGCCATCATTCCCAAGTATAGCCAATGTTTACAGCAGCGCCGATTGGCATGAACGCGAAGCATTTGACATGGTAGGTATATTTTTTGAAGGGCACCCCGATCTGCGACGGATATTGTTACCGGATGATTGGGAGGGATATCCCTTAAGAAAAGGTTATAAAGCGGCGGAGTATTACAAAGGCATAAAAATAGGATATCCTGCTCAAATTGCTGACGAGGAAGTTGAATACAGAACCGTTACAACGCCAACCTTAAAATATAACCAGGCATTAGAAATATATAACCAAAAAATAGCCAACGCCGCCGTTGAGGACATGGTGCTAAACATGGGCCCGCAGCATCCCTCAACTCATGGGGTTTTGCGGCTGGAACTGATCACCGACGGCGAAATAGTTAAAGAGGTAATACCGCACATGGGTTACCTGCACCGTTGTTTCGAAAAACATGCCGAGTCGCTCACCTACCAGCAAACTATCCCGTTTACCGACCGGATGGATTATCTGGCCTCTATGAACAACTGCCACGCGTTTGTGATGGGCGTTGAGCGGATGATGGGTATTGACCGGGATATACCTAAACGGGTCGAGTACATCAGGGTGCTGGTTTGCGAAATGAACCGTATTGCGTCGCACCTCATCGCCATAGGCCAATATGGCATTGATATTGGCGCTTTTACTCCTTTTTTATGGTGTTTCCGCGATCGTGAACATATTATGGGTATGTTGGAATGGGCCTCTGGCTCGCGTATGCTGTACAATTATATTTGGGTGGGCGGTTTGTTTTACGACCTGCCGGTTGGCTTTGAAGAACGCTGCCGTGAATTTGTAGATTACTTTAAACCTAAAATGGTTGAGCTGAACCAACTGCTAACCGATAACCAGATATTTATTAGCCGTAGCGCCAACATTGGCGTACTGCCACTTGATGTGGCTATTAATTACGGATGCTCAGGCCCAATGCTACGGGGTTCGGGTTTAAAATGGGATCTGCGGCGGATAGATAATTATTCTGTTTACCCCGAACTTGATTTTGATGTACCGGTAGGCAAAGGCGAGATGGGCAAAGTTGGCGATTGCTGGGACCGGTATAAAGTACGGGTTGATGAAGTAGCACAATCCTTAAAAATAATTGAGCAATGCCTCGACCGCCTGCAAAATGAATTAAAACGCACCATAGATTTTGACCCGCGTGCAAAAATGCCGCGCAAAATTACTCCAAAATCACAGGACTATTATGTACGCTGTGAAGGCGCCAAAGGCGAACTGGGTTTCTATTTCATTGCCGACGGAAAATCAGAGATACCCTTGCGGGTAAAGGCCCGCGCGCCAAGTTTCTGCAACCTCTCCGTACTGCCCGAACTATCAAAAGGCGTTATGATAGCCGATCTGATCGCAATAGTAGGCTCAATTGATTTTGTTTTGGGGGAAGTGGACAGATAAAAAAAGGCTTCAGTTATGAAGCCCTTTTGCTATTATTGATTTCTTTGGATGGATGCTAATTATTGTAGGTCTTTACCATAAACACAAAGCTCTTTTCTCTTTTCAGCTTTTGATCTTCGCTTAAACCTGACAATGTATTTTTCCTGTTTAGGTTAACCCTTTCATTCAGTGAATCGGCAGGGATATTGTGTATGGCATCTATCAGGTATCTTGATTTGATGGCATAATGCTCACCCTCGGCATGGCCTTCTTTGGCATCAGTAATACCTATTATATTTCCTTTGCTATCCCATAACGGGCCGCCGCTATTTCCAAAATTAATGGGAATAGAAACCTGGTAATGAACGCTATCGCCATTTAAACCGGTAGAAGCATTTATAACACCATTGTGGTAAACAGGCTTACCGCCAGGATACCCATAGGTAGAAATAGTTTCAGCCAAATCGCTTTCGCCTTTTTTAAACGAATACGGTATTGGGCCAAGGCCTTTAAACTGGTTATCTGTTATTTTTAAAATAGCAATATCTTTTTGAGGGTCGGTATAAAGCACCTCGGCCTTAAAAGAAGAGCCATCCACATTTTGAACATATACAGAATCGGCACCCTGCACCACATGATAACAAGTTGCTATAAGTCCATCCGATGTAAACGCAAAGCCAGAACCGGAGCCTGTGAATTTATCAATGTGCGTTGTTTTCTTTATATCATTTGACAACGCTTTTATATCTTTCGATTGCTTGTCTATCTTGTTATTTAAGGCTACATACTTCGAGTCGTTGTTATTAAAGCTACCTGCAAGATACATTACACTTACAACAACAAATATAGCCACTGATGCCGCTACCGATATTTTTGAATGATGGCTGCGCCATAGCTGTACTATCCATGATGGGTGTACCAGGAGATTTTCCTTAAGCGTATGCACATCAATTTCTTCATGTATAGCATTTAACCGGTTTTCCAGTTCAACGCGCTCGCCATATTGCTTTAATAAGTTGTTAAAAAGTTTGTGTTCAATAACTTTTTTATCCATCTCTGCATTCTCTTTACGTTGTAATTCAAAACTCTTCTGTTCTTCCCGGCTCATTTCGCCGTTCAGGTAACGTTCAATTACTTCTAAAAGTTCATTATCACTCATTATCTTACTCCTTTCTTATTTCTGCTGAAAAAACAATTTCTTCAGCCGTTGCAGGCATTTATATTTTTGTGTTTTGGCATTATCGGCATTGGTATACCCAAAACGCTCACAGATATCCTGCATTGATCTGTTGTTTATATAAAAATCTTCCACAATGGTTTTACAGGGTTCGCCCAGTAACCTAAGCGCGCTTTCCATTTTACCAAACTGCATATCCCTGTCATTATGCTGATCAAACTCATCAGTATCAGCAGGCAGAAATTCCTGGAAATCCCTTATATCGCCCCCGTACCGGTTTATCTGACTTAGTCTTTTTAGCCAGAGCCTGCGGCAAATTGAATAAATATAAGTTTTTAGCTTACTGCTTAATTCAAAATCGCCTGCTTTAACCTTATTATAAAGAACAATTATCGCTTCCTGGTATATATCCTTGGCATCATCCTCATCGCCGTTGTTATTAATTATCAGCTGCAATACCATCGGAAAATAAGCGATATACAGCCGTTTTAAAGCTATTTCCGAATTATTAAGTATCCCAAGAATAACTTCGCTATCCGTCGGCGTTGAATCTTTTAAATCTTTATTCACCACTTAATACTATTTATACAAAATTGTAACCCATTGCCGGTAAGAAAAATCTAAATTAAATAAATATTTAAGGTTAGCTTAAATAATGTTGCATCAATTTGTAGCCGTATTAAAAACTTTTCCGGAATAATTTTGTTGCCTGTTTTAGAAATTAATTTACAGGTTTTTTATAACCATAACATTGATTAAAAACATCATTTATAAAAACATCATTTTAAAAACACTGCTTATGAAAAACACATTAAAAACCGGTTTACTAGCTTTAGCTATTGCCACATCGTTAGCTGCCTGTAAAGGCAAAGGATCGGCTGGTGCCGATTCTGTAACCACCAGTTCATCCGTTACCAGCACCAGTGCCGATTCGCTTAAGAAAGATACCAGCGCTTTACCCGATTCTTTGAAAAAAGACACTTCTGTTAAAACCACAAAAACTGAAGTAAAAACCACCTCCACTGAAACCAAGAAAAAATAATTAGGTTTTGAAAAGCAAGGTAAGCTGTATATTATGGCTTACCTTTTTGATTTTTATAGAATAAATTTCATGAGTTAAAAACGAAAAAAATATTAATTCTATAGAATTAATATTTTTTTATGATGATAGGGTTACCTTTTTATATTTTTTGTATTAATTAAAACAAATAACGTTTAATTTAAAAACTCTACTACATGAAAAACTCATTAAAAATTGGATTGATAGCATTGGTTATCGCAACTTCATTTACCGCTTGTGGTGGTAACAAATCAACTACTGTTGTTGATTCAACTACTAAAGTAACTGATACTTCTAAAAAGGATACGACTATTGTTAAAACTGATACAACCAAAAAAGATACTATCAAAAAGTAATATTCGTTTTAATTTTTTAGTTTACTGTTAGTTTTTTTAACAAAACGCAAGGTAATTTATAATTTTTTTAAAATTATGGGTTACCTTTTGTATTTTTGTGTATTAATGCTTAAACTATATAGTCACTTTTAAAAAAAATTAACATGAAAAACACATTCAAACTAAGCGTATTAGCCCTGGCTATCGCTGTTTCATTTGCTGCCTGCAAAGGTAAAGCTACTTCTAGTGCTGCAGATTCAGCTGCTAAAGCTGATTCAATTGCTAAAGCAGATTCAGCTGCTAAAAAAGACACTTCTAAGAAAGACACCAGCAAAATGAAAATGGACACTACTAAGAAAAAATAATCTTAGTTTTGTAAAAAGTAAAAAAGCCTCCCACTTATTGGGAGGCTTTTTTTATTTAAGGGAACGACGTATTATTTATATTAATCATGTTCTACTGAGTCGCGTAATGCTCTTATTTCATCAATCGATTGCTGCAAAATACTTAGCTGGTCATTTAGTATATCCCTGATATAAGCTGGCAAATGCTCCTCATTTAGGGCAGATTGATAAGTTTTCCTCATAGCATTATCGCCGAACTCACATTCTTCCAATATACTTTTATCACTATGGCCGCTAAATGTCGCCTTAATATCCAGCCACGAGCGGTGTAATTTTCCACTTATGCTGGTGTCGTTATCCGCATCCCTGCCCAACACTTCAATTTCGCGAACCAGTGTTGATTTAAATTGCTGGCTTTCGAGTATTTTAGTGGTGAAAACCGATTTCAGTTCAGCATCGTCTTTAATTTCACCTATAGCGTTTTCATAGCCCGCTATGCGGTCGTTATTTATCTGAATCAGATCGTTCAGCGTTTCTAGTGTTGCCTTATTATTTTCCATGATCATCGTGTTTGTTTCAATAAATAACCGGGTGTTACGTGAAGTGTTTTAATTAAAAAATTATATTTTAATTAAAAGTAAAATATCTATTTACCGCTAAACATTGAAAATAACCAAATAATAATACCTATAACTACAACAACGGCTAAAATGCCAACAAAGGCACCAGCCTTAAATATGCCGCCGATAACAGAACATCCGCTCATGACAACTATTGCCAAAACGAATAATAAAATGTTTAATTTTTTCATGGGTTTAAATTGCTTTCGGTATAACATACAATAACTAAGCCTTTTATAATATTGTATTAAATTTTACTTTATATAGCTGGTATTCACCTTTATATTGTATAGCAATAAATACACCCCATCGTATTTTTTATAAAATCGATAATTATTGCAGCTATATTAAGCCTTATTGCACTATATAGTTATTTTTACCGCTCAGCATAGTTATGGCCACTCCTGTATTTTCTATAAACCGTGTAAACGTTAGGTTTTTGAATAATAATTTGTTCAGCAACCTCAACTTTACGGTTAATAAAGGCGAGAGCTGGGCGTTAGTTGGCGAAAGCGGATCGGGCAAAAGCGCGCTGCTGCAAACCATAGCGGGCAATTTTAATGTAACCGGCGGTGAAATTAACTATCATTTTTTTGAAGAATACCTGCAGCAGCATCCGGGTAATGCCGGGCAATTAACCCACCATCAATTAGTTGCGCTGGTTGAGGCCCGGCATCATTTTAAAAACCTGGCCAATACCGCCGACTTTTATTACCAGCAGCGCTATAATTCGTCCGATTCGGAAGACGCGTTAACCGTTGAGGAATATTTACACACCGTCAAACCACTCCCCCAACCCCATATTTACTGGCACTTTGATAAAATAATTTCCACCTTAAAATTGGATCAATTAAGCCATAAGCAACTCATTAAATTATCAAATGGTGAAACCAAGCGCTTAAGGATAGCCGCAGCGTTATTAAAAAACCCGGTTGTGTTATTGATGGATAGCCCGTTAACCGGTTTGGATGTACAAACCCGTGCAGCATTTAATATCCTGATTAATGAGATAACTGCATCTGGCATCACTATAATAATGGCGACCTCGCCCTACGAAATACCGGACGCGATAACCCATGTGGCCGTGCTAAAAAATGAGGTTATAACCCACGCCATACCAAAAAATGAATTTACACCGCAACTGGTTGAACTGCAACAACCCGATACTATTGACCGGGAGGAACTAAGATCATTATTAAACACTAAACCTGCGCCCGCAAACTATAAACAAATAGTAAGCATGAACAGGGTACACGTAAAATATGGCGACACAATTATTTTAAATAATATTAACTGGCAGGTTAAACCCGGCGAGCGGTGGGCATTGCTTGGGCCCAATGGCGCTGGCAAATCAACCTTGTTGAGTTTAATTAACGGCGATAACCCGCAGGCGTATGCCAATGATATTATCCTGTTCGACAAAAAACGCGGCACGGGCGAAAGCATCTGGGATATTAAAAAGAAAACAGGTTTTGTATCGCCCGAACTGCACCAGTATTTCCCGGCAGATAATAATTGTTTGCAGGTAATTGAATCGGGTTATTATGATACGCTGGGGTTATTCAGGCAAAGCAATAAAGCAAAAGTCGATATAGCTTTACGCTGGATGAAAGCCCTGGAAATTGATCAATATGCCCGCACGCAATTAAGGAATATCCCTGCCAGTGCGCAGCGTTTATGTTTGCTGGCACGTGCATTAATAAAAAACCCGCCCTTGCTGATCTTTGATGAACCCTGCCAGGGAATGGATACCCACCAACAACAACACTTTAAAAATTTGGTGGATACCATTTGCAGTTTAAGTAAGGTTACGCTAATATATGTTACGCATTACCGGGAGGAGATACCGGAGAGTGTGGATAGGTTTTTGAGGCTGGAGAAGGGAAAAGTTATTTGATAATTATAAAACACCCCTTACTTAGCCCTCCCCTTTACAACTTTATTGTATTCGACATCCTTAGGCTCCCATAATTCTATACTGTTGCCTTCGTTATCTAATATATGAACAAACTTTCCGTAATCATAACTTGCAATTTTATCCACTACGGTTACGCTATCTTTTTTTAATTGCGCTACAAGCGCCTCCATATTTTCAACGCGGTAATTGATCATAAAATCTTTCTTTCCCGGCTCAAAATATTTAGTGTCTTCCCTGAACGGGGTCCATTGGGTAACGCCGTATTTTGTACTGTCGTTCCCTTGCCGCCATTCAAAACTTGCGCCGTATCCATTGGTGGCAATGCCCAGGTTTTTGGCATACCATTCCCTCAATTTTTTAGGGTCCTTGCATTTAAAGAAAATACCGCCGATACCTGTCACCTTTTTTGCGGCGGCAGCTTCTTTAATTTTTTGGGTTGCTTTTGTAAAGGCCACACCTAATGCAAACGACGAGATGAGCAATAAGGCCAGGGTTAGTTTTTTCATATAGTAAATTTAAATTTATCCGGTGGTAAATACAAGCAACTTACAAATTGGTCACCCCATTATAAAATCACAACAAGCAAGGGCCAAATCAATAAGCAGTAATGCTAATATTGTATATTTGTTCTATGAATACTGCCGATCTGCTACACCGAGCCTCCCAATTTGAGTTTTTAAGTATGGAGGAAGGGGTGCACCTGCACCATCATGCTTCCACACCCGATTTGATGTATGTGGCCAACGAACTGCGCAAAAAGCAGGTGCCGCATGGCAAAGTGACCTGGCAGATAGACCGTAATGTAAACACCACCAATGTTTGTATAGCCAATTGCAAGTTTTGCAATTTCTTTCGCCGCCCGGGGCATGAGGATAGCTACATAACCGATATTGAAACTTATAAACAAAAAATAGAAGAAACTTTCCGTTTGGGTGGCGACCAGCTTTTATTACAGGGCGGCCATCATCCTGACTTGGGGCTGAAATTTTATACCGACCTGTTCAGGGAATTAAAAAGATTATATCCAACGCTTAAACTGCATTCATTAGGTCCGCCGGAAGTTGCGCATGTGGCCAAACTGGAGGGCATGAGCCATATTGACGTGCTGCGCGAAATGAAAGCGGCGGGGCTTGACTCATTACCCGGCGCCGGGGCCGAGATATTGAATGACCGTGTGCGCCGCCTGATATCCAAAGGAAAATGCGGCGGTAAAGAATGGCTTGATGTAATGCGCGCGGCTCATCAGCTTAACCTGCCAAGCTCGGCAACCATGATGTTTGGCCATGTAGAAACCATTGAAGAACGTTTTGAGCATTTGGTATGGATACGCGAAGTACAGGCCGAAAAACCCGACGGCCATTATGGCTTTATGGCCTTTATTCCCTGGCCGTTCCAGGATGATGGTACTTTATTACGCAAAGTGCGCGGCATCACCAATAACGTAACCGGCGACGATTATATACGCATGATAGCCTTGAGCCGCATCATGCTGCCCAATATTAAAAACATACAGGCTTCGTGGTTAACGGTGGGCAAACAGGTTGCACAATTATGCCTTCATGCGGGGGCCAATGATTTTGGTTCGATAATGATCGAAGAAAATGTGGTATCGGCCGCAGGCGCGCCGCACCGCTTTACGGCTAAGGGTATACAGGATTCTATTATAGCCGCGGGTTTTGAGCCGCAATTGCGTAATCAAAAATACGAATGGCGCAACGTACCTGCACAGTTGGAAGAACAGGTGATAAATTATTAATGTATTTGTTGGCTAACTTGTTTTTTATTTAACTTACGCCAATGGAAGACACAGAACTATATATAGAAGCGCTGGTTTTTGCATCCGAGCAAAGCATTCGTGCTGAAGAGATCGTTTACTGTTTACAAACTACCTTTGAGCGGGATTTTACCATTGCCGAGGTAACGGAAAGCCTTGCTGTTATTAAAAACAAATACCATAACGAAAACCTGGCGATAGAATTGGTTAATGTAAATAACGGCTACCAGTTTTTAACCAAAAAAAACTACCACCCTATTATTAGCCTGCTGCAACTGCAACGGTCGAAAAAGAAGCTGAGCCAGGCAGCTTTAGAAACACTGGCCATCATTGCCTACAAACAACCGGTAACTAAAACCGACGTTGAGCAAATACGCGGCGTAAACTGCGAATATTCGATACAAAAATTGCTGGAAAAGGAGTTGATCGCAATAAATGGGAAGTCGGAAGCACTGGGGAAACCCATTTTATATGGCACCAGCCCACTTTTTATGGATTATTTTGGAATAAATAATATGCAAGAATTGCCTCATATAAAAGAACTTACAGATAGTTCTACCTCAATTGGCGAACAGCACGAATAATTTTAAAATGTTTTTTCTTTCAAAATGATTTTTAATTATTTTTACTAATAAATAATTGATAAGAGTACCGAAAGAAATTTATTTATATTAAATTCGTTTAAGCATATCCTAATAAATTATAACAAATATTCACCGTAATGGGAACGCCAAAAAAAATTTCAGACAAGAACATTCCTAAAAACTCGGATGCTGAGGAAGATGATGACGATGATGCTATTGATTCAACGTCACGTAAAAAAGTAGTTGATGACGATGAAGATGACTTTGACGGGCCATTAGATGACCTGGGGTTTGAAGATTTCGGTGATGATGACGACGACGACGACGATTATTAATTTTGTATAAATAACCCGTTTTTAAAGCATTCAGACAATACGCTGGATGCTTTTTTTATATTTTACAGTTTTAAAACTCCCACATGATCCTTACTGAAGTTACAGATAAAGCAACCAGCAAAGCGTTTTTAGATACTGCAAGAACGATCTATAAAAATGATAAAAACTGGATCTGCCCGCTTGACAATGATATTGAAGCCGTTTTTGATCCCCTCAAAAACAACTTTCACCAGTATGGTAAATGTACACGGTGGATATTAAAGGATGAGAATGGAGAACTTATTGGTCGCGTTGCCGCGTTTATCAATAACAAAAAAGCATTCAATTATGAGCAGCCTACCGGCGGTATGGGTTTTTTTGAATGTATAAATGATGAAAAAGCCGCTTTCCTGTTATTTGATACGGCAAAAAATTGGTTGCACGAAAACGGTATGCAGGCAATGGACGGCCCCATTAATTTTGGCGAGAACGACACTTTTTGGGGATTACTGGTTGAAGGTTTTTCGCCCCCATCATACGGCATGAATTATAACCCGCCTTATTATCTTGCTTTTTTTGAACATTACGGTTTTAAAAAAATGTATGAGCAAATAACTAATCACCTGGACATAATTAAACCTTTTCCCGAACGGTTTTATAAGATAGCAAAGTGGGTAAGCCAAAAACCGGGTTATGAGTTTAAACACCTGGAAGTTAAAGAAATAGAAAAATTCGCTGCAGATTTTATAGAAATATATAATGACGCCTGGGCGGGGTTTGAAAACTTTGTTCCCATTAATTATAATACCATATTAGAGAGCTTTAACAAAATGAAGCCCATTATGGACCAGAACCTGATATGGTTCGCTTATGTAAATGGCGAGCCTGCCTCATTCAATATTGTTTTGCCCGATGCCAATCAAATGCTGAAACCGCTAAACGGGAAGCTTAACCTGGTTGGCAAGCTCAAGTTTTTATATTATAAATGGAGGGGCGTTTCGCGGATGAGGGCCATTGTAATGGGCACCAAACAAAAATATCAAAACCACGGAATAGAGTCGGCACTGTTTATTAAACTGGGCGAATATGTATTACCCCTTAACCAATACAGCATTTTAGAACTCTCATGGGTAGGCGACTTTAATGAAAAAATGGTTGCCTTGCATCACTCCATGGGTGCCACTTTCGCTAACCGGCATTTAACTATGCGTTATATTTTTTGATTGGAGCCGAAAGCTTGAATTGGAGCATAAAGCTTAAGGCTGAAAGCTTGAATTATATACGATTAAAAACTATAGCAGTAATTAAAGCTTTTAGCTTTGGTCTTTCTGCTTTAAGCTCAAATTAAAGCTTTTAGCTTTAACCTTTCCGCTTTAAGCTAAATCAAGCGGTTATTTTATTGTGCCTTAATTCTTCAAATAACTCTATAACTTTCTTTTGCAGTTCTATGATCTCTATTTCTCTATCGGTCAGCTTTTTATTAACAACCTCTAATTCATTAACAAATTTTTGTTCTTGCTCCAGGTCGTTAAAGGTAAGTAATTGAACTACAGACATTTCAAACAAATTTGATATTTGTTCAAGCCTTGATAAATTAATATCGGTGATCCCGGTTTCAATTTTAGAAAACGCGGGAATAGAAATATCTAACCTTTTTGCAACATCTTCCTGGCTCCATGCCTTCTGATGACGCAACAACCTAATTTTTTTGCCTAATGATTTCATGTGTGAGTTAAATAAAGCTAAGGGTTTCGCAATAGTTAATAAAGTTACTAATTTTTTTTTATTTCCAATAATTATTATAATATTTTGTTTTTCAGGTCAATAATATTGATCCCTCCAAAATTCCCCGAACTCATCATTAATAAATTGGTACCAGCCATATTTACTGTTTCCAGCTTGTTTAACAATAGTTCCGGGTCATTAAAAAATATAAGATCGCTCTTTAAAAAAGCGGCCTTTACCGTTTCTGCCGGGTAGGGTTCCATTTTTTTCTGCTCAAAGGTTTTCTTGTCAATAAAAACTATAGCTACGTCGGCTTCATCCATTGTACCTGCATATTGCGATAAAAAATCTTTGTTCAGGCTGCTGAATGTATGTAGTTCAATACAAGCTATCAATTTCCTTCCGGGAAACTGAGTTTTAACTGCCTGTATGGTAGCCAGTAATTTTGACGGCGAGTGCGCGAAATCTTTAAAAATAGCGGCATTGGCATTTTTACCAACCAATTCGAGCCTGCGCGCGGCCCCTTTAAAAGTGGTTATATATTTATAAAAATCTTCAGGCTTAATATCAAGACTTGTGCATACCAACCGCGCGGCTTCCATATTCAACAAGTTGTGTTCGCCAAAAACCTGCAGGGGATATTTCTTACCGCCAAATAATAAGGTTGTAACGCCGTTTTCAATACTATAATTGGGTAAAACATAAGGCTCTTTGGTAATTTCAGAGTTGTCTCTCGCCACTATATCATTTAAAACCGTATCTGTTTTACTGTAAATAAGTTTTCCGCCGGGTTGTATAGTTTCAATAAACAGCTTAAACTGATCTGTATAATTTTGAAACGTAGGGAACACATTGATATGATCCCATGCTATACCGCTTATAACACCAATATTGGCTTTGTAAAGGTGGAACTTGGGCCGCCTGTCAATAGGCGAGGCTAAATACTCGTCGCCTTCAATTATAATAACCGGCGCTTCATTTGTTAACCTTACCATGGTTTCAAAACCTTCCAGCTGCGCCCCCACCAGGTAATCAAAATCTTTTCCGGCAGCCTGCAGCACATGTAATATCATAGAAGTGATAGTGGTTTTGCCGTGGCTTCCCCCTATCACTACCCGCAGCTTATTTTTTGATTGCTCATAAATATACTCGGGATAGGAATATATTTTTATGCCTAACTCCTGTGCCTTAATTAGTTCAGGGTTATCAACGCGGGCGTGCATACCTAGTATTACCGCGTCAATATCCGGTGTTATTTTTTCAGGGTGCCATCCATTTTCTGCAGGCAGCAAACCGTATTTGTTCAGCCGCGAAACCGAAGGTTCAAACAGTACGTCGTCTGATCCGGTTACCGTAAATCCTTTTTTATGCAAAGCAATGGCCAGGTTGTGCATAGCACTGCCGCCAATGGCTATAAAATGTACCCTCATGTAAATTATAATTGCAGCACAAGGTGAAGTGCTTTATCTAATGCAAATAAACACAAAAAACAGCTTTTACGGGCGACTAAGATATTAACACCGGGGGTATTTATTTCAACAGTAATACCGGCACAGCGGCAGTTTCCGCTAATTTATGCGAAACACTGTTATGCAAAATAGATTGGAAAAAACTGTACTTATGGGGTAAAGCTATTACTAACTGCGCGTCATTGTCGGCCGCGAACTGTAAAATACCGTTAATAATATCCGGGTTATTAACGTAATAATATTTCGGGTCGTACTGTTTAAGCATCATGTGCATGGCGGTTTCCTGGGCCATTCTTTCTGCATCACCATCCTGGTGCCTGGTTTCATTATCAATATTTACAATTAACAGCTCAAATTTTTTATTATCGAGTATTTTTTTCAAAGCCTCTAAGGGTATCGTCTCTTTAACTTTATTAAAATCGCAGGCTATAACAACCCGTTTAATTTCCTCAAAATTATAGCCGGGGGGCACAACAATTACCGGCACAGGGCTGGCCTTTGATATGGTTACCACGTGGCTGCCTATCTGCGAATCATCCATACTGCTGTTGCCCTTGCTGCCTAATATAACTACATCGGCATTCCTGTTGATGGTATTTTCAACCACGGCACGCAATAAATGTGAACGGTTTAAATGGGTACTTATTTGAACGCCCGGCCTAACCAGTTTTTTTAACTTTCCCTTTAAATGTTCAAGTTTTTTTATCCTCTCGGCAGCATTTTGCTCTATTTGTTCTTCTCTTAACAATACCATATCCGGATCAGGCAGCATGGTTTCCACCGGCGACACATAATAAGCATTTAATAAAATCAAGTGCTCAACGTTAGTTTGTTTACTTAATCCGGCAGCAAATTCAGCAGCGTGGATAGATGCCTGAGAAAAATCGATAGGGATAAGATAAGTTTTCATATTATTGAAAATGAAGTAGTGTCCATTTGACTTATTTGGTCTAAAAGTTAGTGCAAATATAAATGATAGTGCCTATTATTATGTCAAAATAATAACATCTTGTTATAACATTTAAAAGTAGCCGGAGTTTTTGATAGACTTACTTCACGAACTTAGCAGCTACCCAATCCTTATCCGCTTTATGGATGATATACTTTAAGCCATACTTGCGTGCCTCATCAATGATCATATCCAGGTCGGGCTTTTCATAAAATCCGCTTAAATATATTTCCCCTTCGGGCTTTAAAACCTGGCTATAACGCTGCACCTGGTCAATTAAAATATTGCGGTTAATGTTTGCCAGTATGGTATCGAATTGTTCGGGGGGAATTGCCTCTTTTGATCCGCAAACAGCTTTAATATTACCGATATGGTTGAGCTGCGCGTTCTCCAGCGTACTTTCATAGCATAGCGGGTCATAATCAATAGCGGTTATGGCGACGGCTCCCAATTTGGCAGCCATTATAGATAGTATGCCCGTGCCGCAGCCCATATCTAAAACTTTCTTCCCGGTAAATTCATTTTCCAGCATCAACTGCAGCATCATGGCCGTAGTTTGATGGTGCCCGGTGCCGAAAGCCATTTTGGGATCTATAACAATTTCATACTTAAATTCGGGCCGGGGTTCATGAAAAGTGGCGCGTACAAAAACCTGGCCGCCTATGGTTAATGGTTCAAAATTACTTTCCCATACTTCGTTCCAGTTTTTTTGCGGAATAAGGGTTATATCATAGCTAAAAGTGAACATTTCCCGGTAGGGCAATAATGTTTCCAGCAATCGTTCTTCATCAAAATCAGCAGATGGGATGTAAGCCTTAAATCCAAACTCTACCTCTTCAAATGTATCAAAACCAATTTCGCCCAAAGCGTTGATCAGCAGGTCCTGCTGGTAATCTTCGGAAGTTATGGTAGTGAAAAGAAGTTCGTAGTAGTTCATGTTAAAGATTAGTGGGGTTAGCGGCGTCAGCTTTTTTTAATACTTTCCAGTCTATGAGGAATAGCACCAGGAAGTTAATTATCCAATAAAACAACTGTACCCCTGTCATAAATAAACAGATTTGAACCAGGTGTTTGATCCCTGTCGCTGTATCCCATATCACATAAGCTATGCCAAATGCAAAAGCAAGACAAATTATGACAATTGACGGGAAAATAATTATGGCTGATTTTGGTTTAGCTACTATCCTATCCCATAGCGGCATTACAATTAGCCACTGGGTAAGTAACGCTATTAGTATCTGGCCGGGGGCAAACACCTTATAAAAACTTATTAAGCCGTACACAGAGTCGGTGCCCATCTCGTCAGAGCCATTGACATGATGAAAAACCGGGCTAAATTTCAGGAAGATAGCAAACGCCCAAAAAGCGATTAGAGGAGGTAGTATAACTTTAAAAAACCGTTTCACACCTATATCCTCCGCTACTAATTAACTGTTCTTAATTAAAAACCTTTACGATATCCACAAAATCGCGCGACTTCAGGGATGCGCCGCCGATCAATCCGCCATCAATATCGTGCTGCGCGAATAACTCGGGCGCGTTTGTAGGGTTACAGCTTCCGCCGTACAAAATAGTGGTAGCATCGGCAATTGCCTGGCTGTATTTGGCCGCTATCTCTTTGCGGATAAAATGATGGATTTCTTGCGCCTGGGCCGACGAAGCGGTTACACCCGTACCTATGGCCCAAACCGGTTCGTAAGCAATAACCAGTTTATTGAATTGGGTTTCGTTTAAATGGAAAACACCTTCAGCAAGTTGGCTTTTTATAACATCGAAATGCTTGCCAAGCCCGCGCTCCTGCAAAGTTTCGCCTATGCAGAAGATCGGCTTTAGGTCGTTAGCAAGGGCGGTATCGGTTTTTTTAGCCAGGAGTTCATTGGTTTCCCCAAAATACTGGCGGCGCTCGGAGTGCCCTAAAATAACATACCCGGCACCAACCGATCTGATCATTTTAGCAGAAATTTCACCTGTATAGGCCCCTGATTCTGCCTGGTGGGCGTTTTGCGCGCCTACGGCTATTTTGGCAACGCCTTTGCCCAATTGCACCAAGCTATGCAAATGAATAAACGGACTACAAACCACCACCTGCTGGTTACCGGTCACTTCGTCGTTAACCATATTCACCACTTCCGAAAACAAGCTCAATCCCTCTTTATAATCCAGGTTCATTTTCCAGTTACCGGCAACAATTTTTTTTCTCATGATATGTTAGATGTTGTTTATAGCGATGGGTTTAAAACCCATCGCTATGTTAAAATACTCCTCTATATTCTTCTGTTAATTCAAAAACCTTCTTCAATATTTCCTGCTCGGTTTCATCAAAAGCGCGCGAACGGCGTTCGTAGACCTTTTCGGCGGTTTCAAACATTTTTTTGATGCTGTATACCTCAAAGCCCTGCGCGCCGCCCCAGGCAAAATCGGGCACAAAATTGCGCGGAAAGCCTGAGCCAAAAATATTAGCGCCCACGCCTACAACCGTGCCTGTATTAAACATGGTATTAATGCCGCATTTGGCATGGTCGGCCATTATTAAACCGCAAAATTGCAGGCCCGTTTTACGGAAACGCTGCGTGGTATAATCCCATAATTTAACTTCGGCATAGTTGTTTTTCAGGTTCGAATTATTGCTGTCGGCGCCGATATTACACCATTCGCCCAGCACCGAGTTACCTAAAAAACCATCATGTCCCTTGGATGAATAGCCCCATATTACTGCGTTACTGATCTCGCCCCCAACCCTCGAATACGGGCCTACGGTAGTTGCCCCATATATTTTCGCCCCCATCTTTACCTGCGAATGTTCGCATAAAGCAAACGAACCGCGTATATGGGTGCCTTCCCAAACTTCGGTATGTTTAGCTAAGTAGATGGGGCCATTGGTTGTATTAAAGGTAGAACATTCGGCAATGGCGCCTTCTTCCGCGAAAAAATCGTTACCGATGATGGTATTGGTGGCGCTGATAGCTGCGCTTTTGCGCCCGTTGGTAAGCAGTTTAAAATCCTTTCGCAGTTCTGTATCGTTTTTGCTGAAAATATCTTCGGGGTAAATGACGGTTACGGGCGTATGTTTAAGTTCAACTGTATTTTTATAAACTGTATGCACATCAAAATTAGAGGCATCTTCTTTATTTAGCTTTACGGCAACCAATTGTCCGCCATATTTTAAGGCTTCGTTGCCCTGCAGGTTTTTGATTGCTTCTATCAACGTTTCATCCGGACAAAATGAGCCATTTATAAACAAGTTTCTTTCCTCAATTTTAGTTGGGAACTTGTTTTGAAGCCAGGGTTGCGTGTGCCAGGAATAATCGAGATCAAAATATTTCGCCCACTTTTCGGCAATAGTTAGTATACCAATGCGAATATCAGCAACAGGGCGGGTATAGGTTAAAGGCAGAAGGGTTTGATGCGCGTTATCGTCGAAAAGGATAATTGCCATGGCTCAAAAATAAAAAAGTCTCCCGATACATCAGGAGACTTTCAAATATTTTATTAACAAGCTGATAATTACTTGTTATAACGTGTACGGAACTTATCAATACGGCCCGCGGTATCAACCAGTTTCATTTTACCGGTATAGAACGGATGCGAGGTATGCGAAATTTCTAATTTTACTAACGGATATTCGTTACCGTCTTCCCATTTTACGGTTTCACGGCTGTCGATGCATGATTTAGTGATAAAAGAATAGTCGTTCGACATATCTTTAAATACAACTAATCTATAGTTTGATGGATGCAGATCTTTTTTCATTTTAATACTCCTTCTAAAAGAGGTGCAAATGTAGTAATATGTTTTGAATTTGAAAAAGGTATTTGAAAATTTAAAGATTAAAGATTAGTTAATTGAAGATTAGGGGGTGGACCACCTGGTCCGGGTGGTCCGGGTGGTCCGGCCTGGTCCACCTGGTCCGGGTGAATAAACGGGAATATTTAGGGGGGCTTGGCTCTTGCAAATATTATTTTCTAATCTATTGTAAATCAATAATCTATTCTTACATTTATATAACAAACCAATTTTCAAACCTAAAATTAAACAATTATGGACTCAACAGTTTTATGGATCTTTACCATTGCCGGCTCGGCTTTAACCCTGTTATGCCTTTATGGTGCTTTTAAAGCCGACAGGAAACTTTTCCTATCAGGCTTATGCTACTTTAGTCTTCTTCCTATTATTGGCGAAAGCATGGGCTACAATGCCGACAAAGCATCGGTACACATTATCGTGGTCCTGGTGTTTATTGCACAAATGGTATTAACATTCCCAAACAAAAACGAATACGGTGCCGACAATACCGCCGCGATGAAATTGGCGGGGAAAATAATTTTAGCTGTTCTTATTTTTAATATAGGCGGCATTATTTATATATTTTGTTTACATGCAGGCGTACCCCGGCGGTTCGGCTGTTTCCATATTGCTCAATCATTAGCCTTAATTTATCTTATTTTTAAACGGATGAGCGGTAAGGGCCCTCTTTGGGTTAAACAGTAAAATTTTATAGTTATGCTAAAAGCCTCCTGCTGTAAATAGCAGGAGGCTTTTTATTTTTAAACTGCTTCAGTAAACAAAAACTGCCAACTAAGCCTCCAGCACCCTCGGATCCATGGGGGTTGTAGCGTTATTGTCCAGGTAAATTGGGATATTCATAGTACATTTATTAATAGACTACAAAGATATACATTCTTTTTATTTAAAATCATTCAAAATAGTCACATTAAACTAATAATTTACAATATTTGAACATGAACAAAATAGAACATATCGGCATTGCGGTAAAGGATATACAGCTTTCGGGCAGCCTTTATGAAAAATTGCTGCATACAACCGTCTATAAAACAGAGGATGTAGCCGACGAAGGTGTTACAACCGCCTTTTTACAATGCGGCCCCAATAAGATAGAATTATTGGAGGCCTCATCAGCCGACAGCCCGGTGGCAAAGTTTATAGAAAAGAGGGGAGAAGGCATACATCATATTGCTTTTGAAGTGAATGATA
>Ga0206969_1013_pt1 | contig 52995 bp, 40 predicted proteins | sample Alteio_BWOrgHeat_87_FD_153256 | JGI IMG/M metagenome (GOLD analysis project Ga0206969, IMG submission 153256) | Enriched cells from forest soil in Barre Woods Harvard Forest LTER site, Petersham, Massachusetts, United States -... | ecosystem: Environmental > Terrestrial > Soil > Temperate forest >... | reverse complement strand
TTTCGGTAAGCCTTAGCGCTGATAACAGTCTCGGCACCTTCAGCAAACTGAGCGATATAGGTAATGGCAGCACAAATGCTTTTACTAATTCAGGAACAAAGGACTTCAGCATGCTCATACCTTCCGGCGAGATACGCGGCCCATCGTTAATGATTGGTTTGAACGACAAGCATCAGCAAGCCTTCGCCCTCACTACAAGGATCAGGGTGATGAACCAGTTCAATCATTTCGACCAGTCGCTCTACTCCACAGTTACCAGCTCAGACCACTCCGCTAACCAGGACTACGAGTACAAAACAACCAATTTCAACTGGACAGCCCATGTATGGAGCGAGATAGGGCTTAGTTATGGATTAGTTATTCTGGATGAAGGGAAAAACCAACTAAAGGCAGGCGTAACCGGCCGGTACCTGGGCGGCATCGATTATCTGAGCTTGAAAGGGAACAATCTCGATGTAAAATATCCGGCCAACAGCGATTCGTTTTTCGCATCCAATTCCGACCTTGAGTTTGCCAGCAACGTTATAAGCGCCGACAACGGCGTTAAGAATGGTATTAATGCCTCGGGTGTGCTCGGGTCACTTTTTGGTTCCAAGCAGGGTTCTGGCTTTGGCGCAGATATTGGCGTTACCTATACCTACCGGGTTGGTGCGAAGGAAGGGATGCCGGGAAATAATAATTTTGGCGCCACCGATGGGCACAAGCTCACGGTATCTGCTGCAGTTACTGACATTGGGGCAATAAGGTATAACGAGGGAAACAATTTTACTGTGAATGTAAGTGGCAATGGCTACCTCACCGGCCTGGGGCTTTCCCAGCACGTAAATAATTATAACGATTTCAGAAGCTACGTTCAAACGCAGGGCTTTAATGCCGATACCGGAACAAAGGCTACTAAAGTTTACATGCCTACTGCCTTCGTGTTCAGTGCAGATTACCAGGTACGGGAGCGCTTCTACGTGAATGCAGCATATGTGGCCAATCTTGCTAACCGGCAGAACTTTGGCAACTCCTACTATGACCAGGTAACTATCACACCCCGGTTCGATACCCGCCTAATAACGGTAGGCGTACCGCTTACCTATAGTATGCTGGCCAACGACTTTAAAATGGGCCTGGGTTTCCGCGTCGCAGGATTTATGATCGGCAGCGATGATATGCTTGCCGTGTTCAGTAATCATCAGCACGGGTTTGGATTTTATATAGGTGGGTTTATACCCATTTACCGGAAGGCGCCAAAGGAAAGCGATAGTTTAAATTAAATAATGTGTTCGTGTTTTTAGATTATATTATTAATTTACGGTCGGATGTGTGCTGTGTGGCTGGTTTAAATTCGTATTAATGAGGATATTTCTATACATTATTATTGCAGTTTTTATATCTGCTACTGCAAAGGCGCAGTTTAATTTAGGTATTGCTACAGGCAACTGGAGTGGCATGAACAGCCTGTACCTCAACCCGGCCGATATAGCCGACAGCAGGGCAAAATTCGTCATCGATATACTTTCCGTTAATGCAGGCGTAGAGAATAGCCTGGGTACCATTAATTCCCGGAACGGCCTTATAGGCGCGGCGCTTCACGGAGATAGCACCAATCATTTGTTCAACTATTCCAATAGCAATAAATTCAGCCTTTTGGCGCCCTATGCCCAGATACGCTTGCCAGGCATAATGGTGAGCATAAACCACAAGCACAGTTTCGCGCTCACCACCGGCATACGGGGTATGAACCAGTTCAATAATTTCGACCAGTCACTCTATAAGACTATTGCCGACCCTACCTATGTACCCAATGGGAATGTTGACCTTACCTCAAATAAGTTTAACTACACTGCCCAATTGTGGAGTGAGGTGGGCCTTACTTATGCGGGTGTAGTTTTAGACAAAGAGGAACATGAAATAAAAGTGGGTGCTACGCTACGTTACCTTGGCGGCATAGGCTACCTGAGCCTCAAAGGCAATAACCTTAATGCACATTATAAATCAGGGGTGGACTCTTTGTATGTTACAAATACCGACCTCGAATTTGCCAGCAATATAGTAAGTACAAGGAATGCAGTTTTCAACGGTTTCTCAAACGGCAATTTCCTCAATGAATTTTTTGGCGCAAAAGGTGGTGTTGGTGTAGGCGGCGACATAGGCGTAGTATATGACTATATGCCTGATTACGAGCGGGACAAATGCGAGGGTGAAAACAAATCAGTACGCACCGACCATTCAAAAAACCGCTACAAATTGCGCATATCCGCTTCCGTGATGGACATAGGCGCTATTACCTATAAAAGCCAGTACAATTCTAATGCCGAGGTAACCGGCAATGGCAACATCAGCGGATCCGATTTCAGTAACAATGTTCATAACTACAATGATTTCAGGGCATATTCTGTAAGTCACGGATTTACCGCCGATACATCTCACCAAAATACAAAGGTGTACATGCCCACTACTCTAAGGCTGTTTGCCGACTACAATATTTTGGGTCGCTTTTATGTTAATGCAGGCTACATCGGCAACCTTGCAAACAGGCAGAATTTCGGTAACTCCTACTATAGCCAGATCACCGTAACACCGCGCTACGACTGCCGCAAACTAAGCCTGGCATTGCCAATAACTTACAGCATGTTAGATAAGTCTATGAAAATGGGCTTTGGCATCCGTTATAGTGGGTTCTATATAGGCAGCGATGACATGATAGGGTTGGTTGCCAGCAACCAGTCTGGAGTAAATATTTATGGTGGCGGCTTTATTGAGATCAATAAAAGGAAGCCTAAAGGAACTGTGCTGCCTAAGGAAGATGTCGTGCCTGAGCCCGATATGGAACACGGTGGTAGCCCCGACACTACTGTCAATAGCCCCGATGGTTCCGCATCAATGTTTAATAACCGCGTCAACAGCAAATATGCTATAGGCCAGCAGAAAACAGTACCTGCAAACTCAGAAAGCATAGCCGGGCCGGAGAAACAATACGCTATAAAAAAGCAGGAGTAATCTTCATCAACCCAATTCGGCCTGCGTGATTGCTCCGTCGGAGCAAAAGCTTTGTAGTATGCTGGACAAGGCTTTACGGCGCTCCGTAGGTGCGCAACTACTCGCGTCTAATGCCGTTTTTTTTAATGGTTAACTGGTATTATCTACGTGGGACGTGGGAAGCCCTGAAAGGGTGAAATCTATTAGCGATGGGCATCGCCCATCGAACTCTTGCAGGTAAGCCTTGTGCGGGAGCGAAGGAGATTAGGGGGATGTTTTACTATTAATGATGGTGGTTCTTTGTAAAGCTAATACATCCTATAGGACTCCTAAAAGAAAATAATTCTCAAACCACCTGCTACAACGATCGCAACTATTACCGCCACCACAACATACGTGGTAAAATCGGAATCAAAAACAGCCCTGTTTGTAAATTTCAGTTTCATTAACACGAAATTAAGGAACTGATTCCAAATAACCAAAATTATTGCTGGTAATTAATAACTTACACGGAAAAATATAATTATATCTAATGATTGCAGTTGTATAACTCGTTAGCAAATACTAGCAATATTCGTTCCTTATGCCAACAACTAAATGTCGTCTATCTCCACCGTTTCATCCTTCGCAGGGCGTATCAGTTCATATCGCTTTGCGAAGTTGCACCAATGGCAGGTTTCCTCGCCACAACCCCGGTCGAACTCATGGTTCATTATGCGGGTGTAAACATCTTTTATTTGCCCGCGTACTATTTGCTCGTCCTGGGCAAATACAGGCACTACCACCTGTTTGTATTCGCCTGTCTTACTTTTTTGTATATAGTCAAACATGCCAAGGGTAACCTTTCGCGGTCGCTCCTCATAGTTTTCAAGCAGTAGCTTGTAGAAGACCATTTGCCGCCAGTAGTCGCCGCCAAGCGGGTCTTTTTCATTGGGCGGAGCGGTCATTGGCGTTGCTGATTTATCGGGATCACCCGTTTTATAATCAACTACTTTGCAGCTATCGCCATTCAGTTCTATCTTATCTATTTTGCCCGTAACGGGTATGCCATCGAGCAGGTAGCGGGGCACTTTGAACTCTATTTCCACATCCTTATGAAAGGTAGTGACGTAGTGATCGTAGTACTCCGACAGCAGCGTTGCGCCCTGCTCTAAGCGGCGGTCCAGCTGCACAGGTGTGAAGCACGAAACTTCCGAAAACAATGCCGACCTGAATACCCCAAGCACATGATCTTTATCGGGAAACACGCCATGTTTCAGCTTCATATCCACAAACAAGCGTTCCAGCGCAGTATGCACGGCACTACCAAAGGCAAGTGCATCATTTTTCTGGAAGGGCACTTTAAGGATGTTTTCATAATAGAACGCAAGCGGGCAATGTAGGAATTTAGAGAGTGATGTGGCGCTTACTATAAACTGCTGCAGTTCCCGCTCTATCCATTGCGCATTGGCGGTTTTTATCCGTACCTCAGGTACTGGTTGTATGGCCAGCTCCATAAACCGCACCAGTTCGGCCGAGGGTACTGTTCTTGTCGTTCGGTCGCCTGGCGCGCATATTTCGTCCACGAATACAGATGTTTCCAGCGGCTTGCCCAGGTTATCACTAATAGCAAAGGAAATGTGCAGGTACTTTTTAGCCCTTGTGATAGCCACATAAAACAAGCGGCGCGCTACTTCTACCTTATTCGTTTTTTGTGCATTTTCTTCCGTAGCGGTAATAGTATCAGGCATCCGGTACTCATTATTGCCGCCTCTTTTATCTTCCCAGAAATTCTTGGTACAGCCAATAAGGAACACATGTTCAAATTCATTTCCCTTAGCGCTATGGGCGGTAAAGAAATGAACCCCAAGGTCGTTTTGTATCACCCGCTGCACTGGTAGCTCAATGTTCTCATCGTTCATCCGGGCAATCATCTGCAACAGCCCGGCCGGTTTTAATTTGGCATTCCGGCCATAGGCGTCCTTCACAAATTCAAAGAATGTATTCAGCGCCTGTATATTCCACACATGGTTGGCGCTGCGCACCAGGTGGGCTACTATGCCGCCTTCGTGCATTATTTTCTCCAGTAGCAGGGGCAGTGGTAGCGATAGTTGTTGTTGTTCCCAGTTATCAAGGCACTTGCCCAGCCGGGCCATAGCCTTGGCAGACGGCAACCCCAATGATTCCAGCAATAGCACATTCGATAACAGCAGCCGCCAGCGTATGGGCCCCTTGTCTTTCCGGCTGTGTTGCAGGTATAGCGCAAGCTGCGCAATATCTGTAGGAGCTATCCCGAAATATGGCGCGTGCATGAGCTCAAACAAAAGTTCCTCCCCGTCAAATGTTTTCTTTCGTTCTTCGTCAAGGTAAGCCAGCACATTCAGCAGTTGCTCTATCAGCGGCTCTTTAAGAATGTTCGTCGGCTTTTTTACATTGTATGGTATGCCCTTCCGTTCCATCATAGCTATGATGTTTGCGGCCTGTTTGTGCTGCGCATAGAGTATGGCTATATTGTTAAGCGCCACCCCCGATTGTTGCAGCTTTTCCACCTGCATTACTATGTCCGCTTCCTCCTGTAGTATATTATTATATACCGCTACAACCGGCTTTACCGTGTTTTCACCATTCAAAAACCGGTCGGCGGAGGCTACTATCTGTTTATCCAGCCGCAGCTCGCGTAGTTGGTTTATGAGGCGCTGCTCATTGTTTTGTATAGATGCCATCGCCTTATCAAGTATATGCTGCGAAGACCGGTAATTGTGCGGCAGCACTATTATCTTTATCGACTCTTTATACCGCTCATAAAAATCAACAATATTGCGGATGCGCGCTCCCTGGAATTCATACACGCCCTGGTCGTCATCGCCCACTACAAAAATGTTCGGGTCTTCCCAGTAGGCAGCGAGGCCATTAAGCAGTTCATTCTGTGAGCCATTGGTATCCTGGAACTCATCAACGAGTATGAACTGGTAGCGCTCCTGGTAGCTTTGCAGCAGGGCAGGGTGTTCTTTAAAAGCATCAAGCACCCACATGATCATATCGTTGAAGTCGTACCGGCCTGCTTCCTTCATCATGGTCCCATAGGCGGCATACAGTAGGGCGGCAGAGCGGGTGCTTTCCATTTTCCTTACCTCTTCATTTACCAGCGCCTGTTTCACATCGCCTTTTTGGTATCCCTTCCCTGCTCTCTTATATATATATTCCTCGCGTTCTGGCAGGCTGCTTATATAGTTGTCTATAGCTTCCGAAATTAGCTCGGGGGCCAGGTACTCGCGCTTCATCGCATCAAAGAGCCTGCTTAGTTTACCCGTATCAGAATAAATGTTGCCGCTTAATTTGCGCAGCAAATGCCCCTGCGGCAGGTCTTCCAGCATTTTATAGAGCATCTCTGTGCGCTCCAGGTCGGTGATGGGTTGCAGGCTGCGCAGGCTGAAATATTCGCTGTTGTTCTGGATAACGTTATTACAAAATGCATGAAAGGTGTGGATGTTTACCTTGTGGGCTGCCGGCCCTATTATCTGCACTAAGCGCCGCCGCATGGCGTTTGTGGCCTCTTCGGTATAGGTTAGGCATAGTATTTCGTGGGGCTGCACCTGTGCCTCGCTGCGCATCAGGTTGGCTATGCGCATAGACAGCACCTCCGTTTTCCCGGTGCCCGGCCCTGCAATAACCATCACCGGCCCGTAAATATGGTCCACGGCTTCCCGCTGCCTGTCGTTCAGTTTGTTATATCGTTCCAGGAAAAGGTCCTCTTTGGGGAGCATGGGGCAAGTTATTGTAGCAGATAAAGTTACGAAATGATTGTCGGCAAGGCTATGAGAGTATAAACTCCTTGTGCCTATTCCTTACAATTACACAGTAATACTCTTTACTACATTTTCAGAAAGGCCTGTTATTTTAACCGTTTCAGCTATACTCATACCTTGCCGAATGCAGCTTTCGGCAATTTCAAATTTTCCTTCAAATTTTCCTTTATTATAGTTGCCCACAATAATACCTTCACTATCCCGCCAGTTTTCAATATAACGGTGGTAATCTTTCCTTTCCGGTTCGGTCAGTTGAAGGTAGTTCAGCTTTTCTTTCGCTTCTTTAAGCCCTTTTGCCTTAGTGCCTTCCTGTATTTCCTGGGTCTTCAAAAAACTTATCCATTCGTCAAGGGTATCCTTTGCAATATTGTCAAAATCATTGACTTTAATGATATAATATTGGGGGTAAACTTTAGACACAAGATCTGTCTGGAAAATTTCTTGCTCTTGTTTTGATAACTGCAACATGTCCTTTTTTCGCTTACCCCAGAAGGTGGTCGAGCCATAATATATGTAGTCAGTACCCACGCCCAAATCGAAATATACAATATGAATGGATATCACTTTCTTTACATTGCTATATGGCATTCCTTCGTCCATGTTATCCACAATGAGTTTCGATGTGCCGAATAGCATTCTTAATAGATAATCAGGCTGGTAATCATTCTGTATTTCTATGATTACTAACTCACCTTGAGAATTTTTTACCAAAAGGTCAACCCGGTTGAATTTATTATCTGCCGTTTCTTTATTGCTTTCACCTTCCAATATGTTTTCTATCTTAATATCATCCTCCAGCAACTCGCTCAAAAATCCTTCCAGGATACCAAAATTGGCTTTATTTCTTAGTAGCCTTTTTATAGCCCAGTCGAACCGGATAAGATTTTTCATTTTCAAGAATTTTTCTAAAAAGCAAATATAATCAAATAACCATTTACCGAAATTGTGCAGCAACACCCATTAAAGAATGTTATACTTCTTTGCCGCCTCTACTCGAGACGCATTAAAATTCCAGGTATCACGACTTAACATTAAATTAATATTGGCGTAACATTGGCGTAATGAGTGGATATTTTCTTTGCACTCAATTAAAACACACACGCAATGAAAAAAACATTTACAAAAGCCAGCATTTATTGCTCTTTACTTTTATCGTTAGCAGGAGCTGCTAAGGCACAATCTACTGACACTACCGCAGAATTTAAGCCAGGTGGCAAATTATGGGGTTATGCATTCGGCGATTACGCTTACAAAGGCGGAGCGGACGAAGCAGGCCGCGGAGGTTCAAACCAATACACAAAAGTACCGGTAAATAGCAATGAATTCCAGTTCCGCCGTGTTTATCTCGGTTATAACTACGACATCAGCAGGCATTTTTCTGCAGAGTTACTTTTAGCAGCTGAAGATGATTTTGCATCAGGCGTATTAGGACAAAGCAATGGCGACATCCTGGCAAACAACAAATTTGCGCCTTACCTGAAATTGGCAAATATCCGCTGGAAAAATTTATGGAAGGGAACTGACCTCGTTGTAGGCCAGGCGCCAACTCCGGCATTTGCACAGGGTTCTGCGCTGAAAGAAAATGCAAGAAACACCCAGACTTCGGAAGAAGTATGGGGATACCGCTCTATAGAAAGGACCATTACTGATATCCGTCGCACCCCTTCATTCGATATGGGCGCTTCATTACAAGGCTGGTTCGATAGCAAAGGCAATTTCGGTTACGACCTTATGGTAGGTAACGGACAGAGTGCAAAGCCTGAAAACGATCCTTACAAATGGTATTACGGCGATGTTTATGCCAAATTCCTGAACAAGAAACTGATCATTGACCTGTACCAGGATTACGAAAAACTTAACTGGGGTGTTTGGGCTCCAGGCGCTAAAGCAGGTGTTGAAAGCCCTAATGGCCATAGGTATAACGACCGTAACATGACCAAGTTGTTCATCGCTTACACCGTTCCTAAATTCACAGTTGGCTTTGAAGGCTTCATGAACACATTGATGGGCGACGTTACCGTTGTTGGTAAAGATGGCAACACATACTACCGCACTACAAAAGCAACTGGTTTATCATTTTTCGTAAAAGGCCGTATCTCTACCGATAAGTTAGGCTTCTTTGCCCGTTTCGATAATTATGACCCAACCGGAAACCTGAGCTCGATTGTTAATGACAAGAATACTAAAACTTATTCTGCTGGTGTTTCCCAATACGACCCAAGCAACAAAGAAATGTTCGGCACATTCGGTATAGATTATACACCAATAAAGAATGTACACTTTATGCCAAACGTATGGGTAAATACTTACCAGAGTGGTGTTAGCGCAACAGGTAAGAACTCTGCCGGTACTACTTATGCATCAATGAACCCAGCGGGTATATCAGGTATCAATGGTACGGATGTTGTGTACCGTCTTACTTTCTATTTCATATTTGGTAAATAAGGTAAAGGCTACAATCAGTTAACCATAAAATTAAAGATATGAAAACGCTAAAAAGTTTAGTACTGGTATGCCTTGCCGTAATAATTTCAGGCGGCGCCATGATGACTACAAGTTGTAATGGTTCAGGCGGGTCGAAAGCCGACAGCACTGCCTCGGGCGAAGACAACTCTATTATGGGCGCAGGCAGCTCGTTCGATAATCCATTGTTCTCAAAAATGTTCTCTGAATATAATAAGAGCAATGGCTTAAAGATCAACTACCAGTCTATAGGATCAGGTGGCGGCATCAAGGGCCTTACAGATAAGACCGTTGACTTTGGCGCATCAGATGCTCCGTTGAGCGACGACCAGGCTAAGGCAATGACCGGCCCGGCTATTCATATCCCTGTTACTGCGGGCGCGGTAGTGCTTAGCTACAACCTTCCTGATATGAAGGACACGCTGAAGCTTACACCGGAAGTGCTTGCAGGCATGTTCCTCGGCGATATTAAGAAATGGAATGACCCGAAAATTCAGGCTATTAATAAGGGTTCAAAACTTCCCGCAATTGATATCGTTATAGCTCACCGCGCTGACGCAAGCGGTACATCCAACATCTTCACCACCTACCTTACGAAAGTAAGCAAGGATTGGGAAACAAAAGTTGGTAAAGGTTCTTCTGTTAGCTGGCCGGTTGGCTTGGGTGGCAAAGGCAATGAAGGTGTTGCTGGTACAATAAAGCAAACCCCTGGTGCTATAGGCTATATTGAGTTGGCTTATGCAATTCAGAATGGCATGGCGTTCGCTAAAGTAGCTAATAAATCAGGCGCTTTCATTACGCCTAGTATTGCCAGCGTTACTGCTGCTGCAAATATTGATATACCTGCCGATGGCAAGGTTTCCCTTACCAATACCGATGCCGCGGATGGTTACCCTATATCTGGCCTTTCTTGGGTGATCATTTACCAGGAGCAGAAATATAACAACCGCACCTCCGACAAGGCGTCAAAAATGCTGAAACTGATCCAATGGATGATCCATGATGGCCAGGCATTTTCAAGTGCACTCAACTATGCGCCATTGTCTGAAAAAGCAGTTAGCGTAGGTGATGCCATCCTTAAAACAGCTACCTACGATGGTAAGCCTGTATTGCAATAATCTGCAACAACTTTTCCAATGGAAACATCTGTTGAAAACGAACTGATTACCCGCAACGACATATCGTTGCGGGTAATTACTTCTGAAAAAATAAGAGATATAGTGAAGGGGATAAAGAGAGTAAAACGTTCTCACCGGCAGATCCGTGCCGAGAATGTTTTCAGGCGTACTTTGGTGATCATCGGCCTGGCAATGGTAGTATTGGTTGTCGGGATAATGCTTACACTCATTGTCCAGTCCATTCCCTCATTAAAGGCGTTAGGCATAGGTTATTTGTGGGGCCAGACATGGGATCCTGTCAGAGACGTATATGGTGCGCTTCCATTCCTTGCGGGAACGCTGCTTACGTCCTTCCTCGCGCTTGCTCTTTCCATTCCTTTTTCTTTTGCGGTAGCTATTTTTCTTGGTGAATATTATCCCAAAGGCTGGCTGGCAAATCTGCTGAAGAACACCGTTGAGCTTATTGCTGCCGTCCCTTCCGTTATATACGGCTTCTGGGGCCTTGCGGTCTTAGTGCCTATCGTGCGGAGCATGGAAGCATCTATAGGCATACCTTCCATTGGGTATGGTATTTTCACATCCTCGCTTATCCTTGCAGTTATGGTCATCCCCTACGCAGCTTCGCTGGGCAGGTCTATGATACAAATGGTTCCTTCCAACCTTAAAGAAGCCGCTTATTCATTGGGCGCTACAAGATGGGAAGTTATCAGGAGTGTTATTCTTCCTTACACTCGTTCTGGTTTATTCGCCGGTGTTCTTTTATCACTTGGTCGCGCTCTTGGCGAAACAATGGCGGTAACAATGGTAATAGGTAACACACCGTTAATGCCGAAAAATATTTTTTCCACCGGCAACACTATGGCCAGCGTTATAGCCAACGAACTCGGCGAAGCCGATAAGATGGTGTACAACTCTGCGCTTATCGAATTGGGCCTTGTGTTGTTCCTTGTCACTGTAGTTATCAATATGATCGGTAAAAAGGTCATCAGCCGTTTTACAAACGAATAATTTATGAGCAATCATGTAAAATACAGGATCGGTAAGAGCACTGGCTTCCAGGCGCTTACTATTGTGCTTGCTACATCCTGCGTGATTCCGTTAGTAGCTATTTTGATGTATATCATAAAGGCCGGGATCACCAAAATAAATTGGAATTTCCTTACTAATGTGGAGAAGCCCGTTGGCGAGATAGGTGGCGGTATTGCTCATGCACTTATGGGCAGCATCCTTGTGATATTTTTCGCATCGTTAATAGCCATTCCTATAGGCATTCTTTGTGGCATATTTTTAAGTGAAAATAAAAAGAGCCGTCTTGCTTACTGGAGCCGGTTATCAGTTGATATTCTCCAGGGTGTACCGTCTATAGTGATAGGCATTGTGGCTTATATATGGCTGGTAAAACCGTTTGGATATTCTGCCTGGTCTGGTAGTATTGCATTGTCTATTATGATGTTGCCTATCATTATCCGCTCTACCGAAGAAACTTTGAAAATGCTCCCTGATACGCTCCGCGAAGCTGCTTTTGCGCTGGGTATGCCATTTCACCGGGTGATATTGAAGGTCATAGTGCCTTGTGGCATCAGTGGCATCTTATCAGGCGTTATGCTCTCTGTAGCAAGAATAGCTGGGGAGACCGCACCCCTGTTGTTCACAGCATTCGGTTACCAGTTTTTTTCTACAAATATGAATAAGCCTATGGAAACCCTTCCGCACCTCATTTTTAAGTATGCCATAACGCCTTATAAAGATTGGCAGGACCTCGCCTGGGGCGCATCTTGCATACTGCTTATATGGGTATTGCTATTGAACATTCTCACAAAGCTGATAACTAGAAGATGGAAAGTACAATTGTAAAGTCAGTTGATTACAACGCTTATTTCGGGGATAATCACGTTGTGAAAAATGTGAACATAGAGATTCCGCGCAATAACGTGATCGCGGTAATGGGCCCATCAGGATGTGGTAAAACTACTTTTCTGCGCGGCATCAACCGTATGCACGAGCTTATTCCCGGCGCTACGGCAAAAGGCAAAATAATGCTGAACAACGAAGACGTTATGGAAATGCACCCCATCTTCGTTCGCCTCAAGATAGGCATGGTTTTCCAGCGCCCTAATCCTTTCCCCAACCTCAGCATTTACGACAACGTTATTGCAGGTTATAAGCTGAATGGCATAAAATTGCCAAAGGCAGAGAAAGATAAAATAGTAGAGCATTCGCTTACAAGGGTGGCTTTGTGGAAAGAAGTAAAAGACTCACTTACCAAGAAGGGCTCATTCCTTTCTGGTGGGCAGCAGCAGCGTTTATGCATTGCGCGCGCAGTGGCTATGGAGCCCGAGGTGCTTTTGTTTGATGAGCCTACATCAGCATTAGATCCGATCTCTACTTCTACAGTAGAGGAACTGTTTCATGAACTGAAGAAAAACTATACGCTCATCATTGTAACCCACAATATGCAGCAGGCTGCCCGTGTGAGCGACCGTACGGCATTCTTCTATATGGGCGAGTTGGTGGAATACGATAATACAAAGCAGATGTTTACGAATCCGACAGACATACGCACACAGAATTATATAACCGGGCGGTTTAGTTAAAAATCTATTGGCTCATTTTAATAAAGAAGTTCAAGTAAAAAATCATCAGTGTTATGACACAGTTGGAAAATGAGATACAGGCGGTAAAAGTGGAGTTGGTGAGCATGTGGAACCTGGTAGAATCCCAGTTGCAAAAATCCAGGGCGGCAATGCTCAACTTTGACCGGGACCTCGCCCGGGAGATCGTGACCAAAGAAAAGCGTGTCAACGCGTTTGAGCTAAAATTAGACAGGGATTGCGAAGATATTTTTGCGCTCTATTGCCCCGTTGCCATTGACCTCAGGTTTTTGCTTGCCGTATTGAAGATCAACAACAACCTGGAACGCATAGGCGATATTGCTGAGGGCATTGCAAAATACATCATAGAGCCCATCAAGGATTTCGACCATTCCTTATTTGCCAAAACAGATCTCATCAAAATGTTTGATGACTCTATTAAAATTCTGGCTGATGGCCGCATGGCTTTCGAAAAAGAAGACACCATTCTCGCCCGCAGCATCTTTAAGAAAGATGAAGTGCTGGACATAATAAACCAGGATGCAATAGAACGTATAAGCGAGTGCATAAAGGAAAACCCGGATCTGATGAAGGACGCGCTTTACGTGCTTTCTATCATCCGCAAATTGGAGCGCGTGGGCGACCAGACAAAAAATATTGCTGAAGAGATCATTTTCTACATTGAGGCTAAAGTGCTGAAGCACCAGCAGGAATCAAGTAAGAACTAAATAATAACCGCAACCGCATTGCGGAAAAGGCTATAAGGCACCGACATGCATTGAGTGTGTATAAATGTTGGCGCTTTATATGAGACTCCGGCTTTGCCGGAGTTTTTTATGCCTGTATTGCACCACCGTAGCCTGTTTTGAAGCGAACTGGCAAAATGTCAATTCATAAATATATTGCAAAAGGAGCCATTGGTGGACACATGCAGGGTTAAGGCATGAACTCCGCTCACGTTCCCGGTGCCCGAATAGGTAAGGGATCCTACAGTTTGGGTAGGTATAGTGATCTCGGAAGAGGTGCAACTAAACAGGCCGTAAACTTTATTTCCCGTATTATTCATATTGTTGAACCATATCTTGTTCGGAACAGTGGCATCGGCAGTTACACTATCATGGTAAGAGGTAGTTAAACAATCCGAGGCTACAGAATAGCTCCCTGTAAATCCCCCCGCACAGTCGGGCGCCGCCTTTACCTTGAGGTTAAAACTGTATGATTTCACCTTGCCGCTGGCGGTAGTTGCCTTAAGTGTCATGGGGTAGTTGCCAGGTATGGCGCTTGCTAAAGTGGTATCGAACAAAGTAAGCATTGTGTAATAGGTGGGGATACCGCTAGACACCCAGGTAGAATCCATGGCAATGCCCGGAGGTAAAGCCGATAAGGATAAGGTGACAGTTTCCTGGGCAGAATCGGAATACTGGACCGTAATATTCATCCCGGCATATTGCAATACACTATTTTGCATTTGCAAATCGGAGACCCCGGTAACTATAAACGAAGGCTGTGCCGGCGCCAGAGTTGTTGTATTGTTAGTAGTTTTCTTGCAGGATAGCGCAGTTGTGAGTGCAAGGCACATTAGCAGTAATATCTTTTTCATAAAATCGTATTAGTGGCTGTAAATATATAGACGTAGGAAAATTGGTTTCTGTTGGGGGATGATGCAAAATATCTAAATCGTTGATGGATAACGCTGATGTGATTAGCTTATTGCACTATAGGAGAAAACAATACCGAAATTAGATGTATGTACATACATTTGCGTAGGAATTAAATAAATCCAGCAAATATGAAAAAAACAGCATCCTTAATTATCGCCTGCTCGCTATTTGTTGCAGCAGCAACTGCCCAAACACAACCTGCCAAAGTAAAGCCGGTTGCAGCAAAAGAATCAAACCAACCTTCAAAATGGGCGAATGATCCTACACATTCATCCATAAAGTTTACGGTATCGCACCTTACAGTATCTGAGGTTGAAGGCCGTTTTAAGAAATTCAACGGTACGATTGAAGCGCCAACCAGCGACTTTAATAATGCCATGATAAACTTCTCTGCCGATGTAGCTACAGTAAGCACGGATGATGATACACGTGACGGCCACCTGAAAAGCGATGACTTCTTTAATGCTGAGAAGTACCCGCAAATGACATTTAAGAGTACATCATTTAAGAAAGTAAAAAATAATGTTTACTCGCTTGAAGGTAACCTTACTATACGCGATGTGACTAAGAAAGTAAAGTTTGCTGTGGTTTATGGTGGTACTATGGTTGATCCGTGGGGCAATACCAAGGCGGGTTTTAAAGCCACCGGCAAGATCAGCCGTAAAGAGTATGGCCTGAAATGGAGTAAGATGACCGAAATGGGCGGCGCAGTTGTGGGAGACGATGTGAACATGATACTGAACCTGGAGTTTGCAAAGCAAAAAGCATAAATAAAATGTTTTGGATTGGATGATGGTTTGAAGATGAAGTAAGACGGTATGGCGAAAGCTGTACCGTTTTTGTATTATAGTTATGACCTATTTTTGTAGCACCGCAGTAGTAAAAACCTAATAGCATGGAAATAACCAACAACAAAAAGATGTACCGTTTTGAAGCGGCATTGCCCGATGGCGAATTTGCTACGCTTGAATACCGCTGGCTGAAAGGTAGTATGGTGCTCATGCATACGTTGGTACCCCCATCTGGTCGGGGTAAGGGTGTAGGCCCTGCCCTTGTGAAATACGTGTTGGATTACGTTCGTGCGCAAGGCCTGAAAATTGTAGTTTATTGTCCGTTTGTAGCAAAGTACATGACCACCCACCCGGAATATAACGACCTGGTTGCTTAATGGTTCAAAATCCATGTTTTGGCTAATCTCTTTTAATGTTGCCTCCTACCATTGAAAAAATATTTTTGTGGATAACTACGTATTATCGCGTCTTTGCTATGATATGCCTATAATGCATTGTAGCGGATGGCGATTTTTTGGGTGACCCCATTGGTGACCCCATTTTGGGGGTGGATGGGGTGAGCTTCTTACCACTAAGTACACAAAGGAGGGCACAAGGATCACAAAGCTCGTATAGTCTTTTAAAGAACACGAAGGCGTATTGTATATAATTTTAGGAGTTATAGGATGTTTTACGGAGCAAAGGTAGAAAGAGTAGTAATGCGACCCAAGACGTTTTATTTATTGTTGATAAGGTTTTGGCTATAGTGCATTGTATGGGCTGCCCCGGTAGTGGGCTACCTGTTTGTAGCCGAATGATCACCTCACCCATACGCACCCCGTTAGCGGGTGCAACAATTCGCGGTGGTGGCTGATTTTATAAGGAAGCATGACGCCTCGGCATAGTAGGAGACTTGCACTCACACGGGAGTAAACAGAGTTTACGCCCAACTATAGTTTTTGGGAAGACTACGGGCAACGGGGGGCATTGTTATTTGCGTGAATGAATTTCGATCAAAGATTAGAAATCTAAAAAATACCCACTACCTTCATTTTACATTCAATCAAAAATCAGTTGTAGATGGCGAACGAAGAAATTTCAATATTCCCCGATAAGAATGTTGTTTATGCCACTTTCGGACAGCGCTTTGCAGCAGGATTATTGGACGGGATCATACTGTTTATACCCTTAACTTTAATTCGTCATTTTATAGGTGGCGGGAGTTTGTTTGCCGAACTATATAGAGGGCATGTAAACGGTGCAAGTATTCTTAGACGTTTTCTGAATGTTGTCATATGCTGGCTATACCAGGCGTTGATGGAATCTTCAAAAAATCAGGCAAGCATAGGTCAAATGGCATTAAAAATAAAGGTAACAGACCTTGAAGGTAGCAGAGTATCATTTGCAACGGCTTCGGCACGAGCTTTCGCCGAATACGTTTCTCTACTCACTATATGCGTAGGCTATTTTATGATGCTCTGGAACAGCAAAAGCCAGATGCTGCATGATAAAATTGCGGGCACACTCATAGTAAAGAAAGAGAAATGGGGATGAACACAATGACCCGCCTTTAGGGTCGCCCTATTAATGCAAAAACGAATCTAAACCCGAACCAGCGTTAGCACCACCACCACCAGCGCCAAAGAACTGGTCCACAAAACCGCTGAACATAGGCGGTACCTTGCCGGATATATATTCCTTCAGTGTTTCTATAGCTTTTATGGCCTGCTCTTCTGTGAGGCCTGCTTTCTCTTGTAATTCCTGTATCAGATCCTGCATGAGATAAGTAAAAAATTAAAAGTAAAAAATAAAAACGCCTGCATTAAGCAGTAGCATTTGTTTTGAGATTTATCCTTGGAATTTGTGCCCTGGAATTTGGAATTTAAAGCTTTGGAATTTAACTCTTTGGAATTTGTCCCTTTGGAATTTGGAATTTAAACCATTGGAATTTAACCCTTAGGCCGCCTTCATGTGCTCCAGCTTGGCATGTTCCACCATCTCACGGGCATAATCCTGCGTAAGGTGAAAAGTGCCATCATGTTTCTCAGATGGCAGGTCGAACATGGCGTCTGTGAGTATCATTTCGCAGATGGCACGTAGTCCACGGCCTCCCAGTTTGTACTGGATAGCTTTCTGTACCATATAATCCAGCGCGCCGTCTTCAACAGTGAGCTTTATACCTTCAAACTCAAACAACCTTGTATATTGTTTTACCAGTGCATTCTTTGGTTCGGTGAGTATGCGCTTCAGCGAGGCTTCATCAAGCGGGTTCAGGTAGGTAACCACCGGCAGTCGGCCCAGCAACTCTGGTATCAGCCCGAAGGTGCGCAGATCCTGTGCGTTTACATATTGCAGCAGGTTAGCCCGGTCTATGTCCTTGGTTGCTTTTATGGCGTTGTAGCCTATAGATGATGTTTGTATGCGGCGGGCTATCATTTTATCAATACCCTCAAATGCACCACCACAAATGAACAGGATGTTTTGGGTATTCACCTTTATCATCTTCTGCTCGGGGTGCTTGCGGCCACCCTGTGGGGGTACCAGCACTTCAGAGCCTTCCAGCAGTTTCAGCATGGCCTGCTGCACACCCTCGCCGCTTACATCGCGGGTTATAGATGGGTTGTCGCTCTTACGGCCTATCTTATCCAGTTCATCTATATACACAATACCACGCTCCGCGGCTGTAACATCGTAATTGCTTGCCTGCAGCAGGCGGGATAGTATGCTTTCCACATCTTCGCCCACATAGCCGGCCTCGGTAAACACCGTAGCGTCCACAATAGCAAAGGGTACCTGTAGCAGGCGGGCAATGGTCTTGGCCAGCAGGGTTTTGCCCGTACCGGTCTCGCCCACCATCATGATGTTGGATTTTTCGATCTCCACATCGTCTTGCGGCGGCATGGTAAGGCGCTTGTAGTGGTTGTAAATGGCTACCGACAATACTTTTTTGGCATCGTTCTGGCCGATCACGTATTGGTCCAGGAAAGCTTTTATTTCGCGGGGCTTGTAATTCTTGCCCTTCATCAGCTCCGGCTTTGCTTCTTCTTTCTTGGTTTTTTCGCCTGTAGCCTCAATGAGCAGGGAATGCGCATTCTCTATACACTGGTCGCAAATATTGCCCTTTATACCGGTGAAAAGTATATTTACTTCACTTTCGCTGCGGTCGCAGAAAGAGCATCTTTTTTCGGATTGCTTTGCCATTACTTTATATACAGGTATTATTTGAGGTGCAAAGGTAAGGAAAACATGCCTACCCTCAATAGACCACTGAGGGGCAAATATTACGTTACACAAAATCGTGTTGAGTGATGCTGAAGGCATCAAACGTTTATAGAAAAGCTAGTATGAAGTGACTAACGATGCCGAAGGTATCGAACCCAGGTTTGCTAGATTTTTCTCACCTTAATAATATTGCCTGAAGATGTATTTTCCAATCATTAGCTTAGTGGAAATCCGGCAGGGTGTCAGTTCGATACCTTCGGCATCGACTCATATAGGGTAATGATTTTTCTATAAACGTTTGATGCCTTCAGCATCTACCATCGGTTATTTAATCCTACACGCTCCAGTTCTCGTCCCAGGCGCTGCGGTAGGCGTTGTGTTTTTCGGCATAGGCTATAAAATTGACGTAGAAAGGCGCGCGAGATAGTGTTGCGCTGTCGCCTATGACCACCAGCTTTTTCCGCGCCCGGGTCATGGCTACATTCATTCTGCGGGTATCTGCCAGGAAACCTATCACCCCATCGGCGTTGCTCCTCGTCATGCTGATATACACAATATCGCGCTCCTGCCCCTGGAAACTATCTATGGTATTCACAGATATTTTGTGCGCATACGGTTGCAATTCCGGTATGTGCTGCAACTGTTCTTTCAGCACATAAAGCTGTTCTTTGTATGGCGATATTACCGCGATCGTCGGGAACTGGGCCACCGTATAGTGCGCACCCAACTCTACGACCAGCCGGGCCAAATGCCGGAACAGCAGCACAGCCTCCTCGGGGTTAGAAATGCTTTTGTTTTCTGTTTTTTCCTCAAAACCGCAACCCGCAGTATCTATAAATGTTAGTGGCGCATCTGCCGCAAACAATAAATGGCCCGCCACCGATGTATGCGCCCGCAGCTTATCTTCATAAAACACCTTCGACGAATAGCCCATTATTGCCTCATGCATCCGGTATTGCTCTTCCAGCAGGGTTACCGCTTCCGGGTGCAGTATTGTGCATTTTTCCAGCAGTGTCACATTCAGGCCGCCCCTGGCCGCAGCATCAGACTTTATGGTGGGCGATAGCTGGCAGTGGTCGCCCGCCAGTATCAGCTTCTTACCTTTTAGTATCGGTATCCAGCAGGCGGGCTCCAGGGCTTGTCCTGTTTCGTCAATCACCACGGTATTATACCGCAGATCGCGCACGGTGTAGTGGTTGGCACCAACGAGTGTAGCGGCCACCACTTGTGTTTTTGCGGTCACATCGTCTATAATATATTGCTCCATGCGGCCTACATCCTTCATTATTTTGTAGGCTTCGTCAAACAGCGCCTTGCGCTGCTCCCGTTCTGCCCGGCCAAAACTGCGCTTGTATTTGTGCGCCATTTCTTTAAACTCACCAGCCTGTTTCTTCAGCCGCTTTATCTCTTTTACAGAACTGTGCGCTGCTATCTTGCTATCCAGCGTCAGGGCCATGAGCCGCTCAGATACCCGCGCAGGATTGCCCACACGCAGCACATTCAGCCCTTCTTCCGATAGCTTTTCGCTCAGCAGGTCCACAGCCGTATTACTGGGGGCCGTTACCAATATTCGCTGCTCACCTTGTTTAATGAGGGCCTTTATCGCTTGCACCAGCGTGGTGGTTTTACCGGTACCGGGCGGCCCGTGTACTATAGCCAGTTCGTTGGCCTGCACTATTTTATTTACCGCCGCCTGCTGCACACCGTTCAGCCGGGGATTGAGGTAGATGGGTGCGTCTGCATTAAACGTTGGCGCAGCGGCACCGGTGAGTATTTTTATAAGGCGGCCTTCTTCTTTCTTTTCAGCCAGCCCCGTTGCCAGCTTCAGTGCAGACTGCATTTCGTCATAGCTATTGTCGTCAAACAGCAGGTCTATGCCCAGTTTGCCATCGCTGGCCCAGTCGGGTAGCTCATCGGTGCGCAGCGATATTTTAAGCCGGTTTCCACCTGCGAAAGTTATGGTGCCATCCAGGTGGTCATTCTTGGCGTCATGGTTAGAGAAAAGCATTGCCGATACCCCAAACCGTAGCTGGTGGCTAATATCGGTGTGCGTGGTGCGCTCCACCTCCACGGTTATATATTCGGCCTTGTTCAGCTCGGTGCCGCGTATGGCTATAGGGTACCACGCCAGGCCACTGGTCCTGCGCTCTGCCACCGACGACGACCGCGTAAGCTCCAGGTAAGCTCGCTGATCCTCGTCCCGCTCCATCTTCAACAGTTCCAGCAGCTTTTTGAAATAATCCATGGGGCGAAGGTAGGGGAAGAGCATAAAGACTGTGTAATTACATTGATTTTATAAATTTTGGTGCAATTTTGGTGAAGAACATAGTTTTGGTGCAATTTCAGAATTTTTATTGTTGTTCTACTTATTTTACTCTCTTGGGTATTCCCATAAAAAAAGTTGCAAAAACTTATAAAATCAGTAATTTTATTGCATCAATATAACTTTCATCGCAGAATAATGCACTTTATGGAAAATTTATTGGGGGGTGAATGGTTAAAGAAAAGGTACAAATTATACGCATACCATCTTACGCATAGCTCTTATACAGGTACAAGAGCGAAAATTGAAACAAGCGAAAATGGCGATATAGTGGAAACTTATCCTGCTCATTACGCACCCGCACAAGAACCGTTGCTTCACATAGAATTTTATATAAAATACGATGATATAAACCTTGATTTTCTCAATGCGGTTTTTAAATGCCTGGTAATAGAAGAAGTTGCAACGTATATTCAAAAAAAACCAAGGGGACGGTATGAACGCAAAGTAGGGATATTATTTGAATACCTGACTGGCCAGCAACTTCCTGTTCCTGATCTGGGCAAAGAGAATTATATTGATTTACTGGACAAGGACAGATATGTAACCGGTAAAGTCATAAAAAACGCACGATGGAATATTAATGACAACCTGTTAGGCAATGTAGATTTCTGCCCGATCATCCGGAAAACCAATAGGCTGGAAAGTAGTTTACAGGAAGACTTTCAAAAATTAATTGAAGATGTCACGAATGAGTTTCCAAAAGAGATTTTCTACAGGGCGGTAAACTATTTATACACAAAGGAAACAAGATCATCTTATCAAATTGAGAAAGAAAAACCTTCTATGGAAAGGGTGCTTCGTTTTGTTTCTTTACTAGAAAAGGCCGGAGGTCAATCTATTGATGCACTTTTGAGCGAGAGTAGCTTGACAAATTTGCAGAATGAGATTATTGATGAACGGTATGCTGCAAAAGGGTTCAGGGATTTTCAAAATTATATCGGGCAGACAACCTATAATTTCAAGGAAATAATTCACTATGTCTGTCCGCCCCCAGAATTTATTTCGTCAATTATGAACGGTTTGCTGCAAGCGGCAAAAAAATCGGAAGGTACCCATCCTATTGCGAGAGCAGCAATAGTTGCGTTTGGATTTGTTTTCGCACATCCTTTTGAAGATGGCAATGGCAGGTTGCATCGATTTTTGATACATGATGTATTGACCAGGGATAAACTTGTGCAAAAGGGAATGATTATCCCGGTATCGGCTCATATGGTTAACCACATAAAGGAATATGATGCCGCATTGGAGGCATATTCAACACCCTTAATGTCGAGAATAAAGTATGAATTGAAGGATGCCAGCGGCATGGTGGTAACCAATCCGGCCCAGGTAGAAGCATATTTCAGGTATCCCGATCTAACGGAGCAAACTATATACCTGGCTAATACAATTAAAGGGACTATTACCGAAGATATTTACTGGGAGATGGACTTCTTAGTAAAATATGACGAAGTAAAAAAGGCGATCCAGGATGTTGTTGATATGCCTGACCGAAACACTGATATGATGATTAGGTTTTTGCACCAAAATAAGGGAGAATTGGCGACAAGAAAAAGGAAGCATTTCGCAGAACTGACTGATGATGAAATTTCCCAAATGGAAGCCGCCTTTAAAGAAGTTTTTGAGATTGTTTCTTAATAGGGGAAGGAGATGCTTGAAAAACTTATTGAGGTCTTTTGCCCGGTCAATTTTTCTGCTGTCCCGGATAAGAACAGTTTGGTTTGCCACCTCCTCAACAATGGCAAGATTGGCATATTTGGTCAGGCTACTGCGATAGTGCTGTAATAGTTGATTGTATAAATGCTCAAACACTTGCCAGTTACGCTGTTTATTGCCATCACTCATTGTGGATTTTGCATGACTTTGCACTAATCCAAGGTCGTTAATAAAGGTTTCGGATACTCCTATCCCAATTGAAATATCCTCTAAAGTGCTGCATTTACACAGCTGTCCGAACAAAAGTGCGACTAATTGATCCCTTGTCTTGTATTTATGGCAATACTTATCTGTCTGATACTTTTTGATGGATTGCCTTAATAAATATTCAGGAATTAAGTCAAGTACCTGTCTGATTACTGGCTTATTGTTATTTTTGGTGCAGCGGAAGAGGCTCATGTCGTTTGAAGGTGTGGTAACCCCGAATTTCATCCTTTTCCGCTACTTTTTAATTTTTCAGACTTTCGGATAGTTGTGGAATTGCTTAAACTATTGCCTGATTAATTACAGCTAACCTATGCCCATGAAACGCTGGCCGCTTAATAAAGCTTATTTCTGGGAAAGGGCTCCTTTCTTTCGCATCCTGCTGCCGCTCGTGGTTGGTATATGGTTTTATAATTGGGCTGGTCCAAAGGCCATCTCCTTTAGCACAGTGTTACTGGTTGCTCTTACCTGTTTTCTTAGCCTTGCCGGGATCATTTTGGCTAAGAAGAATACTGGTTTATACCGGATATTACTTTTTTCATCGGTCAATATCCTGTTGTTCTTTGCTGGTTATAGCGCTTCATACTACAACGATCTACGGAATAATCCGGCTTGGTTTGGCAACAGGCTAAACAACACCAGTTCATTCCTCGCACGCATTAATGACAACCCATCAGAGAAAGAACATTCATGGAAAGCTCCAGTTATTATGCTCTGCTCGGTTGCAGATGGTAAAGTGGACCGTGTTACCGGCAGCGCATTTCTATACGTTTATAAAGACGGCCCGCCTGTACAATTGCATAAAGGCGATAGCATTTGGGTACCCAATAACTGGCAGCCAATAAAAAATGGAGGCAACCCTTTCGAGTTCGACTATGCGGGCTATTGCCGGCAAAACAATCTTTTTTACCAGCAGTTCTGTTCGGCAGATAATATCCGGCTTTATGCAGCAAGCGACCCGGGCGCTACGCCATTCATAGACCGGGCGCACGACTGGTGCATGGCGCAACTGGAAAATAATATCACCGACCCAAAAACAAGGGGCTTGATACAGGCTATGCTGCTGGGCGATGAAGTGAACCTTGACGAAGACCTGCGACAATCTTACTCGGATACTGGCATCGTTCATATCATTGCCATCTCCGGCGGTAATGTGGCCATCTTCTTTTTCGTTATCTCTTACCTGCTGTGGTGGCTCAGGAACAAAAAACATCTTTGGGTAAAATATGCTATAGCGCTGCCCTTAGTATGGTTTTATGTGGTTATGGCCGGGTCGTCGCCATCCGCAATACGGGCGGCGGTAATGTTCACGTTGCTGGCATTCTCGGTGATGCTACAGAAAAATAACAACAGCCTGAACCAGCTATTTGCCACAGCATTTGTGCTTCTTTGTGCACAACCTATGTGGTTATTTTCGGCAGGCTTCCAGTTGTCGTTTGTAGCGGTATTGTCGCTGGTACTTTTTTATGCGCCGGTGTACAAGTGGGTAAATCCATCCCGAAGAATACCCAGGGCGCTATGGGGCGTTGTGGCAGCAAGCATAGCAGCAGAGGTGCTGGTAGCGCCATTGGTCATTTACTATTTCCACACCTTCCCGCTGCTATTCGTTATTGCCAATGTAATTGCTTACCTGTTTATGAGCCTTGTTTTGATATTGGCCATAGCGATTATCGCTTTGTTCTTCATCCCGGTAGCCGCCAAAGTCATTGGCTTATGCACCGTCTGGATCGTAACCTGGTTCGATAAAATTGTGACCTGGCTGCAAGGCTGCAACCCCATGTCTTTCCATTTCCTTACGCTTACCACAAGTGAACTAATATTGGTCTATCTGGCGATCACAGGTGTTACTGTGTTTTTGCTAAAGAAGCAGAAGCCCGCATTATTTATGGGGCTGGGAGCGTTGTGCCTTCTATTGCTTTCATTTGGTATAAATGGTTGGGTGACCATGCGCCAGTTGCGCTTTGTTGTTTATAATACGGGCAAAGCCAACCAAATAGAACTGCTAAGAGGAAACACCTACACAGTAGTAAGCACAGATACCAGTGCAGCAAAAAAAATTGCTTATGCCACAAAACCCGCGCATACCTGTTGGCGGGCATGGACGCAGACGCCGGGTCTTCCCGATACTTCAAACCAGGTATTCAACATCGGTGGTAAAAAGGTGCTTGTGCTTAACCGCGAGCAAAATTCCGTCGCCTCATTCCCGGTTGATTATCTAATTGTCAATTATACCGGTGCAGAACTCCCAAAATTGCAGCAGGCTTTTTTGCCTAAGCAGATGGTAATTGGTAATAACTACACCAGGAAACAGCAGGATAAATTGGTAAAGGAGTCAGCCGATGCAGGGATAAATGTACATTTTACCAGTAGGGACGGAGCTTTTGTGCTGGAGTAGGTTGGGGTGTTTTCGTGGCGTTCGATGGGCGATGCCCATCGCTATTAGATTGCGCCCTGGCGGGGCTTGCTCATGTACAGTCGCTTTTTAAAATGAGCTTTGCGCCTTCTTTGCGAGTGCCTTTGCGGTCTTTGCGTGAAATTTTTCATAACAGTTTAGACATAGAAGCCACGCTCATTCTTAAAGTATTCCCAAAAACCCTGCGAACCCTCGTTATTGCGTATATCTTCATTAGCTTTACTTGATATATTTAGATGATTTGCGGATACTGCTACTTATTTTTACGGGTTTTCTTATTTCTACAGGCGTCAACGCACAAACGCTGAGAGGTGTGGTGACGGATGGCGAAACAACCAAACCGCTATACCCGGTGAGTGTGGTTAATTTAACCAACCGTGAACAAACCGTTACAGATGAAATGGGAAACTTCGCTATTTCTGCCGCTGCCGGCGATGAAATAGCCTTCTCGTTTATTGGCTACCACACCACTCAGCGTTTAGCTACACCAGGTGCAGAACTGAGCCTGATGATGTTTCCGCTTAGCGTGCAAATGCCCGAGTATGTGTTGCATCCCGGTTATACGCCCTTTCAGAGAGACTCGGCAGAGCAGGCCACACTTTATAGTACAGAGCTCAACAAAAAAGCAATAAAGGTGGGTTTCAGTAATGCGAACGGGGGTGGATTTACGGGGCTCATAGGCGGGCCGGTGCAAAAGATGTCAAAAAGCTATAAACGCAACAAGAAATTCAAAGCTGCCTTCCAGAGCGACATGGAACAAAAGTTCATTGATACCCGTTATAGCCAGAAACTGGTAACTGCGCTTACAGGCTTCACCGGCGATACGATGGTTGTTTTTATGAATTCCTACCCCATGGACTATGACTTTGCGCGCGCCGCTACCGACCTGGAAATAAAAATGTGGATACGGAATAATTACCGGGAGTATTTAAAACCCAGGAAGAGGGACAACCTCAAAAACTAAAACCCAAAAAGTGCCTATTACCCTGTGCTTTTAGTATTTTTGCCGTTTTCAGCACAACTACCATCTCATGTGGCATAATATAGCCGCGTTTATTATAAAATTCCGCATTGCGCTACTAATTGTATTATTGGCGAGTACCGGTATTATGGGCTATTTTGCTGCGCAAATAAAGATAAGCTATGAGTTTACCAGCGCGGTACCCACTGATAATGCCAAGTATATAGAATACCAAAGCTTCAGGAAACAATTTGGCGAAGACGGCAACCTGATGGTTATAGGCGTACAAACCAAAGACTTCTTTTCTACGGCCTTTTTTAATGATTATGCGGCCCTTGCGAAGCAGGTGGCAAAAGTACCATCGGTAGAAAATGTGCTGAGCATACCGGGGGCTATAACCCTGGTAAAAGACACCGCAACACAAAAGCTAAAGGTCTCCCCCATAGCAGCAGATTTTCCGCTGGCCAGTGTGGATAGCTTCCGGCAGGTTTTTCTCAATCTTCCTTTTTACAAGGGTTTTCTGTATAACCCCGAAACGGACGCCTATATGATGGCGGTTCGGATAGATAAGAACGTGCTTAATTCCAAAGACCGCGCGGCTGTTATCAACAGTATTGTTGCCCTGGCAAGTGATTTTGGCAAGAAGTACAATATCGAAATGCATTATTCCGGCCTACCGCTCATCCGCACAGAAATGGCCCTGAAAGTGCAGTCGGAAATGAGATTGTTCCTCATACTTTCCTTTATACTTACTGCTGTTATCCTGGTGCTGTTTTTCCGGTCGTTCATGGCGGTGCTGGCTTCTATGCTGGTAGTGGCCATAGGTGTTGTATGGTCTATGGGTACTATTGTATTGCTGGGCTACAAGATCACTATACTTACGGCGCTCATCCCCCCGTTGGTGGTGGTAATAGGCATACCCAACTGTGTGTATCTGCTCAACAGGTACCACTACGAATATTACCGCAACCCCAACAAAATGAAGTCGCTGCTGCGTATGGTGGACCGCATGGGTATCGTCACCTTCTTCACTAATCTTACCGCAGCAATAGGTTTCGGGGTATTCTTTTTCACCAAGAGCACACTGCTAAAGGAGTTCGGGCTGGTGGCCGGCATTAATATCCTGGGCCTATTCTTTATATCCCTTGTATTTATCCCAGCCTTTTTCAGCTTTCTGCCGCCACCCAATGTGCGCCACACCAGCTACCTGGAAAGCAGTTGGATAAATAAGCTGCTTACCCGTATCACCAACTGGGTTTTCGGCCACAGGGCATGGATATACAGCTTTACCATTATTGTTTGTGTGTTCTCCGTGATAGGGCTCACCCGCCTGCGCAACGATGCCCATATTGTTGATGATCTACCAAAATCGGACAAGGTATATGTGGACCTGAAATTCTTTGAAAAGAACTTCAGGGGTGTAATGCCGCTGGAATTAGTGATAGACACCAAACGGAAAAACGGGGTACTATCGCTTGATGTGCTGGGTAAAATGGACAAACTTACCACCTACCTGCAGCAATATCCTGAAATAGGCAGGCCGCTGGCTATTACCGAGGGTATAAAATTTGCCAACCAGGCCTACTTTGGCGGCGATACCAGCAACTACGAGGTACCGGGCGATATGATACAGGCAGCATTTATTATGCCCTACCTGCGCACCAACAAGGGCGATAACAATACGATGTTCAACCGGCTGCTGCACTCCTTCATAGATAGCACCAAGCAAAAGGCCCGCATCAGTGTGAGCATGGCCGATATAGGGTCGAGAAGATTGCCGGGTTTGCTGGATAGTATAAGGCCGGAGGTAAACAAACTGTTCGACAGCGCAAAATTCAACGTTACCTATACCGGTACCAGCATCACCTTCCTGGAGGGCAGTAAATTTATTGTAAACAGCCTGCGGGATAGCCTTATTCTTGCGTTCCTCATTATTTTCGGTTGTATGATCGCACTTTTCCGTTCGTGGAGAATTTTACTCATATCTATTGTGGTGAATATCGTCCCCTTGCTCATTACTGCCGGCCTTATGGGCTGGATGGGCATACGGATAAAGCCCAGCACAGTGCTTGTATTCAGTGTAGCGCTGGGAATTACTATTGACGTCACTATCCGTTTCCTAGTAAATTTCAAGCAGGAACTTTCGCGGCACGATGATAGTATAGCGAATACAGTACATCGTACAATTCATGATACGGGATTGAGTATTATCTATACTTCCTTAATTTTGATTGCCGGATTCAGCGTATTTATACTTTCGCAGTTCGATGGTACAAAGTCGCTGGGTTATCTTACTTCTATAACTTTGCTGCTGGCAATGGTTACTAACCTCACCCTGCTTCCGGCGCTGTTATTGTGGATGGATAAAGTGATAGAAAAGAAAAATGATGCTGCGGCATTTCTTATGGGGGAAGATGATAATGACGTAATAAAGTTGTAGCGCCGCTTATTTACCAATTTATATTTTTGCATTAGTTATGGATTTCGACAAAATAAAGAATAAAGGGCAGGCCAGGTTATTCAGGAACGACTACCTGGAGATGATGACCAAAACACATCCTGTTGTTATTTACTCCATATACTTCCCTATTATTATTTTCATGCTGTATTACGGCACCAGTTATAAAGGCATACATCCCGGCCTTGAGGCGTTGCTTTTTCTGTCCGGCCTGCTGTTCTGGACGTTTTTTGAATACCTCATGCACCGCTACCTGTTTCATATGATAGTAGAGAGCCCGCGCGCCCGCAAATTTGTATATACCATGCATGGCGTGCACCACGAATACCCGCGCGACAAAGAACGCCTGTTTATGCCGCCTGTGCCTAGCATTATTGTATCCAGCCTTATATTCCTGCTGCTGCACGCACTTATGGGCTGGAATGCGTTGTCTTTCTTTCCTGGTTTTGTATTTGGCTATATAGCCTATGGCTCTATGCATTTTGCAATACACACCTTTGCACCGCCAAAATTTATGAAAGCCTTGTGGCGAAACCACCACCTGCATCACTACAAAGCACCCGAAAGAGGCTTTGGGGTAAGTTCGGTATTGTGGGATATTGTTTTTAAGACGGTGCCGAAGAAGGAGGAGATCTGATTGTCTGAACCGTTGATGAAAAATGTTAAATAACGCATTTTGGCAGGTAGATTCAAACTGAAGCCATAAATAGAAAGTTACAACCCGTTCACGCTACAGCAGTTCCAATAACGGTTAACCATAACTAAGACCAGACAAAATATAAGATTTGCTAACGCCCCGCGAAAACGGGGCGTTTTTTGTTATAATATAGATCAATCATCGCTTATCTTTGATTTTAAAAGGAACTATTGGTTGCTACAGGAAAACATCTCCGGTTGTTTGCTTCAGGATTACTGGAAATGCGGCATGGGATGGCGCATTTGTTTTATCCCCGTTTGTGTGAGGGCTGCAACAAGCCATTATTGGCCGGTGAAAAAGTATTGTGCATAAGCTGCGGCTTGGAGCTACCCGAAACAGGCTATAGCAATATCGATAATAACGAAACAGCGCTGCGGTTTTCGGGCCGTGTGCCATTTCTACATGCTACTTCATTGGCATATTTCACTAACGATGGCTTATTGCAACACCTGATGCATGGCCTGAAGTACAAGGGCCGGAAGGAAATAGGCGAGTACCTGGGCGGCAGGCTGGCCGAGAGTTTGCAACAGACACCGTGGGCGGCATCGCTTGATATGGTTATCCCTGTTCCGCTATATAAATCGAAGAAAAATAAGCGTGGTTATAACCAGAGTATGCTCATAGCCGAGGCGGTGGCACGGGCGCTGCATATACCTGCAACCGATGATCTGCTGCTGCGCATACGGGACACGGAGACCCAGACGAAGAAAACCAGGGTGGAAAGGGTGAACAATATGGCCGACGCCTTTGTGATAAAAGATAGGAGGAAATTGGCGGGAAAACATATATTGTTGGTTGATGATGTGCTTACCACCGGGGCTACGCTGGAGGCTTGTGCGCTGGCATTAATGAAGGAAGAAAGTATAAAAATAAGTATTGCAACGATTGGTGTTGCTATCTAAAAATAACTGCGCCAACTTACCAAATTTATTTTTTCATCATTCCTTAACACATATCTTTGTAGCGTTTTTATTGGGGGGTATTGGTTTTACAATTATTTCGCCATACCTTAACCCAATTTATTGGACGAAAACTTTGATCAATTGAGTTTTTAACACAGTTAGTTTATGAAGAAAAACTTATTAGCCGCAGCATTATTATTGTCAGCTACTACCTCGTTTGGCGGGGGCTACCAGCTTAATCTGCAAGGGCTCAGACAGCTTGCAATGGGCGGTACGGGCGTTGCCTGGCCATGGGATGCGTCAACTATTTTTTATAATCCCGGCGGCCTTGCAAGGCTAAAGGGCATACAGGTTTATGCCGATGTGGTACCGGTAATACCCAATACTGCTTATGGCACCAACATGTATTCGGCACAGTCGAAGCCACAGGTATTTACCCCATTCAGTTTTTATATAGGTGGCCCCATACAGGAAGGCAGCCGCCTGGCAATAGGCCTGGGTGTTTATACCCCGGCAGGGCTGGGCATAACGTGGCCCGACAACTGGGCGGGCAGCAACATAGTACAGGCTGTGCAGTTCAGCGCAATATTTGTGCAGCCTACAGTAAGCTACCGTGTGAGCGATTTTCTTTCGGTAGGCGGCGGCTTTGTATATGGTACAGGTACATTAGATTACTCCAGCACACTGCCAGTAGAAACTTATGTTGGTAACAACGATACACTTGGTAAAGCAAAATTACACGGCACCGCTACCGGTGTCGGGTTTAATCTTGGCGTACATTTAAAAGTAAATGACAATCTGCAGGTAGGGCTTACTTACCGTTCACAGGTGAACATGGGTATAAGCTCGGGCGATGCCACATTTACTGTCCCCACCTCGGTTGCAGCAAACTTTCCGCACACGCAATTCGACTCCCAGTTGCCGCTGCCACAGGTAGCATCTATAGGTGTCGGCTACAGGACGGGGGACCTTACTCTTCTCTTCGACCTGAACTATACCGGATGGAATTCATTCGATTCTTTGAGGATCAATTTTGCACAGCACACACCTGCGGTACAAGATCTGCACGAACCACGCCACTACAGGAATACATTGACCCCAAGGCTTGGCGCTAATTATAAGCTGAGCAAGACAGTTGCCCTTATGGCTGGAGCATGTTACGACCCTACCCCTGTAACAAACGGCTTTGTATCTCCTGACCTTCCTGATGCAGACCGCATTGTGGGCTCATGTGGCATTTCTGTTAAGCCGCTGCCACGCTTCACCGTAATGGCCGCTTTTGAAGGAACCAGCTCGCTGAAACGCAGCTCTTCTTATGATTACGCAAACTTTGCCGGCACCTACCAGACACAGGTAGTAGCAATAGGTTTGGGCTTTTATTACAATTTATAGAACTGATCTTAAAAACAAAGAAAAATGAGAAGAATATATATCATTGGTGCAATGGCAGTGTTGTTTGCCGGTTGTAAACCCAGTGTAAATATTACAAAAGCGCCAATAGCAGGCAGTGCCGATTTCTCCAATTACCTGGCGATAGGGAACTCTCTAACAGCAGGCTATACGGACGGTAGCCTTACGGTTTCCGGGCAATTGAATTCGTACCCGGAAAGGCTTTTTGAGCAATTCTCGCTGATACAGGGGAGCAGGGGCGCTAAAGGACCGTTCCTGCAACCATTGCTGAACAGTGACAATGGTTATCCGGGGCCTAAATTTATTTTAGGGATCACGCACAGCGCCTGTATTCCCGGCGATTCTTCATTATCGCCCATACCATTTCCAAATTATGTTCAGGATCCCACGGATGCTACTTACACGGGTACCACCAACAATTTTCAACTAAATAATATTGGCGTTCCGGGAATAAAGGTAGCAGACTACAGGGTGGCTGGCTATGCCTTGATCACACAGGCCGCAGGTGTTCCTTATGCTGCCCGGTTCTACCATGACCCCACCACAACACCCCTGGACGAACTTAAATACAGGGTTAACAATCTATACCCTACGTTCTTTACGCTTTGGCTTGGAGCAAATGACGTACTCGCTTATGCAACAGCCGGTGGGCAGGGCGACGGTACCGGAAATGCAACACCGGTTCTTCCACCATACTTCTACGGCCCCAATGATATTACGCCGCTTGCGGTTTTTGATACCTGCTACGACCTGGCGCTCAATGCAGCCATAGCTACAGGCGCCAGCGGAGCGCTGATAAATATACCCGATGTAACGTCTGTTCCTTTCTTTACTACTGTACCTGCGAATGGCTTAACGCTGACACGCCAGGGCCAGGCAGATACGCTACAGGCTTATTGGGGAGCGGCAACATGGAATAAGGTTTTCCAGGTGGGCGCTAACTACTTTATTATTGAAGACAACAAGGGCAATCCGCGCCAGGCTGTGCCAGGAGAATTGATTTTGCTTACCGTTCCACAAGATTCACTTACATGTGCAGGCTGGGGAACTACAAAGCCAATTCCTGCAAAATATGTGCTTACTACCGACGAGCTTCAGTTTATCCGCAACATGACCGCTAACTATAACGCTTATATCAAGTTTGAGGCGCAATTGCATCATCTTGCCTATGTGGACATAAACGCCTATTTGGGAACGCTTTCTTCCGGTATAGTTTTTAATGGGGTTAATTATACTTCGCAGTTTGTAACCGGTGGTGCATTCTCTCTTGACGGCATTCACCCTACGCAGCGTGGTTATGCGCTCATTGCCAACCAAATAATTACAACCATTAATTCCTTTTACGGCTCTACCATACCTTCAATTGACGCTAATAAGTATCACGGCGTAAATTTCCCGAATGGTAACTAAGATCGTTCTGTATCTAATAATTAAGAAAGCCCTGGTTTTCCGGGGCTTTCTTATTATATCTCAAATGGGATAGTTTAGTGTATTTGGTTTGGTGTTTCGTGCCCCATGCTAGTTCGATGGGCGATGCCCATCGCTATTAGATGTCGCCCCTGTAGGCAATGTCATTAAGTTAAGAAAAGAATTGCGCTGGGCGATGCTGAAGGCATCTAACGTTTATAGAAAACCGGATACAAAATGAGTGACGATGCCGAAGGTATCGAACTACGTTTACTGGGATGATCTCTTAACTTAATGACATTGCGCCGCAGGGCTGCCCATGTAGTCGTTAGACATACTTTTTAATAAATGCACAAAACTATGCCGTGCAAAGTATAGGTCAAATCTGTAACACTACTCCATACACTTCATCATACTATTCCATAGCCTGGCAGCGGAAATTCCCCAGTCGAATTTCTTTATTTGCTCGCGTGCGTTTGCAATTAATCTTGTTCTTAAGGCTTCGTCTTTGTAGAGCAGGTGCATTTTGTTGGCTATGTCTTCCGGGTCAGAGGGATCCACTAAAAGGGCTGCGTCGCCTGCCACTTCCGGCATAGAGGAAGTATTACTGACTATAGCAGGCACATCGCACTGCAATGCTTCCAGTATGGGTATCCCAAAGCCTTCAAACAAAGAAGCATAAACCAACGCATATGCGCCGCCAATAACGTTGGACAGCTCATCCACATTCATGTAGCCTACCCATTTCACATCTTCTCTAAAGGGCATTTCTTCACGCATCTGTTCCACCTCGTCATACTTCCAGGCAGGGCGGCCAGCTATCACCAGCTTCATATTGGTACGCTGCCTTTGTTTGAACAGCACAAAAGCTTTGAGCAGGTTCACTATATTCTTCCTGGGATGCAAAGCCCCTGCAAATACAAAGTATTCACAGCCATCGGCATATTGTTTTTTTACAGCTTCGCGTTCTGCTATAGCGAGCGGCTTGTATTCATCATGTGCCCCGTTATACACTACGTCGATCTTCTCCGGCGCTATACCGTAGCTTTTGATGATGTCGTTCTTGGAAAAGGTGGATACGGTGGCTATTCGTTTGGCCTTACGCGCAAAGAGCGGCGAGTAGTGCCGCCAATACAGCCTGTGACTAAGCACAAAGTGCTCGGGATAATGCTCAAACGCCAGGTCATGTATCACCAGGCAGGTAGGTACTTTGGTACTCAAAGACATATAACTGTCCGGCGATAAAAAAAGATCTATTTTGTGTTTGCGGAGCATGAAAGGAATGCTCCATTCGAACCAGATATAGAACAATATAGGATGCCGCGCCTGCGGGTGAACAACCACGGGTGTTACATTTGGGGCAAAAACAAAACCGGGATCATATGGCCTGTCAAAAAAGAAAACAAACTCATGTTCGGGATGCGCCCGCACAATGTGTTCCAGTGTTTGATAAGTAAACCAACCTATACCTTCCAGCTTCCCTTTTAACAGCAACCGTGTATTTACAGCAATTCGCATACCTTATGGCGACAAAAATATACTTTTACCGCCTTATTCTCCGTTAAATATACTGATGCGCCGTTTTTTTGTAAAAAACATTCTTTTCGTAATTGCTGTAAACATATTGGTAAAGCCAATATGGGTGTTTTTTATCGACCGGAATGTGCAAAATACAGTAATGGGGGGCAGTTATGGCACCTACCAGGCCCTACTGAGCCTGAGCATAATTTTCCAGATAGTGCTGGATTTTGGTATCACCAGCTATAACACCCGCACTGTAGCCCAAAACCCCGACAAATTGCAAACGCTCTTTCCATCCATGTTATCGGCAAGGGTAGTGCTTATCCTCGTTTATATGTTGCTTGCGCTATCGTTGGGATGGATCCTGGGATACCGGGGAGCAGAGCTTACCTTATTGGTTGGGGTACTGCTCATACAGGCGCTCAACGCTTTGGTTTCCTTTCTCAGGAGCAATATAGCCGCTTTGCAAAAATTCAAAACGGACGGCGTCCTTTCAGTTACGGACCGGTTTCTAATGATTCTCATTTGCGGGTTCCTGCTCACCTACCCGCCAACAGCACATCACTTCAGAATTGAATGGTTTGTGATAACCCAGGTGGTGTGCTATTTTATAACGGCTGTAGTAAGTTATTTTATCCTGCGCCGCATAGGGAATGTGAAATTAAAATTTGCTTTTCATGGCCCCACGATCTTTAAGATCGTCCGGCAGAGTTTTCCCTATGCCCTGCTTATCTTCCAGATGTCTATTTACAACCGGGCAGATGTGATGATCATGGAGCGCATGTGCGTGGATGGTAAAAACCAGGCAAGCATATGGGCAGCCGCATTCCGGCTGCTGGACCAGGCCAATATGTTCGGGCTTATGTTTGCGACAATATTACTGCCGCTATTTGGGCGGATGCTATCGCAAAAGCAAGATGTGCAGCACATAGTAAAGCTGTGCGTGAATATGCTTTTGCCGGCATCATTTGTTGTGGCTATAGCAGGCATTTTTTTCAGCGGCGATATTATGCACCTGCTTTACCATAAGAGCCAGCTATATGGTACAATGCCGGGAAATTACAGTATGGTTTTCGCGGTGTTGATAGCATCATTCCCTGCCTGGTGCATGATGTATGTCTATTCTACACTCCTTACGGCCAACGGCAGCCTGAAAATCCTGAACGTCATAGCTTTTGCCGGTGTAGTTATAAACTTATCGCTCAACTTTTACCTTATACCCCGCTACGAGGCGCTTGGCGGCGCCATTACTTCGTTTATCACACAAACAGCACTGGCTATTACTTTCCTGGTATTTGCATCAAGGGTGGTAAAGCTTCCCTTTAATGCCCGGTGGGCATTTTCGCATATAGGTTATCTGGCCCTGGTTTTATGCCTTGCATATGCGGTTACCTCGGTGCTGCACAGCGCGTCCTGGCTATTGCAGCTTGGCGCTTTTGGCGGCATTTGTGTAGCGCTTATGTTCGTATTCCGGTTTGTGTCTGTGAGCAGTATAAAGCAGATTTCATCCTGACCGGTTGTCATTCCTTAGACAACCGCCGGCTAAAGACACGTTTTCTTGTTTCGTGCTTAACAATATAAACCGCAGTCTCATTTACGGTAATACCACCTCCCCACTTTTTGGCATAGGCTTCTGTAAACTCAGCCCCATAGTAAAGGATCATGGATGAGTAATATACCCACGTAAGCACCAGTATTATAGAAGTAGCAGTGCCATAGGCGTTTATGCCCTTGGCCATATTCAGATAATAGGAGATAAGAAACTTGCCGATAAGGAACAAAATACCTGTAAAGACTGCACCTACAAGGGCGTCCTTCCACCGGATATAGGCATCAGGCAATACCTTGAACATTACAGCAAAAACAAAGGTCACCACCACGAACAGCAGCCCTAAGTTTGCGCTTTTGAGCAATGCGATATGGGCTGTGCCAAAGTAAGCTTCTATGCGGCCGGAAAGCAGATCTATGAGCAGGTTGGCCACAATGGTAACCAGCATAAGAAAACCAAGGCCGATAACCAATAGGAGTGAAAGCAGCCGGTCCTGTATATATTTCAGCCAGCTTCTCCGCGGCTTCGCTCTTATAGACCAGATATAATTGATAGAACTTTGTATCTCTGAGAAGATACCGGTGGCGCCAAAGATAAAGACAAGTACACCGATGATACCGAACAGGGTAGTATTGGTTTGTGTGCTCATGTTCGTCAGAATACTTTGCAGCTCACTAGCTGCCGACTGGCCGATGACACCCCTGACCTGGTCGAATACCTGGGTTGTAACTGTTGCCTTTTTGTAGAAAAAGCCCAGCATAGTAATAATAACCAGTAACAGTGGCCCTATGGAAAAGATAGTATAGTAGGCTAATGAAGCGCTGAGTTTGGTGCCGTGATCATCTAAGAAGTCATTACCGGCATCTGCAAGCAGGCCCACGAATTTGCTAAATCTTGACGCCATCTGTTGTGAAAATATTTCCTCAAATTACGCACTTTAAACGCAATTATCTATGCAACTTGGATAGTTCGGTGCATTTCGTGAGGTATGAATGTGTCCTACGCAAGTTCGATGGGCGATGCCCACCGCTATTAGATTACGCCCATGCAGGGCTGCCCACGGCATGTAGGTATTGCGTATAGGTGTTCCACACCAGAAAAAGGTGTGGGACACCTCTTGACGATGGGCGATGCCCATCGCTATTAGATCGCGCCCTTGCAGGGCTGCCCACGATGTCCAGGTATTGCGTGTAGGTATCCCGCACCTTTTTCTGGTGTGGGACACCTATGAAAGGGCTTACCATTCGTATTCTTTCTCTACTATTTTTTTCAGCCGGTCAACCAACGTAAGTGTGGCAGGGCAGTGAATAAGGTTGTTCTTAAAGGTATCGTTATAAAGATCGAACGGCTTTTTATTATGGTGCGGAAATTCAGCGCAGTCTGCCGGGCGAACTTCATAGATCGAACACATGTTGTCAACCAGGAATTGGCAGGGTTGAGTAGTGTTTACCCAGTCGCCAGAGTCTTCCTCTTTTTTCAGCCATTTATCCATAAACTCTTTCGGCTTCATTTCCAGGTGGGCTGCAATGCGCTTTACATCGGCTTTTGTGAAGGTTGGCGTCATGGTCTTGCAGCAGTTGGCGCACTCCATGCAGTTTATGTCCTGCCAAACGGTAGCATCCACCTTTGCCACAAGCTCCGGCATATCGTGCGGTACTATTTCATCAAGCTTATCAAGAAAAGCGGTAAGCGGTTTCCTTTTCCGGGCAGCTGTAGCCCTGAATTTTTTCAAGTCCATAGAGATGTAAATATAGGAGGTTTGTTGGAAACTAATAACAAAAAAGCGACCTCACAATGGAGGCCGCCTCAGTTATTATTGTTGTAGTTACAGACTATGCCTGTGTTGTTTCTTCTTCTTTTTTAGCCGCAGAATCTATAGTGAAGGTTATCTTGCCATCAACTTCAACATAATCGGCAGTAACATTGTCGCCAGATTTTATGCGATGGTTAAGTATCTCTTCAGCCAGAGGGTCTTCCAGGTACTTCTGTATAGCGCGGTGCAATGGGCGTGCGCCAAACTGCTGGTCATATCCTTTCTCGGCTATGAATTTTTTAGCGCTATCGGTAAGCAGCATATTGAAACCGAGGGTATTCAGGCGCTTCATCACATCCTTCATAATGATGTCTATGATCATCGCAATATGCTTTTCTTCAAGCGAATTGAATATAACCACATCATCAATACGGTTAAGGAACTCAGGGGAGAAGGTGCGTTTAAGTGCTTTTTCTATCACGCCCCGGTTGTTGTCTTCCTGGTTCACCGACTTGGCTGATGTAGTGAACCCTACGCCTGCACCGAAGTCCTTCAACTGGCGTGCGCCAATGTTAGACGTCATAATGATAAGCGTATTCTTAAAGTCCACCTTACGGCCCAGGCCATCGGTAAGCTGACCATCATCCAGCACCTGCAGCAGGATATTAAAAATATCGGGGTGTGCTTTTTCTATTTCATCCAGCAACACTACAGAGTATGGTTTGCGGCGCACTTTCTCGGTAAGCTGTCCACCTTCTTCATAGCCCACATATCCCGGAGGAGCGCCTATAAGGCGGCTAAGGCTGAATTTTTCCATGTACTCGCTCATGTCCACCCGTATCAGCGCATCATCACTGTCGAACATATAGCGGGCAAGGGCACGGGCAAGTTCCGTTTTACCTACACCGGTAGGCCCAAGGAATATAAATGAGCCTATTGGCTTGCGTGGGTCTTTAAGGCCCACACGGTTCCTCTGTATTGCTTTTACTATTTTGTTTATCGCTTCATCCTGGCCTACTACGTTTGCCCTCAGGTCATCGTCCATACGGCGCAGTTTTGCGCTTTCGGCTTCCACCATGCGCATCACAGGTATGCCGGTCATCATGCTTACTACTTCCGCAATAGATTCTTCGTTTATAGGGTAGCGTTTATGCTTGGCTTCTTCTTCCCATTCTGCTTTTGCCCGGTCCAGTTCTTCGCCAAGCCTCTTTTCGCGGTCGCGCAGTGCGGCAGCCTCTTCAAAACGCTGGCTCTTAACCACCTTGTTTTTTTCCTGCTTAATATCTTCAATCTTCTTTTCGAGATCAAGGATATTTTGCGGAACGTTTATGTTCTTCAGGTGCACACGTGCCCCGGCCTCATCCAGCACATCTATCGCCTTATCCGGCAGCAGGCGGTCGGTCATATACCGGTCGCTAAGCTTCACACACGCCTCAATAGCTTCGGCATCATACAGTACGTTATGAAAGTCTTCGTATTTGGAACGGATGTTATTGAGAATGATAATGGTTTCTTCAACACTTGGTGGTTCTACCAATACCTTCTGGAAACGGCGGTCGAGCGCACCATCTTTTTCAATGTACATGCGATACTCATCGAGCGTAGATGCGCCTATGCATTGCAGATCGCCACGGGCAAGGGCGGGCTTAAAGATATTGGAAGCATCAAGCGAGCCGGAAGCGCCTCCTGCGCCTACAATAGTATGTATCTCATCAATGAACAGGATAACATCGCGGTTCTTTTCCAGCTCATTCATTATTGCCTTCATACGCTCTTCAAACTGGCCACGATACTTAGTGCCTGCTACAAGCGCGGCAAGATCAAGGCTGATAACACGCTTGTCGAATAACACACGCGATACTTTGCGCTGTACTATGCGCAATGCAAGCCCTTCAACAATAGCTGTTTTACCCACACCAGGCTCGCCTATAAGAATAGGATTGTTCTTTTTACGGCGCGATAATATTTGCGACACGCGTTCTATTTCTTCGTCGCGGCCTACAATAGGATCAAGGCTTCCCAGCTCGGCAAATTTGGTTATGTCGCGGCCAAAATTATCAAGCACGGGTGTCTTTGATTTTGTATTGCCGGTGGCTGGTTTGCGCTGTTGCTGAAACTGGCGGCGTTCTTCGTCGTCTTCAAACTCTTCAGAACCGGGGTCGTTATACTCAGCCATTGGGCTACCACCCTGAAGTATGCTCAGTTCGCTTTTGAACCGCTCATAATCAACTTCATAATGATGCAGTATCTGTGTGGCCACGTTTTCCTTATTCTTCAGAATTGAAAGCATAAGATGCTCGGTTTCCACGGTTGTGCTTTTCAGCGCTTTGGCCTCCAGCACAGTAATACGAATCACTTTTTCGGCCTGCTTAGTGAGCGGCAGGCTGTTGATGTTGGCGAGTGGCTTGTTGTTTTTGTCTTTAATAGCAAGCTCCAGTTCTTTACGCAGTTCGAACAGGTCAACCTGCATTGTTTGTAAAACTTTTAATGCCATCCCATCGCCTTCGCGTATGAGGCCCAGCAATAAATGCTCCGTGCCGATGAAATCATTGCCAAGCCTTAAAGCTTCCTCCCGGCTATATGAAATGATCTCTTTTACTTTAGGCGAGAAATTTGAATCCATGGAATGCTCCTCTTTTTTGAACATAAAGTTAAGAATTTAAAAAATAATATGGCATTGGCATTATTTATATTGGTATCACAGAATCGTAATTTGTTTCTGCGATAGTTTTTCCAATAAAAAATACAAGTGAAAAGTGTTGTTGTAATTCTTATTTTTAAACCCTGCTAACAACCCCGCTCATAAGTATTTAAAAACCATTGCCTATGGAATTCAAAATTGATACCAAAGATGCTTTTACAATAATTATGCCTGTAAATGAAAGCATAAGTGCTAAAATGACAGGTGCGCTTCGGGAAAAATGCATGGAAATGAGGCAAAGCGGCAGTCGGAACTTTATTATAGACCTGCAGCACGCTAACGAAATAGATAAAGAAGCGATCAGTGAACTGGTGACGTTGCACGAAGAAAGCTATAGCTTGGACCAGTCGCTGGTATTTACCGGGATAAGCAAAGCTGTAATGCCGGTATTAAAAGAAGAGGAGCAGGACTTGCTGATAAATATTGCACCCAGCATGGCCGAAGCAGTAGATATTATAAGCATGGAGATACTGGAACGGGATTTGTTTGGGGAGGAATAAAAATTTTATTGTTTATTTTAGCAAGTTATGCAGATAGAGGAAATATTTTTAGAGGATTATAAATGCTTTAAGGAGTTGTCTTTAAAATTAGATACTCAATTCAATTTGATTATTGGTAAAAATGGCTCTGGCAAAAGTGCCATTTTAGATGCAATAACAAAGAGCTTAACTGCCTATTTCTGGGGTTTAAACAATGATGACTTAAAGCCTCTTACTCGCGGTGATATCAGGATTTTGAAAACTAAAGAAAGCGTTGAATTAGCCGATGTTGCAACAATAATTACAAAAGCGTATGATAGCGATATTAAGAAGGAATTTCTATGGAAAATGCAGATTTTTTCTAAAAAGAAAGCGTACAATATAAAATCAGCAAATGAAATTGTAAGTTATGCTCAAGGCTTAAATCAACAAATTAAAGATGAGAACAGGAAGCATAATGTTAGCTTACCTCTAATTGCTTTTTACTCTACTGCAAGATTGTGGAAAGAGGGGAGAAAAGATTATACGGAAAAGAAAAAACAAAATAGTGATTCTATCAATAATGTTCCCAGCCGTTATAGAGGATATAAGGATTCTTTGCAAGTCACATCAAATTTTACTACCTTTTTAGAATGGTTTAGAGGAAAAGAACAAGCAAGAATTTTAAAAAAAGAAGATAATTTCCAGCTTGAATGCGTGAGGAAAGCCGTGGTAAAAAATATACCCGGATGTGCGAATATTTATTGGGAGTTTGATCCTGATATTTCTGATGCGCTGATGATCCAACTTAAAGAAGGCCCCCCAGTTCCTTATTCTTATTTAAGCGACGGGTATAGGAACCTATTGGCCATGTTTGCAGATATTGCCTGGCGGTCGGTTACGTTAAACCCACATTATAAAGAAGAGGCCTCAGAGAAAACTGCAGGAATTGTGCTTATCGATGAATTGGACCTGCACTTGCACCCAGCATGGCAACAGGACATTGTCCAAAATTTAAAAACAACATTTCCTAAAATTCAATTTATCGCTACAACTCATTCTCCATTTATTATACAAGAAATGGAAGATAATGAAATTATAAAACTGGATAACGAAGAAATAATAATTATTAATGGCGCAAACAGGTTGGGCATAGAAGATATTGCGGAAGATATACAAGATGTGGATACGCCCAATATGAGTAAAAAGAGAGAGCGGATGTTTGTTGCTGCTGAAAAATACTATACACTGCTGGAAAAGGCCCAAAGCGAAAGTGACAAACAAAAATTACAAGAGCTCAAAGACAGTTTGGATGAAATATCCGAACTATACTCCGATGATGTGGCCTACTATGCATTTTTGAAACAAGAAAGAATCGCAAGAGGGGTAAAATAATAGTTATGAGAAGTATTGATAAAGGAGTCAATCTTATACCATTTCGAAATTACAGAGATGCTATGCCGAACTTAGTGGCAAGGGTGGGTTGTTATTGTTGTTATTGCGAAATGGAAATCTCAAACGAGCCTGATATTGAGCATGTGCAACCAAAGTCAAATGGTGGGGCAGTTTATTTGTGGGAGAACTTTCTTTTAGGTTGCAAAAAATGTAATGATATAAAAAGCAATAAAAATCCGGATAGAAATAATTATCTGTGGCCTGACGAAGACAATACCTCTGCTGCGTATGAGTACAATGAGATATTTGTTAAGGCAATTCCAGGATTAGCCGCTCCTATCTCTGCTTATGCCCAAAATACGCTTACATTAACGGGTATTGATCGTGTGCCTTCAAACATAGTTAAACCCACAAAAAAAGATAAAAAAGACCCGAGATGGCAAAAAAGAAAAGTAGCATGGGGCAAGGCACAACGAGCATATACAAATTGGCAAACGAACCGCTCTCAGGAATTAGCCGAAACAATAGGAGAATTAGCCCATTCTTCTGGCTTTTATTCAATATGGGTTAAAATTTTTGCATCAGAACCACTGGTTCTGCAATCAATAAAAATGCTTTACCCGAGTACATACGAACCGATTGCTAATCCACTTGGCGGTTTTGTTTTAAGGCATGGCGGAAGGTTTTGAACTTTGTGAAGGGTATTAATCAGGGACAATTAAAAAATGAAAGTAACAATACTAGGAAATAACTCGGCGCTCCCTGCATTTGGCAGGCACCCCACGGCACAGGCTGTATCTGTGTATGGGGAGGTACTGCTTATAGACTGCGGCGAGGGCACGCAGATACAGATGCAGCGCTACGGGCTACGCTGGCGTAGTATGCACCATATTTTTATCAGCCACCTGCATGGCGACCATTATTTCGGGTTGCCGGGGCTGCTAAATAGCATGAGCCTGCTTGGTAGAACAGCACCATTGCACCTTTATGCGCCCGAGGCGTTGAAGCCAATAATAGAAGCAATATTAACGGTAGCGGATTCTGTATTGTCCTATCCATTTTACTTTCACCCGCTGCCAGATGGTGTGCAGCTGCTGGTTGACGATCCCTCATTCAGTGTTACTTGCTTCCCGGTGGAACACCGAATTAAATGCCACGGATTCCTGGTGGAGCGTAAGACACGGGGCCGGAAAATAGTGCCGGAAAAATGCAACGAATACGAGATACCTGCCGCCTACTACGAATACCTGAAGAAAGGCCATGATTATGAGCGCAAAGATGGCTTGCTTGTAAAAAATGAATGGGTAACAGAAGATGGTCCAGCCGTAAAAAAATATGCCTATTGTGCCGATACCCTGTTTACAGACAGTTTTTTGGAGGTGATACAGGGTGTAGATACCATATACCATGAGTGCACGTACCTGGAAGCCGACGCTGCGAAGGCTGTTGCCCGTTTTCACAGCACAGCGGCACAGGCCGCAGAAATAGCCAAACTGGCCAATGCCAAACAACTGCTGCTGGGTCATTTTTCATCTAAATACAAAGAACTGGATAAATTTCATGAAGAGGCAAGCGCAATCTTCCCGAATGTGTTTGTGAGTGTGGAGGGTATTGCCTACGAGATATGAAAAAGGCAATTCTGTACCTTTACGCATCATAGTTTCCAAAAATAATCAGCAGTATGGTACCGCAATGGCAAACCGGCATAGTAAAAAGGATAGAGCAGGTAACCCACAACACCCGTAGCTATTGGGTAGAGCTGCCCGATGCTCCCGCATTTACCTTTAAGCCCGGCCAGTTTGTAACGCTGGACCTACCGATACATGAACAGCGCAACCGCCGCTGGCGCAGTTACAGCATAGCCTCCATGCCAGACGGAGGTAATGTGATAGAGCTGCTGATAGTAAATGTGCCGGGTGGTGCAGCGTCAAAGTATATATTCGATGTAATAAAAGAAGGAAGCCCGTTTACTATGCGGGGCCCCTTGGGGCTGTTTGTGCTACCGGAATCGCTGGACAAAGACCTGTACCTTATCTGCACCGGTACCGGCATAGCGCCGTTCAGGAGCATGTTGCAATACATCAGCCATCACCATATACCGCACGGGCAAATAAACCTGGTATTCGGTACACGCACGCAGCAAGACCTGCTGTACGCAGGGGAAATGAAAAGTTTGGAACAATCAATGCCTGGCTTCAACTATCTACCCACGCTATCGCGCGAAACATGGATTGGGCCAACGGGCTATGTACACCCCATATACGAGGGGTTATGCAGTGAGAAACAACCTGCCCTGTTCATGCTATGTGGCTGGCGCGCCATGATAGACGAGGCCAAAGAACGCATACTAAAAATGGGCTACGAAAAAAAGGATATTCACGTGGAGTTGTATGGGTAGGGCACCGCTACAACACCGTCCACCAAATATACTTCGTACCCCACTTGCCCCAGCTTTTAAGGCTGCTTTGTATGGTTTCAGAAAGTTCTTTTTCTGTTACCTTCTTGCCTTTTTCAGAGATCTTAAAGTCGGCCTCTGCGGGGCTTATCAGCTCTATCTTGTCTGCTGTCCAGGTGGTGTGCAGGCGGGGTATGGCCAGCTCCATTATCATGCCGGGCAGGCCGCCAAACATTTCCGGCCCGCCACTCACCGGGATGTCTTCGGTATAAAAGGCAACCACATAAACAGAGTCGCATATTTTGCTCACGGCTTTATGGCATTTATAATCTGCTATGGTGCGTAGCTCATCCTTTTCAACCCATTTCAGTTTGCGCATACTATCCTGCACAAAGAATTTCTGCTCATAAACATTTTTAATAGCCTTTACAGCGCTGGCGTTAAAATCGGTGAGTATAATATTATCTGATGCCGGCGGCGTACCAAACATCTTATTTGGATTGTCCACTTCCTTCCCCGGTTTGTAAATGCTGCGTGAACTATCGAAGATCAGATCAAAAAAAGCGCTGCTGAACTTTGGTACCGTTGATTTCATTCTTTCAAGCCAAGAATTATCGCTCTCATCATCGTTCCCATCCTGCAACAGGGCATGAACATTGGTCTTCTTTTCATACTCTATCTTCCCGGCAAGGGTATATTGTGCACGACCGCACAGGGCCATGCAGGGGATAAATATTATTAGCAAAAGGAATTGTTTCATAAACTGCTTTTTACTTTTTCACATCAGGTTCAGGATTTTCTCCGGGCTTATGGCTAAAGTTCCAGACTAAGCTCAGCATACCGTATCTTCTTATTGTGTTGTAGCTGTTCTGCGTTATTATGTTTCCCTGCGCAGTGCGGTCATAGCCTATGTTCTGGTTGAGTATATCATAAACGGATGCCTTTATTTCCAGCCCACCTTTTTTCAGTAATTTTTTACCAATCGTAGCATTCCATTTCACTACATTATTATTGCTGGTAAACACGGGCGTGGGCTGCCGGAACAGGAATGCAATATTTGTAGAGAAATAGAACTTGAGCGGCAATTGCACCGAACTCGAAAACTCGCTGCTACTCTGCCAGTAGTTAGTGGTGTAGGCGCTTACCGTGGCCTTGTTGTCGTAGTATGTAATGGCGGGGGAAAATCCAATGTCGTACTTATTCTCTTTGTAGTAGCTAAAGTCAAGCCCTGCCTCATAGCTGTTATTGTCATTGGTATTTTTCTGGCCGTTGATAAAACTATTGGTATGGCTGATGGTGGGGTTAAAATGGAACCCGATATTTACGTCCGGCTTGGGCAGTTTAAATCCTGCGCCCAGCCATGCATACCCGCTGTAGTTGCCGTTAACATTCACAAATTGTGTGGTGTTTATGCCTTCGCTATTGTTTAAAGACGTGCTTATGGCATTGCTGGTAAAAGTTGTGTTTAGGCTCAGCCAAAGCCACCGGTGGGTAAGCACTTTATAATCATTATAGGTAAACCTCAGCTTGTGTATGAATTCCTGTTTCAGGTTGGGGTTGCCAATGGTAATATTGGTTGGGTCGGTATTTTGCCGCAGCGGTTGTATTTGCGCTATGGTGGGCTGCTCGCTGCTGCCGTTATAGTAGAAATTAATGGCGCTCTGTTTATTGAGCTTGTATTTGAAATTGAATTGCGGGAAGAAGTTTACATAGTTGTAGGTATGCGTCGTATCGCCATGAAGCAGGTCGGTCTGCAGGTAACCGGAGTTAGCAATATTGCCGCCAAACGAAAAGTTCACCTTTTTATACACAAAGCGAAAATTAAGGCCGCCGCTGTTCGATAGTATATTGTAACGGTAGTTGCTGCTGAAAGTATCGTCCAGTATAGTGTTATTATTAAACGACAAGTTTTTCCCATCGCTGTTATTTACAGTTGTGCCGTAATTGAACTCCAGAAATGTGACTTTTGAAAGTGGCTCGGTATAAGTGGCTTTTGCGGCAAATGCGAGCGTGTTGGTGTTGTTTTCTTTTCGCTGGTTTATAGCGGTATTTACGGCATTGGCCGAATCTGGAACAATATCTGAAACAAGCGTTCCATCGCTCTTTGAGTCTTTATAGTTCTCCTTTACATCTATAGATAGCGTGCGGCCTTTTTTGGAAAACTTTTTGCGATACAGTAAATCGGCATTGATGAACTCGGCTGTTGATGTGCTGGTAATAGTACGATTGTTGGTGTACAAAGGTATCAGGGCATCGGCCACGCCCAGCGTTGTTATCGTATTATATACCGACTTTGTTTGCCCTGTTTTATAACCAGCATCCATGCTTAGCTTTAAGGAATTATTGGTGTCTATTTTCCATTCGTACATTATGTCAAACGCATGGCGGTCTGTTTTGCTGTACTGCGTTTTCGCCATATTGCTAATGTTGCTTGAATCGCCGTTCAGCTTATATAGCGTAGTGGTGTTTCCTGCTATATCCACTTGTTGCTGGCCATACCTGTAGTTGGTGGCTATGTGACTTTTATCGTCATTCCATTTGTCGGCAAAGTGTACCCCGGCTGTAGCGGTCTGCGGCAGACCCTCGCCTGAATACTTCCCGTCCCATCCGCCAAAATCCTCATCGCTGTTGTTCCAGGTAGTTATCGTTCCGCCGTCATCGGTGATCTCGGTAGAGCCGTTGCCACTGCTGAATTTGTCCTTATCCTGCCAGCTTAGCCCTATCTTGTCTGTGTTTGAAAAAATACCGAAAACAGATATTTGCCGTTTCCCTTCAAATGCATTGAGCATCGCCTGTTCCTGGTAATATTGGTCAGTTCCGGCACCTACGTCAATCTTGCCAAAATAACCCTTCTTGCTGTTTTCTTTCAGTTGCAGGTTTATGGTCTTAGTCTTTTGCCCGTCATCTATGCCTGTAAATTCTGCCTGATCGCTTTTCTTGTCAAATACCTGTACTTTGTCCACCACATTCGATTGCAGCCCTTGCGTTACCACTTTGGGATCGTCAGAGAAAAACTCTTCTCCATCCACCAGTATTTTTTGCACTGTTTCGCCCTGTGCGGTTATCTGCCCGTTCTTATCCACCTGTATGCCCGGCAGCCTTTTCAGCAGGTCTTCCACCGTAGCGCCTTCGCGCACTTTAAAGCTGTCCGCTACATATTCCGTAGTGTCTCCCTTTATCTTTATTGCCGCCAATTGCCTGGTGATCACAAACGTTTGCAGCAGTTGCGTTTTGGAGATCATGGGCAGAACGCCAAGATCGGTTGTTGCAGCGTTAATGTTTATCACATCCACATAATCGGCAAAGCCCGGGAAAGTGACGCGAAATATATACTTGCCCTTTGCTGCGGCTTTTATTTCAAAACTGCCATCGGGCCGGGAACGGGCATAGGACTCTATTGCGGAATCGGAGGTCCGCACCAGTACCACTGACGCCCGGTGCAGCATTATGCTATTCATGGTATCGGCAATACTGCCTTTTACCGTAAATACCTGCGACCAGCCATTGGGGGCAATGCACAGAACCAGCAGGATAGAGAACAGGTATTTCATGCAAAGTGTGTGTAAGTTTTTAGAAAGCAGATACTATCGCTTCATAAAGCAACAACAAAAACTTTGTAAATGCCTACATACCAAGGGGTATATAAATGGGCAATTCACAATAATTAACATTCTTTTAGGTCAGCACTTTATTTCAGTGCGCTCATCTGGGTATGATAAACCAGAGGCCGGTCGTGTACTACCGGGTAACCAAGCGATTCATAAATGTAATCTTGCGCGGTTGTACGCACATTGAGCTTATTGATCTTTACATTAGATCCCGATGGATTTACGCGGTTAGATAAAAACACGAATACGATACCTGTTGCGGGATCTGCCCATACACAGGTGCCGGTAAAGCCCTGGTGACCGAAGGCAAGAGCACTGCAACGCTCTCCTGCGGGTCCACCATTATCTTCATCTGGTGTTGGCTTATCAAAACCCAGCCCTCTGTGGCTTATCTTGCTGTTGTATGCTGTGAACAGGTCAACCGTTGATTCTTTAAAATACCGCTTGCTACCATAGACGCCTTTATTCATCAGCATCTGGAAGATAGCAGCCACATCATGGGCGGATGCAAATACTCCGGCATGGCCGCCCACGCCGCCCAGCATGGCCGCTCCCGGGTCGTGCACATAGCCATGCAATCGCTGCATTCTGAAGGTTATTTCTTGCTCAGTTGGGGCTATCTGCGAAGTATCAAATTTAGTCAGTGGATTGTATGTGATCCTTTTCAGACCCATCGGTTTGTAAAACTCATCGTCAGCGTATTTATCTATCGTCTTGCCGGTGATCTGGTGCACTATTTCTGCGAGAAAATAAAAGTCAAGATCGCTATATACCATCTTACCGGCATTGTCAAGCGGGCTTGCATATATCCTGCTCCACATGGTATCTAAGTAGTCATTGCGGAGATACACATTTCTGGCTACCTCTACGTTAAAGCCAGCCGATGGGTTTTTTCGGTACAGGTTGGTTTTCAGCATACCATCATCGTCAACCGCTTCTTTATAAAACGGTATCCACCCCCTGAGCCCGGCCTGGTGCAGTAGTATATCCCTTATGTGCAGCCCCGCTTTATTGGTGCCCCTCGCCTGCGGCAGATAATCGCCAATGGTTTTGTCAAGGCCCAGTTTTCCTTGCTCATACAGGCGCATTACCGCAAGCGTGGTCGCCAGCACCTTAGTACACGATGCCATATCATACAGCGTGTTGGTGTCCACCTTCTGTTTCTTTTCGTAGGTCATGTACCCAAATGCTTTATCATAAAACACCTTGCCATTTTTAGCGGCCAGCACGCGACATCCCGGGAAAACCCCATCGGCAATATCCCGCGCCATAAACATGTCCAGCCGGTCCAGCGCTTTCTGTTCTATCACCCCAGCTTCGGTTGGATAAAATACCTTTGTCAGTTCGTTAGATGGTTCTTTTAGTATCGCAACCGGCCGCGCCGGCGCCGGGCAAATACTATGATTGCCTATGCACGATGTTACCGGCAATTTCCCCTTAGCTTTTATTTTTTTCATCAACACCTCGGCAACAATTTTTTCGGTAAGTGTGTCGTCTTCATAAGCCACCATCATGGAGTTTACACCGCACATGTACTGCATGGCATAAGCATTGCCCAGCAGCACCACCATCACATTATTACGGCAGCCTGCCTGCTCCAGGAAACTAAGTGCTGCATCGTTCAGCCCATAGTTATTGCCGGGGGTAAAATTGAGGTTGTGAATGGCTATTATGGTAGCATCGTACTTGTCTATGTTGTTAAGTATCTTTTGTGCGCTGTCCATACCCGAACCCTTGGGTAGCCAGGCGGCTTTTGAGTTATAGAACTGGTCGTGTAGCTCGGTAAAAAGCGGGGTTGATTTATTAGCGTTAATGCCCACATACCCAATGCGCATGTTTTCGTTTATTTTATTCAGCACCTGGTTATCATCTTTTACCAGCGTTATGGCGGCCCGTGCCACGGCGGTGCGAATTGGTTCTATGGACTGGTTGAGGTCGTTGGTAATATTTTCAGGGTCTATATCTTTCCACCTGGCAAGCCCGGCATCAAACTTTGCAGCAAGTATTTTTTTTACACTTGTTTCTAAGGCTGTTTTCGGAATGATACCGCTGTCTATGGCATTCTTTATCTTTTGGATAGATGCAGGCACTTCCTGCGAAAACAGCAAGATGTCATTGCCAGCCTCAAACGCCCTCAGGTCGGCCTCGCCCGCGGGGAAGTATTTTGTAACCCCCTTCATATCCATAGCATCGGTAACCACAAGACCATCAAAGCCCAGTTTATTTTTAAGCAGGCCGGTAACGGTATTCTTCGATAATGTTGTAGGCACATTTTGTGCAGTGTCTAATGCCGGTACCTCTAGGTGGGCCACCATCACGCTTTTCACGCCTGCAGCTATCATCTGTTTAAAAGGAAGTAGTTCCAGGGTATCTAATTGTGCCAGGGTGTTGGGTATCACGGGCAGCTCGTTGTGTGAGTCAACACCGGAGTTGCCATGCCCCGGAAAATGCTTGGCACATGCCATAACCCCGTTCCTTTGCAGCCCATGCATATATGCAACACCGAGGCGCGATACCCACATTTTATTTTCACCAAAAGAGCGGGAGTTGATCACCGGGTTTTCGGGATTGTTATTCACGTCAACCACCGGCCCAAAGTCAATGTTCACGCCAAGCCGCTTGCATTGCGCCGCAATGGCGGCACCGGTTCTGTACACAAGGCCGGTATCCCTGGTAGCGCCGAGCATCATCTCCCGTGGAAAATTCTTTACGCTATCCAACCGCATACCTATGCCCCATTCCGCATCCATACCTATCAGTAGCGGGGTTTGCGCCATGTGCTGGTACTTGTTGGTAAGATTGGCCTGCCGCCCGGCTCCGCCCTGCATAAATATGAGGCCACCCACCTGGTGGGCGTTCAGGAGAATGGTAATAAGCTCTTCGTTATAGTTTTTACCACCCGAATAGGCTGCTACCATGAATAACTGCCCTATGCGTTCTTCCTCATTCAGCTTATCAAACACACTGTCCACCCAATGGTTTTTAGCGGCGTTAACATCGGCTTGTTTCCATTTATTTTTTGGTTGTGCAAGGGAGTTGGCGGCAACTATCAGTGTAATAAATACTGCCAAAGAAGTTTTGCAGGATACGCTCATTAAACAAAAATAATGTTATTGAAGATAATATCGTTTTTTAGAACGCGAAAGTTTGGGATCACACCGAATTTTTGTGAGTTACGTTTATAAAAAGGTAAATTATTTTACAGTCGAAAAGGTACTATGAAAAAAATTAAAATGGTTGTGGAACAAACAAAACAGGATATTGTGCATATGCCAGTAAGTGTCCTGTTTTTACTACAGGAAATGACATTTCCGAGTTAAATGCAAATATGCTTGACGCCCTTAACCTCCATTTTGAAGATGATAAAACCTGTAACCGAAAGTGATATTAAAGTATCACATTTGGATGTATAAATTTATTCTAATCATTACCTATTTTTGTTTATGCCTACTTCAGATAATAATAGTAATTTTGATGTAATAAGCGTAAAACATGAACTACAAAATCTCATTCAGGGAAATGGCGGACAGGGGCAGGAAAATCTTATCCAAACAACAGCCCGTTACCTTAGAGGAGGCAAAGAGCCAAGTGCTTCATCTCAAAAAATGGAGTTCTCAAAAGAGTAAGAAGCAAAGGGTTTAGAAGGTATTTTTTGTAATTTTATGATGGTTTTATGTTGAATTTATAAAATGAATTTTATGTCATTAAATTATCTTTCAGACAGCGCGGGTGAAACGATAGCGGTGCAAATACCTATTGACGATTGGAAAAAGATCAAAAATAAATACCCTGATGTGGATGATCTTGAAGGCGATTTACCCCAATGGCAAAAAGATATGATAGACAGAAGGCTAAAAATTATAGAGAATGATCCTCAATCTATTCTGGACATAGAGGGATTATTTGATGAATTAGACAAAGAAATCGACTGATCTATGCCTTACCTGTTGACCTATTTCAAAGAGGCTAAAGATGATATAAATGAAGCTAAAATCTGGTATCACAGCCAACAAAAAGGACTTGAGAAGAGATTTGCAGAAGATGTCAAAAAAGCCATCGTAAGATTAAAACTTAACCCATACATCCATGCGATCCGTTACAAAAAAAATCGCGTTGCTCACCCCGATGTCTTTCCGTATTCCATACATTTTTACGTAGATGAGGTAATGAAACGGATTGTAATAATTGGTGTTGCGCACAATAGCCGAAATTTTGACTTTTTGAAACAACGTGAATAGCATTCTGCTTATTTATAGGATATTACTAAGTAATCACCTCACCTCGCATCAAAATCTATCACCACTCTTTCTGTGCGCGGATGGCTCTGGCAAGTAAGTACATAGCCCTGGTTTAGCTCATGTTGGTCCAGCGCATAGTTCACTTCCATTTCCACTTCTCCTTCCAGCACCTTTGCACGGCATGTGCAGCATACACCGCCCTTGCAGGCATAGGGCAGGTCGGCGCCGCTTCGTAGCGCTGCGTCAAGTATGCTTTCACCATTAAGAATACCGAAAAGAAACATAAAGAATACGTTGCCTTTGCTG
>Ga0206969_1012_pt1 | contig 53201 bp, 43 predicted proteins | sample Alteio_BWOrgHeat_87_FD_153256 | JGI IMG/M metagenome (GOLD analysis project Ga0206969, IMG submission 153256) | Enriched cells from forest soil in Barre Woods Harvard Forest LTER site, Petersham, Massachusetts, United States -... | ecosystem: Environmental > Terrestrial > Soil > Temperate forest >... | reverse complement strand
CAAAGTTAGGCTGCGACTTTTGGGTTAAAGCTCATTGAGGAAGTCGTTAAGGGTTTGTTTTTTCCCGTTGGCCGCTTTAAGTATCCTTACTTGTTCAATAGCCTCTTTTAAATCTGACTTTAATTTAAGGGCCTGCTCATATTTTTTCAACTTAGCGAGCACTTTTTTCCATTCAGCCACAGGTAACTGAATGGCTTGGGTGTGACCATTTACATCATTTACATATTGAAGGGCAATTTTCATTCTTCAAATTTATGGATTTTTGGGAATTCTTTATCGTCACTTTTTCGCTGCCCTAATGCAGTCCACATAGTGCATCACTGCATTTGCGCTGTCTGGTTGTAACGGTTGCTCGTAGCCGGCAAGGCTGAACTTCGCAATTTTTTTTGTCGTGAAGTTTTTCAGTGTTCCTTCGGTGAGCGGGTAAAAAACATACCGGATGGCCTGTGTTTTGTCGTTCGTAAAGTCATGACTTATTTTTATGGTATCGTCAACGAATATAGTCTTGTCCTCAAATTCTACTCTCAATTTTTGTTCTTCCTTTTCCACCTGGCTGCCATCTGGCGCTTTTTTATAAATGTTGTCGAGATCACCGGTTATCTGGAAGATGATAAAGAAATTATCAGAAGGGTTATCCTCGTTGAGTACGTAGTTTCTTGAGACCCTTATTGGAGGAACATTCGCCTGGTCGTAAGGGGATGAAAAGTCGAAAATAGTTTTATCTGGCGAGACTTCTTTTTTCACCAGGCTACAAAAATCCTGACCATGTGCAGTTTGTAGCAGCGTAAAACAAAGTAGCAAACAAGTGATTTTCATAACGAGGAATTTAATGGATGCATTTTCACTTTAAATATACAATAATTATTTGTTGGCGCGGCAGTTATTGCAAATTGTATCAAATTTGATACATTTGTGAAACTCTTGCAATGAAATCCAGCGAGTTAGTACGGCGAATAAAAGCAGCGGGATGGGTGGAAGTGAGGCAGAAAGGGAGCCATAAAATATTTGTTCACAAAGACTAAATCTATTCGCTGCCTGTTCCCGATCATGGTTCGAAAGAAGTTGCAAGTGGTACGGCCAATGCAATCCTCAAAAAAGTAGGGCTAAAATAGGGTATTGGGGCGTTCTTTAATTTAAAAATGAGGTAAAAATGAAAAAGATAGAACTGATAATAGAAAAGAGTGAAGGAATGCTATGGGGGAGAACAGATGGCAAAGGCTGGATGCCCACGCCCTGTGGGGGCACAATTGACGAAGTGATCGCGAACTTAAAAGAATTGGCAGGTGACTATGTGGCGAATGAAGGCAAGCATGACAAAGCATGGAACAGAATAGACTGGGCCTATGTAACTTACGACTTGAAATACGATCTCGTTGCCTTTTTTGAAACTTTTAATTATCTAAATTTATCTGCCATAGCTGGTAAGATAGGCATAAACAGAACGCTATTGAATCACTACAAAACGGGTTTAAAATACCCCTCCGCAGAACAGGCAAAAAAAATAGAAGATGCAATTCATGTATTGGCCGCAGAACTTGGTAAGGTAAAATTAGTAGCGTAAAGGGAGGCTCCTCCTACCATTCACTTTGCATCAGGTTGGTGTTTGTTGGTGTTGACCCTGGCAATGCAAATGAGAACCGGAAGCCTGAGTTGTGGCTCATATGGCTGTCCCAGGATTGCACGAAGTCCAGCCTTACCGTGCGCACCAGCTTCCAGCCAATATTGTCTATCCCTACAAAGGCTTCGGCATAATAATTGCTCTGGCTGGAGTAAAAGGCATTGCTGCCAAACAATAAATAATACCTTGCCTGCCTGAGCAACGGGATCTTATTACTAAGCAGTCCATTGAGGTGGTATTCTATATGCCCCTCGCCATAAAGCGGGGCTTTATTGCTGAATTCGTAGTATTGGGCGAACTGGAAGCTTTGCAGATAGGGAGCTGCATAGCCTATGCCCCTATCGCCATACAGGTGCATAAGATCGGGAATAGAAACGTATGCGCTGTTTAAAAAGCCGCCGCAGGCAAAGTGATATTTAAGCAGGCCCAGCAAATGAAGACTAACATCGTTTTGTATGGAGAAGCGCCATTTGTCGAAGTTAGATACGCTGTTAACTATGCCCGGTATGCCTTTATCATAAGTAAAGGAGAACAATGGCCACGAACTGCCATTGGCCACTTTGAAATCGGGGTATTGGGTGTAAGTGAACACCGGTTTGTAAGAAACCGATGCATGTAGTATGGCTGCATCATTTTTCACCCAGGCGGTAGCTGCCTGCACCAGGTTTGGTGGGGTGTTGGATGCATAGCCCCCATTGTCGCCTTTAAAGAAACTATAGTCGGTGGTATTCTGAAGGGGCAGGCGTTGCTGGTATGCGGCCCTTACTATCCATTTCAGCCCGTTGCCATAGTTTCGCGCCACTACTGCGGCGGCATCCCAACGTTCATAAATTTTCAGATCGTTTTGCCGGTATAGCAAAGCGGAGTAAGTGTTGAACCACGGTAGTACCGGGTTTTCGGGATTGTACTGATAGACATATTTGCCGCCTTCTATGCCGTACACCCATGTACGGTTTAGCCAGGCCCGGTCCTGGTCCAGGTAGTATATGCGGGCAACCGAGTTAAAGTGCGTATTGCTGAACCCATACCGCATAGCCAGGTCGGCAAACAATAGTTTCCCGGTATCTATCATATGCCTGTAAGATAGCTTGGGGGCTATGTTGTAGCCTTCCACTATGTTGTAGTTGAGCATATTTGGTGTAGTGAGACCCAGCAACACAGAGTTAGTGGAATATTTGTCCCTATACTGTGGGCCGTTGAAGGTAAAGCCGCTAAGCAGCAGTTTTAGGGGTTTGAATTTATTTCCGTTTCGCCGTAGTGAATCGAGATGCGCCGGGTCACTGAATTTTTTCACCAAACTATCCTTCACAACAAAATCTCTTCTCTCATCTTTTTCCAAAGGAATGGGCCGGTTTCCTGTCCAGTACGAGGTATCTTTTTTATTGGCAGTCTTATCGTACTCGCTCGAAGCGCGACTGCCGAAAATGGAATCAGGGATGGCTTCGTTTACCTTTTGGTTGTTATAAACAGCCACACCATCTGCTGTAATATCAAATCCCAGCAGGTTTATGGCCAGGTATAACACCTGATTCTTTATTACCCAATTATCTTTCTCCATGGGCAAGAATACCTGGTCAATTTTCAGTGTGTCGAGTTGGTCCAGGCCAGATTGTTTTGTCAGGGTCATGTTCAGGCTATGAATGGCCCATTCGCTGTCCACAATGTAAATGATGCCGTTAAAGCATGGCTCAAAATTTCTTCTTTGCGTAACTCTTATTTTATAAATGGTATGTCCGTGGTCATCGAACTGGCCGAGGAGTTTGTACTTATAATAGAGCAGCGCCCTGTCGCCAACCGGTGATACAAAGCCCCGTGAGTCCTTACCCAGCACATTCACGTTATTGTTGTAAAATGTGATCACCGGAGGGAATCGTGAGAAGCCCAGCCCGCCCTGGTTGCCGCTTTCATGCACAGAATGGATAACGGTTTTCTCGTTGTCTCCATCCGAATAATAATCTGCTTCTTCCTCAGCCAGGTACAATACGCCCGAACCAAGGCTGTCAATATTATCTGTTTCGTCCTTTACTTTTTGACCCAGGAATTTTTCCGGCATTTTTCGCGAGCGGCCTACACCTTTGAAATAAATAGAGCTCTGGAATGATCTCACCTGGTTGAGATGGAATTGTCGTTTTTCTATAGCGCTTCGTATTATGTCGTAGGCAGGGTCTTCGGTGGAGGCGGATACCACTACCTCGGTCATATCGAGGCTCTGTTGTTTCAATACAAATTTATGTTCTACCAATTCATTGCCTGTGAATGAGATATTAAATGAGGCTTGCTCATATCCCATGTATTGGCAAACGACTTTGTAAAGCCCAGGGGCCATTGTTAGCTCAAAATCACCGTTGCTATTGGCTGTTGTCCCAAGCGTAGTGCCGGCAAGATATAAGGTAGCATAAGGCAGTTGTGCGCCATGCTCATCCACAACTTTTCCTTTCAACACTCCTGCAAGAACGTGAAGGGACAGTAGGGTAAAAATGAGTGTAGTAAAGTATCTCAGGCCAGACATGTTTTTTATGCCATCGGTTTATGGCCTACAGCAAATTAACGCATTATTCTTATGTATTGGTAACTAAGACCATGCCAAAACGTACTTTTATGGAAATATACTTGTCAACCTGCGATCATAGCAAAGGAGTCCTACGGTGGATTTTCATGGCGATAACAGAAAAGAATCTTACTTCTTACTAAATAACCCATGTATTTGTGCGTCTATCTGGCGCACCACATCGGCAAAGTCTTCTTCCTTATCGGGGAATTTACAATTGTCCACATCTATTACCAGCAGCGGGCCATCAGTGTATTTGTCTATCCACTTGTTATAAAAACCGTTCAGCCTTTTCAGGTAATCGAGCCTGATGTTCTCTTCGTACTCGCGGCCACGTTTTTGTATCTGGTCAACCAGTGTGGGAATTGATGCTTTTAGGTAAATAAGCAGGTCTGGTGGTTTTATCAGTGTCTTCAGGTTCTGGAAGAAGGACGTATAATTTTCAAAATCGCGCTTGGTCATCAATCCCATATCAAAAAGGTTTGGGGCAAAGATGTAAGCATCTTCATAAATGGTACGGTCCTGTATCACGGATTCCTTTCCTGCGTGTATCTCTATGAGGTTCTTTATACGGTTGTTGAGGAAGTATATCTGCAGGTTGAACGACCAGCGGGGCATATCCTCATAAAAATCCACCAGGTAGGGGTTGTGCTCTACGTCCTCAAAATGCGGCAGCCATTTGTAATGCTTCGCCAGCATACCGGTAAGGGTAGTTTTGCCCGACCCGATGTTGCCGGCAATGGCTATATGTTTTGTAGTAGATTTTGAAGGCATGCTGGAACAAGTAAAAAAGTAAAACTAAAAAGTAAAAACAGAATTGACAGCGGTAAGATAAGAAATCGTTCTTTTAAATTCAAAGATAAGTGCATCCGCCCGTCTGTGCAAATACCTGACACACAAAAGGTTTCATTTCAATTGCAGCGTTGTAATAGGTGCATTTAGTGGGCGTTCTTTAGCTGCGTGAGTTTTGGTACAATTCCTTTATTTCTTTCAGATTGTCTTTATCCAACGGCTTGTTTATGAATTTTTTTACAATCGGGTTGTTGTTGGCCCTGTCATGGTCTGCCGGGCTCAGAGAGGAAGAAAGCATTACAATACAGCAACTGTTGTTAATGAATTCCGGCAGCAGTGATATTCGCTCCAGGAATTCAAAACCATCCATTTGAGGCATGCGGATATCCAATATGATGATCTCGGGAAAAACTTCCGGGTTGTCTTTGTTTGTTTGAAAAAAATCCAGCGCTTTTGCCGCCATATCATATTCTATGATCTCCACAGCAAAATTGTTTTTTTGCATCACATAGGCTGCAAGATACCGGTCTATCTTCGTGTCATCTACGATCATTACCCGTTTAAAGGTGGAATTTTGTGCGCCCATTATTATTGGAGATTAGTTAAATTAGGAAGTTTAAGGGTGAATTTTGTGCCCACACCAAGCTGTGATTCAAAGCGGATATCCCCCTGTAATTTTTCAATGGTTTCCTTCACGATATATAACCCAAGTCCTGAGCCATCTGATTTTTCTGAAACACGGTAAAACATATCGTAGATCTTCTGGTGGCATTCTTTAGGAATGCCGATCCCGTTATCTTCAACTTCTATCAATGTTGTTGTTTCATTTGAATGTCCGTTGATCTTAACGTATGATTCTGCAACACCTGTATTACGGTACCGGATGGCATTTGAAATGAGGTTATTCATTACTACCCTGAAGCGGTTCTGGTCAGTAAAAAAATGCCCGCTCTGCTCGATGTTAACCGAAATGCTTACTTGCTTTTCTTCACTTCCCATGTATTGCAGATCACTGATCACCTCTTGTATCACTTGCTTAAAGTCGATATTTATTGCATTCACCTCTCCCCGCGCATTCCGTGAGTAGGTGAGTATCTCGCCAATAAAATGGTCCAGCCGGCCTATACTGCCCTGCAACATTTTCATGTGCAGTGCCGTCAATTCTTCATTCGTTTCTTCGCCTGTTATGTCAACAATGCCTTGCATAGAAAGAAGCGGGGCACGTAGATCGTGCGATACACTGTAAACAAACTTGTCCAGTTCCTGGTTCGACTTCCGCAATTCATTATTTGATTCCTCAAGTTCCCGTTCATGTTTTTTCCGGCCCGTAATATCCTGTATAGTGCCGTGTATTTTTATATTTTGTTCCCGTTCATCTTTAACAGGTTTCCCCTGTACAAAAATTGTTTTTATGTTTTTATCCGGCATTACTATCCTTGCCTCATAGGAAAATGGTTCATGCGCCGACACGCTTTTCTGCACTAATTTTTCTATGTCTTCACGCTCATCAGGATGAATGCACTCCAGGTAACTTTCAGGGGTTGAATCCAGTTCCTCCCGCGTCCTTTCAAAAATATTATAGATCTCGTCTGATCGGTGTACCTGGTTATTTTTAGTATCCCATGTCCAGTTCCCGATATTTGCCATTCGTTGGGCCTCCGTCAATTGGGCATTGGTGATCTTTAAGTTTTCGCTTATCCGGGCTATCGCTTCTTTTTGTAGTTTTTCTTCCTGCAGGCGCCCCATTTCAAATGTTTGCTGTATGTGCCGCTCGCTGTATTTTTTAAAATGATAGGCCCATAAGCCGCAGATGTAAAATATCACCGTGGCAAGAAATCCATGTATTGCAAAAGTTTGCAGAGTCATGTAATCCAACTGGGTAAAATAAATATGGGTGTCGCCGATGTATTGGAGATACCCAAATAACGCATGGTGCACAATTACTACCAGGGCCAGTGGTATCTGTAGTTTCCAGTTTTGATAAGTGATAAGTATGGTACTGCCAATAAATGCAATAAAGTGCATCTCAAATAGCCCGTGCATCTGGTAGATATACTGGGCCATAAAAATGCCCAGTACCACGCTAAGTACATATTGGTACAGGTTTGAGTTTGGCAATGCAAACTTCACTGAATAATAAGCGATCAGGGACAGGGAGCCTACTCCGACGCCAATGGTCCAGGTATCATAAAAGAATGACAGCAACAATCCGGCAATAAAATAACATGCAAGAAAATAGTCCATCAATTTGTCCGACTTGTTTTTAATCTGCACCAGGAATGCGTCGATGTGCATTACCGGCGCTTCTTTCCGTTGTAGAAATTTTCGACTTTCCATAAGTGTCATTTAGTGCAAACTGGCAATTCACAGCCATAGGCTTTGAGGGCATATGCGCTGAAAACGGGGTGTGCAATATTATTTAACAAGGTATCAATGGCCATCTGGGCATAGTTGCTGTTCTTGTCGGTGCAGTAACGGCTCTTATTATAGTTGCCCCTGTAATACAGGTTGTGGCGGGCATCAAGCAGCACCGCTTGCGGCGTGGAGTAAACTCCGCACGCGGTGGCAATGGAGGAATCAAATAGTATTGGGATGTCGAGGTCAAATTTCTCGCGTATGTCGTTGACGGTGTATTTTTTATCCTTGCTCAATACCACTACAGCAAAGGATATAGTATCTCCATATCGTTTTACCAGTGATTTGAAGTGAGGGATATTGAAACGGGAACAGGGACATGCCGGGTTAAAGAAATGTATAAAAACCGGCCGGTCCCCGGTATTTGCCAAACTATGGGAAAGATCAATGTGTGTGCCGGGATCTATGGCATGATAACATACCGGCACCGGCGTTGGTAAACTGAATTTCCATTCGTTATACCAGAATAAGCCTCCGATACCGGTAAATAAAAGCGATAACCATACAAAGACAAATATTTGCTTCATATTTTCACAGTTAAAGGATCAATTGCTACATAACGCGATCAAGTGCTTGGCTAACCAAATATACTATTTTTTGCGTTACTTAATCATCTTTAACAAATAAAAAATAAATTATGGTATTGTCAACCTGCTGTTTTTAAAACGGCTTTGTCGATGTTTTTACCCGCCCAATAGCAAAAAAAAGCCCAACCAAAATCAGAGAAAATTGCTGCGGCAATGAAAACTTTCGTGTTGATATCGGTTGACCCAAACAATAGAAAAATTAACCCACTTATTCCACGCGACCCGCAATAAACAACAGTAATTACAAGGAATGCTTTTAACCCGGTTGTATTTCTGAATTTTGTTGCGGCAAAAACAATCAAGCTTGTTGCTCCAAAAATAAAGAAAATTAAGGCAAATAACGCGCCAAATGCATCTGCGAATGGCATCCCATCCACCTGAGATATAGTTAAGCCGATATAAGGGGTTAAGTTCCCTACAAACTCCCCAACAGTTTCGTCATGTATGCACGAACCAAGAAGTGGTGCAATAGTGAGAAAAAGACAAAGAGCTATAGATATTTTCCTTCTTCCTTCCATTTTAATCATTTATAGGAAGAATTGACGTTTGTTTGAATAGCAACTCCATAGCTGAAAGTATATTCTAAAGCGACGCTCTTAGGAGTTCGGGGTTAATAATTGATCCCAATCAGCTTCCTTGCCCCCGAAATGGTCTGCGATGCACTTGCCCGGGCTTTCTCTGCGCCTTCTTTAAGTATTTTTCTAAGGGCAGCCTCATCTTTTTGTAGCTCCACAGCACGCTCGCGGATGGGGCGCACAAATGCTGCCATGTCTTCGGCCAGTTGCTTCTTCATATCGCCATAGCGTATGTTGCAGTTGTTGTATTGGCTGCGGTATATGTCCACCACCTCGGGCCTGGAGCTAAGGTGCATCAGCAGGAAGAGGTTCTGGATATAGTCGGGCATAGCTGCATTGGGTTCTGTTGGGCCCGCATCCGTTTTAGCCTTCATTATCTTCTTCTTTATTGTGTCGTCATCGTCACTAAGGAAAATGGTGGCGTTCACATTTTCACTCTTGCTCATTTTGCCGCTACCATCAAGGGCCATGATTTTCACAGCATCGTGGTTGAACCGGAATACCTGTGGCTCGGGGAAGTAGTCGCCGTACCGCATGTTGAACCGCTGTGCGAAATTACGCGCCATTTCCAGGTGTTGCTCCTGGTCTTTTCCCACCGGTACTTTTACAGCTTTATGGATAAGAATATCAGACGCCATCAATACCGGGTAGGTAAGCAGCCCGGCATTTACATTATCGGGTTGCTGGCGCACTTTATCTTTAAAGGTGGGTACCTTTTCCAGTTCACCTTTATAGGCAAGCATATTCAGCATCAGGTATAGTTCTGGTATCTCCGGTACGTCGCTCTGGGCGTATAAGGCCACCTTTTCTGGGTCAAGGCCGCTGGCAATATTCTCTGCCAGCACACGGAATACATTTTCTCTAAGATCTTTGGGGTCCGGGTGGGTGGTCAGGGAATGATAATCAGCTACAAAAAAATAGCAGTTATACCCATCCTGCATCTTTACATAATTCTGGATAGCGCCGAAATAATTACCGAGGTGCAAATGCCCTGTAGAGCGGATGCCGCTCACTACAATTTCCTTACTCATTGCGCAAAGATAATATTAATGGCTGAATGGCTTGATTGCTCAATGGCTCAATGGTGTCGTTAAATAGAAAATGGATAATTCCTTAATTGCTCAATTGTGCAATTATTTTCGTTGGCTGGCGTTCAGAATAGTCACGCCGATAATTTCCTTGTCCTCATACCGAATAATGACCTCATCTTCTGTCATTTCAGCATTATCAGCATGGTTCGGCTTTTTAAAGTGCAAATATAAAATATCAGCTTCCTCATCGTAAGAAGACCAAACCGTTTTATGTTTTAAAAAATACGGCAATGCTACGTTGATCTCTTCTAAATATGCTGTTTCCATAAAATCCGTTTCTTTTGAAATTCTTGCTTCTTGTCTGAAAAATACGCTGTCAAAATAAATCCATCGTTTTCATTTGTTTCTTTATAAACCACCACAATAAATTTGGGTGCTTTTTCATAAAATTCTTTTACTGCTATTTTTGCATTGTTATTTCCTTCATAAATTATTTCGGGTGATTCAACAGCATCAAGAATTTCATAATAATAGTCAGCTATCTCAGAATGCCCTGTCGTGATATGTTGCCATCGTTCACTTGTTAACCGTATTGGTATTCCATTTTTAGAAATTGCAAGGTCCAACTTTCATAAATTTTAGAATATAAATAGAAGTTGCTATCGTAATATCATTTGATCATTTTTTAAACAAACTATTTTACCAGCCATGTACTATATTTTTTCATTACTACTTCATGAGGAATAGTTTTACCTTCTTCCATTTCTTTCAACCCGGTTTCAATGGCGTCTTTTTCGTCATTGCTTATTTTGTCCCACCAATCTTCTTCTTTAATTTCTGCGGTACTCATAGCAGCACAATTGTTACCCAAATTTACTACAAATTCTAATTGATTATCGCCTATTCCAACAGTTTTTCTATCTGTCCTATAAGCTTTTCGGTGCTTCCGGGGCGGGCTATGTCATCGGCATGGGCGAAGTTGCCATTCTTATCCACCATGAAGTAAGCGGGGATACCATAAAATCCATACTTTTTTACAATGTCTGATTCGAACCGCTGGTCCACGTGGGTGTTAATGCCGTCAATGTCAAAATCTTTTATCGCCTCTTTCCATATGGTTTCTTCCGGGTCAAGGGATACATATACGAAGCGGACTGGTTTATCCTTAAAATGTTCGCGCACTTTTTTCGATGCGCCCATTTCTGCAATGCAACCTACGCACCCCCTCGACCAGAAATCTATATAGACCACATTCCCTTTAAGTTCAGACAGCTTCATCGTTTTGCCTTCGGGTGTAGTTATATCAAAGTCCACCTCCGGTTTTCCGTTTGCTATTGTTTTCTTGAATGCTATGGCGTGTTCTATTATTTCCATATCGCCCTTCCTGTCGGGGAAGTGTTTTTTGAAGGTTGCAAATTCACGATCTATCAGTTCCATCGGCTTCTTTTTTGTGTCGCTGTATATACGGCTACCCGCGTAAAACTCCGCTGTTTTAGGCGGCATACGTTCGTAGGCCATAGTAAGGGTTGTATCTCCCGGCCAGGCTACCGAATCAGGCACGTTAAGTTCTGCCCGGTCCTTAAAAATTTGCAGGTAGAACACATTGGTGACATAGGCATAGTAGGCAGGCATGTTTATATAATCATCGTTAAATGCCTCCGGAATATCGCCTATTATAGCATAGTTTTCTTTAGGTATGTTTTTTACACCCATCGTCTTTTGTTTTGCCATTTCATGAAAAGAAGGGTACTTGGCCATTACGCTATATACTTCGTAGCGCTGGCTGGCTTTGAAATAATCACTGAACCCGGTGGGTAGCCCGGCACTGTTTGCCCGCAGAAAATCCAGTTCTTTGTCCTCCAGTTTCTTTAATTCTTCCTTAAACGCCGGTTGCTCTTTTCCAAAAAACATTTGCCCCTGTATGGAAATCTTCTTCATGGTAGGGGTTGCCAGCATATGCTTCGCCATAAAGTTGGCCAGTTCTTTTCCATTGCCTTCATAATGCAGCGAGCTGTCAAAGTTGCTTGCGTCGATCGTTAGTGTGAGGTCTGCGCCGGGCTGAACATACACTTCGGTTTCCTGGTTGCCGTGTGTGATTTGCACATGCGTAAAGCCTTCCGGCACCGTCAGCGTTACGCTGAAGTTTCCTTCCTTGTCTAATCTTGCATAGTAGTTTATTGGCTGGTAGGCTATCTGGGTTATGGAAGGCGATACCAGTATGCTGTCAGAAATGCGGTGCGTTACCTTGCCGTGTATCGTTACGTTTTCTTTGCCGTAAGCGGTACTGCAGCAGGCGAGCAGTAGGGGGAAGATCAGTTTCATCTATTTAGTGTTTCAGAATTGGTGCCGAGTACAAATAATATTGGCAAGGTATAGAAAACGGAAACGTCTTCGCCATCACGTTTTCCCGGCTCCCATTTGGGCATCTTCTTTATCACCCTCAGCGCCTCCGCAGACAATGAAGAATCAGGTGATTCCAAAATTTCCGCCGGCCATATCTTGCCCTTATAGTCAACTACCAGTCTGACCTTCACTCTGCCTTCTATATTCTTCTTCAGTGCAGCCTCGGGATAGGCCAGGTTGTCGTGTAAGAATTTTCCAATATCAATAGTTGGTTTGGGCGCTTTGTCAAGTGACTTTACTAAATGGTAAAGTTTACGTTTATTGACAACAACTTTTCCATTGGCCATAGTTGTGTCATGGTAAAATGTATATTCGCAATAGCTCACCGCTTCCAGGTCTTTCTCATCGTGCGATTCGCAGGGCACCTCGGCAATGTTGGAAGGATCTTTTGGTGGCCATTTGTCATAGGTGGTACGTTTATAAACGACAGGTTTCGGAAGATCACATCGCTCCGCTACAACTTTGCAATCGTTTGAATCGGCTACGGGCTTGAAAACGAATATTATATTATCAGCCATCGGCTTGTCGGGTTGTTTGCAGCTTTGGATATACACTACGCCTGCAAGTAGCAAGATGGCACATGAACAGGTTTTCATGATGGCAATTCGCAATTTTTGGCTATTCATTGGATCGTTTCGCAACATCATTATCCTTCGTTTCAATGCGTGGTAAAAGAAGGTGTGGGACAAAGCAAATCTGTTGGTGTTGAATGCCCCATTTAGCAAGGTGTTTACATAGGCGTCTTTGTTTTTTACGGCATAAGCATCTGCCTGAAATTCATGAACTATTTTCAGTTCCCGTCCTATTGCATATAGTATTGCATTTGGCCAAAATGCAATTTGCATTAGGCGTATAAATACAACGTCTGCACTATGCTTCAATTTGATGTGCGCAAGCTCGTGCTCAAAAATTACCGGGTCAATTGTTTTGTCAGGTAGAAATATACAGTTCCCGAAACTACCCGGCCCGGCTTTTGTGCCAATCATAACTTTTACTCCATCCACCATTTCATTTTTGTTTCGCCGAACGAACCGCCGGAAAGAAATAAACTGCAACAATGTCACTATCAAAATGGCTGCGGATACCAATAAGTAAGAAATCAAAATAATATTGCTCCAGTTTATAGGCTGGGTGGTCACCGCCTGTCGTTGCGAAAATATGGTTACCTGTGGCAATGAAATGTTTATTACAGATGGGCTAATTGGCAGAGAACGCCTCACCCCGGCAATTTTTATAAAAGGTATGATCACCGGTAGTGCCGCACACATTAATAAATACATTCTGTTCCAGTTGTTGGACGCTTTGTTCTTTAGCACGAATAAGTACACAGCATATAGCAAAGCTGAATAGGCGGTTATCTGAGATAAGTAAAGCATAGAGGTCATTTTTTAGGATTATTGCTTTTCAATTCTTTCAGTATGCTTTCCAGGTCCTCGATGCTTATGTCTTTTTCTTTTGCAAAAAACGAAAACATATTGGTATAGGACCCTTCAAAATATCCTTTCACAAATTGTTTCATTGACCGTTTTGTGTAGTCTTCTTTCCTCACCAGCGGGTAGTATCGATTCGATTTTCCAAAAGACTCATGGGCCACAAACCCTTTATCCGCAAGAATTTTTATAATGGTGCTTACCGTATTGTAGTGCGGCTTAGGGTCTGGCAATTCATCCACTACGTGTTTTACAAATGCTTTTTCGAGCTTCCATAGAACCTGCATTATTTCTTCTTCGGCTTTTGTGAGTGGCTTAAATATTGACTTCATAAGACTAGTTTAACTATATTTTTAGTAAATGTACTAATGTTTTAGTTTTAAAACTAAATATTTAGTTAATACGCTGCAAAACAACAGTTGGAACAATTTTTATAGCGTAAGTATAAAGACCATATACTATTAAAACATACTGTAGTCGCAAAGCGCCTGATTTATGTTATTTTTACAACCCAAAAATTTATTAGTGAATCCAGTTTATATCACAAGGCTTTCGAAATATCTGCCAAATGCGCCGGTCTCTAACGAGGAGATGGAAGCGGTGCTGGGCATGGTCAATGGAAAACCATCGCGTGCCCGGTCAATAGTGTTGCGGAATAACGGCATAAAGACACGATTTTACGCTATAAAGGACGGCAAACGCACACATACAAACCAGCAATTAGCGGCTACGGCCATTAAAGGGCTATTTGATGATCGGTTGCCAATTAGCGATCTCCAGGTATTGGCCACCGGCACATCTTCTCCCGAACAAATACTTCCCTCTCACGCCTCAATGGTGCATGGTGAGCTAGGTATAAGTAATGTGGAGATCGTTTCGGCTTCAGGGTCATGCTGCAGCAGTATGCAGGCGCTGAAATATGCGTGTATGACCGTGGCTGCTGGTGAGGCCGGTACGGCTGTGGCCTGTGGGTCGGAGCGGTTTTCGGCATGGGCGCTGGCATCGCGCTACCAGGCCGAGGCGGATAGTTGGAAAAACCTGGACAAAGATCCTTACTTAGCATTTGAAAAAGATTTCCTGCGGTGGATGCTCAGTGATGGCGCTGGGGCTGCCTTATTGCAAAATAAGCCTTCAGAAAATGGATTATCGCTGAAAATAGAATGGATTGAGATAACCTCCTTCGCGAACGAACTGGAAACCTGCATGTATGCAGGCGCAGTAAAAGAGGAGGATGGCTCCCTTATAGGTTGGAATGATATGGATATAGCAGAATGGGGCGACAAAAGTGTTTTTGCGCTGAAGCAGGATACCCGGTTGCTGGGCGAGCATATCATAAAAAAGGGCGGAGATTTTCTTCGCGAACTGATGGGAAAGCATAATCTAACCGCTGCTGATGTTGATTATTATCTGCCACACATGTCCAGCGAATATTTCAAAAAGGAGATGATGGAATATATGCATGGCATAGGGATGGATATTCCTGCCGACAAATGGTTTTATAACCTTACGCGCGTAGGCAATGTAGGTAGTGCATCGCCCTATCTTATGCTAGAGGAGTTGTTTCACAGCGGCAGGCTGAAAAAAGGTGACCGGCTGCTGGTAATGGTGCCAGAAAGTGCGCGTTTTACTTACACTTATATGTATCTTGCGGTGGTTTAATCTTTCTATATCAATGAGGCCACGGATACTGGTGCTTTATTTTACCCAAACAGGACAGCTACGGCAAATATTAGACAGCATCACATCAGGCATTGCTGATAAGGTGGATATTGACTACGCTGTAATAGAGCCGGTAAAACCGTTTCCCTTTCCCTGGACGGCATTGCAGTTTTTTGATGCTATGCCCGAAACCGTGGAGCACCTGCCGGCAGCTATTAAACCGCTGCCCGCCGATATTTTTAAGAAGGAATACGACCTCATCATTTTTGGTTACCAGCCGTGGTTCCTTAATCCTTCCCAGCCCACAACTGCTTTTCTACAAAGTGAATTTATCCGTATTTTCAAGGATAAACCTGTCGTTACCGTAGTTGGCTGCCGCAATATGTGGCTACATGCCCAGGAGAAGGTTAAAGGCTATCTCAGTGGGGTGAATGCCCACCTGGTAGGTAACATCGTACTTTCCGACAGTAATACTAACCTTATTTCTCTTTTAACGGTTATCCGTTGGTCGTTCAAAGGGCAGAAGGCGGCGTCGGGTATGCTTCCCGCTGCCGGTGTGCAAGATGTGGATATAGCCGGCGCCCGGCGTTTTGGCTTTATTATTTATAAGCATTTTCAGGAAAATAATCTGATAGACCTGCACAGGGAATTGCTTTTTCAAGGGGCGGTAATGCTTAATCCCGGCCTGGTGATACTGGAGCAGCGGGGCATTAAGAATTTCAGGTTCTGGGCTAAGTTCATCCGCGAAAAAGGCGGCCCTGGCGATCCCGAACGAGCAAAAAGGGTAATGATGTTTAAGAACCTGCTTTTGGTGGCCATTTTTATTTTGTCTCCGTTCTCTTCCTTCACGGCATTGCTGAAACGGGTGATGAAACGGCATACGCTGCAAAAAGATGTGGACTACTTCAGGCATCTTCAGTATGAAAAGGGGCGTATCTGACCAGTTTTAAACGCAGTATATGCAATTATTAGCCTACAATCTTGCACTTTACCTCTATTCCTATGCCATCAGGATATATGCCCTGTTTAATGACAAGGCGCGTAAGTGGGTAGCGGGAAGAAAGGACTGGCAGCAGCACATTGCTAATACTTTAAAAACCAGTGAAAAGCGGATTTGGATACACTGCTCGTCATTAGGGGAATTTGAGCAGGCAAAACCCCTGTTGGAAGCGCTGAAACAACAATACCCGGCATACAAAACAATAGTTACTTTCTTTTCACCATCAGGTTACGAAGCTTGTAAAGCAAAAGATATTGTTGACTATATCTTTTACCTGCCAATGGACAGCAAGCGGAACGCGCGGCAATTTGTGGAATTGACACAGCCGTCAATTGTCCTTTTTGTGAAGTACGAATTCTGGTATCATTATCTCCGGCAGTTGAAACGCTGCAACATTCCGGTGTTCCTTGTTTCCGGGGCATTCCGGGATGGCCAGGTCTTCTTTAAGTGGTATGGCGGTCTGTTCCGTAATATGCTTAAATGTTTCACCTTCTTTTTCTTGCAAGATGAAATTTCCAAACAATTAATTGCTATAATAGGGTTTGATAAAAATGTGATCGTTTCGGGAGATACGCGGTTTGATAGGGTAGCGACCATTGCCCGGAATGCAAGCGCTATACCTGCAATAGAAAGATTTAAAGGCGACAATAAAATACTTATTGCCGGTAGCACATGGCCAGGAGATGAAGATGTGCTGAAGGAATGCCTGCCACTGCTTCCCGCAAACTGGAAGCTAATTATTGCACCGCACGAAATTGATGAAGCACACATAAAGCATATCCGACAACTTTTTAATAATGAACCCGTTCTATTCTCAGACCTGGATGCGGAAACCACAGGCCAGGAGCGGCAAATACTCATCATCAACAATATCGGTATGCTGTCCCGCCTGTTTGCCTATGGCGATATAGCGTTCATCGGGGGAGGGTTTCAGAAGGGGGGCATACATAATGTACTGGAGCCTGCAGTATTTGGCCTGCCGGTTATCTTCGGCCCTGTTTATGAAAAGTTTGTAGAAGCTAAAGAACTGGCAACGCTTGGGTATGTATTCCCGGTAGGGAATGCTGCAGAATGCAGCGCCATCCTCGAGAAACTCATCACTGATGCACCATTCCGGAATGAAAAAAGTGTCGCGCTCAAAACCTTTATGCAGCAACATACCGGAGCAACAGGGAAAATTATGGATTGCATAAAAACAGGGTGCTGGTTAGATTGAGGTGTATCATGTTATGTAGAGCCGGTTCTTAAATTAATTCTGTTTTGATTTTACTAATAGTTTCTGCGAAACGGTCGTTTGCTTTAACGAAATCTGGAAGTTGGTTATTTAACCAACTCAATACTAAAATTGTCTCAGCGTGAATATCTTCTAAAGATTTGAGATTCCATGCAATGGGCTCATTATGATATACCCTGTTCCTGAAATTACGAATGTTGTTTAGAGGCGCTGAAATGTGATTCCTTTTTCTTTCTATTTTAGGCATATATGGAAATGCACGGCGGAGGTCTTTCCATAGTATGAGTTCATATTCTACGTTAAAAAGACGAACCCAAAAACCAAGAGTTAATTCTGCTACTACTTTTGAAGCAGTAGTATTTTCCCCTCTTTTTGTAATTTGACGTTGTGCGGTTGATATTTCTTTATTCAAATCCTTTAATCCAGGAGTTGACTGGATATGTACGTGCCAATCGGGAGTATTAAACATAGTAATGAGTTCCCTGTTCAAGCTGTTGCGTAATGCAACTTCAAAAACAGATAATACCGGATAAAATGCTTCAGAAAGAGCAATATTAGCATGGTAATGCTTTATTGCTATTGTTTCATTTCCTGGATGATGGTTGAAATACCTGCTCATTCTTTCGGAAGAAAATACTTTTTCTAAATATTGCTTGTTCATTGACTATATTTTGTACTTTTGTACTGCATTTATGCAGTCCCGGTATTTCCTCTCCCAGATATTCGATGCTGGTGATGAAACCGGGTTTTTGTTTAGCCACTCTTCCAAATTCTACCCAAATATTGCCAGTGTATAATTCGATTTTCCTTTTTGTACCAGTATGTATTTATCATTGAGCAGATGGCCTTCGCTGAGCTTAAAATCGAGTCCCGTCACTTTTTCTTTATTGATGCTTACGCCGCCATTTTGGAGCATTTTTTTTGCTTCTCCTTTTGAGGGGAATACGCCACTGTCGGCAAGAAATGAAATAAGATCGGCGCCTTCAGCCAGCGAGGCTTTGGTGCTTGTTACCTGCGGCACGCCATCCATTACTTCCAGCAGTTGCTTTTCATTCAGCGAGCGTAACACCTCAATAGACGATTGCCCGAAAAGAATTTCCGATGCCTGTTTTGCAAAGGAAAGGTCTTCTTCGCTGTGTACCATTATGGTCAGTTCTTCTGCAAGCGCCTTCTGTAGCTTTCGCTGGTGCGGCGCTGCTTCGTGTTCTACTATCAATGTCTTTATTTCATCTACCGGCTTAAAAGAAAATACAAGAGCCATTTTTGCGGCATCGGCATCCGGCAGTTTCATCCAGAACTGGTAGAACTGGTACGGGGAAGTACGCTCCCTGTCGAGCCATACATTGCCGCTTTCGGACTTGCCGAATTTGCTGCCATCGCTCTTGGTAATGAGCTTGCAGGTAAAAGCAAAGGTATCGCCGCCGCCTTTCCTGCGTATGAGCTCGGTGCCGGTAACTATGTTACCCCACTGGTCTGCGCCGCCCACTTGCATCAGCACTTTGTGGTTGTTGTATAAATAGAAGAAGTCGAAGCCCTGTATGAGTTGGTAAGAAAATTCTGTAAACGACATGCCCGTTTCTAACCGGTTCTTTACAGAATCCTTAGCCATCATGTAGTTTACTGAGATGTGCTTGCCTATGTCGCGTATGAAATCAAGAAAAGAAAAGTTTTTAAACCAGTCGTAGTTATTCACCATAACGGCAGCATTGGGCGAGGAACTGTTGAAGTCGATGAATTTGCCCAACTGTCTGCGTATGCAATCGCAATTGTGCTGGATGCTCTCCATATCCAGCAGGTTGCGCTCCTGCGACTTTCCTGACGGGTCGCCGATCATGCCGGTGGCGCCGCCAACAAGCGCGTAGGGCTTATGGCCCGCGCGTTGCAGGCGCATAAGCAGTGTTATGGGTACGAGGTTGCCCACATGCAGGCTATCGGCAGTAGGGTCAAAGCCTATATAGCCTGCGGTCATTTCTTTTATTAATTGTTCTTCGGTGCCGGGTATAATGTCTTGCAATAGGTTCCTTTCTCTTAATTCCGCAATTAAATTCATTGTGTGTTTTTTATTGTTAAGGCAAAAATAACGCAACGTTTTTGCCTTGTGTATATATTGTTTATTATTGCATAATGCAGTCTTTTTCATCATTTTTTTTGTACTCTCATATTTTACTCATTTATTTGTTTCGTTATTCCGAAAAATGTTTTTATCTTTCGGTACTTCTTAACAAAAATTTAAGCGTTGAAACGAATTATACTGTCATTAGCTCTGTTTCTACCTCTTTGCTTACAGGCACAGGAACACCATGAAATAGGCATCACTGTGGGCGTAGCAAATTACTACGGCGACTTGCAGCCTAAGTTATTCCCGTCCGATGGTTATCGGCCTATGGCAGGCATAGTTTACAAGTATTTTATGAGCCCGCACGTAGGGCTGAGACTGGGCGCTTCCTATACAAATCTTACTGCGGCAGATAGCCTTAGCAATATTCCCGTTAATCAGGCACGAAACCTAAGTTTTGCCACGCATTTATTTGAAGTGCACGGCGCTCTTGAAGTGAATTTTTTACCTATTGAAGTGCTTCGCCGCAAAGCCACTCCTTATATATTCGGCGGGATCTCTGTATTCTATTTCGACCCTTATGCCCAGAATGATAATGGAGACCAGGTTTATCTTCGTCCGCTGAGCACAGAAGGCGAAGGTCTTCCCATGTACCCCGACCGCAAGCAATATAGCCTTGTAAATGTTGCCTTCCCGTTTGGTGGCGGCTTCAAGTTTTTTATTGGTAAAACAATTATGCTTACCGGCGAGATCGGGTTCAGATACACAAACACAGATTATCTTGATGACGTCAGCAAATCATACGTTAACTTAGATACACTGCAGGCATACAAGGGCAAGCTTGCACGCCAGATGTCTTATCGTGGTAATACTGTCATAGGATGGGATCATAACAATCCAAGCTATGGTTTCCAGCGCGGCGATAGTAAGTCGAACGACTGGTTTTGGTATGCAAATATTACCGCAACAATTTATTTCCGCTCACTTGGTAATCCAAGGGAGTATTTGAAGACAAAGTGTCCTGGCTTTTTCCGCCAGTAATCTATTTAGTATTCCTTCAGCTTTTTTTGAAACCCGTCTGACACGAAAAGTGCAGGCGGGTTTCTTGTTTTTCGTTAAGTTCATTCCTGTCATTGCGATGTGCAATTTTCCGCTCTTGCATCTAAAAAAGTATCCTGTTCACATTAATTTATTCGTGCGTATAATTTATATAAAAAATTATTTGCTTAACAATTGAATAATTAATGAATTGTTAACAAACATTTTTTACCTTCGCATCTTCATATTCATCAGGCATCGTTTACGTCCTTTATTCTTATGCTAAACTACGCACAAGAGTAAGGAACGTTGACAAAATAAAGTACACCATCTTACTTGTTCTTTTCCATTTTTACTTCGTTGCAAAAGTCTTTAAATAATTCATTATTCGCAGATTTTACGCCTCGTAAAAAAGAAAAATAACTTCGCAATATCGTGTGCTTTATTTTGTCAACGTTCCTAAACCGCTTGTTAATGCTATATTATCGCAATTAAAATTAAATGTATGATAAAAAATATTTAATTGACAACAAAAATGGAACGATACACCACAGTGGCGAACGGGTTTACAACTTTTAGTAAAATGACTATTTCGCAAAGCTGTTATTTAGCATCTTAATATAGTAAAAGCAGAGAATCAGAGCACAAATAAATTAATTTTCAAGAACTATACTATTGATAAATTTTTAACTATGGAAAAGAAAACTACTTCATTTTTTAAGTCAACAGGAGTTAAAGCAATGTTCCTGCTTTTTGCCATTCTTTTCCTCATAAATGGTTCTGCAAGTGCCACCCATTTCAGGTTTAGCCTTGTAACGGCGTCCCGGTTGTCTGAGACGTCAACCACCGTTACTTACCAGCTAAATGTTAGCTTATCATGGCGTTTAGGCACAGCCCCTGCCGCTGTGCCGTTTACCATCAGTGGCGGCAATACCGGGGGGCTGAGTGTGGATATGACCACGGTTACTGACCCCACGGGCACATGGGACAATAGCACGGGCACCACCACAGTGACGCTGAACAAAACGACTACCCCAACAAAAATAGAATTTACGGGCTTCTCCAAATTGTCAACCATTGCAAACAATGCTACAACTAACTGGGATGTATATACTATTATCAACACAGGCGCACCGGGAAGCACACCCGTTTCTTCCTTACCTGCCATTATTAATGTAGCGGAGGGAGACCCCACTGCTACTTTCCCGATCCCCGCATCAGACATTGATGCAGGGTCAACGATCACTTACGGCTACCCGGACCTTACCACAGGGGCGCTTGCCGGGGAAACAGAACCCACCGGTTTCTCTGTTGATCCAAGCTCAGGTTTAGCAACATTTAATACCCTGGGCATGGCAGTAGGTGCCGAATACAATGCGATGGTGACAGTGACTGACAACAATGGCAACCAGATTGAGCTCGACTTCCTTATCAATATAGTATCGGCATCTGCTCCGCCAACGTTCGACTATTCGGTGACTCCTGCAAATGGAGCTGTTTTCAGCGTGGTACCCGGAGCTGCAATTACATTTCCTTTAAAGGCAGTAAACGCTGGTAGTGGTACAACCGTGAGCCTGTCGGCTTCAGGTCTGAATTCCTATATTACTTCCGCAGATTTCAGTCCCGCAATGCCTGCAACCGGCAATCCATCCAGTACAACCTTCACGTTTACTCCTTCTGCATCGCAAATCGGTACCTCGAATGTTTTGAACTTCATTGCTACAAACAATTATTCGGCGCAAACAACCACTTCGGTTATTCTTAATGTTGTTTCGGAGCCTGCTCCTTCCTTTGTGGGCAGCACACCTGGCGAGGGAACGGTTCGTTCTATATTGGCTGGTTTAGCCCACTTAGATACAATAACAGCACAAAGCCCATTGGGATCTAATGTTTCTATTCTCTCGGCAACCGTTCCTGCCAGCGGTACATTCAGCCCTACTTTACCAACAACGGGCGCTAACCCTGGTCAAACGATTTTCTCATGGACGCCAACCCCTGCCGATTTCGGAATGCATAATTGCACGGTTCAGTCTGCTATATCTTCATCACCTACTATCATTACTACACGGCACTATACGCTTATTGCAAACGATCTGCCGGTATTTACATCGTCACCTGTTACAACTGTGGCAGCTTGTAGCGGTTATGTTTATAACGTAGTGGCCACTGACGCAGATGTACCTTATGGCGACACCTTAGGTATTGTACAGGCAGCGCCGCTACCTGCGTGGCTCACGTTATCAGTTACGGGCACTGGTACTGCCGTTCTTAGTGGTACACCGGCAAACACAGACGCCGGAACCTACTCCATAGTGCTTGGCGCAGAAGATATGTACCACCACAACTACTCGCCCGTGCTGCAAACATTTACGGTCACAGTAGTTGCAAATGCCATTACCGGAACACCGCAGGTATGTGTTGGCTCAACGACAGCACTCAGTGACGCCATAACAGGCGGCACGTGGAGCAGCAGTAATACAGGGCTTGCAACTGTTGGCTCAACAGGTATTGTCACTGGTGTTGCCCCTGGCTCTGCGGTTATCACTTACAATGCCGGTTCAGGATGCGTGGCAAGCGCTACTGTAGATATCGAGGCCCTCCCTACTGTAAGCGGCATTTCTGGTGCAGGTACTGTTTGTGCAGGCAGTTCGGTTGCGTTGACTGATGGAACAACCGGCGGCACCTGGAGCAGCAGTAATACAAGCATTGCAAGTGTAGGTTCATCAGGATCGGTGATCGGCGTTACTGCCGGTGCTGCTACGATATCGTACAAGGTAACAAACAGCGCTGCTTGCTCCAATACGGTAACTGCAGGGATTACCGTTCTGCCTAGTTACACTATTACCGCATCTGCAGGTGCTCATGGCTCTATATCACCGGCCGGAACCTCCAATATATGTTCTGGCAGCAATGCCACCTATACCATAGCTGCAAGCAGCGGCTACCATATCAGCAGCGTAATGGTTGACGGCAGCAGCGTGGGTACTCCTGGCAGCTATACATTTACATCGGTAAGTACGGGCCATACTATCAGCGCTACATTTGTTTCTACTTCATGCACCGCGCCGGCAATAACTTCATGCACCGGGGATATTACTGCAAGCAATACTACAGGTGTTTGCGGCAAAACAGTTACCTATAGTGCTGTAACGGCTACCGGCACAACCCCTGTAATAACTTACTCGCAGAGTTCAGGTACGTTATTCTCTGTCGGCGTAACCACGGTTACGGTAACGGCTACCAATGCGTGTGGCACTGCTACCCGCCTGTTCAACGTGACTGTGAGCGATACCCAGCACCCAACTATTACGGCTCCTGCGGCAGTTTCTGTGAACGTATGTTCCGTTCCTGCCGCAGTTAGCCTCGGTACCCCGGTGACTGCCGACAATTGCGGTGTTGCCAGCGTAACCAACGATGCACCCGCATTATTTCCGTCAGGAACAACTACCGTTCACTGGACGGTAACAGACCTGAGTGGTAACACCACAACTGCTAATCAAACTGTGAAAGTTCATGTTTCCTCATTGAGTGTCACAGCAACCAAAACGAATGAGAATTGTTATAGCGGCAGTACCGGCAGCATTGCCACCAGCGTTAGCGGCGGCACTCCGGGTTACATGTACTCCTGGAGTACCGGCGCTACTACATCGGGCATTTCAGGTATCGCGGCGGGTACTTACTCGCTTACCGTTACCGATGCAGGTAGCTGCGCTGCAACGGGTATCTATACTATCACACAGCCTGCTGCGGTGAGCATTGATGCGAGTGTAATAAACGTTAGCTGCAATGGCAGCAATACCGGCAGTATAGGCATAGGCACGAGCGGCGGCACTTCTCCTTATACATATTCATGGAGTACAGGGGCTACATCTGCGAACATACTGCATAAAACAGCAGGTACTTATTCCCTGACTGTTACCGACCATCATGGCTGCACGGCATCGGGTTCTTATACCATTACACAGCCTGCGCCGTTGACTGCGAGCATCGGCGTTTCGCCGGTGACAACCGTACCGGGACAAGCGCCATACACTATTTTTCAAAACTATGGCCCGCAATCGGTAACACTTACGGCTTCTGTGACCGGCGGAACATCCGGCTATTCTTATAGCTGGTATCCGTCAATGGGTTGCTCTGGTGGCGGTGGCACGTCTTCCGTTTCTGTTTCTCCCACTTCATCTACTACGTACGAACTAAACGTAACAGATGCGCAGGGCTGTTTTGCAGTAAGCGCACCACAGGTAATAAATTACGTAACCACAAACTGCGATGCCAACAGCAATGGTGGCAATAGTTGTGGAAATACTTTTGGGTTTGGATTTGGCTTTGGTAATGATTGCCAGCATGGCCAGCAGCAGGCGCCAAAAATATGCTTATGTCACAACGGCACAACAATATCGGTTGATAGCGCAGATGTAGCCGCACACCTTGCCGGTGGCGATTACCTGGGCTCATGCACCGGTAATGACGATGACGACCATCATGGATGCAGGACTTCAAGTACAGGCAGCAGTATGCAAAGCGGTGCCGCCACACAAAATGCTACAGTAATCAGCGATATGATAAAGGCATATCCAAACCCTACAAATGGCGTATTCAGCCTGGAGGTGCCTACAGTGATCAAAGACGCGACTATATCTGTTACGGATCTTGCCGGGAAAACTGTAGATACCTATACGCTGACTGAAAACACCGGTAGCCCTGTTCAGTTCCACCTGAAAAATGTTGTACCAGGAATGTACCTGGTAAAAGTAAGTTCGGGTGCCAATACCTACATGGTTAAGCTGATGGTACAATAAATCTTACCGACAATAGAAATTCCGAAAGGGCTTCAGATGTTTATCATTTGGAGCCCTTTTTTATTAAATGTCTGCCTCGTCCTCACTTGACGACATAGATTTTAATGGAATCAGTCTATTTTTATAATGACCGGACCAATGGGAATTATATCATGGGTCAAATATTCCCGGACTTTTTGCGATAATTTGGTTAGCTCGCTGTACGTATTCATTGGGGCGCTTAAAACAAAAACGGCAATTGTATATTTTGAGAAATTTTGTTGGTGCTGTAAATTTTTATCGAATGTCAATAATGCTTGAAAGTCATTTGCGATCATTAATTTCAGGAGATCGCCATTTTTAATGCCATTCCATCCTTTTTCACGAACAATAAAAATTTCATGTTCGGGAAAGTCATTTTTTAATCGTTTTGGCAAATTCTCATCAAGCAACAGCCGCATAAAGTTGTTCTATATTTTTTGAGGAAAGTACTTTATTGGCCATATCTAGCACTCCTATCGCTTGTTCCTTGGTTACTGTAGGGAAGTCGTCTAAAAACTCATCAAGGGAAACGCCCGCCTCCAAATGATCAAAAAGTGATTCCACGGGTACGCGGGTACCGGCAAAAACAGGCTGACCGCCCAATACCTCATGATCAGAGGAGATAAGTGTCTTAATGTCCATAACATAAAGGTAAGATTTATCTCTTGGATATATAATCGGAAAACGACGCCGACTGTTGCTTTTATTTATCTTTGAGAAGGTACTTCGTTCAGTTTATCTTTTATAACGAATAGCTATCTGAAATGAGAAAATCTATTAGCAAAGCAGAACAAAATAGACGATTCACATTCGCGTTTGAACTTGTTTTTGAAACAAAAGGGCGGAAGAAAAATTGGGAGCATATTTTTTCGCTATGGTATTCAGCGGCAATGGCAGGACACGTGAGGGCTCAATTTTATGTGGGTACTTGTTTCGACCATGGCAATGGTGTAACAAAAAATACTGAAGAAGCATTTAAGTTCTATCTCAAAGCCGCTGCTCAGGGGCACAGGGATAGTCAATACAATATCGGTTTCTTTTACAGGGAGGGCGAACTAGTTAAGCAAGATTATAAAAAAGCAGTTCATTGGTTTTCATTGGCTGCATTAAAAGGGCTTATTGATGCACAACGTGATTTAGGCTACTGTTATTTTTATGGTAATGGTGTCAAAAAGGACTTTGAAAATGCGGTATTCTGGTATAAAAGGGCAGCAAGGAAAAAGGACCCGAAGGCTCTTTACAATTTAGGCCTTTGCTTTAAGTGCGGAGAAGGGGTTACTCAATCTTATCGGTGGGCAAAACACTATTTTGAGGAAGCAAGTAAATATGGGCATAAAAGGGCTAAAAGCCAGTTAAAAAACTATTTTAACCATCAACAATTCAAAAACACATGCCTCAAAACATTTCAATAGCCATCCACGGCGGCGCAGGTACCATTCTCCGCAGCACTATGACGCCAGAACTGCAAGCGCAGTACGAAGCCGGGCTGCAGCAAGCGCTTGATGCCGGGTACAAGATACTTGCAGACGGTGGTAGCAGCCTCGATGCGGTGGAAGTGGCTGTAGCATCGTTGGAAGATTTTCCCTTGTTCAATGCGGGTAGGGGAGCGGTGTTCAATAATGTGGGAGGGCATGAAATGGATGCTGCGATTATGTATGGCAAGGGACTGGAAGCTGGCGCAGTGTGCGGAGTAAACCATGTGAAAAATCCTGTGAAGCTGGCGCGGGCTATTATGGATCATAGCGAGCATGTGGTGCTATGCGGATTGGGTGCAGAGCAGTTTGCGAAGTTGCAGCAGCTACCCTTTTGCGATGATGCTTATTTTTATACAGATCAGCGTTATAATCAATGGCAGCAAGCTTTACTTGAAGATAAAGTGCAGCTCGACCACTCAGATAAAAAATTTGGGACCGTCGGCGCTGTTGCTTTAGATAAAGAGGGAAATCTTGCAGCCGCTACCAGCACTGGCGGCATGACCAACAAGAAGTTTGGCCGCATGGGCGACAGCCCGGTTATTGGCGCCGGGACCTATGCTAATAACCAAACCTGCGCAATATCCTGCACCGGGCATGGCGAGTTGTTTATTCGTTGCGTGGTAGCCTATGATGTCTCCTGCCTTATGGAGTACAAGGGCCTTTCGCTAAAAGAGGCCTGCGATATTGTGGTGTATGATAAGCTGGTGAAGATAGGCGGGGAAGGAGGGCTTATAGCCCTTGATAAAAATGGCAACATAGAAATGCCATTCAACAGTGAAGGCATGTACCGTGCCTGCCGTAACAGCCAGGGAAGAAATGAGGTATTAATCTACCGCTAAGAAATGTTATTGGACAGGTGTCCCACACCTTTTTCCGGTGTGGGACACCTCACGCGATACCTACGCACCGCCAGCCCTGTAAGGCAATGTCGTTAAGTTAAGGGCAAGTCAGGGGTATTGCCTTCTTCCAAGCGCGTGTCGGGACATCCCCCTTTCCCCCTTCGTCGGCGCACATGGCCTACGCGCAAGGGGGAATTCACCCGAATATGCTATCAACTGCATCATTCTACTCTACTTTTTCCTTAACTTAATGACATTGCCTGTAAGGGCGTAATCCAATAGCGATGGGCATCGCCCATCGAAAGTTACGAATACACTGACGTTAATCCTCTACATGAACTTCAATACCCGCCCCTTCAAACTTCCTCGTCTCTAAGTTGTAGGTATCGCCTTTCGACATTATATGCACAATGATGTTCTCCACAGATATTGGCTTGCCAAAGTCTATATCGGCGATATTGTTGTACTCTATGTTCTTTCCGTCTATTATTACAACGCTGCCAGAGCCAATGGCCATTAGCTCGCGTCCTTGTGATACTATTACTCCCGTGTCCTCACCCAGTCCTATACCTATTGCGCCGGGCTGTGCCGCCACGCCCTGTGCAAGCCTGTTGAACCTGCCGCGCTTATCAAAGTGCGTGTCTATGATCACATGTTGCAAAAGGCCGAGTCCAGTGGTTATTTTTACTTCTCCTTTCAGGCTGGCAATTGCTGCATTGCCTTCGTAGATCATGGTACTGCTCATAGCCATCGCGCCTGCGCTGGTACCTGCCACTACGAAGCTTTCTTCCTCATACCTGTGTTTAAGTGCATCAAGAAAGTCTGTGCCGCCAAAAATAGACGAAAGCCGGAGTTGGTTGCCACCTGAGAACATAATGCAGTTGCACTTATTCAGTCGCTCAATGTAGTCGGGTTGGGCAGCATCTTCGCGGTTGCGTATGCGCATATGGCCAACATTCAGGCAGCCAAGCTTTTCAAACGCGTCTTTATAGTTCTGCGCTACTTCATCGGGTATGGACGAAGCCGTGGTGATCACCTCTACGCGGGGCTCGGCATCACCTATCAGGCTCACAATATTTTTAAGGATACCTAACTCAAAAAAATTAAGGCGGTTTCTTTCCAGTATCCCTTTCTCAAGGTCTGTTCCTTTATCTTCTGCACCGCCAACTGCTACTAAATGCCCGAGGGGATATGTCAAGCTGCTAAAATTTAATAGAAAAATAAAACGCGAAATTAGGGCTTTTTGCCTAAAGAGATAGCCATTATGGCTACTTATGTTGCAGGCAGTTGCATTTTACATCTGAAAATCAGTACCTTGATAAGCAAAAATACAGCCTCGGATGAAAATACTGGATATAAAAACAATGAATGGGCCTAACTATTGGTCTGTAAACAGGCATAAACTCATTGTGATGCTGCTCGACCTCGAAGATATGGAGCAGCGGCCTACAGATAAAATTCCGGGCTTTTTAGAAAGGCTTTCCGCGTTTATGCCTACGTTATATGAGCATCGTTGCTCAGAGGGTGAGCCAGGTGGCTTCTTTAAGCGCGTGGAAGAAGGTACCTGGATGGGACACGTAATAGAGCATATTGCGCTGGAACTGCAAACCCTGGCGGGAATGGATACAGGCTTTGGCCGTACACGTGGCACACAGGACGAAGGCGTATATCATGTAGTATTTTCTTACCAGGAGGCAAAGGCCGGTATATACACAGCAAAAGCTGCCGTGAAGATAGCGGAAGCGCTAATAGAGGGCGCTCCCTACGACCTCGAGGCCGATATTCAGAACCTGCGCGAGATACGTGAAGACGAACGCCTGGGGCCTAGCACCGGCTCCATTGTGGACGAGGCTATAAAAAGAAAGATACCATACATAAGGCTTAACAGGCACTCGTTGGTGCAGTTGGGCTATGGCATTAACCAGTGTCGCGTTCAGGCTACTATAGCCAGCACCACGAGCAGCATAGCAGTAGAGATTGCCTGCGATAAAGAAGAAACAAAAAACCTGCTGGAAGCGTCAGAGATACCTGTGCCGCGTGGGCGTATTGTTTATGGCGAAGAAGACCTGCAGAGCGCCATTGACAAAATAGGCTACCCAATAGTTACCAAGCCGGTGAATGGCAATCATGGCAAGGGCGCCACTACTAATATCCGTAATTGGGAAGATGCGGTGGCAGGGTTAAAAGCCGCCAAGGTTTATGGCCGCTCAGTTATCTGCGAGAAATTTATTACTGGGCTTGACTTCCGTGTGCTGGTCATTAATTATAAGTTTGTCGCTGCTGCTTTGCGTACGCCGGCTGCTGTTATTGGTGATGGCGTGCACACCATTCAGCAACTGATAGACATAGTGAACAGCGATTCTCGGCGGGGTTACGGCCATGAAAAGGTGCTTACAGCTATTAAGATAGACGGCTTTACTATGGATATGCTGGCCAAGAAGGAATACACACTTGATACCGTGCTGAAAGACAAAGAAGAAATGTGGCTAAAACCCACCGCCAATCTCAGCACAGGTGGCACGGCAACTGATGTTACTGATTTTGTGCACCCTACAAATGTGTTCATGTGCGAGCGCATAGCGCGTATTATTGGCCTCAATATTTGCGGCATAGATATTATGGCCGGCGACCTCTCTATACCCATCACCGAAAGTGGTGGTGCGGTACTGGAGGTGAATGCCGCACCGGGCTTCCGTATGCACTTAGACCCTACAGAAGGCCTTCCCCGAAATGTGGCAGAGCCGGTAATAGATATGCTTTACCCGCCGGGTTCATCGGCACGCATACCTATAATTGCTGTGTCTGGTACCAATGGTAAGACCACTACCACAAGGCTTATAGCGCATATCGTAAAGCAGATGGGCTACAAGGTGGGCTTTACAACAACAGACGGTGTGTATATACAGAATCAACTGATGATGAAGGGTGACTGCACCGGCCCGGTATCGGCCGAGTTTGTGCTGCGCGACCCAACGGTGAACTATGCTGTGCTGGAATGCGCACGTGGCGGCATATTGCGCGCTGGCCTCGGTTTTCATAATTGCGATGTGGCCGTGGTTACCAACGTAGCGGAGGACCATATGGGGCTGGGCGGCATAGACACGATAGAGAAGCTGGCTAAAGTGAAGGCGGTTGCGGCACACACTGTTTTTCCAAAAGGCTACGCCATACTGAATGCCGATGACGACCTGGTGTATGATATGCACAAAGACCTGCTGTGTAAGGTGGCCTACTTCTCGCTTCACGAAGACAATGCGCGGATAAAAAAGCATTGCGCCACAGGGGGGATTGCGGCCATTTATGAGCATGGATATGTAACCATACTCAAAGGCACATGGAAGATACGGGTGGAGAAAGTGAGCAATATACCACTTACGTTTTCCGGCATGGCAGAGTTCAATATTGCCAATGTGCTTGCTGCTACGCTGGCTACCTATGTTCAGGATTTTAAGACGGAAGATATACGCCAGGCGCTGCAAACATTTGTGCCGTCGCCAGCCCTTACGCCGGGCCGCATGAATATGTTCCACTTCCGTAACTACTCGGTGATGATTGACTATGCACACAACACTCATGGCCTCACAGCTATAGGCAAGTTTGTAAATACAGTAGAAGCGTCGGTAAAAGTAGGTATCATAGCCGGGGTGGGCGATCGTCGTGATGAAGACATTATTTCGCTCGGTGAAACCGCTGCTAAAATATTTGATGAGATCATCATCCGCCAGGATAAAAACCTTCGTGGCCGTACCGAGCAGGAGATAATAGACCTGATGACGAAGGGCATACACAACATAGACCCTAACAAAAAGATAGTAGTGATACGAAAAGAGGGCCTGGCGATAGACTACGCATTTGAACATGCCGTGAAAGACAGCTTCATAGTCATTACCAGCGATGTAGTGCCCGATGCGCTGGAGCAGGTAAAGCAATACAAGGCGAAGGAAGATGGTTTGGTAGAGTAAGTTGTCTGAACCGTTGATTCAGTTGATTCTTTTGATTTTCACAGACGGTAACTACACGCTACTCGCGTCATTGCGAGTAAACAATTTGCTGCGCACAAGCTCTTTGAATAGGACACGGTTTTCTCGTGTTTGGCTGCGTAACACACTCCCCTCTTTTTTTCAAAGAGGGGATGATTTATGAGGCGACTGCCGAATACATCTGGGGTGATCGGCTCGCGCATACGTCGCTCAAATGTCTCCAGCATATTTTTTCAAAAATATGATTATCAAACACATACAGCAGATGTCATTGCGAGGAACGAAGCAACCTCACGAAATCCATGCACTGAGCGGGTAAAACAATAAGTGACGTTGGCGAAAAAAATACCACTATATGACGAAGTTATTTTTCTTTTATGCGAGGCGCAAAATCCGCGAATAGTGAGCTATTTAAGGACTTTTGGGACGATGCAGAAATGGAAAAGAACAAGTCAGATGGTGGTATTTATTTCGCTATCGTCACTAAAGCCATTAGATTCTTTTAAGCCAGCCGGTAACGCTTAGTCGCGCCCGGCTGGAAACTGCTACTTCATGTTCCAGCACATCGCTTTGAAAGAAAACCGTCTTTTGATTACTGGGCAGTATATGCCGTGTAGTTTCCTGTTCGTGTATCACTAATTGCCCCATATCACTTTCCAGCCAGTTTTCGTTGAGGTAGCTCACCATAGAGTATTTCCGGTTGCTGTCGTTCCTGAGCTGGTCTTTATGCCGGGAGTAAAAGGTGCCAGGCTCATACAGCGCATAATGAAATTCACATGCGTTGATGCCGGTATAGCATGTTCTGTTTAGGTGCCTGATAAATTCGGCAATAATATCCAGGAACTCCAGCTCTGCGCTGTTTTTGCTGTTTGTGTCCAGCCAGCAGGTCTTATCACTTCTTATTTTGTCGTCCTTGTCTATTACTGCACTATTGCCAATGCCTGCCACTATCATTTTGCTGTCGTTCTTTAGCAAGTGAATATTTTTTTGCAAAGCAGCAGCGAGGGGAAGCCCTAAAAACTCTTCTGAAATTCCTATCCTGTTCGTAATAAACCCTTCTATCAACTCTTCAAATTTCGCTTCCATTTATCCTGTTCAGCGTTGAAGGTAGTCTTTATCGGAGGGATAAAGTCTATTGAGCAATGGATGAGGCTATCGCTTAACAAACTTCCGTACTTCCGTGCCGTTTATCCTGGCAATGTAAAGACCTGGTGGCAGGCCGGTTATGTCCACCTGTACATGTTCTGAGCCATATTGGCCCGAATAAACGGTCTGTCCCAAAAGATTGCAAACACTTAAGCTAAATATTTTACCGGTACTGGTAATGGCTATCGAGTTATAAGCCGGATTTGGAACTATGCTGATTTCGGAAGCTTCTTCGGCAAATGTATTTCTTACGCCGGCAGCGCAGGCGGAATAAGACAGTACCTTAACAGGAAAGCTTGTAGTAGTGCTGCAACCAAAATCCGAGTTTGTTACGGTATAGCTGATAGTATCTATTCCCGGGACTAACGCAGCTACTGCTCCAGCTGCACTTACTGTGGAAACAGAACTGTTGCTGCTGCTCCATTCACCGCCTATGGCCGTGTCTGTATATATGGCGGAACTGCCAACACATAAGGAATCAAGCCCTGAAATTGTACCGGCGTTTGGAGCGGGATTAACGGTAACTTCTTTTGTGGCATAATAAGTACCGCAGCTATTAGTCACCGCATAACTGATCAAGTCAGTTCCAGCAGAGATGCCCAGAACGACACCTGGTGATGATACCGAAGCATGACTGTTGGTTGAAACCCAGGAACCGCCGGTTGCAGCGCCGGATAACGTTATGGAGCTGCCTACGCACAGTGTAGATGGCCCCGCCACTGTTGCAGCGGAGAATGTATTATAGTGGTCATACAAACCTGTTACTTCCTCAGGGGTCAATTCGCGGTTGTATATCGCTATATCATCCATTTTCCCTTTGGTCACAAGAGAGGGGCTTGTAGAATCAGGGCTAACTGTACCGTCAATTGTGCCAATAAACAGCGCTGTAGCATGAGCTATATAGGGAGACAAAATGATACCGGTATCTACCCTTATCCCGTTTAAATATAATTTTGCGACAGGGTAAGTATAGGTTGCTGTTATGTTTACCCATACGTTATTTGCAATCGTGTCGGGCGAAATCGCTATTGCCTGCACGCCTTGTTTATTGAACCGCACTATTTTGGTCGTTATATCATCGGCAATGATCGAATATTCATTCGTGGAATTGCTTCCTTTAACGATCATGTGGTTCATTTGCCCGGATACCCTGCCGGTATAGTCGGGGCAAAACCAGAACGAAATTGAAAAGCTGGCAGTGAGGTCGAGGGCTGCATTATGCGGCACATATATGAAGCTGTTTACGCCGTTAAACCAATAGGCCCTGTTGGCATTGCAAAACCTGTCGGTGGTCAGCGTAGCGCCGGAATCTATGCCATTGATGCCTGAGCCGCTACTGTCATTTGCATTGCCCGAAAACGGGTACCAGGCTACTAATCCGCTTGTGGGTACGTAAGCAGGGATCTGTGCTAAACCGCGCACGGCTGATAAAACAAGCAACAAAAAAAATAAGGGTTTTTTCATAAAAATTGAAGATTAGGTAAGTAAATATACAAAATATTGACAATTTTCATTAATGTCTTAATAGGTGAAATGAAAGCTATGTTTTATAAAAGTTCCATTATTGGTATAGTTTTTGAAGATAATATTTCATTGTTGGTATTTTTGATAAAACAATTGTACATGAATCGACTACTGTTAGTGGCTATGTTTATGCTTGCATGCTCGCAAGCAAATGCACAGGAAAGGAAACCTCTTGCCAAAAAAGAGCCACCCAAAAATGACCTGGTCGATATAAAAAAGTGCATCACAGAAGGGCAGGGTAGCGTGGAGTTGTTTACCAGGAATTACAAGGACAACTCATTAGAACACGACGTGAACTCAATAATACTGGACATAGAAAAATACATTGACTCCATGCACGGTGTACGTCTTTATTCGGACCAGGTTTTGATGAAGCAATTCAACCCGCTCAGGCATTTCTTCCTTACCACTACCAATAAAACAAGTGTTGCTACCAGCTTTCTGTACTCAGTTAACCCTTACAGGTTCTGCATGTATAATGATACAGCAACGGCATTGTATATAAGCGCTGTTAAAGATGGAGACGCCTATAACCTGGGCAAAACGACTGAAAAAAGGATTACAAAGTTCGCCCTGGAAAACTGTCTTTTGCCATCGCTCAAAGCGCTCGACGAGTTTAAAGACAATGACATAAAGTACGTAGGATTGAGTATTTATTATGGTTGCAAAGATGCCCGTGAGGGTGCGCCCCCAGTGGCTATAACGCCGTATTGCCTCACGTTGGTGGCACGCCTTGCGGATATACAGCAATACAACGCCGGAATAATAACCGCAAAAGGTCTGTTGGCTAATGCTGAACTATATCTTAGCGATGCAGATACCGGAAGCGATCTGAGAAGGGTAAGGATAGATGTGGAGTGAACAGTTATTTCTTTAGCAAAATCTTGAAGCTGCTTAATACCCCTGAGCGGTTTACCTGCAGCACGTACATGCCCTCTGGTGCGCTTCTGTCGATCTGAATAGTGTAAATCTGTCCCGTCGAACTAATTGCCAGATTCACTTTTTGCCCTAACATATTAGTCATTGAGAAAATGGCATCTTCATTTAGCAGCGGTAAGACCACCTGCACATTGCCATCAGTAACGGTCGGGTAAACCTCAATTGCATCAGGCGCATTGATCAGGGGTGTAGCATTCACCTTTTTGCCCAGCTTCACCAGCCAGTAATCCTGGAGCCCGTGATTATAGGTTACATCACCATTAAAAGAAGTGGTACGCCCTGCAACCAGATAACTGCTATCAGCACTCTGTAAAATACTATATGCAATATCAGATTGGGTGCCGCCGAGCGTTTCCTGCCATTGTAGTGCCCCTGTGTCATCTATTTTCAACACCCAAATGTCGGTAGAGTCGCGGTAGCCTGTCACCTGGTCATCATTCGATTCTGTCCAGCCGGTTACCACATATCCGCCGTCAAGGGTCAGCGCAAGCGAGTTGCCTTCTTCGTCACCGGTACCGCCATAAGTTTGTTGCCAGATGATAGCGCCAGTGTCGTCTATCTTTACCACCCAGAAATCTCCGTATAATACCGCGCCCATATAAAGTGGTCCGCCCCGGTTATAGGTCACATCGCCATCGGTGGATGCTGTATTGCCGGCAAAAATGAATGCTCCGTCTGCAGTTTGCCTTATACAATTTGCCGCGTCAAACCCGCTGCCACCATATGTCTTTTGCCATACCAGTTCTCCTGTTGGTTTCAGTTTTAGTATCCATGCGTCATACAGTCCATAGTGGTGGGTAACATCTCCGCTGTCTGATATCGTTAGCGCGGCTACCATGTAGCCGCTGTCTGCCGTTTGCAATACGCTTGTGGCATAGTCCCAGGCAGTTCCGCCATAGGTTCTCTGCCACTGCAGGCCGCCGGTATCATCCAGTTTAATGATCCATACATCTCCGCCAGTCCCACCGTGAAAGCCGGTTACATCGCCATCAATTGATCCCGTGTTCCCGACAACTATATAGCCCCCATCGCTGGTTTGCTGGATATCTGCGCCCATTTCAACCTTCGAGCCGCCATAACACTTTTGCCAAAGCAAATTACCGGCGCTGTCCGTTTTTCCTACGAGGATGTCACCCTCATCATGATAGCCATGCAAGTCGGTAGAGTAGGTGGTGCCCGCAAAAATATAACCATGGTCCTTTGTTTGCCGCACTGCGTCTGCTTCATCGCTACCTATTCCGCCATAGCTGTTTTGCCATTGTATGTTGCCGTAGAAGTCAGTTTTCACTAACCAAGCATCTCCGGCCAATATTGCATAGGTTACATCACCATCATCGGACCAGCTCACACCTGCTGTAATATAGCCACCATCGGCGGTGGCTATTACCGCATGTGCAATATCATAATCGCTTCCGCCATAGGTGTGCTGCCACGCGATTGGTGGAGCCTGGGCAAATGCCATGCTTCCGCTCACGAAAACCAATAAGGTTACAAAGAAATGTCTCATAAAAAAACATGGCCAAAGCCATGTTATAAATATAGACGTAAAAGTGATGGTAGTTCTTGGGTTTGTAAAAAACTTAACTAACTACGATCAAGAAAATGAGTCCATTTATCGTTACGACCCCGGCCGTTGCTTATAAAATAAGCATACTGCACAGGCCCATCAGTACGAGTACAGATGTGATAACTACGCCCGTTACTACGGCGGCGCCTACGAAAAATCTTACTACTGTTTGCATAAAGTTGTGTTTGAGTGGTTAGTGATTGGTTAGTAAGTTGTTGGTAAGATGTGATTAGCCGAAATATTTGCTTATTTCCGTCAGTTCTTCCTGGTTATACTTATGATGGTCGAGCAGGTGTTTCATAAGCTGTGTCGAAGAGCCACCAAAAAGGTTCTTGATCATTCTTTGCACCAATTGGTCCTGTATGGCTTCCATTGATACCGTGGTGGAATAGATGTGCTTCTTCATTCTTTCGTCCCTTTCCATCAGTTCCCTGTGATGCATACTTTGCATAAGCCTCAATGTAACCGTATAGCGGACATTGTTGGTCTTTTCCAGCACTTCATGTACTTCGCGTACCGAACTTGGGCCTATAAGCCATACTATGTTCAGTATTTCCAGTTCCAGGTCTGAAAGGTTTACTACGTTATGGGCATCCATTGTCAGCAGTTCCATAATATTGTTGTTTTGTTTGTGTGAGAAAATATTTACTGATCTTAAAAGGCAGTTTTATTTGAGCCTGTAATAGATAATATTGGCAAATTGTGTGCCTGAAATATTTTTGCATTGAAAATCAATTGGTTATGGATATGTTACGAACTCCATTATTCCGCTGCAAGGAATTATTTTCCATTTATTGGAATTCATTTCATCGCAATTTTCTTTTATTCCCTTTGGTTTCGACGATAAATGATGCATAACTTGCAGGTGTATTAACTATTGCTGGAGCAATGCTAAAACCCTTTGAACCAACCGATTTTGACCTGCTGGAGTCCTGGGTTACCGGGCCTGAAATGTTGTTCCAGTTTGGAGGTTCCACATTTTGTTATCCTATTACGTTGGATCAGTTAATGACCTACGCTGCTGAACATACCGACAGGCGGTTTTACATCGGATATACCAAGGCTAATGTTGCTTTTTCTTTCGGCGAAATAATACCGCAGGATGATAATTCAGTTCGGCTTGGCCGGTTGCTTATTGGTGATGAGTCGCTAAGGGGAAGGGGGTTGGGGAAGTATTTTGTTGATCTGCTAATAAGCGAATCCCGGTTTCGGTTTAATGCAAGCCGCATAGATCTTTATGTGTGGGATAATAATCCAGCCGCTATTGCCTGTTATAAAAAAGCAGGCTTCGACTTTATACCCATAGAACCGTTTTCCATCACGTTTAATGATACGGTGTACAATCTGCTCAAAATGACACTTAAGTAATGGTCAGGCTTCTATTTTATAGGTTGCCCTATTGCCAATATGCATCATTCGCTCTATGCTATGTGCTGTGTCGGCATGTCTGCTATCTGCTATTATGAGGGGTTCATTGTTCCTGATAAGTTCTATAGAAAAGTCATCACTGAAAGTAACACCCCGGAAAATAATTTGTTTATATGGCAGAAACGAGGCGTGGAAAGGTTTTACTATAATGCAATATTTTGAGCCGCCTGGTATAGAAGCTCTTTTAGTGATCTCTTTTGGAGATTTAATTAGCACTTCCTCCGTGTTTCTTTTGCAATCTGATTTGCGGGTAACGAATTCCATACAATATTTTTTAGCGTGAGGTGAATGATGAATTCTTTAAAGTGGGTTCAGTTATTCGAAAAATCACCCCCTGCTATCGTGCCTCCGAAGAAAATCTCTTCGTATGCCTCAAATGATGCTTCAAGCGGCTTTACAGCTATTTGATGCCTGATTATTTGTTTGCTTTTTCCAGTGTTTAGCGCGGCTTTTTTAGTTGTTATTCGCTGTTGCAATTTCTGGGTTCTGTCGGCTACTTTTTTGTCTATGCGTTCCATTTGGCATGTTTTTCATAAAACTATATATTAACTATAGAATAACAAAATAAAACACTAATCATTAACAAATAAATTTTGTTTTAAAGTATTATTGCGTTTATCAGTTCAGAGGAAGGGACTTATAAATGCCAAAGAATACATGGGGGTCTTTTATGCTTATATATTATGGGCAGAATCGCTTATCTAATGCCACAAGGGGTCATACCTTTTGTAGCCCATCTACAGTATTCCATCATTTATTTCCATTTTTCGGAAAATCTATCCGCCTCCCGGAATTTCTGTACGATCATAAATTTACAATCTATTGATTATCAATTATTTAAAATTATGGCACGCCGTTGGTATTGTACTATGCAAACAAACAAACGAATTAAATTCCAAAAAACAAATAACAAATTCCAAACTCAAACAAATCTCAAACAAACAAAAACAAACTCAAATGAAAAACATCGCAAAAGTACTCGTAGCAGCATCAATGATCCTTGGTTGTTCAGTTAACAACTCTTTCGCCCAGGCAACAGCAACAGCATCTGCCTCAGCAACGATCATCACTCCAATTACAATCGCTTTAGTTACCAACATGAACTTCGGTAACATCGCAGTTTCCCCATCATCTGGTGGTACTGTAGTTCTTGCTCCAGCAAGCACACGTTCTGCAACCGGCGGCGTTACGCTTCCAGCAACACAGGGTACTGTTGCAGCTGCTAACTTTACTGTTTCCGGTACAGCAGCATATACTTACGCTATCACACTGCCTTCTACAGCTACATTGTCCGATGGTTCTTCTCATACCATGAGCATGGGTACTTTCACCAGCACTCCATCAGCTACCGGTACTTTGAGCGGCAGCGGCACACAAACACTTACAGTAGGCGCTACACTTACCGTATCTGCTGCACAAGCACCAAACGCCTACACCAATTCTACCGCAGTTCCAATAACCGTAAATTATAACTAATCGCCTCTTAATAAACAGTCGATTGCAAGTAAAGGCCATCCGCACCGGATGGCCTTTTTTGTCTTTACCCGACCGGTAGGTTTCTTAGTGACATTGACGAAATAAATACCAGTATATGGCGAAGTTATTTTTCTTTTATGCAAGGTGCAAAATCCGCGAATAGTGCGCTATTTAAGGACTTTTGCAACGAATCAGAAATGAAAAAGAACAAGTCAGATGGCGGTAGTTATTTTGTCAACGTCACTCATTTTTGTATTATTTTTTATCTTACCTTTAAGCTTTCATTATTAGGGTATTATTGTTATTTTGCTCCACAGGTGGCCAAAAATGGTCATCAAAGCCTTTACAAAAACTAAGAAATTTATGCGCAGAAACATACTCCTTATTTTCGCTTCGTGCTTTCTTCTTGCTTTATCAGTTCGCTCCGGCGCACAGGTCATTATTACTGTAGCGGGGATTGGCACCGAAGGCAATACCGGCAATGGCGGCGCTCCTGACCTTGCAAGGATACACTGGCCTGGCGCAATTGCAATAGATGATTCAGGTTATTTATATATTGCCGACGCCCAGAACAATGTAATACGCAAAGTAAGCAACGGTATTATCACTACAGTTGCCGGGAGCGGATTTGAAGCTGGCACCGGGAATGGTGGCTTCGGTGGAGATGGTGCGCTTGCTACGGCTACCGGTGCAAAACTATTCAACCCAACTGGCGTGGCAGTTGACGCGGCAGGAAACATTTATATAGCCGACCAGTATAACCAGCGCATACGCAAGGTGGATCCTACTACCGGCAACATCAGCACTTTTGCAGGCAATGGGATGCAAGGCTACGGCGGTGATGGTGGTGCGGCCATTTCGGCAATGCTCTATCACCCTACAAGGGTAGCTGTGGATATTGCAGGTAATGTGTATATAGCAGATTCTGGCAATAACTGTATCCGCAAAGTGAATGCGGGAGGAACTATTACCACATATGCGGGCACAGGGACGGCCGGTTTTGGCGGAGATGGCGGCCCGGCGAATATTGCGCTCTTAAATCACCCGGTTGACATGGCGCCTGACATTTACGGAAACCTGTTTATTGCCGACTACGGAAATCATGACGTTCGCATGGTGGACATGGCAGGCAACATTTCAACAATCGCAGGTATCAGCATCGCAGGTTATAGTGGCGATAGTGCTGCTGCAACAACTGCTAATTTATATTTGCCTTCCGGCGTCGCTGTTGACGATTCAGGGAATGTATATGTTTCTGATCTCGGCAATGCCCGGGTACGCTGGATACATCCATCGGGTATGATTACTACTTATGCCGGCTCTGGAGTAGAAGGCTATAATGGAGACGGCATCCCTACCACGGACGCAGAGCTTTATTTCCCGGAGGGCTTGGCCGTATCTGCAGGCAATGCCGGAGTCTATATCACTGATGAAGGAAATAACCGTATCCGGTACACCAGCCGTACATTGGGTGTCGGCACAGTCAACAATACCGGCGCCGCTATCAATGTTTATCCAAACCCTAACGAAGGAACCCTTACGGTAAAAGTTTCATCACCCGTTCAGGAACCAGCAACTATTGTAATTACGAATATCACCGGGCAGAAAATTTATGAAAATGCCACGTTCACCAATAGGTCACTGGATATAAAACTTGACGCACCCGATGGTCTTTATTTCCTTTCAGCAACAACCGCTCATGGTGTTGTGAATCAAAAGATCGTGGTGAGCAGGTAGTACATTTTCATCAAACAATTTTGCGTTGGGCGAAAAAAATTGTCAACAGCAGCAAACCCCCTGCGCACAATCTCTTGAAAATAACACTATACCGGGAGTAACCATACTCAACTCGCGTCATTGCGAGGAACTGCCTTTTGAAAAAAAATGCGAATGACGTGTTGCGATACAGATTTGACAACTTTTCAAAAGTTGTCAAATCTAAAACTGCCGTAATCACTAAATTCAGAACTCCTTACCTGTACGTTCGGTTTGAAATAATTATTCGCAGATTGAAATGGTAATAATAACTCGCGAATTAGTGACGTTGACGAAATAAATACCACTATATGGCGAAGTTATTTTTCGTTTATGCAAGGCACAAAATCCGCGAATAGTGAGCTATTTATCCCGATAGCTATCGGGATTGGGACGAAGCAGAAATGGAAAAGAACAAGTCAGATGGTGGCATTTATTTTGTCATCGTCACTTAGGTGGCATCTCCCTTTAGGGTCGGGGTTTTCTCGCGAATGTCATCGTAGAAATGCCGCACATCAGACTACGAGGGAGCAGGAGTTCTGAGGTTGTAAGCCTCAATATTTCGGTTTGGTGAGCCGGAAGAGTTATAAAAACACTATGAGTGAATTGTTCCTCCGCCAGAATTTTTTCGCTCGAAAACTCTCGAACCAATCACTCCTTCACTAACTTCTTCACCACCCGTATTCCGTTCGTAGGATCAATTAGTTCAACCAAGTAAACCCCATTGGTAAGGCCGGATATATCCGTGATCTCTTTGTTATTCCGGCAGGTAATACTGATAACCTTTCTGCCTGCTACATCGTAAATTATCACATCACTTCCTACTGCATTAATAACCGTTAACTGGTCCTTCGCCGGATTAGGCCAAATAGATGGCTCCGCTTTTGGGGTCAGGGGTTTCACTCCTGTATTTGAATCACATTTGTCTATCTCAATACCATAGGTTGCAGTTGATGTTCCGCAGCTATTGGTAAGGCTATACCTGATGGTATCAACACCTGTTGCGACCCCGGCAACAATACCGGCATTAACGGTTGCATTCGCATTAACGCAACTCCATACCCCGCCGCCCGGAACAGCCGTAAGCGTGTCGGGATATTCCGTACATACAATCGGGGTCCCATTTATCGATGGCATTGCAGGCGGAGTGCTGATGGTAATTGCAAGATCAGTTTCGTTAGTGCCGCATGAATTGCTCACGCTATACATTATTGTATCCGTACCGGGAGTAACACCTGTCACGGTACCCGTCGCCGCAATCGTTGCATTACTGTTCCCAGCACTCCATGTTCCGCCGGAAACGGTATTTGAGAATGTAATGCTCGCACCGGTGCAAATGCTGTCTGCACCACTAATAGTGCCTGCATCCGGCAAAGTGGTTATAGTGATGATCTTGGTGGCTGTAACAGTGCCGCAGGCATTAGCCGACGAATATTTTATTGAATCCAGGCCGGGCGTTACACCTGTTACAACCACGCTCAGCGCAGTCGAACCCGCCACCATTGCAGCATGTGCATTAGTACAACTCCATGATCCCCCTGTCGAACTATCTGAAAGTGTAATGGAGGTTCCCGCACATAGGGTTGATGCCCCGCTAATTGTTCCCGCTGATGGCAAAACATCGATCGTAAGAGCAACTGCCTGTGAGCAGCCGGTTGCCGGAATGGTATAGATTACGCTTGTCGTTCCGCCGCCTACAGTGGTTACTGTTCCTGTTGCGCCTACGGTTGCAACACTGGTATTGCTGCTACTCCAGGTCCCGCCCGGTGTCAGATCGCTTAAAGACAAGGCTGGTCCCATGCAAATGTGGTCTGTGCCGCCGATAGTTACTATCGGCGCAGGCAACGGATACACAGTTAGTGTAGCGCTGGCATAGCACCCATCGCCAAGCGTATAATAGATGGTGGCCGGGCCCGCAGCAAAGCTGGTCACAAGTCCAAGTGGCGAAATCCCCACCAACGCGCTGGTCCATGAGCCGCCGGGCATAGAATCAGATACGTGCATTGTTGACCCGTATGCGCACAAGTTGTGCGCACTGTCTATCGGTGGCACAGCGACTACGGCAACCGGGTAAACAGAAGAACAACCCGTAATGCCGGTATAGCTAATATTGGCAGTACCGCCAGACAGGCCGGATACAACGCCCGTTGCGGAGCCTACGCTTGCAATACCGGTAGCGCCTGAACTCCATATACCGCCGGGGGCCGGGTCGTGTAGTGTGGTAGTATTGCCGGCACAGACAAAGGATGCGCCAGTTATCGCCGGTGGCGCGGGATGAACTGTAACGGTCGTATATACCGTGCAGCCAATGCCAAGCGAATAACCAATAGATGCAGTGCCGGGAGCTATACCAGAAACCGAACCGTTTGCAGTACCAATAGTAGCGACAAGAACATTACTACTGCTCCAAACACCACCTCCGGGAAGGTCAGTTAAGGTGTCCGTAGCCCCGGTACAGACATTAAATACGCCACTTATGGGGCCGGGCAGGGAATTAACGGTCACTGATATTATCGCCGGGCAACCAACAAGCGATGGGCTTGCCGAATTGTAACTGATCGTTGCCGTACCCAAAGCATGTCCTGTAATAATGCCGCTGGAGGAACCAATGCTGGCGGTGCCAGGGGCACTGGAGGTCCATATGCCGCTGCCCGTGAGGTCGCCCAATGGCGCCGATGAATACAGGCATACGCTGAGCATACCTGTGATGGGCGCCGGGGCAGCATTTGCCGTTAGCAATTTTGTAGCCATGCAACCGTTGGGCATTGTATAGGTGACCATTGTTATACCTGCGCTCACGCCTGTAACAATTCCTGAAACAGAATCGACCAAAGCGATACCTGGGGACGCAATACTCCATACGCCACCGGCAGTTGTGTCCGTGAGTGCAGTGGTCAGTGCGTCGCACACCTTTGCTGTTCCCAACACAGGCGATGGGGACGGGATAACGGTAACGGTAAAAATAGCAGGACACCCTGCTACTGTGTAGCTTACCGTAGCTACACCCGCAGCAACACCACTCACAATCCCCGACGCACCTGTTGTTGCAACGGAAGCTGGAGCGCATGTCCAGAACCCTCCTGGGGAAACATCGCTTAGATGTGTGTTTGCTCCTGCACATACAACACCGGCTCCTGTTACAGCCGATGGTGTTGCAATTACGGTTACAATAGTCACAACGATACATCCGGTGGGTAGCGAATAAGTGATAGGCGCAACACCCGAAGCAATGCCGGAAACTGATCCTGATAATGGGTCAACAGTTGCAATGCCAGTGGCTCCGCTAATCCATGATCCGGGAGTTGTAATATCGGTCAAAGTGGTTGTAGTGCCGGTGCATACGCGGGCCGTCCCGCTTATTGGCAAAGGCGCTCCGTTTACAGTAACAGTCGCTGTAGTAACGCAACCCGCGCCAGACGTATAAGTTATCGTTGCTGCGCCTGTTAGCGCGCCAACCGTGATAGTGCCCGAACTTGCCCCAATGCTCACTACGCTGCCTGGCGCTACGCTCCATGCGCCACCGGTTGACGTGTCCGCGAGTGTTACTATAGCCCCGGTACACAGCGCCATTGGGCCGGTGATGGCCGCAACCGAATTAACGGTAATCGTTCTCATCACTGCACAGCTGCCAAGCGTATAAGTAATCACCGGCTCGCCTGTTGAAATACCAGTTATCGTTCCTGCTGGGTCAATTGTTAATCCCGGCAACGATTCGCTCCATACACCACCGGCTGACGTATCTGTTTCTGCAATAGTAGCGCCTACACATACCGAGGATGGCCCGGTAATAGGGCCGGGGTTTGGGTTTACTGTTATTGTTGTGGTCTGTGTGCAGCCCGTAGAAGCCGATGTATAAGAGATTATTGCGCTACCCGCCGATACCCCATGTACAATGCCGGCGCTGCTTATCGTTGCTGTTCCGGTTGCCGGTGAATTCCATACCCCGCCGCCAGTTGAGTCAGACAAAGAAATGTTCGCGCCAACGCATAAACTGACTGGCCCCGTTATGGCAACTGGAAGTGCAATAACGGAAACCAAATGGGTCACCGTGCAGCCCGTGCCCAATGAATAAGTGATTGTAGTAAATCCGCCGGGCGTTAGGCCGGTAACAATGCCCGATAGCGAACCGATAGTTGCGACGGCAGGGTTGCTGCTACTCCATAGGCCCCCGCCTATCGAATCGGTAAGGGTCATTGTAGCGCCGGTACAAACCGTTGCAGGCCCTGCAATTGCGGTAGGTGATGTACTCACAGTTACAGTGGCAGTTGCCTGGCAGCCGGTAGGCAAGGTATATTCTATAGTTGTTGTACCTATGCTGCCGCCTGTGACTATCCCTGTTGCTGTTCCCAAAGAGGCAACGATCGGGTTGCTGTTACTCCACGTTCCTCCTGTCGAAGTCTCTACCAGGTGTATTGTTGCGCCTATACACACAGCCATAGGCCCGGCCATGGCTGCGGGCGATGGATTAATTGTAACAATGGCAGCAGTAGCACATCCGGTACCGGCAAGGGTATAAACGATGGTGGCCATCCCGCCTGAAAGGCCCGTAACTACTCCGGTAGCTGTTCCAACACTGGCGAAGCCGCTCGTCGCCCATGTTCCGCCGCCCGTGCTATCGGTCAGGGATGTTGTTGCACCGGCACAAACATGCAGCGTACCATTTATAGCAGGCGGTAATGGATTGACAGTAACAGTAACGCTTACATTACATCCCCCGCCCACAGAATAATTGATAGATACAGTTCCGGCCGCAATTCCGTTCAGTATCCCTGAAGAAGACCCGATAGTAGCTATTGTGGTATTTGAGCTGGTCCATGCCCCACCGCTTATAGTGTTGGTTAAAGTGATACTGGCTCCCCGGCATACATGCAATGGGCCTGATATACTTCCGGCTGAATTATTTACGGTCACCGTTTTGGAAACATAACATCCCGTTGCGGGAATAGTATAGCTGATAACGCTTACGCCCGCCCCCATTCCCGTCAGTATTCCTGACGCAGACCCTATGATGACATTAGTATTGCTTCTGCTCCATAAGCCACCCAAGGGTAGATCGCTATAGGTTGTCGTTAGCCCCAGGCATATACTGCTGGCTCCCGATATAGCAGAAGGCAAGGGGTTCACCGTTAGGGAAGCAGTTTTAAGGCAGCCAGTTGGTAATGTGTAGGTAATGATGGTAACGCCCGGGGATATGCCCGTGACAATACCTGAAGTTGAACCAATGGAAGCGACTAAAGGGATGCCTGCACTGCAACTCCAGGTTCCTGTGGTTGCCGTATCTGCCAATGTTACCGTGGCAGCCGGACAAACATGCATTGTTCCCGTGATGGTAGAGGGCGATGGGTGAACGGTAACAGTAATTGCGGTGGCACAGCCTGTGGCCCCGATAGTGTAATTGACCAATGTAGTTCCAGGGGCAATTCCGGTAATCAAACCTCCAGCGCTGCCTGTCGCAGCTATCCCGCTAACCGGGATGCTCCAGGTACCTCCGGCGGTTGTATCATACAAGATCATAGTTCCGCCCACACAGGCTGCGGATGTTCCGTATATTGCTGATGGAAGCCGGTTGACGGTGACCTGGAAGGTGGCCACACAGGTAGAACCAGTGCTGTACGATACCGTGGCAACCCCGGAAGAAGACCCGGTAACCGTACCTGCGGACCCCACAGTTGCAATACCGGTAGCGCCCCCGCTCCACACGCCCCCGCTTACGGCGTCATACAGTATGTTTGTAACACCTGCGCACATTGTTGCCGGTCCGGTTATTGCCGCAGGCGCAGGGTTCACCGTTACAGGCAGTGTTTTAAAGCACCCGAAGGCATTGGTATAGGAGATTGTAGCAGGGCCGGTTCCCGTACCTGTTACTATACCTGAAAGGTCGATAAAAGCTACTGAATAATTACTGCTGCCCCAGGTACCCCCTGTACTAGAGTCGGCAAATGGGGCGGTCAGCCCGAAACAAATAGTTGACGGACCGGTAATTGATGCCGGGTTAGCGTTAATGGTTATTGTGGTGAAGGTGCCGCAACCAGTTGGCAGCGAATAGGAAATAACAGCGATACCACTTGCCAACCCGGTCACTGTGCCGGTTGAACCCACAACGGCAGCGCTCCCCGCAGTACTCCAGGCACCCCCCGCAGACGGGTCGGTTAAAGACAACGTAGCAGCTACGCAGACCTGGCTTGGTCCGGCCGCAGAGACTATAGGAAAGGGTAGGGCATTTACTGTTATCGTTTTACTCGCGGCGCATCCCGAAGGTAGCGTATAGATCATGTTAACCGAACTTGCATTTATGCCGGAAACAATGCCCGATGATGAGCCTATATTGGCAATAATGACATTGTCAGAAGTCCATATGCCGCCAGCCACAGAGTCGCTCAATGGCGTCGTCTGCCCCACACACAAATGGTTGGCCCCGGTTATTACCGATGGCACCTGGCTCACGGTTACCTGCACCATTCTCTGGCAACCTGTGGGCAATGAATAGGTTATCGTCAGTGTACCAACCGCCGTACCCGTAACAATCGCCGAACTGCCCAAAGAAGCTACCGGCGAACTGGCGGCGCTCCAGAAGCCGCCGCTCGTGGAATCGCTTAAGTGTGTACCTGTGCCGGAACAAATATTCAAAGTGCCGGTTATGGTTGCCGGTAAAGGATTGATAGTCACCGCGCGGGTGGCTGTACAACCTGTGGGAAGAGTATAGGTTATGGTCGCTGAACCACCCGATACTCCCGTAACTACACCAGTAGATCCCACTGTGGCAATTGCGCCATTGCTGCTGCTCCAGGAGCCGCCGGCCACAGAATCGATGAGCGTAGAAGTCGATCCAGCACACATAATTGCAGTGCCGGTTATTACGGATGGCACCGGGCTAACACTCACCGGTCTTGTCATTGAACAACTTGTAGGCAATGTATAGGTAACGGTTCCCGTTCCGGTAGCTGTTCCGGTTACAATGCCCGATGAAGAACCAATAGAAAGAATCGGGCTGCTGGTACTCCATATCCCGCCTGTCAGCGTATCGCTAAGAGTCGATGGCGCGGCACACAAAATAGAAGTTCCGGTAATAACGGAGGGTAATGGGTTTATGGTAACAACTTTCAAAGCAGCGCAGCCGATAGCGGAAATATAGCTGATGGTAGCGGTCCCCGCAGAAATACCCGATATAGAACCGGCCGTACCTACTGTGGCTACGGCAACATGGCTGCTGCTCCAGGTGCCGCCACTGGTAGTATCGGTTAGTGAGGCTGTTGTGCCGGAACATATATTTACCGTGCCGATTATAGCAGAAGGTGATGGGTTTACCGTAGCAATAGCACTTCGCGTGCATCCTGCAGGTGATGTATATACAAGTGGGGCAACGCCCACCGTTACTCCCGTCAATACTCCCGTGAAAAAGCCCAACGTGGCATTTGCACTGCTAGTGTTCCAGGTACCCCCGCTTACTGAATCAGCCAGCAGTATAGATGCGCCGGCACAGACATTGAGCGGCCCTCCTCCAGAAGCGCGGGGTAAGGACGGCAAAGGGTTTACTGTTAAATAGGTGGTGGTATAACACCCGCTCGGAAATGTGTAGCTGATTATTGTGGCGCCCATAGTTAGTGCGTTTATTACGCCACTTGAGGAACCAACTGTTGCTATAGAAGTGTTAGCACTCGTCCATGTCCCGCCTGCACTGGAGTCTATAAGTGTAGTAGAATAGCCTAAGCAGGCCGGCCCACTGGCCGTTATAGCTACAGGTGCTGACAGAACATTTACCGTGGCAGTGACCGTAGCTGTGCCGCAACTTAAATACGCCCCATAGGTAATGGTAACAGACCCTAAAGACACTCCCGTTACTGTTGGATACGAAGACCCGACAAGGGCCACTAAAGGGTTGCTACTGGTCCAGTTTCCGCCACCCAATGTATCCCATAGAGAAATTTTTCCACCTAAACAAACATTCGTGGGGCCGGTTATTGTCATGAAGGAAGGAAAGTAAACGAGCCGGACACACACAGTGGTGGTATCTGCGGCGCCAACGCAGTCCACCACGCGTATTTTAAAGGTATCAACCCCTGGGGAACTTCCAGGGATATAGTATAAACCGGTTGGCGTTGCTATACTCCCGGTTGAGGTAGTTGTACCAACCCCGGTAAGTGCGCCCGCTGAAGGCGACCTGAGTATGCTATAGGTTTCCGTTTGCCCTACATTGGAATCATATACTGCCAATATATTGTTAAGCGGGTTGCCTCCCGAACCTATGCAAACACCAAACCCCTGCACATGGCCATTTAAAAAAAATGGCGCTGCGTTATGGCTGACGCTTCGAATACGGGAGTTTGAGTCTGTGGAAAAATAGATACTTCCATAGGCATCACCGGTAAGATAAGAGGTTTTGAAAATAACGCCTGCTGCTGAAGAGCAAGCGTCTCCGCCGAAGCCGGAAGTCCCGTTTCCCGCTATCGTAGAAATTATCCCTGATGCGTTCACTTTTCGTATCCTGCCGGAATCAGCTATAAAAACGTTTCCCGCATTATCCGCAAACACTGAGGTTATTTTACTGCAAACAGTTGCGGCTGTTGCTGGGCTGCCGTCTCCGCCATATCCAGGCGAGCCGATACCGGCAAAGGTGGAGATAATACCCGAGGCATTTATCATTCGCACTTTTGCCCCTGAAACGCCAATATATATATTCCCGTAATTATCAACAGACACACTCCTCGGGTTATACAAGCTTGCCCCGGTTGCCGCAGTTCCATCACCAGAATTTGCAGCCGTGCCCGTTCCGGCAATGGTAGTGATGACTCCCGCAGTGTTCACCATGCGGATAGTATTATTATTATACTCAGCGATGTAAATATTCCCTATAGCATCTACTGTTATCCCTTCAGCCCCGCTTAAGGTAGCGGCAGTTGCAGCCCCGCCATCACCGCTATAGCCCGCAGTACCTGTGCCAGCCACAGTGCTGATAATGCCCGCAACGCTCACTTTACGCACCACTGTGCTGTCTGAGAAATATACATTGCCATAGGCATCTGTTGCTACGCCCCACGGATTTGTTATCTGTGCTGCCGTTGCAGCGCTACCATCGCCCGAATAACCGGGTGAACCGGTTCCAGCAAAAGTGCTGATGATCCCCGATGGATTTATTTTACGTATGCGTTGATTGAGATAGTCTGCAACATAGATATTGCCTGTGCCATCTACCGCTACACATTTTGGAAAATTTATCTCGCCAATGATAGCCCCCGAGCCATCTCCCAAATACCCGTTTATCCCTGATCCCCCTATCGTAGAAAGAAGTGTCTGGGCAAACGCTTTTGGGCCATCGCAAAACGCAACCAAAAAAAGGCAAAGCGATATGTGTATTAGCTTTTTCGTTATATTTTTATTGATGCATTCATTTGCTGCTCCGCCTTTTATAACTACTGCAAACGCCCGTAAATAGTTGGCTACAGGCCTGTACCGTTCGATATATTATAAAAAAGGGATGGTAAAATAAATACGCAGGTTATAGTGAAATCTGTTTTTAACAGTATAAATTTATTAAAATAATTTGACAATAATCAAGTTATTTTTCAAAATGTATCTTTTATCATTTTTCCAGAAGAAAAAACCGGCAGAGTTGAGTTCATGACTTCGCAGAAGCTCCTTTAAAATGACTTGGTGCATCATATTTGCCTGCGTAACGCGCCCCTCTTTCCTTCAAAGCTACAATGTAGCCATATCTTTTTTTAAATGTGGATTGCTCCGTTAGGAGCGAAAGCTTTGTAGTAAAACAGGACAAAATGGCTTTGCTCTGTAGGTGCAAAACGACTTGTGGGTGGTTTACAGGCGTGTTGCGCTGTAACAATAAACCCCCGGTCTAAAGAGCAGGGGCTATTGATATATGACTTCCGAAACACAGGCAACTCGCGCTGGATTTTTACTTTTACTTTTAATTTACCTGCACCACCTCATATGCATCCTGCCCATCCTGTGAAATTGGCAGGTAATAAGTGTTGTTGTACAGAAGGTAGTTCTCTCCGTTTATTACCTGTTCGGTGGCCCCTTCTGGTATCTCGGTTACCACTGCACCTATGGGTGCGGGTACTACACGGTAAGACCCGCCCTGGTCGAGGTAAAAAGCGCCGCCATAATAGAAATAAGAGCCATTATCCATCGGCACTGTCAGGTAGCCGGCGGGCAAGTAGTTCACCACAGCGCCAATCGGCGGGGCAACGACCGAATAACCACCGCCAGATGGCTGGTAATACACACCATTATCATAATAATACTGCTGGTTGGCTATGGAGATCGCTATTGCATTTGCAGTAAGCGCGGCAGCAAAAAAACCGAATGGGTGCCAGTATGGACCCCATATGTAAGGGTGATAAGGGTGATATGCATAAGGGCGCAGGCCACCGCCGAAAGCGTGGTGATATACACCCTCATTATGACGTATGCCAAAAGCCGGGCCGGAACGCACTACCGGGGTTGGGAAAACGTGGTTCCCTAAGTTGCGGCCACCGCCATTAAAGCCCCCCCTGGGGCCTGATACCTGCACCGGATGACCCACATCCCGGCCACCGCCACCACCGCCTCTTGGTACCCCGCCACCGCCTCCGCGGCCACCACCACCACCGCCATGGCCAAACCGTTGTGCCATAGTATTTTGGGGGAAGTAGCATACCAGCAGGAACAAAATACAAATGATATGAGTACGTTTTATTTTATTGAAGGTTTTCATGTCTGAAATTTTTAATAGTAGAAAATCATTTTTGGCCAGAGAATGAAATCATTTTTTAGCTGTGGAAAGTGGGGTTAGTTTTATTTTCTTCGCATTTGGCGGCGTCTGAAATTCAAACAGGCTTGCAGGCAGGCTCGGATTTATCTGCCAATCAGAGTATATCGCTTCAAATTGCGGGTTCATCGGTTTATTTGTATAAACAATCGCCATTTTTACCGGCAGGTAAAACGCGTCATCCGCTATCCAGAACTGGAAAGTTTTGTCTTTCGTGGTACCTGCAATGTGAAAGCATTCCTTGCCGTCAACCTTTGTAATGCCCAGCATTACCAGGTTATTTGCCTCCGCCAGTATATCATCTACAAAGCCGGGGTACATGAAATCGGCAATTGGAAAAATGATGCCATAGTTTTTGTTCATATAGTCTATCATCTCCATCACAGTGGCAGGCACTTTCGTTTGCGCGTAGCGGTTCTTATCTAAGGAATAATAGCTCAGGGTTTCGCCATTATACATCAGGTACCTGTTTCCCTTATCCCCCTCAGACCGTACCATTAGCTTATTTGGGCCGCCTACATATACATGCTCCTCATCAGAGTGTTTTACCAGGCCTAGTTCATTACTGCTGACATCGTAGCACGACTTCACGGTGGCACTGCAGGAGTTAAGCTCGCCGATCATAGCGCTCATTCGGTCGAGAATGGCTACAGCTACTGTATCAATTTTTGAGGATTGCGCCTCCGCCCGGCCAGATACCAGGCACACCAGGATAATGTAAAGGAACCCTTTTTTCATGGTAAATAAATTTTGTAAGAAATCAAAAATTGAATGTTTAAAGCACTTGTTTGCAATCTTGGACTAAAGATGTTGTGCAAGGTTTATCAGAAACAATAAAGATATAAAAACCCTGCCACGAATATATTAATAGTATATTATTTTCTTATGTTCATGGACTATCCACCTATCTGCTAATTGACCTTTTAATCGGCTACCTTATTCAACCCATTTCCAAGTTACCCGATAACCCCCTAACTTTGCGTTATGTCCTCGCAAAAGATCATAGTGGCAATTGATGGATTTTCCTCCTGCGGCAAAAGCACGCTCGCAAGACAGCTTGCCAAAAGGCTCGGGTATAACTATATCGATAGCGGTGCCAAT
>Ga0206969_1011_pt1 | contig 53451 bp, 41 predicted proteins | sample Alteio_BWOrgHeat_87_FD_153256 | JGI IMG/M metagenome (GOLD analysis project Ga0206969, IMG submission 153256) | Enriched cells from forest soil in Barre Woods Harvard Forest LTER site, Petersham, Massachusetts, United States -... | ecosystem: Environmental > Terrestrial > Soil > Temperate forest >... | reverse complement strand
ACTTAATAAAACCACTGTTTTTATTTATTATACTATTATCAGCATTTACCGTTAAAGCACAACAAAGCGAGGACCTGTTAAACCTCCTGATACAAAAAAAAATAATCACCCAACAGGAAGCTGATTCTATCCGCTCGGAAAATGCAATCAAAGAACAAAAGAAAAAAGACGATCAAAAAGTTTATACCCTGTCGATTGGCAAAGCCTTGAACCTTACCGGTTTGTTCCAGGAACGCTACCAGGCTTTCCAGGGAACATCGGGCATTGACGGGTTTGATACCCGCCGCGCACGCCTTGACTTTAAAGGCGCCATAACCAGTCAATGGGATTACGAACTATATATAGAGTTTGCCGGCACCCCTGCCCTGTTAGACGGCTATACCACCTACAAACTCACCGATTATGCAAAAATATCGGTAGGGCAATTTAAAATTCCGTTCTCCTATGAAAGTTTAGTATCCGACAGCCAGCTGGAGTTATTGGACCGTTCACAGGTAGAAGAAGCCCTTACGGCCCGTGCAAAAGACGTGTTGGGTAACCAAAACGGGCGTGATATTGGCGCGCAAATAAGCGGCAGCTTTGTTAAGCTGAATGATAGCTACCTGTTTGATTATACCTTCGGCGTATTTAACGGCAACGGCATTAACCGGGCCGATAATAATATGGATAAGGATGTATCAGGCAGGTTTACCGTGCATCCTATAACTAACCTGGCCGTATCATACGATTTTTATCATGGCCGCGATATCTATGGCGCTATAACCACCACACAGCTGCGTAACAGGCAGGGGTTTGACGCCAGGTATGTACTCGGCCCGCTATCATTAACTGCTGAATATGATAAGGGAACCGATGCCGCTATTAAACGGGACGGATGGTACGCGCAAGCTGCTTACTTCATTTTCCCTAAAAAATTGCAGGTAGTGGGCAAATACGATACCTACGACCCTAATAAAGATATAGCGACCGATCGCAGCACCTGGTATGTAGGCGGTATCAACTATTTCTTCAACTCATGGACAAAGCTGTATTTCGATTACTCCTACAGGCGTGAGGAGGTTCCAACCGCCCAGGTTAAAAACAACTTATTAGCCGTTGAATTACAGGTACAATTTTAAACTAACAAACATGAAATATACATTCTTAAAAAAACGAACTATCTTATTAACTGCCATCGCGTTAAGCGTGGTGGTTGTTACCTCATCATTTATTAATAAGATAACGAATAAACCAATCCCTCCGGCTGATGACCTGGAAGGAACTATAAGTATTTCGGGTGCATTTGCCCTGTACCCTATCACCGTTAAATGGGCCGAGGAGTTCAGGAAGCTGCATCCAAAGGTTAAATTCAATATTTCGGCAGGCGGCGCAGGTAAGGGCATAACCGACGCGTTATCCAACCTGGTTGATATAGGTTTGGCTTCGCGCGATATTAGTCCCGAAGAAATTAAGAAAGGAGCTTATACTATTTATGTAACAAAGGACGCCGTTGTGCCCACTTTTAATACTGGCAACCCAAACGCCGCGGCCTTATTAGCCAAGGGAGTAAAGCGGGATCAGTTCTTAAATATATTTGTATCGGGTAGTATTAAGGATTGGAAACAGGTGGCCGGTAAGGTTTCAGTTCCTATTCATATCTACACCCGGTCGGATGCCGCCGGTGCCGCCGAGACCTGGGCAAAATATTTCAATAAGAAACAGGAAGATCTGTTAGGTGTAGCCGTTTACGGCGACCCGGGCCTGGCGCAAGCTGTTAAAAAGGATGTAACTGCCATCGGCTACAATAACCTCGAATACCTGTATGACCTGAAAACCCGCAAGCAGGTTGACGGTGTACATGTACTCCCCATTGATTTAAACGGAAATGGTAAAATTGATGCCGATGAAAACTTTTATGCAACCATTGACGAATTAACCAATGCCATAGCAACCGGGAAATACCCCTCGCCACCGGCACGAAACCTGGGTTTCCTTTTTAAAGGCAAGCCTAAGAAAAAAGAGCTGGTAGAATTTGTAAAATACGTATTAACTGATGGCCAAAAGTTTGTTGATGAAAACGGCTACATCGCGTTGTCGAAACAAAAATTGCAGGAGGAATTAAAAAAGGCTCAATAGTTCGGTTTTTCATCTACCTATGAAAAACTAAACTATAGTTTTTTTTATACCACACCTATATGATACAGCGAATACGCTTTTTAAAAGATAAAATAATTTCAAAACTGATGCTGGTGTTTACACTGGCATCAGTTTCTTTAGTTTTTGTGATAGGTATAGGTTTATACTACCGGTCTATCCCCGTTCTGCATAAACTATCATGGTTCGGGTTGCTAACCAACAGCGACTGGAAGCCCATGAAGGGCCTGTTTGGTTTCTACCCGTTTATAATGGGTACTTTATGGGTTACGGCAATCTCTATTATAATCGCTTTACCGCTATCGGTACTCACCTCGCTTTATTTGGTCGAGTATGCGCATACTAAAATTAAAAGGGTATTAATTCCGTTCGTTAACCTGTTATCGGGGATACCCCCCGTTATTTATGGCGTTTGGGGCGTGTTGTTTATAGTGCCCTTAATTCAAAATCATATCGCACCGCATTTTGTTGATTTTTCAACAGGATATAGTGTATTGGCCGGTGGTATTGTACTGGCGATCATGATATTTCCATTGATCGTAAGCATACTAACTGAAGTACTGACCACTATACCACAAGAACTGAAAGATGCTTCCCTGGCAGTTGGCGCGACGAAGTGGGAAACGATAAAAAAGGTGATCATCCGTAAAGCCTCGCCGGGCATAATAGCGGCCACGGTACTGGCTGTTTCACGCGCTTTTGGCGAAACTATAGCGGTTTTAATGGTTTGCGGCAATAACGCGGTAGTACCCCACTCGGTTTTTGACCCCGGTTATCCGCTCCCGGCATTGATCGCTAATAATTATGGCGAAATGATGTCTATCCCTTTATATGATTCGGCGCTAATGTTTGCTGCTTTATTGCTTTTCATAATCATCCTGTTGTTTAACATTATATCCCGGGTAATACTCGCGCGTTTAGAAAGGAAACTAACAACATGATAAAACGTAAACTCGAAGAACTGTTCTTTAAAACGCTCATGATATTAGCTACCATAGTGGTTACAGGTAGTTTCTTCCTGATCGTAGGGACCATATTTTCAAAAGGCATTCCCTATATGAACCTGGATATGATAACCAAAACCCCGGGCGGCGGCTTTTATATTGGCAAAGAGGGCGGCGTACTTAACGCCATCATCGGTTCGTTATATATAGCAGGTGGCGCGACTGTTTTAGGGCTGATGATAAGCATCCCTGTAGCCATTTATATCAATATGTATATTGATGGAAAAAGATTTACCTCTAATATTATACGCCTGGCGTTTGATGTGCTTTTTGGTATCCCATCCATTGTATATGGCGCGTTCGGCTTTTTAATAATGGTTTATTTTGGCATACGGGCATCCTTATTAGGCGGTATTATTGCCGTAACTTTATTGGTGATCCCCATATTGGTACGCACACTTGATGAAGTAATACGCACCGTGCCCCGCGAATTGCGCGACGCCACATTATCATTAGGCGCTACCCGCTGGGAAATGGCCAAAGTTGTTTTAAGGCAAATAAGGCCGGGGATATTTACAGCTATCCTATTGTCCTTCGGGCGGGGTATCGGCGATGTTGCCTCTGTATTATTTACGGCGGGCTTTAGCGATAATATCCCCACATCGCTGCATGAACCCGCGGCTACCCTGCCGCTGGCTATATTTTTTCAGTTAGGCAGCCCTGTTGAAGAGGTTCAGGGCCGGGCATACGCTTCTGCTTTGATCTTAACTATTGTGGTGCTCATCATCACCGTACTATCTCAATTATTGATAAAGAAATTTTCTAAACATAAAATATAAATGACAACCACTCCACATATCAGTGTACAAAATTTGAATGTACATATTGAAAACCAGCATATTTTAAAAGATATCAGCATTAACATTCCCAATAAAAGTGTCACTTCAATTATTGGCCCTTCCGGCTGTGGTAAAACCACCTTATTGAAGTCGTTTAACCGTTTACTGGATAACATTCCGAATGTTAAAATCGATGGTAAAGTATTGGTTGATGGCGAAAATATATACGATCCTTCTGTGGAGGTAACACATATCCGTAAAAAAATGGGCTTGTTGTCGCAACGCCCTTACCCGCTGCCCATGTCTGTTTATGATAATGTGGCGTATGGCCCGCGAATTCATGGCATCCGCAAAAAAAAGTGAACTCGACGAGTTGGTTGAACTGCAATTAAAAGCAACCGGGCTTTGGAACGAAGTTAAAGACCGTTTAAACGCGTCGGCTACGCGCTTATCTGTTGGTCAGCAGCAGCGGTTATGCCTGGCGCGTGGTTTGGCTGTTGGGCCGGAGATCATTTTGGGTGATGAATCAACGTCGGCGCTCGACCCGGTTTCAACCAATATTATTGAAGATCTTTTCATCAACCTGAAACAAAAATATACCATCGTTTTAGTAACTCACATACTGCGCCAGGCCCGCCGGGTGTCCGATTATATTATCTTTGTTTATATGGGCAAGATCATTGAATTTGGCCCTACCGAGGAGGTTTTGTTAAACCCTAAAGAAGAACTCACCAAAGAATATGTTAAGGGTTTTATTAGCTAAAAACAATCAAAATATCACCTATTTTATCTAAAAATGGATGATATTTTTGATTTTTAGTTGATTATCAGGTCATAATTTATCATTTTCAACCTGTAGACAATCAAAAATGACTTGATTTGTATCATTTTTATTATTTATGCTATAAAAATGAATAAATATCATTGATTATTGTGATATTTATATCGTTTTTCGAACAAAAAATAATGGCATTTAATTATAAAAGAATTGTAGTAAAGATCGGTTCCAATGTGCTAACACAAAGCAATGGCCTGCCCGATCAGCACCGTATAGGTAAGCTGGTTGAGCAGATAGTTGCTATTAAACAGCAAGGCGTTGAAGTAATATTGGTATCATCCGGCGCGGTTGCCGCGGGCCGGAGCTTAATAACCGTTTCTGATAAATACGATGCGATAGCCACCCGGCAATTACTGGCCTCTATAGGCCAGGTTAAATTAATAAACACCTATGCGCAATTGTTTGAGCAATATAATATACTATGCTCGCAGGTGTTGGTTACTACTGACGATTTTAAAGGCAGGCAGCATTACCTGAACATGAAAAACTGTCTCGAAATATTGTTGCAGCACCATGTTGTGCCTATAGTAAATGAAAATGATGTAGTATCTGTAACCGAACTGATGTTTACCGATAATGATGAACTGGCAGGGCTTATCGCCTCGATGTTAAACGCCCAGGCGCTGATACTTTTAACCAATGTAGACGGCATATATGACGGCGCGCCTGATTTGAAAGACTCATCAATAATTGATGAGGTTAACGATACCGGCATTGATTTCTCCTCATTCGTTACATCGGGCCGCTCACAATTCGGGCGGGGGGGAATGATCACTAAATCGCATATGGCGCAAAAAACTGCGGGCCTGGGCATAGCAGTGCATATTGCCAATGGCACAAAGGATAATATACTAACAGACATACTGGAAAACAAAACGCCTCACACCCGCTTTGTTCCCCATAAAACAACCTCCGAAAAAAAGAAATGGCTGGCCCATTCAGAAAAATCGGCTACCGGGGTTGTACAGGTAAATGCAGGAGCTAAAACAGCCTTAATGTCCAACAAGGCTACAAGCTTACTGCCGGTTGGGGTGGTTATTGTTTTGTCGGACTTTGAAAAAGGCGAAATAATTAAACTGGTTGATACAGACAACGGGCTAATTGGTTTAGGCATAGCCGAATATGGCGCTGATAAGGCAAAAGAATGGATCGGTCAAAAAAACCATAAGCCACTGGTACATTATGATTACCTTTATTTATTAGGCTAACAGTAAATGAGTTACACCCAATACTTTGAAAACGCGCAGGCTGCTGCAAGGAATCTCCATATTTTGCCGGACGCTATTAACCTGGTATTAATAGACGTAGCGGCAGAAACTGTTGCGCAAACCGGTTTCCTGCTTGAAGAAAATAAAAAGGACCTGGATAGAATGGATATTACCAATCCAAACTATGACCGTTTAATGCTTACCGCCGCACGTATAAAGGACATTGCAAGGGATATGATCAATGTGTCCCGTTTGGAAAATCCGCTTGGGCATATTCTTTCAGAAAAAACAATGCCCAATGGATTGCATATCTCAAAGATCAGCGTGCCGCTGGGTGTAGTTGGCGTAATATATGAAGCGCGGCCAAATGTTACGTTTGATGTTTTTGCGCTTTGCTTTAAAACAGGGAATATTTGTATTTTAAAAGGCGGAAGCGACGCTGATTACTCCAACAAGGCCATTATTTCGGTTATACATAAGGTGCTGAAACAACATCATATTGATGTTAATACGGTTATTTTATTGCCCAAAGAACGCGAAGCTGCCGAAGCATTAATGCAAGCTGTGGGATATATCGATGTAATTATACCACGCGGCAGCCAGGGATTAATAAACAGTGTGCGCAATAATAGCAAAGTACCTGTCATTGAAACCGGGGCGGGTATTGTGCATACCTATTTTGATGCATTTGCAGACCTTAAAAAAGGGACCAACATTATATTCAATTCAAAAACCCGACGGGTAAGCGTATGTAATGCACTGGATTGCGCCATTATTCATTCGGCGCGGTTAGAAGATCTGCCCGAAATAGCTAAACCCTTGGGCGATGCCGGTGTTGAAATTTTTGCTGATGAACGCGCATACACGGCCTTACAGGGCCACTACCCCACCGCACTTTTACATAAAGCAAGCCCAAAACATTTTGGTACCGAGTTCCTGTCGATGAAAATGGCTATAAAAACGGTTGATACGCTTCAGCAAGCGCTTGACCATATTGCCACCTACGGTTCGAAGCATAGTGAGGCCATTGTTACCGAAAACACGAAAAACATGGAAACGTTTTTAAACCGCGTTGACGCCGCTGCTGTTTACGTTAATACCTCCACAGCCTTTACTGACGGCGCGCAATTTGGTTTAGGCGCCGAGATAGGCATTAGCACTCAAAAACTCCATGCACGCGGCCCTATGGGCCTCCAGGAGCTTACCAGTTATAAATGGCTGGTAAGGGGCGATGGCCAGGTACGACCGTAGTAATTCAATAGTAATATCGAACACCGAATATCGAATGTTAAATCATGAAGTAACTTCGGCGTTCGATATTCAACATTCAGTGTTCGATATTATTCTTAATCATCCGCACAAACAATTTCTATATTGCCTGTTATTACATAAACAGTTCTGGTATGGATATATACGCGATCAATCCTGCAAATGGCAAACCAATTGGCCATTACATAGCGCACACTAATAAACAGGTTAAGCAAAATATAAAGGAAACCCATGCAGCCTGGTTAAAATGGAAAGAAACATCATTTGCAGAGCGCAGCTATCACCTGGTTAGTATGGCCAAAGTGCTGTTAAGCCAACGGGATGAACTTGCCCGGCTAATGGCTTTAGAAATGGGCAAACCCATTAAACAAGGCATAGCCGAAATTGAAAAATGTGCCGCTGTTTGCGAATACTTCGCCAAAAACGCTGCCGGGTTTTTAAAAGATCAACCTATAAAAACCGAAGCATCCAAAAGTTTTGTGGCTTTTCAGTCTATTGGTGTAGTGCTGGCTATTATGCCGTGGAATTTTCCTTTTTGGCAGGTATTCCGGTTTTTGGCCCCTGCCCTCGCGGCGGGTAATTGCGGTATTTTAAAACACGCGTCGAATGTACCCGGTTGTGCTGTCGCCATCCAGAAAATTGTTGAAGAGGCGGGTTTTCCTGAAAATGTATTTCAAACCGTGTTGGTGGGCAGCAATAAAGTTGATAAAATAATTGAAAATCCGCTGATAAAAGCAGTAACCCTAACCGGCAGCACCGCCGCCGGAAAAAAAGTGGCGCAAAAAGCAGGTTCCTTAATAAAAAAGACGGTATTAGAGTTGGGCGGCAGTGATGCTTACGTGATACTGGAAGATGCCGACCTGGAAACAGCCGCCGAAATATGCGTTAACAGCCGCCTTATTAATAGCGGGCAAAGTTGTATAGCTGCCAAGCGGTTTATTGTTGTTAAAGCGGTGGAAAAGGAGTTTACCAAACTTTTCCTCGAAAAAATGAAATCCAAAATAATGGGCGATCCGTTGGATGAAGCTACCGATATTGGTCCGCAGGCGCGGGTTGACCTGCGGGATGAATTGCATCGCCAGGTAAAGCAGTCGGTTAAAAAGGGCGCTCAATGTATTTTAGGCGGTGAATTGCCTAAAGGGGACAATGCCTTTTACCCGCCAACCGTATTAACCAACGTAAAAAAAGGTATGGCCGCTTATAACGAAGAATTATTCGGGCCTGTGGCAGCAATCATCTCCGCAAAGGATGAAGCCGATGCCATCCGAATTGCCAACGACAGCATTTATGGCTTAGGCGGAGCCATATTCACCAATGATAAAAATAAAGGCGAACTCATAGCCACGACCCAACTGGAAGCGGGCTCCTGCTTCGTTAACGCGCTGGTAAAATCAGACCCGCGGTTGCCGTTTGGGGGCATTAAACAATCGGGCTATGGCCGCGAATTGGGTATGTTTGGTATACATGAATTTGTGAATATTAAGACGGTGTGGGTTAACTAATTAATCCTATCTTTCTAAACGTATGCCTCCACTCTCTAATCGCCAACTAATAACCCCTTGACATTCAAATAATTTTTTAGCTATATTTATAGCAATCAATGTAAACCACAGCCTATTTGGCTGAAATCATTTAAATTGAATATGCATACTTATTTACAAGCAAATCGGCTGCGCAGCGTGGCCAATCTGGCATTTACTGCTGTTTTTATAATTTTTATGGCAAACGCGACACCTGTTCGCGCGCAGGAACTTCCCGGCGTACGCCAGGCCATGCAAAACTTTATTAATGCCGGCGATATGTCTGGCGCCGTTACGGTTGTCACTACAAAAGATAAGATCATTCACCTCGACGCGGTAGGGCTTGCCAATATCGCGCGGAAAATACCCATGCAGGCCAATACATTATTTTGGGTGGCGTCCATGACCAAACCCTTTACCGCAGTGTCGGTACTGATGCTCCAGGACGAGGGTAAACTTAAAGTAACCGACCAGGTATCGAAGTATATTCCTGAATTTGCGAACCTTAAAACGCCTTCAGGTAAACCCGCCAACCTTACTATCACCCAAATACTTACCCATACATCGGGGCTTGGCGAAGGAAACCCGAATGATGAGCTTAAGGCCCATACCCTTGCCGATCTGATGCCGATGTTCCTTGCCGCGCCAATGCAGTATGAACCGGGCGCGCAGTGGAAATATACGCAATCGGCTATTAATGTGGCGGCGCGTATTGTTGAGGTAGTAGGCGGGATGCCGTTTGACCAGTTTGTAAAAAAACATATTCTTGACCCACTTGGCATGACGCACTCCACTTTTTATCCCGAAGGCGAGGCCCTTGCAAGCAGGGCGGTCGGCTATGAGAAAAATAAAAGCACCTATGTGCTTGAGGCAGTTGAGCAACCTGCGTTTTATTCAGGAAAAAAAGGATTTCCGCCGTTGGGTAATGGCGGACTTTTCACAACTGGCCCAGATTATGCCCGTTTCTGCCAAATGCTGCTTGGCGGCGGCGTGTTTAACGGCAAACGTTACCTGAGCGGCGATGCCATGAAATTACTAACCACTATACAAACCGGCGATCTCCCCGCAGGCTTCCTGCAAACCCCGGCACTGGGCAATCATGGCGCGGATTACGGATGGGGCATTGGAGTTTGTATTCTGCGAAGGCCACATGCGGGTGTGGCATCTATGCTCTCACCGGGCACCTACGGGCACGGCGGCGCATGGGGCACACAAGCGTGGATAGACCCGGTGCGCGGCGTAGCTTATATACTGATGGTGCAACGACCCAACCTTAATGGTGATGCTTCCGATCTGCGCCGCGTATTTCAGCAAACTGCTTCGGATGGGGTGGGGAGATAAAGATCAGTTAATTAAAGATTGAAGATTAGTGGGGTTATTTGCAGGTTCTGCTTTGGTTACAATTAGGCTGTTTGATATAATTTATTTAGTGTTAAAGTTGGCTTGTTTCATATAAAATCGCCTTTCGCGGGGGTTAACTTGTAATTAATTAGTGTTATTAATCAATAACTTGTGTTGTTTATATAATGTTATTATTTAAATAAGGTTAAAAGTATTGCAGACTGTTCCCGTATGTCGAACTCATTGTCAATACAACATCCTTTTTGTAACCATTTAACTAATCTCTAATCTTCAATATCTAATCTTTACCGCCAACTGACCCTACCCCCTATCTACCTAAATCACAATAACGTATCTTTGCAGCCAATATGAGTAAGCATGGAAAGATATTGGTGGCGATGAGCGGCGGGGTTGACAGTTCGGTGGCGGCAGTGATGCTGCACGAGCAGGGCTATGAAGTTATCGGTCTTACCATGAAAACCTGGGACTATGCCTCGGCGGGCGGCAACTCAAAAGAAACCGGTTGCTGCAGCCTGGACAGCATTAATGATGCCCGCGCTTTAGCTGTTGGCTATGGCTTCCCTCATTATATACTGGATATACGGAACGAGTTTGGCGATTTTGTAATAGACAATTTTGTTGACGAATACCTTGCCGGCCGTACCCCTAACCCATGTGTGCTTTGTAATACCCACATTAAATGGGAGGCCCTCCTTAAGCGGGCCAATATGCTGGATTGCGAATTTATAGCAACCGGGCATTATGCCAATATACGTTTACAGGATAACGGCAGGTACGTTATTTCCAAAGGGAAAGACGAAAACAAGGATCAATCTTATGTGCTTTGGGGAGTATCGCAACAAAACCTGGCGCGTACAAAATTTCCGTTAGGCAGCTTTTCCAAGCCCGAGATCAGGCAAATGGCCCTGGATATGGGGCAAACAGAACTGGCGGGCAAAAGCGAAAGCTACGAAATATGCTTTGTGCCCGATAACGACTACCGGGCCTTTCTAAGGCATAAAGTTGAGGGACTGGAAGAACGTGTTACCGGGGGCAATTTTGTTTTAACAGATGGCACCGTAGTAGGCAAGCACCAGGGCTACCCGTTTTATACCATAGGCCAGCGCAGGGGTTTGGGTATCGCGCTGGGCCATCCCATGTTTGTAACCAGCATTAACCCGGCTACCAATACAGTAGTATTAGGCACCGAAGATGAATTGCAGCGTAAACAAGCCTGGGTTAAAAATATTAACCTGGTTAAATACGAAAGTATTAAAGAACCGCTAAACGCGATAACCAAAATACGGTATAAAGACGCAGGCGCCGAAAGCACCATCGTACAAATAGGCGACCACATGAAAGTTGATTTCGCACACATGGTGGCCGGTATTGCTCCGGGCCAGTCGGCCGTGTTTTATGAGGGCAATGACCTTTTAGGCGGCGGGTTTTTAATGTGAGAAGTTTTGTTGTAAGGTTGGAAAGTTGAAAGGTTTGAACATTAAATCATTATCTCTTTCTAAACCTTCATAAAACAGACATTTAAGCCCAGTAACCCTGAACTTTACAACATTCCAACTTTGCAACATTCCAACGTTTTCAAAAAAACAAATTTGCGTTTCACTTTCTTTATCTTTTATTTGCAAAAAACAAATCGCTTAAATGGCTAAAAATTTACTAATAGTTGAATCTCCGGCGAAAGCCAAAACTATAGAGGGCTACCTGGGAAAAGATTTTACGGTTAAATCAAGTTACGGCCATATCCGCGACCTGGTTAAATCAGAAGACGCTATTGATATAGCCAATAATTTTGAACAGAAATACGAAGTCCCCGCAGATAAAAAACAGATCGTAAGCGAATTAAAGAAACTGGCTAAAGAAGCTGACATGGTTTGGCTGGCATCGGACGAGGACCGCGAAGGAGAAGCCATATCATGGCATTTATTCGAGACCTTAAATTTAAAGGATGCGACCACCAAACGCATCGTGTTTCATGAGATCACCAAGCCCGCTATAATGGCGGCCATTGATAATCCGCGTAAAATAGACTATAACCTGGTAAACGCCCAACAGGCCCGCCGGGTGCTGGATAGGTTAGTTGGTTTTGAACTGTCGCCTGTTTTATGGAAAAAGGTAAAACCATCGCTTTCAGCAGGCCGTGTACAATCGGTAGCGGTAAGGATAATTGTTGAGCGCGAACGCGAGATCAATAAATTCAGATCAGAGGCTGCTTTTAAAATTGTGGCCATTTTTGGAAAAGGAAGACAGGCATTTAAAGCCGAATTGGCCGAACGCTATAGCAAACAGGAGGATGCCGAAAAGTTTTTAACCGATTGTATAGGCGCCGATTTTGATGTCAGATCATTAGAAACCAAACCCGCAAAACGTTCGCCTGCCGCGCCTTTTACTACCTCTACCCTGCAGCAGGAAGCCAGCCGCAAGTTAGGTTACTCTGTTTCACGCACTATGCAGATAGCGCAAAAGTTGTACGAATCGGGCCATATAACCTATATGCGTACCGATTCTGTTAATTTATCTGAAACTGCTTTAAACGCTGCTGCACAGCAAATTATATCTGCTTACGGTGAGAAATACCACCAGCATAGAAAATATAAAACCAAAAGCGCGGGGGCGCAGGAAGCACACGAAGCCATACGCCCAACTTATTTTAATCACCATACAATTGACGGTGACTCGGGCGAGAAACGTTTGTATGAATTGATATGGAAACGCGCCATTGCCTCGCAAATGAGTGAAGCGCAGTTTGAGAAAACAACCGCCAGGATCGGCATATCAACCCGTAAAGAAGAACTGGTTGCTAATGGCGAGGTGATGAAATTTGACGGTTTCCTGAAAGTTTACCTGGAAGATGTTGATGACGAAGATGATAACCAGCAGGATGGCGAAAACGCCACACTGCCGCCTTTAACCAAAGGCCAGCGGCTCGAATTGGAAGAAATGCTGGCCACCGAGCGTTTTTCGCGCCCGCCGGCAAGGTATACCGAAGCAAGTTTGGTAAAGAAATTGGAAGAACTGGGTATAGGCCGTCCGTCAACCTATGCCCCTACTATTTCCACTATACAAAACCGTGGCTATGTTGTAAAAGAGGAACGCGAAGGCAAACAAAGAAAATTCAGGGTTTTAACGCTGAAAAATAAAAGCATAACTAAAGAAGAAAGAACAGAAAATACGGGCGCCGAGCGCGGCAAGTTATTCCCGACAGATATAGGCGCGGTAGTGAATGATTTCCTGGTACAACATTTTAAAGGTATTGTTGATCTTAATTTCACCGCTAAAGTGGAGAAGCAATTTGATGAAATAGCGCAGGGGCTTGAAGAATGGACAACCATGATAGGCAATTTCTATAAACCATTTCATGCTGATGTGGAAAGCACCATCCAAACTGCGGATAAAGCCACCGGCGAACGTGACCTGGGCATACACCCTGAAAATGGCCAAAAGGTATCGGTGCGTATAGGCCGCTATGGTCCGTTTGTACAGATAGGCGAAAATGCCAGCGACGATAACAAGGATTATAAGCCCTTATACGCCAGTTTACGCGCCGGACAAAGCATAGAGACTATAACGCTCGAAGAGGCCTTAGAACTGTTTAAACTGCCCAAAAAGGTGGGTATTTTTGAGGATAAGGATATGACGGTAGCTATTGGCCGGTTTGGGCCTTATATACGGCATAACTCCGCGTTTTATTCATTGCCTAAAGAAATTGACCCGCACGATGTAAGCGAAGAAAAAGCGATAGAGTTAATCTTAGAAAAACGTAAAAAGGATTCGGAAAAGCTAATTAAAGCTTTTGATGAGGACCCAACTGTTAAAGTATTGAACGGACGCTGGGGGCCTTATATTGAATTTGGCAAACAAAATGTTAAAATACCAAAAGATAAGGACCCGCTGACGCTAACGTTTGAAGAATGTAAAGCGTTAGCCACTGCATCTGAAAAAGATGTTAAAAAAGGAAAGAAACGGTTCGTTAAATCTACCGCCAAAAAGAAATAGCGCCTTCTTTACACTTAAAAAACCATTAAATAAATATTACCAAACCTGATATTTTTATTTAATTTACGGACAATAATCCAAACGATCAGCTATTTATAAATTTGATTTAAATGATAATTACCTGTCATTTTACGTTATCAGAAAAAACAGCTGTTAATTTTATTGATTAAAGTGATGGTTCGTATTAGCAGGCGTATAATATTAAGATCTCTTTGCCTGATTTGTTCTTACTTATTAAGCCACCCCGCGTTTGCGCAAACAGGCTCATGTCCGTTAAATATAGATTTTGAACTGGGTAATTTTAATAACTGGCAATGTGATACGGGCAGTACTAAGGCAACTGTTAATATTAATACCAATTTTATAAACGTTATTCCTTCGGTACCTATCCCGTACAGACATGGGATCATACCAAAAGGCAACCTGGTTGATAAATATAGTGGTATTGCTCTTTCTCCACCCGATGGCGGTAATTTTTCTGTAAAACTGGGTAATGACAGTGTGAACGCACAAGCTGAGCGCATAAGTTATACATTTACAGTGCCGCAAACACAAGCTAATTTCAACATTACCTATCAATATGCAGTAGTTTTACAAGATCCCGGCCATCCAGCAAGTCAACAGCCTCGTTTTACGGCTAAAGTATTTGATATTACCGATAGTACCTATATTGATTGCAGTTCATTTGAATACGTGGCTACTTCTAACCTGCCAGGCTTTAAAACCTCCACCCTGCCCGTCTTTCAAAGTGGAGCAAATACAGTTATATACAAAGACTGGACGGCTGTTAATATTAATCTTAATGGTTACCAGGGGCATCGGCTACGGCTCGAGTTTACAACTGCCGACTGTACACTAGGCGCGCATTTTGGTTATGCTTATGTTGATGTGAAGAGCAGCTGTTCCTCATTAATTACAGGGAATGATTTCTGTCCTTCACAACCAATAGTTACACTTAACGGCCCTGCCGGTTTTAAGCAATATAACTGGTATTCTGCCGATAGATCGAAATTATTAGGTACCGGGGTTAATCTTTCATTACCCTCTGCCGGTTTAGACGGAACAAGCCTGCAGTTAGACTTAATACCATTTACTAATTTTGGATGTCCTAATACCATAACCGCTGTTTTACACGCCTTGCCAGCCGTTACTTTTGCTATAACAAACCCTGTTCAGGTATGTTACCCTTCGGTTATTGATATAACAGATGCCGGTATTATAACAGGCAGCGACGCAAATTTAACCTATACCTATTGGCTAGACGCTGCAGCCAGCATACCCATTGCATCGCCAAAAACAATTAACGCAAGCGGTACCTATTACATAAAAGCTACAGCTCCAACCGGATGTTTTGATATAAAACCTGTAACCGTAGTTATAAATCAATTACCTGTTTTAAAAATAACCGATCCGCCAACTGTTTGCTTAACAACACCTGTTGATATTACTAACCCGGCGGTTATTAATGGCAGCTCTGCAGGTTTAAACTATTCATATTGGCTTGATGCATTGGCAACTCAACCATTAACCACACCATCAGCAATAAAAACCGTGGGGACATATTATATAAAAGCAGTTAATTCGTCCGGTTGTTTTCTTATAAAACCCGTAAATGTTACTTTTTATCCCCCGCCTTTATTGATTGTAAATAATCCACCTGCGGTTTGTTTTCCCGGAATTATTGATATTACTGCAAAAGCGGTTACTAATGGCAGCGGCGCCGGGCTCAGTTTTTCCTATTGGGCAGATACGGCAGCAACGATTTCATTAGTATCGCCGGATAAAGTTGCACAAAGCGGAACTTACTATATTAAAGCTATAAATAATAACGGATGTGAAACCATTGAACCGGTTATTGTTACCATCAATCCATTACCGCAATTAGTGATCACTAATCCATCGCAAGTATGTATTCCTGATAAAATAGATATTACAGCACCTGCGGTTACAAACGGAAGCAGTAATGTTAGTACGTTAACATATTGGGTGGACGCTAAAGCAACTATTTCCCTCACAACTCCAAAAGCAATTAGTGATAGCGGGGTTTATTATATTAAAGCAATAAGCCCGCTGGGCTGCGAGTTAATTAAACCTGTGCTGGTTACTATACATCAAACGCCGGTATTGTCAATAACAAACCCTGCTAAAGTTTACGTACCCAACACAGTTGATATAACAAAAAATGGAGTAACAAACGGAAACACAAGCCGCTTAACTTTAACGTATTGGAAAGATATAAATGCCACTGATCAGATAACCAACCCAACAGCAATTTCACAAGCAGGCACCTATTATATAAAAGGAAGTAACACTTATTGTTACGACATAGAACCTGTTGAAGTTACTATTAGTTTAGTTCCGCGTATTCTTGTTCCCACAGCTTTTACACCAACTAAAACCAATAATAATATATTGTTTCCCTTTCTTATCGGTATTAAAACCTTTATAAGCTTTAAGGTATATGATCGTTGGGGCGAACTGGTGTTCCAGGGAAATAGTGCCGACCCTAGGCAAGGGTGGAATGGTATGTATAAAGGAAAAATGCAGTTTTTAGATACTTTTACCTGGTACGCCGAAGGATACGATTACTCTGATAATTTAGTTCACAAAAGCGGCAATACGGTCTTATTAAAGTAGGCAACGTCATGAAATATTTATTTTTTTTCATGTTGTTTATTACCTTATGCTTCAGATGCCGGGCCCAGGATCCACACTTTACCCAATATTTTGCATCACCATTAACCCTAAATCCGGCACTTACAGGCTTTTTTGATGGCACTTATAGATTGGCGCTTAACGAAAGACAGCAGTGGTGGAATGTGGGGTCAAGTTATAGTACAACAAGCGTTTCAGCCGATCTTAAAATTATACCCGATGATATTCCCAGGTTTGACACATTCGGAATTGGTTTTAGCGGGCTATTTGATAAATCATTAAGTGGCGCGTTACTGAGTAATTACATATCGGCGTCAGCTGCTTACCATAAAAGTTTAGCCGGCGAAGGCAGGCAAACACTAGGGCTTGGCTTCCAGGTTAGTTTTGCCAACAGGTTTATTGACTTTAGTAAATTGTCATTTGCTTCGCAGTTTAACGGGGATATTTTTGACCCTAGTATACCCGTATCTTTTGAGAATAATGCCAACACCAAATATTTTGAAATAAATACGGGATTACTCTATGCGCTGCATACAGGGAACGGTAATTTTTACGCCGGTGCTTCGCTATATCATACCAATAAACCTACGGAAACAATATTTGATCCTTCAGGATACCGAATTCCATTTCGTGAAACCATACATGGCGGCGGAGAGGTCAATATTAACCCGTTATCATCAATGCTGTTCAGCGGGGTTTTTATGACCCAGGGCGGTATCAATGATGAACTGATCGGGGCCGCATATGGCATGAAAACAGGTGATGATTTCAACAATTTGAACTCAACTAAGTTATACCTGGGTTTTTGGTACAGGTTCAACGATTCCTACATTCCGTACATAGGTATAGATTATAATAATTTTAATGTGGGGATAAATTACAGTTTTTCTTCCTCATCAATATCGGGTTATCACCCCGCAACATTCGAAGTTTCATTAATATTCAAGCACAAATCAAACAGCAATCAAGCTTCGTTATGTCCACGATTCTAATGACAGTATTTAATCAAAATGTTGTTAATTGCATCCTGTTAAGCGTTCATTTTTAATAAAATATTATTTTGCTTAATACAGTATAATTTGTAGTGTTTTCAGTATTCTTGCCTAAAATATATAGCTATAAATGATAAAAGATCTCCCCGAAAATAATGTTAAAGATATTGCCGTAGCCGTGGCTTTGGAAGGCGAGAATATTGAAAGTAAAACCTGGTATGTGTATTTGATCAACCTGAAAAAAGAGCCTATTGAAAACGTATTGGTAACCTCAAGGGGTTATGGAGAAAAAAACGGTGAGCAGGTCAAAACCTCAACGCTGCGCCACATGTTCCCGGTAATTGCTAACGGCGCGTATAAATTAATAGAGCCTATTGATGAGCAAACGTTTGGCTTAAATAACGAATACTGGGTTAGTTACTATATCGGCACCCAGATATATGATAAAAAATTCATCTTCCTGCCCGAAAGTATTGTCGATTCTAACTTTATTAAGCTGCCTGTGGTTAATAAGCCGGGGGTAATGATAAGGTAAGTTGGCAGTTTTGAGTTTGCAGTAAGCAGTTAGAAATATTACTGCAAACTGCCCACTGGCAACTGCAAACTCAAAAACTAACTATCAAACTTCTCCAATAGCTTCAACAGCGTTTCAAAATCCTTTGGATATGGGGCATGTATGGTGACGGGTGTGCCATCCATTATTTTAAAGGTAACCTCGTAAGCATGCAGTGCGAAACGTTTCATAATGGGCAGTTCTTCCTGGTCCTTACCTAAATGGTATTTACGTTTAATTGCTGACAGGAACACAGGCTTACCTTTATACATTTCGTCGCCGGATATAGATGCGCGCTGGGTAGCCAAATGTATACGTATTTGGTGCATACGGCCGGTTACCGGGCGGCATTCAACCAGCGTATAGTGTTTAAAGTATCTGATGGATTGGAACCACGTCTCTGCACGCTTGCCTTCCTGCCGGCTAATGGTGACATTGCCCTTGCCTACATTCAGTATGGGCAGATCGACCAGCAAATTTTCAAAAACGTGGGTGCCGTCAATTACGGCATGGTATACTTTGTTCACCTGCCGCCGCTCAAACTGCATAGCTACAGAACGATATGCTTCGGGGTTTTTGGCTATAATTAAAGCGCCCGAGGTCTCTTTATCTAACCGGTGGCATATTTGTGCGTCGGGCGAATAATCTTTAGCCAGGCGCAATATATTGATCTCGCCACCCTCCCGCTCATCCAGCGAACTTATAAAGGCCGGCTTGTTTATTACGATCAGGTCATCGTCTTCAAACAATATCAGGTCGGCAAATTTTGGAAACTTCATGTATAATTATATAGCCGGCAAAAATACGGTTATTAAAACAAACTTTAACTGGTGCGGTTATTGTACTTGAAAAACATAATTATCAATCTAACTATTAAAAATTATGAGTACAAGAGCAACCAAACCTGACGAAAAAGGATTTTTTGAAAAGGTAAAAGAAACGTTTGAAGAACTTTGGGATGGTACCAAAGACAAAGCCGAAGACATAAAAGATGCAGCCGAAGATAAATTTGACGACTTGAAAGGTGCCGCCGAGGGCAAGCTTAAGGATCTGAAAAAATCAGTATCTGCCAAAAAAGCTACTGTCGCCAAAAAAGCAACTGGTGAAAAGACTAACGCAGTTAAAAAAGTAACAGCCGCCAAAAAAGATATTAAAAGCAAGGCAGCCAGCACAACTGCGAAAGCCAAAACAGCTGCTAAAGATGTAAAAGCTAAAGCCGATACCAAAGCAAAGGCTATTACCACCAAAGCCAAAGCAGCAGTTAAAGATGTTAAAGTAAAAGCCAAATCAAAAGCTAAGCAGGCTGTAGGCAGCACCAAAAAAGCTGCGCCAAAAAAGAAAGCCGTTGCATAACAAGTTGTGGTAACAAAAAGGCCCCGGAAAAACCAGGGCCTTTTTTTATGCTTCAAATTTATAGCCAACGCCTTTAACGGTGGCTACTATATCATCTCCCAGTTTTTCGCGGAGTTTACGTATGTGTACATCAATGGTACGGTTAGTAACCACTACCGAATCTTCCCAAATGTTTTTCAGTATCACCTCGCGGGTATACACTTTGCCCGGTTTAGAGGCTAACAGGTACAGTAATTCAAATTCTTTTTTGGCTAATACCACTTTCTCGCCTTTTTTGAAAACCAGGTAAGCCTCTCGGTCAATAACCAGGTCGCCAATTTCAAGTTTGTTGTCGGCAGTATCTTCGGCCGGCGCGTTTCTGCGCAGTATGGCATTGATACGGCTAACTAAAGCACGCGGTTTTATAGGCTTGGCTATATAATCATCCGCGCCCACATTAAAGCCCGCAATTTCCGAGTATTCTTCACTCCTTGCCGTTAAAAATACCATAAAGGTATTCTTAAACTCGGGCATGGTACGCATAATACGACAAGCCTCAATGCCATCCATTTTGGGCATCATAATATCCAGCACAATAAGGTCGGGTAATGATCTTTTTGCTTCGGTAACGGCTTCCTGCCCGTTACGCGCCAAAAATACCTGGTAGCCTTCTTTCTTTAAGTTATACTCAATAAGCTCCAAAATATCGGGCTCATCATCAACTATCAATATTTTTTGTTTGGTAGAGCTGCTCATGAACTATCTAATTTTGGTATAAATGTATATACTTAATAGAAGCAAACCGTTAATTTAATATTAACAAATTGTTAAGTGTGATTTTAACTTAACATTCTATTGAGGCTTATTAAATGTTTTGTTTAAAAAATCTTCAAGTGCCGCGCCTGTAAGATTTTTAGCGACGATAATTCCCTGTGGATCAATGATAAAGTTTGAAGGGATAGCTTGTATATGATATAATGCTTCGGTGGGCCCGTCAAAACGTTTCAGGTCCGACGCGTGGTTCCAGGTTAACTTATCAGCAGTGATGGCTTGCTGCCATTCGTTTTTTGTTACATCCAATGATATGCCTAAAATATTAAAACCTTTTGGGTGATAAACGGCATAAGCCTTAACCACATTAGGGTTTTCGGCACGGCAGGGGCCGCACCACGACGCCCAAAAGTCGAGCATTACATATTTGCCTTTATAGTCGGCCAGGTTAACGGGCTTATCATTTATACCCATAGTAGTAAAATCAGGCGCCTTGTGCCCTACCGAAATGGGTTTTACCTCCATCATTTGTCGTATAAAGCGCTGCACACCGGGGTTATCGCTAAAAGTGCCTTTGTCTTTTATGGTGTCGGCATAGGCCACTAACTGCTGCTCATATTTCATAGGCTCCAGCGATGCCATGGCATAAAATGCGGCCAGCGATGTTTTGTTATTGTTTACAAACTTTATAACCGCCGAACTATAATCGTCCATGTTTTTCATAAACAGCGGCATATAAGCTTTTACCAGCGAATCAGACTCTTTGCCCAATGCCTCAACTTTAGCCTGGTATTCAGCAACTACCTTGCTGCTCTTATCGCCATAAAAATTACTCAGTCTGTTAAATTCCTGTATTTTTTCGGAGTTTTCAGACCCTGTAATTACATAGGCATGGTCCTTATCGTTTTCATCGGTAGTAAAAGTGATCACATCCCCATTTTTCGCGATCAGGTCGTATATGGCGCCGCTTATACGCAGTTTATATAAATTGGCATAAGGCGCCGGGTGTTTAAATTCGAATTTGCCGTCCTCGTTTAAACTGGTAGAATCAATAATGTTTATCTGCGAGCTGTCGGCTTCCAGCAGGTACACTTTTTTTAACTTGCCCGGATTATTAATAGTGCCTGAAATTTTAAAAGCCGATTGATCCTTGCAGGAAGCGATTAAAAGGGACACGGCAATAACACAATAAACTGCTGAACGTATTTTCATTTGGATTCTAATTCTTTAATTAATAAGCGGTTGGTAGTTTGCGGATCGATCTTTCCATGCGAAACTTTCATTATCTCGCCCATAAACAAACCAACAACGCCTTTTTTACCCTTTTGGTACTCGATAACTTTGTCGGGGAACTTGGCTAAAGCATGTTGAATATATTGACTTACCTCATCACTGTCGGCTGTAATTAGCAGGTTAAGTTCGTTAGCAACAGCTTCGGCGCTTTTACCCGGCGACTTTAGCAGCGCAGGGAATAATTTATGTGAAGCTACCGAATTATTGATCGAACCCGCGTCGACCAGCTTAATTATGCCGGCAAGTTTTATGGGCTCAATATTCAAGCCGGTGATAGATAAGCCGGTTTCGTTCAAATACGATTTAACAGCGCCCATCATTAAGTGGGCGGCGGCTTTATAGTTAGCGGTATGTTTTATTAACTCTTCAAAGTATAAGGCGGTTTCTTTGTCGGCAGTAATTACCCCGGCATCATATTCCGACAGGCCCAAACCCACATATTTACTATACAACTGGTTGGACAATGCGGGTAATGATTGCCTGATACGCTCTATGTAAGCATTATTCAGTACTATAGGCATCAGGTCGGGTTCAGGGAAATAGCGATAATCGTTTGCCATTTCCTTTGAGCGAAGTACCGAGGTTTCGCCGGTATCCTCATGAAAATTCAACGTATTTTGGTCAATATGGCCGCCATTCTCCATGATATTTACCTGGCGGATAAACTCGTGCTCGATCGCCCTATGCACATTGCGTATGGAGTTCAAATTCTTTACTTCGCACCGGTTGCCGTATTCCGTAGCGCCTTTCAACCTTACCGATATATTGGCATCGCAGCGCATACTTCCTTCTTCCATGTTACCGTCGCAAATATCCAGGTAACGTAATAGCTTGCGTATCTCTACCAAAAATTGCCCGGCTTCGTCACTGCTGCGCATATCGGGTTCTGATACGATCTCGATAAGGGGAACTCCTGCCCTGTTCAGGTCGATCAGCGAATCCTCATGGTGATTATCATGCAGGCTTTTACCCGCGTCTTCTTCCATGTGGATATGGTGAATAGCTATATTCTTTGAAGTTCCGTTGGATAACCTGACCGTAACAAAGCCCCCCAGGCATACCGGCATTTGATGCTGCGATATTTGGTAGCCTTTGGGCAGATCGGCATAGAAATAGTTTTTACGAGCAAAGTTGTTTTGCAGGTTAATGGTACAATTGCAGGCCAAACCCATTTTTACAGCGTACTCCACCATGTGTTTGTTAATGCGCGGCAAAGTGCCCGGATGACCCAATGAAATAGCGCTTATATGATGATTTGGTTCAGCGCCAAAAGCTGCCGAATCGGGCGAAAATGCCTTGCTTAATGTAGATAATTGCGCGTGAACCTCTAATCCAACAACTAATTCATATTTTTCACTAATTTCTACCGGCAGGAGTGTCATAAACTAAAAGATGAGCAATATTTGCTTATCGGTGCCAAATATATAAAATTCCATTTAACCTATTAAAATAGTAGCCCTTTTAATAATGCCTTTGTGTACTTTGTGCATCCTCTGCGTACTCTGCGGTTATTTTAACACAGAGCGCACCGAGAAAGGTCACAGAGGTCACAAAGCATCTGGTTATTAAGCAATAAAGCTTTTCGCTTTTACCAAAACTGCGTCAAGCCCATTTACATCCTTACCGCCTGCGGTAGCAAAAAATGGCTGGCCGCCACCGCCGCCCTGTATCTCCTTAGCCAGTTCGCGTACTATTTTACCGGCATCAAGTCCTTTTTCTTTTACCAGCCTGTCATCTATCATTACCGTAATATTAGGTTTGCCATCAATAACGGTGGTTAGTACCAGGTAAAGGCTGGGCACAACATCCTTTAACTGGTAAGCCAGGTTCTTAATGGCATCGGTATTGGGCAGTTCCACTTTTTGACCGATGAAATTTACGCCGTTTATAAACTGCGCCGTTTTAGCCAGTTCATCCTTTAAGCCTGATGATCTCTCGAATATGGTCTTTTCTACCACCTTCTTTAACATCGCATTCTCTTGCAGCAGGCTTTCAATGCTTTTGGCAATGTCTTTGGGATTTTTTAGCAGTTCCTTTACCTGTGTTACCAGTTTGGTTTGCTCCTTAATAAAATTCTCGGCAGCTATACCAGTAATAGCCTCAATACGACGCACACCCGCGGCTACGGCGCTTTCGGATACAATTTTAAAATAACCTATAGCCCCGGTAGCTTTAACATGGGTACCGCCGCAAAGCTCCTTGCTGAATTGCTCATCAAAGGTTATTACCCGCACAAAATCGCCGTATTTTTCTCCGAACAGCGCGGTAACGCCGCTGCTTATCGCTGTATCATAAGGCACATCGCGTTCTTCTTTCAGGGCGATATTTTCGCGTACCTTTTCGTTTACAATAGCTTCAATTTGCGCCAGTTCCTCATCGGTAACTTTAGCGAAGTGCGAAAAGTCGAACCGCAAATAATCGCTGTTAACCAACGACCCTTTTTGGTTTACATGCGCGCCCAATACCCGTTTCATAGCGGCATGAAGCAAGTGCGTAGCGCTATGGTTATTCATAATATTGTTGCGGCGCTCATGGTCGACAATGGCTGTCAGGGCATCGTCAATATCATCCGGCAGTTTATCTACGTAATGAACAATGAGGCCGTTCTCCTTTTTGGTATCCGTAACATTAACCACCTCTCCATCCGGGAAAACCAGTTCGCCGGTATCGCCTACCTGGCCGCCACTTTCGGCGTAGAAAGGTGTTTTATCCAGTACCAACTGGTATTGCTCCTTGCCTTTAGCGGTTACTTTGCGGTATTTGGTAATATGCGCTATGGTTTCCGTTTCATCATAGCCTGTGAATTGGGTTTCTTCGTCTTTTAAAGTTACCCAATCGCCTGTATCGACTATGGAGGCGGCACGGGAACGGGTTTTTTGTTTTAGCAGCGCATCATTAAAACCATCGACATCAACACTCCACCCTATTTCTCGAGCCATTAACTCCGTAAGGTCTATTGGAAATCCATATGTGTCAGACAATTCAAATGCAATTTCCCCAGGCAATTGTTTAGGGTGGCTTTTATTTATATAATTTTTTAATGCATTGTATGCTTCGTGATAATCAGTTTTATCATTTATAACTCGCTCCAATTCATGAATAGAAAAACCACCTCCATTAGTTGGTTTATCAATATAAGTTGAAATAAATTGTGCCAAATTTAAAACCACAAAATTTGTGTTAATCAAATAATCAGCCGTGTGGTAAGTTTCTTTGGAAGTCTTGTTTCCAGAATCTGTTCCATAATTAACAACTTGGGTAGTTTTAATTTTCTCCCAAGGCTGTTCATAGTGTTTATCTAAGAAATCTTGTATGTCTGTTATATAACTAATATAACCTGTTAATATATCTATTCCTTTCCCTAAAGTTCTTAAAAATGAATTTTCCTCCTCCAAAATTACCTTTTGTACAAAGTCCTTTTGATTATATAATTCGCTAAACACATATTTAAACTGTTCAGCAAGTAAAGGCACCAATTTATTTAAAAACGGTTCTTTAATATCTAAATATTGATACTGGTATCTTACCGCCCTGCGTAATATCCTGCGGATAACATACCCGGCTTTATTGTTGGATGGTAACTGTCCATCAGCAATGGTAAAGCTTACGGCGCGGATATGGTCGGCTAATACGCGCATGGCAACGGATACGTTCCAGTCGGCATCACCGGGCACAGCAGCGGCATTATATTTTTTTCCTGATTTTTTTGATATAAAATCTATTATTGTTGTAAATACATCTGTGTCATAATTAGATTCCTTGCCTTGAATTACCCTCACCAACCTTTCAAAACCCATCCCGGTATCCACATGCTTAGCCGGCAATGGTTGTAACGAACCATCCTTTAAACGGTTAAACTGCATGAACACATTGTTCCAAATCTCAATAACCTGCGGATCGTCACGGTTTACTAACCTTTCACCTTTTACCTTTAACCTTTCAGCCTCAACACGGTTATCATAATGTATCTCCGAGCAGGGACCGCATGGGCCTGTTTCGCCCATTTCCCAAAAATTATCCTTTTTGTTTCCTAATAAAATATGGTCTTCGGGCACATACTGTTTCCAGTAATCATAAGCTTCCTGGTCTTTGGGCAGGCCGTCCTTTTCGTCGCCTTCAAAAACGGTAACGTACAGGCGGTTTTTATCAATTTTTAATACTTCGGTAAGCAGTTCCCAGCTCCACTCGATCGCTTCCTTCTTGAAGTAGTCACCAAAGCTCCAGTTGCCCAACATCTCGAACATGGTATGGTGGTAGGTATCAATACCCACTTCTTCGAGGTCGTTATGCTTGCCTGATACCCGCAAACAACGCTGGGTATCGGCTACTCGCGGAAATTTCGCGGGCGCTTCCCCTAAAAATATATCTTTAAACTGGTTCATGCCCGCATTGGTGAACATGAGCGTAGGGTCGTTTTTTATAACAATAGGCGCCGAGGGCACAATGGTATGCCCTTTAGAAGCAAAAAAATCAAGAAAAGCCTGTCGAATTTCGTTAGCGGTCATGGGTGCAAAGGTAATTATTAGTCGGAAAGTCCGAAAGACCGGGAGACGGAAAGTTTAGCTATAATTCATAAACAAATTAAAAATAAAACATTAAATTTGTTTATGGAGACTTTGAAAATTGATATTCAGAACGATCAGGAAAAGAAAGTGCTTTTAGCTTTTTTAGATAGCTTAAGTTATCACTATAGAAGCGATAGTGACGATTATGTTTTATCAGATGACCAGGTAAAAGAAATGGTTAAACGTAAAGCTGATTTTCTTTCCGGTAAAACAACATCGCGTGCATGGAGCGAAATAAAGCAACGGTACGAAGGTGTTTAAAATAGATTTACTGGCATTAGCAGAAGATGAGTTATCCGAATCGTATGATTGGTATCAGGAACAACAAGCAGGTTTGGGCAATAGATTTTATAATGAAGTAAATCATTACTTAACACTTCTTGAAGAAAATCCTTATCAATTTCCGATAAAATATATTGAAGAATTACGTTCGGCTTCATTAACCGTTTTCCCGTTTTTGATTATATATTGGATAGATGAGCCAAATAATATTGTTTTTGTAACATCTGTTTTTCATACAAGCAGAAATCCAAGGATATTTTAATTCCGAAATCGAAAATCCGAAATCCGAAATAACATATACATTTGTACATGCCTTACAAAGAACACGAGATCAGTAAAATGTATTATACCATGGGCGAGGTATCGGCTATGTTTGATGTGAACGCGTCGCTCATCCGTTATTATGAAAAGGAATTTGAAGTGCTGCAGCCAAAAAAGAATAAGAAAGGCAACCGGCTGTTTACCCCGGAGGATGTAGAAAACCTGAAGATTATCTTCCACCTCATCAAAGATAAAGGCTATACCCTTAACGGCGCCAAAGAACATTTAAAGGGCAACCTGCATGATACGCGTGACAGTCAGCGGGTAATTAACTCGCTAGAAAATTTGAAAAAGTTTTTGTTAGAGGTTAGAGATCAGTTGTAGTCTGAACCCTGATTTGTTGGATTTAAGGATTGCTTGATTAAATTGCACAAGCATTTGAGAGATCGTGTAAATGTTTATTTCATGGTAATCTGTTAATCCCATAAATCATGGTTCAGAAATGATAGCTAATCATAAAGGCGAAATACCGTTTGTTATACTTATTCTACCCTTTTTATTGGGGATTGCCGTCGGGTTAAACTTCCTCATCGCCTCCTCCTATTTTACCTGGCTAACTGTTTCCCTGCTTGTATTAAGCCTGGCTTTCATTATTCTTAATTTAAATTATTCACGGTTCAAATTATATAAAGTACAATGGGTTGGCGGCTTGCTCATTACCTTAATTTTATTTTTAACGGGATGGGTTAGCGTTATCCGTTATAATGAATTAAATAACGCGGGGCATTTTTCAAAAAATCCGGCGCAATATTTGGTCGTAAAGATCAATAATGAACCGGTTGTAAAAAACGGGCTGGTGCGTTTTACAGCAAATGTTGAACAGCAACTGATCAATGGAAAAAGAATAACTACCAACGGCACATTGCTTATCGCTATAAAAGACAGCGCGGCAAATAAATTATATTATGGCGATGAATTATTGATCCCGGCCAAATATAACGCCATCGACCCCCCGTTTAACCCGGCTGAATTTAATTATAAAAAATACCTGGCCTACCAGAATATCCACTACCAGGCTTTTTTGTACCCAAAGCAATTTATTGTTTTAAACACCAATACGGGCAACCAGCTAATAGCTTATTCGCTAAGGCTGCGCCAGCGGCTGGTTGAAAAATTTAAGCGAAATATGCACGATACATCGGCCATAGCTGTGGCCTCAACGCTGATATTAGGGTATAAAGCCGATTTGAGTAATGACATACTACAGGCTTATTCAAAAACAGGCACCATACATGTGCTGTCGGTTTCGGGGGCGCATGTTGCTATTATTTATATCCTGCTCAATTTCGCGCTCGGTTTTTTAGGGCGGTATAAATACGGGAAAGTGGTAAGGGCTTTATTGATTATAGGATTGATATGGTATTATTCGCTGCTCACAGGCTTCTCTCCTGCTGTTTGTCGCGCGGCGGTAATGATCTCTTTAATCATTATCGGCAAAACTTACAGCCGGTATATCAATACTTTAAACATACTGGCCATATCGGCGTTCCTGCTATTGCTGTACGATCCATTTTTTATTACCGATGTTGGCTTTCAGCTTTCTTATTTAGCGGTTGCCGGATTGATCGTATTCCAGCCGCTGGTTTATAAATGGTTTAAATTTAAAAACAAATGGGCCGACAAACTATGGTTACTTTGCTCGGTATCCATATCCGCGCAGGTAATAACTTTTCCGTTAAGCGCGTTTTATTTTCACCAGTTCCCGGTTTATTTTCTCATCAGCAACCTGTTTATTATTATCCCGGTAGAGATTATCATGTACACCGGTATTCTTTACTTAATGATACCACAATTGCCTGTTGTTTCCGCTTCGCTGGGATTTGTACTGGAAGGATCCATCCTGGTAATGAATAAGGTTTTGGCGGTTATAGAACATTCCCCCTTTGCCAGTATCGGCAAAATATGGTTAACCACGGCCGAGTACCTGCTGGCCTATGCCATCATTACCTCCCTGTTTTATTTTTTGTTCGACAGGAAACCGTGGCTGTTAAAATTAAGTTTGGCGATCATGCTTTTATTGGCGGTGAGCATCAGTTTAAAGCGGGTTAACACCTCGCGGACCGACAACCTCACCTTTTTAAACCTAAAAAAGCACCAGGGACTTGTATTTAAAAGCGGCGATAAAGCGGTTGTATTAGCAGATATTAAGGCTGATGATAAAAATTATCAATATTCCATTCAGCCATATTTAGATAGTTTAAAGCTCGCTAACGCTGCTTTATATAACTTAAAGCAAAATATAAGCACCCCTTTCCTGGTGAAAAACAATAACCTTATCCGTTTCCAAAACAAAACGGTGCTGCTGTTTAATAAAGAAATTCAAGGCATACAGTTACCTCAAAAACTAAAGGTTGATTACCTCTACATTACCGGCAACCCGCGTACTACTATAAATGAAATTAACAAAAACTATAATTACGCCCTATTGGTTATTGACGGCAGCAATTCCGACCATTTTGTTAATGACCTGCAAAAACAGGCGCAAATTATGGGCGTGAAATGTCAAATACTAAAACGTAACAATTCATTTAGTATCGTATCTAATTAAAAATTTATCCGCATAAAAAATTTGTCGGGCAAACAATAAACTGCTAAATTGTGCTTATAATTTAAAAACTATGAATATTAAATTTTCAAAAATTGCTTTGGGCCTGGCGTTTACGGCTATTGCATTTAGCGCGAGCGCGCAAAAAAAATATACGCAAGGTACTATCACCTATTCAGCATCGGCAAATGGACAAGAAGGCGAAAGTAAAGTATATTTTACTACTGATTCAAGCGTATCTGTAGCGCAGTATGGACCCGCAAATGTTAAATTGCTTATCAATACCAAGGGTACTTATTTTGCTGTATTGCTTGACGTACCGGTTGCATCAATGAAAAAGGTGGCGGTACTAACACCCGATGAAATAGAACAAGGGCTGGCTGCGGCACCTAAGTTGACGTTTACAGCCGGTACCGAAACCAAACAAATAAGCGGTTTTAATTGCAAAAAGGTTACTGTAAAAGACACCAAAAGCGGCAGTACTTATACCGCGTGGGTAACTAATGATATTAGCGCCCCGGTAAACATTTTGACAAGATTTTTTGCTGACGCCGGAGGTTTTCCTGTTCAGTTTACAACTTTTCAAATGGGGCAACCCGTGGATGTTACCTTAAAATCAATAACTGATGAAAGGGCCCCGGCCGGAACATTCGGTATTCCAGCAGGGTTTGAAAAAATATCCTATGATGATTTAAAAGCCATGGGCGGTAAATAGTCACGACCATAACATTTTCTTAAAGGCTTCTTAACCTTATGGTAAAATAATTTACTTTTGCCATCCATGTTGAGAAGCCTTTATAGTTTTATCAGATATTTTCTTTTCTGGCTCCTGTTCTTTGCAATAACAAGGGCCACGTTTGAAATATATTTCAATAAAAAACTTCATGGCGCCACTTTTGGCGATATCGCTAAAACCTATTTTTATGGCATCCGCCTTGATCTGTCGGCCACGGCTTACATTGCCATAGTTCCGTTATTGGTATTTATTATTAACTGGTTCAATAAAGGAAATCATGTAAAAAGTATATGGCTAAAGGTGCATACCTGGTTTTGTTTAGTTGTTATCAGCTTCATTGCCGTTGTTGACATAGGCATATTTACAGAATGGGGAACAAAAGTTAATTTCAGGGTGTTTGATACTTTGTATAATTCGCCTGCTGAATCAATGTCGTCTACCGCGTCCTCCCCAATCGCGTTAAACTTGACAATAGGAGCGCTTTTAGTGCTGACGGGGATTGTTTTATCGAATTTTATTATAGATTATTCCTTTAAAAAGCCCGTTGAAACCAAAACGGCCAAAATCCTTTTTAGCATTGGTTTGGTATTGGTAAATTTTTTAATACTTCGCGGCAGCTTATACAAAGCTCCGGTTGACCAAAGCGCGGCTTATTTTTCGGATAACCAGATATTAGATATTTCGGCAGAAAACACAGAATGGAACCTCGCCAATGACGTTTTTGAGAATTTGCGCCATCCTTACAATCCTTATTTATTTTTGCCCCAAACAGAAGCAAAAAAAATTGTTGATGAAACATTTGCCGTAAAAAAAGACACGACCTTACACTTGTTAACTACTGATAAACCTAACATTGTTATCATTCAATTAGAAAGCTTTACGGCTGATGTTATCCAATCATTAGGGGGCGAAAAGGGCGATGCGCCCAACTTTGAAAAATTTATTAAAAATGGAGTTTTATTCAATAATATTTATTCGGCAGGCGACCGGACGGATAAAGGCATCATTGCTATTTTAAGCGGGTTCCCGTCGCAAGCTATACGCTCTATTATTATGGATACGGTTAAGCAGGAAAAATTACCTTCCTTGCTAACCGAGTTTAAAGATAATGGCTATACTACCTCTTATTTTTACGGCGGCACTGCCGAGTATATGAACTTTGATAACTATATGGACGATCATAAAACTGACCATATTTTTGATAAAAAGAGTATCCCTAAAAACCAGATAGGCTCAACCTGGGGAGCCCATGATAATATTCTTTTCTCCAAACATATCAATTACCTGGATACGCAACCCAAGCCATTCTTTTCGTTGATACAAACTTTAAGCAATCATGAGCCTTTTGTATTACCCGTTAAGCCACATTTTCAGGGTAATGACCTGCCCAATATGTTCAGGAGTACAACCTGGTTTACTGATTCGTGCCTGAACGCCTATTTTGAGGAAGCCAAAAAACACAGCTGGTATAAAAACACACTTTTTATTTTGGTGGCCGATCATGGGCACCGCTTACCTAAAAAAACATCGGCGGCATACGATCCTGCGAAATACCATATTCCGTTATTGTTTTTTGGCGATGCAATAAAGCCTGAATATCGCGGTATGCAGGTAAACAAATTAGGCAACCAAACTGATATTGCCGCGACACTACTTGCGCAGCTGAATATGCCGCAACAAAAATTTAAATGGTCAAAAAACCTGCTCAACCCATACTCCGGGGAATTTGCCTTCTTTGACTGGGACAACGGCTTTGGTTTTATGTTGCCAGGGCAGGCAATATCATACGATGGTACGGGTAAACGAACGATCTACGTGAGAAATAAAAATGCCGGGAAAGCCCTTACAAATGAAACGTTGCTACACGGGGAGGCTTTTATGCAACGGATATTTACAGAATACCTGGCTGATTAGTGGCCCACTCCGGAGTCCCCAATGCTATTAAGTTAGGAAATAGATAAAAGGGGAAATTAATATCGAACACCGAATTTCGAATGATGAACACCGAAGTCATTACTATATTGAACTAACACACTTCATTATTCATCATTCGAAATTCAGTGTTCGATATTGTTTGGCTTAACTTAATTAGGATTGGGGGTTTCTGAATTACCTACTTTACCACCCCCGTGGCCGCCCAAAAAAGTATATAAGTTTTTGACAGGTTCCTTAATCTCACAGCTGTAAGCACACGCCCCGCATCAGGATGAATATTCAGCGCGTGGATATTGTGGTGGTCTTTTTCAGTCAGCGTGTTTTTGTTACCCCATTTGCCCATGTTATGCACTACATAACTAAAATCAGGGTCATTATCCGGCACATCCTTGAACCAGTCGGGTAAAACAATGTTTTTTGTTTCTGCGCCGTCCTTGTACATCAACTCCAATTGCAGTTTCGAATCACCATAAGCGCTGGTCAGGCTTAAATACAGGCCACTGTATTTATTAGGAGGTACCTTAATTATGAATGAGCCGGTATCCGATAAATAACGTGTTTGATATTTCACACCCTCATCATTGGCATAATGCAATAAAATAGCGGGATGGTGTTCATTTGCCGCAATTAAAGGGTCGTCAGGCAAGGCATGGGGGTCGGTATCGCCTTTAAATTTCGCGGCGGCCATAGTGAGGTAGCCGTTTTGCTTGTCGACACCGTTTGTCCAGGTAATTAGCTCGCCTTTGGTTAAGGTGGTCACCGAGCGCGTGTTTAAAATATGGTTTACATCTATTTGAATTACCTCACCGGCTTTAAATAAAAAGGCAGAGTTCATTAATAAAGCGCTGATAAGGCCCGTTATTAACAGGTATTTGCTAATTGGTTTACGAAACATAGCATAAAGGTAATATTTCCTGCATTTAACACAATTTAACTTCTCCTAAAAAATCTCTCATAAAATCATAACCCATTTTTTATATTTTTGCACAGGTTGAAAAACGCACCGGCTCCAACCCTATCGCTAATCAATGGATATATCAGTTGTAATACCGCTCTATAACGAAGTTGAATCGTTGCCCGAATTGACCTCGTGGATAAGCCGTGTAATGGAAGAAAATGATTTTTTATATGAGATCATATTGGTTGACGACGGAAGCACAGATGGCTCGTGGGAAATGATTGGCAAGCTTCGTTTAAATAATCCTTTTATAAGGGGCATAAAATTCAGGCGTAATTATGGTAAATCGGCCGCGCTAAACACCGGTTTTGATGCTGCCGAAGGCAATGTAGTAATTACAATGGATGCCGACCTGCAGGATAGCCCCGACGAAATACCCGAACTTTACCGCCGCATTGTTGAAGAAAAATACGACCTGGTATCGGGCTGGAAAGCCAAACGGCATGATCCTTTAAGCAAAACAATACCAACAAAAGTATATAACGCGGCTACCCGCCGCATGTCGGGGATACATAACCTGCACGATTTTAACTGTGGTTTAAAGGCCTATCGCAACGCTGTTGTAAAAAACATAGAGGTTTATGGCGAAATGCACCGTTACATCCCGGTTATAGCCAAGTGGGCCGGTTTTACCAAAATAGGTGAACAAATAGTGGAACACCGCCCGCGCAAATACGGGAAGACCAAGTTTGGCATGAGCCGCTTTATAAATGGTTTGCTCGACCTGCTTTCGATATTTTTTGTGGGCAAGTTTGGCAAGCGCCCTATGCACTTTTTTGGCTTAATGGGTGTATTAAGCTTTTTAACCGGAACTATTTGTGTTATCTGGATGATCGTCGAGAAGCAATATGATATAATTCACCGGATAAAGTATCGCGATGTAACCGCGCAACCACTATTTTACATAGCATTGGTAACAGCTATAATAGGTTCGCAGCTATTTTTAACCGGCTTCGTTGCCGAACTGGTTGCCCGCAGCGCCCCCGAACGCAACAAATACCAGGTGGAGGATGTTATTTAATTTGTTAATTTGAAGATGTGCCAATTTGAAAATCATTAAATTTCAAGCAACACTAAACCCTTCAAACAATTTTCAAATCTTCAAATTATAAAATTTTCAAATAAACCCATGTTTTTCTCCATCATCATACCTTTATATAATCGCCCGCAGGAGATAAAAGAGCTGTTGGATACACTTACGCGGCAGGTGTATAAAAATTTTGAGGTGCTGGTGATCGAGGATGGTTCGGTTAACGATGCGGAAGACGTTGTAAAAAGCTTTGCCGACCGCCTGGATGTTAAATACTTTGTAAAGGAAAACGCCGGGCAGGGCTTTGCCCGCAACTATGCCTTCGAACGCGCCAAAGGCGATTACTTTATCATATTCGATTCGGACTGCCTTATACCTGAAGATTATCTGGAGATCGTAAATAATTCACTATCAAAAAACTGGCTCGATGCCTACGGCGGGCCCGACGCGGCCCATTCCTCGTTCACACCGATCCAAAAAGCTATCAGCTATGCCATGACCTCCCCTTTTACAACAGGGGGCATCAGGGGCAATAAAAAAGGAATAGGGCAGTTTCATCCGCGCAGCTTTAATATGGGTATATCAAGGCAGGTATGGGAAAAAGCAGGCGGCTTTATCATTACCCGCCTGGGCGAAGATATTGAATACAGCATCCGCATACATTCCATGGGGTTTAAAATAGGCCTTATTCCAGCTGCTAAAGTGTACCATAAACGGCGTACTAACTTTTTACAGTTCTATAAACAACTCCACTTTTTTGGGCGGGCACGTATTAACGTTTATAAGTTCTTTCCCGGCGGGTTAAAGGCAGTACATTTTTTTCCGGCTATTTTTACACTATCGCTTATATTTACTGTTATTTCCAATATTTTTAACTGGCCAATAGCCGGGTTTTGCAACTTTATCCTGGCGCTTATTATTTTGTTGATATTTTTTCATGCCTGGGTGAAAAACAAGTCGGCAAAAATTGCATTTTTGAGCGTAATAGCTTCCTTCATCCAGTTAACTGCCTACGGGCTTGGCTTTATGCAGGATTTTTGGAAGCGCGTAATATTAAAAAGATCATAAACTGAGTATGTACCACCCATTTTCTATTATTGAAACATTAAGGTCTTCCTGGAACATTCTCAGAAAAAACTTTGCTGTTCTTTTTATTTATTCGATCATATCATTATTCGTTTACGGGTTTTTAAACGTTTTATCGCTCCTGCTTTTTATTAATGATACATTGGTAAGCGAGCTGATCCTGTTCTTTTTTCAAATCCTGATCCAATCATACCTCACATTAAGTTTTTATAAACTGGTACTAACCTTAATGGATAAGGAATATTACGAATTTGAGTTTAAAGAAATAATACCTTCTTTAAAAATGGCATTTAATTTTATCGCCATCATCATAGCCTATACCCTGCTTGTTGCTACCTTATTTTTTATAAATAAATTTTTGGAAGAGTATGATAGCATTTTAGTTATTGTGCAGGTATTAGAAATGGTTTTACTTTTATTTTTATTGGTAAGGTCTATTTTCTGTGTTTGTTTTATAGTTGATGATGATTCAAAACCTGCCGAATCGCTTAAACAAAGCTTTGAAGTAACCAAAGGTAATTTTTTCAACACCTTATTTATCGGTGTAATTATTATTGCCATTATGATAATAACATTAATTCCGTTTGTTTCCATACTCAGTCTTTTTGGCCCCAACCGGAGTAGTATAGAGTTCCTGATAAAAATTTCGTTTTATCTTTGGTTTGTTATAGCGTTTCCAACAGTGCAGGTTATTATTATGGTTACCTATCGTAAACTAATTTACAGTCATCTTGATGTGGATGACGATACTGCCGAAACTTTATAATTATGGGTTTAAAAGCCGCATTAAGCAAGGTATTTGCCGCATGGGTTAATGCAGACCTGAACCGCATCCGCAAAGATGGTTTGGGCCTGCAGCAAAAAACCTTTGAACGTTTAATTGAACAGGCAAAAAATACAGCTTTTGGCAGCGGGCATCACTTCGGCCAAATAAAAACTTATGAAGATTTTAAAAAATACGTTCCTGTTCGCGATTACGAAGAACTTAGCGCATACATTAAACGCGTAGCCGCCGGCGAAGAAAATGTGCTTTGGCCGGGCAAGCCTGTTTATCTTACAAAAACATCGGGCACTACATCGGGCATAAAATATATTCCCATCAGCAAAGAGAGCATGCCCCAACATATTAAAGCGGCGCGAAACGCCCTGCTGAGCTATATTCATGAAACCGGTAACGCCGATTTTTTAGATGGAAAAATGATATTTCTACAGGGCAGCCCTGTTTTAATTAAAAAAGCCGGCATACCCACCGGAAGGCTATCGGGCATTGTGGCGCACCATGTGCCCGCCTACCTGCAAAAAAACCGCTTGCCCAGCTATGAGGTAAATTGCATTGAAGATTGGGAGCAAAAGGTTGACGCCATTGTACAGGAAACTATTAACGAGGATATGCGCCTCATATCGGGCATACCGCCCTGGTGCCAGATGTATTTCGACAGGTTATCGGCAGTTTCACGCGGAAAAAAGATAAATGAACTGTTTCCGAATTTCAAGCTGTTTGTGTATGGTGGTGTAAATTTTGAACCCTACCGTTCGCGTATGCAGGAGAGCATTGGCTTCGCTATTGATTCGATTGAGACCTACCCCGCTTCCGAAGGGTTTATCGCTTTCCAGGATTCGCAAAAAGATAAGGGATTATTGCTGCTGGTTGATTCGGGCATATTTTATGAGTTTGTTCCCGCTGATGAGTATTTTAATGAAAACCCGTCGCGCGTTAGCCTTAAAGATGTGGAATTAGATAAAAATTACGCGCTCATATTAAATACCAATGCCGGTTTATGGGGGTATAGTTTGGGCGATACGGTAAAGTTTGTTTCGAAAGATCCTTATAAAATTTTAGTCACCGGGCGTATTAAACATTATATTTCAGCGTTTGGGGAACATGTTATTGGCGAGGAAGTGGAGCAGGCATTGATGAGCGTGGCAAATGAAGAAGGGATTGATATTATTGAGTTTACCGTGGCCCCGCAAGTAAACGCGCCGTATGGTGAATTACCTTATCATGAATGGTTCATAGAGTTTGCTACGGCGCCAAAGGACATTAAAGCATTCGCTTTAAAAGTTGATAAAGCTTTGCAAGCCAAAAATATTTACTATTTTGACCTTATTGCCGGTAACATTTTGCAACCTTTGATTGTCCGAAGCTTAAAAAAAGACGCGTTTATTAATTACATGCGGTCACAGGGTAAACTGGGCGGGCAAAACAAGGTACCACGGTTAGCTAACGACAGGAAGATTGCGGATGAGTTGAAGGGGTACATCATATAAAACCACGTCATTGCGAGCGAGGAACGAGCGTGGCAATCTCTACACGACAGGTAAGTCGACTTGCAAGCGCAGAGATTGCCACGCTATCGCTCGCAATGACGCATAAATAAAAGCTTTGAACAAAATTAAAAACATAGCCATTCTCGGCTCAACAGGAAGCATTGGCACGCAGGCGCTTGAAGTGATAGGAGAAAACCCATCGTTATTCAATGCTTACGTTTTAACGGCCTATAGCAACGCGTTCCTGCTTATACAACAGGCTTTGCAATTTAAACCTGCATACGCAATAATTTGCGATAAAGGAAAATACGAGGAAGTACTATCGGCACTTGCACATACAACAACCAAAGTTTTGGCCGGTATTGAAGCCATAAACGAAATAATTACCCACCCGGAAATTGATATGGTTATAACGGCCATGGTGGGCTTTGCCGGGCTGGAACCTACAATAGCCGCTATAAAAGCGGGTAAAGACATCGCGTTAGCCAATAAAGAAACCCTGGTTGTAGCCGGTGAGCTAATAACCGGGCTGGCTAAACAGCATAACGTCAAAATTTTACCGGTTGATTCTGAACATTCGGCCATATACCAATGCCTTGCCGGCGAAGAGGGCAACGCGATAGAAAAGATCATACTCACCGCTTCGGGAGGCCCGTTCAGGGGGAAAACTTCGGCATTTTTGGCTGATGTAACCCGCGAAAACGCCCTGAAACATCCCAATTGGGTTATGGGCGCTAAAATAACTATCGACTCGGCTACGTTAATGAATAAAGGTTTAGAGGTGATAGAAGCGAAATGGCTTTTTAACCTGGAAGCGAAACAGGTAGATGTGATCGTTCACCCGCAATCTATTATACACTCTATGGTTCAGTTCGAGGATGGTTCTATAAAAGCCCAGATGGGCCTGCCGGATATGAAACTGCCTATTCAGTATGCTTTAACACATCCTGCGCGGTTAAAAAACAATTTTAAGCGGTTTGATTTTACAGCATACCCCAATCTTACCTTCGAAAAACCTGATACGGAAACATTTCGCAATTTAGGGTTAGCATTCGAGGCTTTAAGCCGTGGCGGCAATATGCCTTGTATTATCAATGCGGCTAATGAGGTTGCCGTAGCGGCGTTTTTAAGTAATAGCATAGGTTTTTTAGCCATGAGTGTTGTTATTGAAACTTGTATGCAACACATCAGCTATAAAACACACCCAACCCTTGATGATTATTTGAATACTGACAAAGAAACACGCATATTTGCGCAAAATTTAATAAAACAAATGCCCGTAAAGGCATACAACTTAATGTAAAGAATGAGTATAGTAATTATGGTTGGCCAGTTAATACTGGGACTTTCGATCCTGGTAATATTACATGAACTGGGCCACTTTGTAGCCGCAAGGGCTTTTGGTATTAAAGTAGAAAAATTTTACCTTTTTTTCGATGCATGGGGATTTAGCCTGTTTAAATTTAACTATAAAGGTGTTGAATATGGCATTGGCTGGCTGCCTTTAGGCGGCTATGTAAAAATTGCCGGCATGATAGATGAATCGATGGATACCGAGCAGCTTGCCGGTCCGCCGCAACCGTGGGAGTTCCGCTCAAAACCGGCCTGGCAGCGTTTAATTGTGATGCTGGGCGGCATTTTTGTAAATGTTGTATTAGGCATATTTATTTTCTGGATGCTTACCGCGCGCTTTGGCGATACCTATATAGCTAACTCAAGTGCAAAGTACGGTATTGTACCGGGCATTATAGGTAAAAAAATGGGGTTGGAAGCAGGTGATAAAATTATTGCCGTTAATGGCAAACCTGTTGACCGTTTTGAAGACCTCACAAAACCAAAAGTATTGCTTGACCATACCGTTTTAACCGTAGAGCGGGGTGGTAATACGCTAAACCTTACAGTCCCCGCCAATATTATAAATGACGTGTCTGATTATGGTAAAGATGGTGTTGAGCAATTTATCAATAGCTTGCCCCGCACTACATTCGCGGTCGATTCTGTGGCCCCAAAAAGTTTTGCGCAAAAGGCCGGCCTTGTAAAGGGCGATAGTATTGTGGCGGTGAATAATACCAAAATTCAATTTTTCGACCAGCTTCAATCCGAACTGCAGGCCAACAAAAACAAGGTGGTAACGCTTACCGTACGTCGCGATCATCAAACCAAACTATTGGCAACAAATGTTACCGGCGAGGGCAAAATAGGTATCGCCTTATTATATGATCTGCCAAAGGAGAAAACAATAAATTATGGCTTTTTTGGCTCATTACCAAAAGGTGCCGATAAGGCCTGGGGCACTTTCGCAACCAATGCCAAAGCCATTGGAAAAGTTTTTAAAGGCGAGGCTAAATTTAACAAGGTAGTTGGCGGCCCGGTAGCTATAGCAACCATGTTTGGTTCGCAGATAGACTGGGTGCATTTCTGGACCCTTGTGGGATTCTTATCAATGGTGCTTGCGTTTACTAACCTGCTACCTGTGCCCGCGCTCGACGGCGGACATGCCGTATTTTTAATTATTGAAATGATAAAGGGCAAACCCCTAAGCGACAAATTTTTAGAACGCGCCCAAATAGTAGGTTTTGTTTTATTAATATCATTAATGGTGTTTGTGTTTGGCAATGACATTGTGAAGCAGGTGTTGAAGAATAAACCGTAAAAAAATTAGACTTACGAAGTTTATAAAACTTCGTAAGTCTTGCCACCAAACAAAAACGTCCGCTTCAAATTGAAGCGGACGTTTTGCGTTAGTATATTTTTTTATTTACTCTGTAGGGTCAACTGCGTTTTCAACAATATCATAAGGCGAACGTTCTTTTTTAAATATTGCCGCCCCTATTAAGCTTATTATTGCACCAATAATAGGATAAACTACCGCCGTACCAAAAGCGCCCATTAGGGGGCCCCATTTTTTGGCTATGCCCATTCCTTTTTCTATCTGTTCGCTTGACATATTTTGTGCTTCCATTTTAGCCCGTGAAGCTTCTAATGCTTTGTCGAACACCGCAGGGCTTAGCACAGCACAATACAAATAAACAAAAACGGCTATTACTAAACCGGTAAAAAGCGCATACCTGAATCCTGCCGAAAAACCTTCTCCAAATGTGATGAAACCGCCTATCTCATCTTTAAATTCTTTTTGCGTAATAAACAAAAAGGCTATAAAAGGAATATACGTCAGGTATTTCAATGGCGAATTCGGATCGATATTCAAAAATTCGAACGCGTACGTTATTACTATAGCTGTTAACGCGTTTATCAGCGCCCACTTGGTAGCTACCTTAGTGGGGTTATTTCTTTCTGTTTTAATTACTTCTTCCATAACAAAATTGTTTAAGGTTTAGGTTAAGGTTTTAAATAAACGACTCTAATATACTAAATACAGCCATATCAAAGCCCTTGTTTATGGCTTTTGCAGCTATAGTATTTTTTTCAACAGTTGTTGGGTTCGGATTCTGGAAGAAACACATCATGGGATAAAACAGCTCTTTCAACTCCGAATCTTCGGGTAGTTTCTCAGCCACTTTGGCTATTTCCTCCAACGGGCTTTCCATGAGTACCTGGTGGGCTATAACCGGTTCATAAATGCGGTACTCATCCTGGAATTCATCATCATCCACCAATAAAAATTCTTTCAGGTAATCTTCCAGTTCAGGTTCAATATCTTCATCTTCACATTCGTTCAAATAAAGCAGCAGGTTCAATAACTCGGTACCCCTGTCCAGTGTTTGTTCTTCAATATCTTCCCATTCGGCGCTGTCAAGGTAATCCTCTTCCAGTTTTTTTACATCTGCGCTGAAAAAGTTGATCATCAGCATATCAAAAAACACCTCGCGCAAAACTTCCAGCTGCGGATGATTGTTAAAAACTTCGTCCAGGGCTTGAACTTTGGTTAAAAAGTTATCTTCCCGTTCAAATACAGCTTTAAATTCCTGGTGCATCTGGTTTACTTCAATGCCGCTATATTTTGAAAATGCCTGCAGCGAGGCCCCCAGCGCTAATTGTATCTTATGATCGATCATTACTTGTCCCATTTAAATAAGTGATTATTATTACAGGTTAACAACACTTTCCCTATTAAGTTCTGCCCAAGATAAGGCGAATTATATGATTTTGACCTGTTATTTTTATGATTGTATTCCCATTCCGCGTCCGCGTCAAAAACAACCAGGTTGGCTTTTTGCCCGGCCGCTATAACCGGCACTTCAATATTAAGTATAAGGCGCGGGTTAACGGCTAATTTTTTTACGATCAGGTCAAGGGTTAATCCGGCTTTTAAGGCCAGGGCAAGGGTGGTTTGAAAACCGGTGATGCCATATTCGGCCACTTCAAACTCTACATCTTTAAACTCTATCTCGTGCGGGGTATGTTGCGATACGATTGCGTCGATTGTACCGTCTTTTAAGCCTGCTATAAGCGCGTTCACATCCTTAAGGGTACGTAGCGGCGGTTTTACTTTATAAAGGCTGTCAAAGCCTGATAGGGCGTCGTCAGTAAGTACCAGGTGATGAGCGGCAACATCGCAGGTTACCTGCAAGCCTTTCGCGCGCGCTTCCCTGATCAATTCCACCGACCGAACAGTCGATATGGTACTGAAATGTATTTTTGATCCTGTATACTCGGCCAGGTACAAGTCGCGGGCTACCATCAGTTCCTCCGCCAGCGAGGGTATGCCTTTCATGCCCAGCAGGGTGCTCATTTCGCCTTCGTTTACTTTGGCTTTGCCTGCAATAGCGGTATCTTCGGGATAGGAGAACACCAGCGCCTCAAACCCTTTAGTATACAACAGGGCTCGCTCCATGAGGCCGGCATCCTGCACCGGGCGGTTACCATCGGTAAAGGCTTTGGCGCCGCTCAGGTACATATCATACATTTCGGCAAGATCCTTGCCCTCCCTTTTATGCGATATGGAACCTAACGGATAAACGTCAACCAGGTTATTTTTGGCACGGTTAAACAAATATTCCACTTCGGATTTTGAGTGTACGGGCGGCTGGGTATTGGGCATTAAGGCTATGCCTGTAAAGCCTCCCGCGGCTGCGGCTTTTGTGCCGGTTTGCAGGTCCTCCTTGGTTTCCAGCCCTAATTCGCCGATATTACAGTTCAGATCAAAAAAACCGGGCGAAACCTGTTTGCCTTTGGCGTCAAAAACCTCTGTATCGGATTCAATGTTGTTAGCGATGTCCGCGATCGTTCCGTTTTTTATTAAAATATCGGCAACTTTTTTATTAAATGGTGAGTTGGGGTCAACAATTGTAGCGGATTTGATAAGCAAATTCATTAGCGCTGCCTTATGTGTAAATTGGTGTTGATCCTTCGGGCTGCAAAATCACCGGTTTATCGGCTTTATAATACTTAATAAGTAATATTTCGGCAGCCAAAAATATCAACGCCAAAATTATACAAAGTTTCCATAATTGCATACCGATATTTTTCTGGCTCACAATATCTTTTAACGAGCCTTTACCCGCCTCTATAACGCTGCTTTCACGCGGTACTATTTTATCCAGTTGGGCCGGGGTAAAATAGCTCATGTCCGATTCGCTTCGGTTATCATTAAATGCCATTACTGAAACCGTGCTATCCTGCTTTTTTAGATCATACAGGCCGGTTTCCTGCAATTGGTCTGATACATATAACAGGGTGCTTCCCTCCTGTTGCCTCACGTCCGGGATGATGCTTTGTGCACCTTTAACTAATTTAAGCACCTGCTTTTCTGACGTTTGCAGGGGTGTGGTTTCCACGGTTTCATCATGCCCCAGTGTATAAAACAGGGGCTGGTCGTGCCCGCTTAATAAAGCTATCCGGAACATAATGGGCACAAAAAGCGCGTGACGGGGCAGGTTACCGAAATCTTCATTTAAAGGAACCGCGGATACATATACCTTGCCCTTGCCGCTATTATACCCCGTCCAGAAAGCCTGTCCACCCGGCAGCTGCATCAAACTTTCATTACTGCCCGATGCGGCGCTTAGCTGGTAATATTTTTTAACTACGGGTAAGTCGGGATTTTTAGGAAGGTCCTCAAAAATATTTTTAAATACCGGGTTCTGTAAGTTAAGCGCCGATACTTTGGCATTTTCTGTAATTAATTTTTCTGGATAAGAAGCACCGAACTGCTGCAAAAAATCACGGTAGTTGGCCAGGTCCGCATCAGCAGCCGGGAACACCGCCAAAGTCCCCCCCTTGCTTACATAAGTTTTTAATTGCTGCGATAAACCTGCCGAAACCGATTTAACATCGCTTATAACAATTAACGGATAGGCGCTTAAGCCAGCGTAATCAACATTGCCATCGGGCACACGGCTGGCGTTAAAAAACTGGTCGGCGCCAAATACCGCTTTTAAATAGGGGTTGGCCGTACCGCCGTCTATCAGCAATACCGTCATTTGCTGCTTTACATTAAAGCTGAAATAAAACTGGTTATCAAAAGTAACCGGGTTATCCTGCAATGTTATTTCGCCTCGCTGCCAGCCGGGGTTTAACCCCGAAAAAGTGAGTGTATCGTTTTGCGTCGAGCGGGCATTTATGGTAAAACCGCCCAATGCTTTCTGCTCGCCGTTTATGATGAGTTTAAGCGGTATTTTTGTTGAGCTTTCCCCGGCATAATTATGCAATTTAACCACCAGCTTCTCCGTTTCGCCGGGGCGGTGTATGGCGCTTAACAGCCATACCGAATCAACTGCCACATTCGCGGGCGTATTGGCGCTCAATTGTACCAGGCTAACGCGTATGCCGGTATCAATTTTCAGCGGTTGGCCGTTTGTTATATTTTTTTGAAAATCGGAGACAACGTATACGGTACGGCTGGCGCCGGGCTGCATATTCAGTAAATTTTGCTGCCGGTTAATAATCTGCTGCAAGTCGCGGCTGCGGGGGCTTATTTTAATTTTATCAACCTCGTCATTAAAATCCTCACGGCTCAATAAACGCTGATGCTTGCCTTCAAAATCCTGCGTAAGCAATTGAAAGCGGTCGTTCATTGAATAGGCCGAAGCTATTTCTTTTGCCCTGCGCTTGGCTTCATCCAGTAAGGAGCCCTCGCGGTTAAGGGTTTCCATGGAATAGGAATTATCTAAAAAAACGCTCACCACCCGCTGCGTACCGGCATTGGTATTATGCTGGCCCGAAATATAGGGCCGGGCAAACGCCAATACCAAAAATAGCAGCGCTAACAGGCGCGCGGCCAGTATTAAACGCTCTTTCAAATTTCTGCGTGACGATTGCTGCTCCTGTATCTCTTTCAGGAACTGCACATTGCTGAAATAAACCTTTTGGTAACGCCTGAAATTGAACAGGTGTACCAATACAGGGATGGCCAGGGATAGTAATGCAAATAAAAAAGCAGGATATAAGAAGTGCATTTTTTTGATGTGCCCCGATAGTTACCGGGATGCGATATTCAAATGTATAAAATTTAGTGGAAAAGAATAACGTGGAGACGCGATACTTTGTGTATCGGTGATAAATATAGTTCAGAGAGGCGGAGCCTCGGCCTATATTGTAACAACGGATTTTAATCCGTTGAGTTGAGCAAGCCATATAAATAAAAGAACCGTAGGTTCGGGCCATGTAAATATGGATCGTGCCAATGGCACTTGTTGTTAAGTATGGCGTGTGCTCACCGGGTTAAAACCCGGCGTTACAAGATTTGTCGAGCCGATGGCTCTTAAAGCAAAATCCAATTACCACAAGCAAAACGTTCGCGGTAGCCCAGTGCGAGGACTCGGATTAGTATTGGAGTTTTTAGTTCAGTAAAGATTATATTTACAAAAAAAGAATTTAAATTTATCATTATGACCAATAAACAGATCCAAAAGTTAAGGGATGCATTTGATTCCATTTTAAGAGCCGATTATATTACGTTAGATCAAATTAGTGAGCTAGACAAATTGGAAAGGTATTTTATTGACTATTTTGGGATATTGCATGGGTTATTGCAAAAACAGGATAATTTTATTTCTGGACGAAGAGGCACAGGGAAAACGACAAATTTACTACGTGGGTATTACGAATGTCTAAAAACTATTTCACCGAAATTAAAAGGTAAGAAGTCACTATTCGGCGAATTAAAAATACTGCCAATTTATATTGATTTAAGTACTTGCAACGACTTATTTGATTCAGAGGATGACCAAAATCAAGTTGCGATTCATTTCATCAGACAAATAATTGAGTCGTTAAAGAAACAATTAGAATTAATGTTTGACGAGAACTTTTTATTGGTTTTCAAAAAAGAAAATCCTGCGTTAGATGATCTTGATTTCATTGAAAAAGTTCTCATTGAAGGGTTGACTCTAATTAACCAGAGACAGATTAACATTACACAAAGAAAAAAAAGTACAGAAAGTTCCGAAATAAGTGGCAAACTCTCATTAAAAGACATCGAAATAGGATCTAAAGTTAACGAAGGCAGCGAAAGAGAAACCACAACAACTATAAGCCAACTTAGAGGAATTAACGTTCAAGATTTTTTAAATAAAATTAATACAATTAAAAAGAAAGCTAAAATTGACAACATTTTTGTTTTTATTGATGAATATTCAGATCTAAATCAAAATTCACAACAAAAATTCTCTGGCCTACTTAAAACATTTTTAGGGTCGCGTATTGGAATGTTCTTCAAGGTTGGAGTAATCACTGATCGGTACGATTTTGGTGACAAAATAATAGTTGGGCGAGATATATTTTCTATTCCTTTAGATTTTCATGAATATGTAGAACGGTATGGTGGCGCAGTAGCGGCGATGACCAAAATGCAGGAATTTGTGGAAAAGTTAATCCTGAAAAGAATTGAAATATTTTGCCCTGAATTCGGCTTTTCTGATGTATTTAAAGCTTCAAAGGATCAAATATTTTATAGAATCACTAGAGAAACAATTGGTGTATCACGGACAATTGGGATTATACTCCAAAACGCATTTGTTCAAGTCCAGGCTAGTCAATCTGCCGATTTGAAGTTGGGACTCGCCGAGGTCAATTATGGTATTAGTTCTGCACGAAAAACGTATCAAAAACAATTTCAAGGAGGAATAAAAAGAAAGCTTATACCCGGCTTTTATATGGATTTATGGAATGCCATTTTGGACAAAGCAATATCTGAAAAAAATAAATTCTCAGATAGGGCGGCAAGTCATCTTATGATCGATCCTGCGAGAAAAGATTATTTAAATGTTTTATGTGAAAATTTTTTAATTCACTTTTTATCTGAAAATGTATCGTCTAAGCATGGGGGCAATTATAATCTATACAGCATTGATTTTGACATATGCAATGAATACAATATAAAATATGCCGATAAAAAGGATGATTATTCACCTATAAGATTTGTATACGACTCCGTAGTAGCGCAATTTGATGCATATTTTACAAAGGACAGATCTAAAAGCTATAAATGCCCTGAATGTAAAAAAATATATGAAGAACAAGATGTGGTCCAATTTCGGGTTAAACGATGTTTTGATGATGATCATTTATTAGAAGAAATTATTCACCTTGAGTCTCCTAAAACGGAAGGCAATTATGCAGAGGTGGAAATTAAAATTTTAGGGTTGATCTCTCAACTTACACCACAAGAAGCGATGACAGCCAGAGAAATTGCAGATGCCGTTGGTTGCACATGGCAAAAAGTTTCGATTTGGGGAACAAGGGTCCTTGCAAAAAAAGGATACATTAACATTGAAAATAAAGACGGCAAGAATTACTATTTTTCTGTAGACTAAATCTATTAGATTTCTGTTCCTCGCTGCCCGAAATTTGTAACTTCAAATGGCCATGCTTTAATTATAGCACAAAAAAAAGCGTAAAGCGCGCGGCCGGGAGTATGGCCCTGTGAAGTGGCAGCGATCGTCCTGACTTGGGGTTTTTGGTTACTCGTATGTTTGAAAACGATTAAGTTTCTTTGGAGAATAGGCAAAAGGATGATATCATAAGGATAAATCCGTCTTAGCATGTGCAGAGATCGCCACGCTACCGCTCGCGATGACGCGTAGTGAGGGGGCGCCCTGCTACCCCCGCGCGTCATCGCGAACGAGGTACGAGTGTGGCGATCTCTACACGATAGATAAACGGGCGACCTGGCGCGCAGAGATCACTACTCCACCTTTAGGCGGATCGCGATGACGCGCGGGAGAAAAGCAAGGATGCAGTATCCTCTCCGCGAAATCGGGCGGTGATGGTAAAATTACCTCAATAATTAGATGGTTTATATAAGTAATATTTAATTTAGCAGTAATTAAACACACGTTGCTGCAATGAATACAAACCCTGTAAACCTGGCCATTCGATTTGCATTAGAAATAGCGATGTTAATTGCGCTGGCCTGTTGGGGCTGGCACTTAAGCGATACCTGGATAAAATATCTTTTGGCTGTTGCTTTTCCTGTATTAGCAGCGATACTATGGGGTGTTTTCAGGATACAAAACGACCCTAACCCGGCGCCGGTTGAGATCCCCGGTATAATAAGGTTATTGCTGGAATTGGCCCTGTTTGGTATAGCTGTATGGGCATTGTACGATATTGGTTTTGGTAAACTGGGTTTAACAATGGCGATTATTGTCATCGCGCATTACCTGGTATCATACGACAGAACCTGGGTTATGTTGCGCAATAAACCATATAAGGGTTTTGTAAAATAAAATACTGCTCAAAGTCCCCCGTTAGTCCGGATTTGCAATTACGAGTGTTCGAAAGATTAAAAGTTCGATTAATTAGCCCTTTTGTCATTCTGAACGTAGTGAAGAATCTTCTACACGCGGCACGAATGCATGATCCAGCATAGCGCAAACCTATCAATTATATAAGATTCTTCACTACGTTCAGAATGACAAATTGCGCTGGTACGGCATCTTTCGAACACTACTAATTTGCAATCCCGCTCTAACTTAAAGCAATGTAAGCTAACAATAAAACAACCCAGCCGTGGCGTGGTTATTTAATTATGCAATGGTACATTGGTTGTTCGGGGTTTCATTATAACGATTGGAAAGGTAAATTTTATCCTGAAGGATTGCCGCAAAAAAAATGGTTCGATTTTTATTGCCAACATTTTGATACGCTTGAACTTAACGTAACCTTTTACCGTTTTCCGCAATTATCATTTTTGCAGACCTGGTATCAAAAAAGTCCGCCCGAATTTCGCTTTTCTGTAAAGGCCCCGCGGGTCATTACGCACTATAAAAAGTTTAATGATACCGGCGATCTGGTTACCAGCTTTTACGATACCATTAATAGCGGCTTAAAAGAAAAGTTAGGGCAGGTATTGTTCCAGGTGCCGCCAAGTTTTCATTATGATGAAGAAAAGCTGGAGCGCATTATCAACAGCCTTAACCCCTCTTTTATCAATGTGCTTGAATTTAGGCATATAAGCTGGTGGCGCGACGATGTTTATAAAAAATTAGCGGAACACCAGGTTGTTTTTTGCGGGATGAGCCACCCAACGCTGCCCGATGATGTTGTGCAAAACACCTCATCAGTTTATTACCGTTTTCATGGTGTGCCCAATCTATACAGGTCGCCCTACTCTATCGGGTTTTTACAGAATGTGGTTGACGCAGTAAAACATAACCCCGCAATAAAGCAAGGCTGGTTTTATTTTAATAATGATTATGATGCGGTGGGGGTGCAAAATGCAAAAGAGATGATTAGATTGATTTAAGTATCAGTTGTATAGCGTTATTGAAACTGTTCCACCCACTTAAAATTGGCTAATCTGCAATTATTTGATTATCAACAACAAAGCCAAAAATTAAGTATAAAAACGCTGACAAATACGTCGTTACACGCTGTTTCATCTTGTTTCACTCAATTTATGTAGTTTGTTTATTTTCAATAGGTTAGCTCAAAATGTTGTTTCACGTGTTTCATTTGTTTCACGCACATGTGAAACAAAACAGCACGCCGTTAAGCCTACTCCTCGCTGCGATGCCGCCTTCTGCGTTTCTTTTTATGCACTACCGCTTTATGATGCTTTTTCGCCGCTTTCTTGCCTTTGGTGTGCTTCTCCTCATGCTTGCTTTGAGGTTGCTGAACGACGACTTTATCAGCTGCCGACAGGGAGTCTTTGCTTAGCTGCTTTACCGTAAAGCTATTGTTGCTTAACCCGTATTCGAGCTTGCGCTTTTGTCCGGTTGATTTAGCCGCAGCCCCACTACCCGTATAAATAGGGAACTCCCTGATGAGTTTTCCTTCCTCTATATAAAAGTTATCATTGCCCCGGTATCCCCTTCTCTGTGAACTGTTTAGTCTGGGGAAATCAAGCTTTTGCGCCTTGTTGTCGTTAAACTCAAAGGCGTATATGGTAGTATAATTAATGGTATCCTTTCCTTTGGCCTGGATGAGTATTTCTGGGTTGCCGTCTGCATCCATATCGGCATTGTACACGTCAACTATTTTGCCGTTAAGGTCGCCCGTAGTGGTAGTGTATTTCCTGCCCGATGAATCAGAATGCAGTATCATAAACGACCCTGTATCAGTTGCCCCCCTGCCCCGGCTTAAAACATCATAATACTGGCCCGGCGAAACTTCCATCAGCTTATGATACCTGAACGGGTCCATGATAACCGGAGCTTTGGGTTGGGCGGTGGTGTCGGCCTTTTTTTGCCCGGGTGTACAACCGGCTATGATAGTGCAGCCGATCAGCATAAAATAATAGAACCTTTGTTTCATAACCGTAAATTTAATTATAAAGGCTGTCGGGCGATAACTCGCCGGTTGGTTTATCGGGCAGGGTCATAAAAACACGCAGACTTCCGGTAATGCCAATATTAAAGTATTTTAAAGTAAAACGGTGATACCCCTTTTGTAAAGCAACCGAACCGCCTTTTTCATATACCGGGTGTTTGCCATCATTATCAACAACCGGCTGATCGTCTATCAGCAATAGCGATCCGTCGTCAGACAATGTTGAAAACCCGTAAACGCCATCAGCATCAATACGTATAAAACCGGTATATATTATGCCAAATGCCGGCATAGTCCTTTTAAACGTATTGACGTTAAAGCTTTTGGTTATCGATGTATCAGCGGGTTCCGCGGCTAATTTAAAATCAGCGGTACTGTTAAACTCACCCGGGAAAAGCTGGTAACGCAGCCCGGTAGCTGTACCCGCGTAATTAACCGGTGGTAACATTGCTTTATTGTAAACATCGGTTTTTGTTACTACGCTTCGTTTGCCTGTTGGCGTTATCACAATAGTTTGAAGTTCGCGGTACTGGTCGGGCGGAACGTTGTAGGTAACCGGCACGGTAAATTCAAAATCCGTTTCGCGCGGGGTATAACCATCAATCGTATAATAAACCTTCGCGCCTTTTACCGATGGTTTCAGATCAACCCTTAACTGGTTGCCAAATATGATGGTATCGTGTCCGCCAATAGCGGGAGGAACACGGTAATCAAAATTGGTTTTATCCAGCCAGGCCAAATGTGCCGGCAAACGTACCTGGGTAAAATCTGTATAGTTTTTATTGGCCAGTTGCGTCCATGCTATTTCAGCTAAAGAGAGCATCCTGGGCAGGAGCATATATTCCAGTTTATTGGCTGTGGGGATGTATTCTGTCCATAAATTAGCCTGCACGCCAATTACATATTTTTGCTGATCGGGTGTTAAAACAGCCGGAACAGGATTATAAGCATAGCTTTTTTGCAAAGATGAATAACCACCGATGCCTAAAGGTTCGGCACTCAATTTTCCCTGCGCGTGATCAAAATAAAGCCCCTGGCTGCTTGGCGACATAATAACATCATGCTTTAATCCGGCCGCCTCAATCCCGCCGGCTTCGCCCTGCCAGCTCATTACCGTAGCATTGGGCGCCAACCCGCCTTCCAGTATCTCGTCCCAGCCAATAACACTGCGTCCTTTTGAGTTCACAAATTGCTCCATGCGCGAAGTGAAATAGCTTTGCAAGCCTTTCTCATCCTTTAACTTTAATTGTTTGATAAGTTTCTGGCAAAAATCATTGTGCATCCAGTCATCCTTGGCTACTTCATCGCCACCAATATGAATATACTTGCCCGGAAAAAGATCCATCACCTCGGTTAAAATATCCTGTAAAAAAGTAAAAGTTTGCTCAGTAGGGCAAAAAACATCATGCCGTTCGCTCCAGGTGCCTGATACTTTATAGGTATCGGGCGGGTTACAGCCAAATTCGGGGTAAGCGGCCAGCGCGGCATCCGAGTGGCCCGGCATTTCAATTTGAGGTACGATGTTGATGTATTTTGCAGCAGCACATTTTACTACGTCGCGTATCTCGTCCTGTGTATAAAAGCCGCCATAAGGGGTGTTGTCAAATTGCTGCGGTGTGCGGTCATGGTAATTGCCTATCAGCGTTTCAGGCCGCCTGCTGCCAATTTCGGTTAGTTTCGGGTATTTTTTTATTTCTATGCGCCAGCCCTGGTCGTCAGTTAAATGCCAGTGAAAATTATTGAGCTTATAGGCTGCCATCAGGTCGAGATATTTCTTAACTAACTCCACCGAAAAAAAGTGGCGCGATACATCCAGCATAAATCCACGATAGCTAAAACGCGGGTAATCTTCAATTTGTACACAAGGCAGCTTAACTACGGCGCCATGCGTTAAAGGTACTAATTGTATAAGCGTTTGTATGCCGTAAAAAAGCCCGGCGCCGTTAGCGGCAATAGTAATATTGTTTGGAGTGACGGTTAAACGATATCCATCGGGCGGCAAACCATCCGTACCGGCACTGGTTAGTATCACACTATTGTTTACCTGGCCTTCATTGGCTCTTGGTATGATATGCAGCATAGCTTTATTTTGCAGATAGTCAGCCAAAAAAATTACGGGCCTGGCACTTAAGCTATCGGCAAGTAATACGGTTTCCTGGCTAAGCGTAAACTCGCCGGACATTTTTTTTACTGATACCGGCGCGGGTATTATACCCATGTTGGGGTCGGTGACCTGTGCGTTTACAATTTTGGAGAGATAAAGGAAGATAAAAAGCAATAATATCTTTTTATGCATAATTATTGATTAACCGGTTAATAAAGATTGGTGAAGTTAACAGATTGAAAAACTATTACCGCATTTGCAAAGTAAAAAAAATGCGGTAAAATAAAAAACCGCCTTTCGGGCGGTTATTATTAGAGCGAATACCGTTTTATTGCAAAGCAACCACATGTTCCTTCGCGGCTAAATAACGTTCCGCGTCAATGGCGGCCATGCAGCCTGTACCCGCGGCGGTTACAGCCTGGCGGTAAATATGGTCTTGCGCGTCGCCACAGCAAAAAACGCCCTCAATATTGGTTTGGGTTGAACCTGATTTGGTAATAATATAACCGGTTTCGTCCATATCCAGCCAATCTTTAAATATCTCTGTATTGGGCGAATGGCCTATAGCCACGAAAAAGCCGGTCACATCCAATATTCTTTCCTGGTTGGTTTTATTGCTGAACACCTTTACGCCGTTCACGCTTTGCCCGTCGCCTAATATCTCTTTGGTTTGGGTATTGTATAAAACTTCAATGTTATGGGTATTGAGCACACGGTGCATCATGGCTTTTGAGGCGCGAAACTCATGGCGGCGAACGATCATATACACTTTCTTGCAAAGTTTTGCCAAATAGGTCGCTTCTTCGGCGGCGGTATCGCCTGCCCCTACTATGGCTACATCCTGCCCCTTAAAAAAGAAACCATCACAAACCGCGCAGGCCGAAACACCGAACCCGCTATATTTTTGTTCAGACTCCAGACCTAGCCATTTGGCCGACGCGCCAGTTGATATAATAACGGTATCGGCCAGGATGGTTTTACTTTCGTCAACAACCACTTTATGCGGCAGGCTTGAAAAATCAACCGAGCTTACATAGCCAAAACGAATGTCAGTACCAAGGCGCTCGGCCTGTTTGCGGAAATCTTCCATCATTTCGGGGCCCATAATACCATTAGGGTAACCAGGGTAGTTCTCTACGTCGGTAGTTTGGGTAAGCTGGCCGCCGGCAAGCATCCCGGTATACATAACGGGTTTCAGATCAGCGCGCGAAGCGTATATGGCCGCTGTATACCCGGCAGGTCCCGAA
>Ga0206969_1010_pt1 | contig 54253 bp, 49 predicted proteins | sample Alteio_BWOrgHeat_87_FD_153256 | JGI IMG/M metagenome (GOLD analysis project Ga0206969, IMG submission 153256) | Enriched cells from forest soil in Barre Woods Harvard Forest LTER site, Petersham, Massachusetts, United States -... | ecosystem: Environmental > Terrestrial > Soil > Temperate forest >... | reverse complement strand
AACCATAGTGATGGTGAAGAACGTCATATTTAGCTCACACTTAGTCAGGGCTATTCTGATCCGAATTGGGATCCGAAGTGAGCACCTGTTCTTCCGGCTGGCTAGGCGTCCCCAAGCAAACAGAGGACAAATCCGTGACCCGAATGGCGTCCGAGTCGAAAACGACGCGAAGTCGTCCTGACTTTATAATGTCACCGATCTCCTGCTAGAAGATCGGATTGCTGGCCAAACCACCCGATCGGAGCGGCGATTGCTTTACCCATCGCTCGTTGTTACTTCGGTGTCGATTTCAGCTCCGCCGCAAGTGGTATGCTAAAATGCCGCGCAAACGGGCGTTGTTATGAAAACAATCACTAAGATAATCTGTTGCATTTCGCTTCTGGCGGGTTCAGCTGAGGCGGCAAACTTCACGGTAAAGTCAGGCGGAGGAGGAAATTTTACCACAATTCAAGCCTGCACTACGTCGATGGCCGCCGGCGACACCTGCACGGTCTTCGCGGGAACGTACAACGAGAACGTCACGGTACCGGCGGGGACGGCGGGCAACTACAAGACCATCACCGTAAATGGCTCGGACATTGTTTCGGTTCACGGGTTCACTCTTAACTCACACGTTAAGCTAATTGGAAATTGTCCAGCGCAACAGGGTACTGTGACGACGGCCACCTGCGGCTTCTTCATTGCAAACACCGCAGCCCCCACGACTGCGGCCTGTGTCAGCCTAGCCAGCCATGCAACCGACATCTACATTCGGCATAACGTGGCGTATGCCTGTGGGCAAGGGCCGGGCGCTGCCATGATTCAGGGAACAGCGAACACTTTTATTTACATTCAAGGCAACACTCTGTCCTATTCGAGCGTCACCACCGCGCAAGCGGGGACAGCTATCAAAGAGGGAAATGGCGTAGAGTTTAACGGTGGATCGGATCATATCTTAGCGGAAAACAACGATCTTTCCCACTACACTCTCGGGTTTTGTTGTGGAGATCAGTCCTTTTTTATCCTCCGCAATAATTTCGTGCATGATCAGTATGAAACAGAAGCCGGAGGCAATGCCCACACGGACGGGTTTTACTTTTCGCCTAACGTCACCACGAATCACAACGTAGTTGAGGGTAATTACGAGCACACCGGGGTTGGGACGAATGCCAAGGGGATTCTGACGCAGGGAGAATTTTCTCCCTGTAATGGAACTTGCGCTAATGGCCTGATCTATAGGTACAACTTAGTTACGGACCTTGGATCTGGGAATACGAGCACTTACGGATGGAACGGCCTGAAAATCTACAACAACACTTACTACAACTTGGGGAATTTGTGTAGTTCATGTTTTGGCGGCAGCGATAATTTCTTTACAGATTTGGGCTTCTCTTCGAACAATTGGTCGGACATCAACAATATCTTTTACTTCCCGATAGCGGTGACGGCGAGTGGCGTCGCCAATCCGACCGCTTCCGACACAGCTTCGGCTGCGACCGGGACATGGGGTCACAATCTGGCATACTGCGATGCCAGCGGAGCATCGAACTGTGCTTTGTTCAGTCACGTTTACGAGCAAGGAAGCTGGACGGGCGATTCAGGAAATATTCTCGGCTACATAGGTCACGTTCCGACGAATAATCCGAATTTCGTGAACATCGCGGGGAAGGACTTCCACCTACAGGCCGGTTCTCCCGCCATCGGCGCGGGAACGTTTCTAACAACCGTAGCAGCAGGCGATTCCGGCTCAGGCACGTCGTTGGTCGTGAATGATGCCACCTATTTCCAGGATGGTTACGGCCTCTCCAACGCATACTCCGCAGTGAATGGCGATTGCATCGCGGTCGGAACGGCCCCGAACCATGTCTGTGTCACGGCGGTCAATTACACAACCAATACCCTAACGCTGGCTAGCTCCATCAGCCGCTCGGTGGGGCAGGGCGTGTATCTCTATAGCAAGTCGGATGGCGTCCAAGTGTTGACCGGGAGCGCGCCGGACATCGGAGCTTACCCGTTCTCGCTGGCCTCGACGGCCCCGCCATCGAGCCCCGCGGCAGTAGTTCGCTGACCCCCGGCCTCGCATCATCGGAGCTTCCGTTCCTGCTTCGGCTGCGACGCTCGGAGCACTTCCAAAGCCTTGACAACAGGGAGGACCCGCGCGCCTGATTCTAAGGACCACTGCACCACCTGTTCGAAGAAGCCAGGAGTGCACCCGAACCGGCTAGGCGCATCACGAACATCGTGGGTCGCAAAAATCAGCCATCCCCGCTCGCGGGCATTCTGATCGATAAAGCCCTTCAGCGCTTCAGGGCTGTCCTTGATCTTCTCCAGGAAAACGGCGCAAAGCAGGTTGAGATCTGTCACCCCGGAGTTGAACGTCTGCCCTCCAGCATGTGAAAAACAGCGCCTCGCGCTCAGGCCCCCCGCGCGGCAGCATTCGAAATGTCTGGCAGCAACTCGCTTCACTCCAAGGTGGGGCGCACTGAACGGGTAAGCGAATGTTTCGAACTTGATCCCGGGCAGCACCTGTGTGAGCGCCTTTTGGTTCTCCACGATAGCGCGTTCGTATACGTCGGCGGGTGTATTCCAGGAATGGCAGTGCCCGAACGTGTGGCACCCGAGTTCGTGACCGAGGTGGAGAAGCTCCTCGAGATCTTCTGCCTGGAACATCAGCCCCATCGGAGATTGCTCGCCCATCAGGCCCAGCGAGGCGTAGTATGTTCCCCGGACACCATATCGCGTCAGGATCGCACCGGCCTCAAGAAATGCCGACCGGGGGAAGTCATCGAAAGTAAAGGAAATCAGGGGAACCGGGGTCCTTACAGCGAGTTGCCTTCTGACCAGGGCTCTGGTTGCCTGCACGGCAAACCGCTCCCGTGCCTTTGCGAGGTAGCGGGCAGCCGCGCTCTCTAGCTGAGATACCTGCTGGTTCATTACTGCCACTTTGCTCACGGGCATTCCAGTCCAGTCCTTCTCCTACGTTTTGCCGGAAATCCAGCGGATCAGCGGTTGAGCTTCATCCCGGCCTTCGGACAAATACCGTCGAGCCGCCACCTTGAACTGGGCGCTCCAGGCGGCTTTAGGCGGCGCGCCAAAAGTGTCCCGATAAGCTATGCGGATGCGTGCGGCCTGCTTTGGGCCGACCTCGAGTTCGAACCTCATTTGTCCCCCATCGAGATGAAACGCCACCGGGCGGCCTGACACGTCCACTCGTTCGATCCCTTCCGGGGTCCGCTCCCGCTTCTCGACCACAAAATGATGGGTGTGGGCCGCCGGATTGGGAATCAAGATTTCGCCACCCCACATGCGAATCTGGTAAGTGCCATCTTCTCGGAGCCGCTGCTGGTAAGCGTGGCGCACCACATCGCCCAAGCCGCGCCAGACCAGCGGAAAGGGAAGCGAGTTCAGGCGATCGATGAAGTCGACCACATCTCGCCCTCCGTCTTGAAAATCGGCATGATGAGTGACTATTAGGCAGGGCTTACCCAGGAGGAGATCAAATGCGAAGTTGTGTACTCCATGAAACGAATAGCGTCGCGTGTAAATCGCGAAATCCGCATACTTCAGGATCGCGAGCCGCCATACGTCTCCAACGGTGGCGCTTCTCCGTTGATCCGTGGGAGACACCTCGGTATTGACAGCCGCGATGAAGCCATTGTGCTTCAAGACGCCGAGAGAGGCAGACGAGAATGCTCCCTGGGGAAAGATCATCACGCGATCGTATGGCAGCCCGGTTAAGGCAGCGTGCTTCTCCATCCGGGCCAAGGCTAGCTTTGACTGGCGGTTGATTACGGCTGTGTTCCTGACAGCAAACTCGCCGCCCGTGTGGTCGCAGCCGTGGATGCTGAGCGAGAGCCGGTCAGCATGTCTTCTGAACAGCTCGACAGCAGAAGATCGCGATCGATTCCAATTCCACGGGATAAAGGCAATGGAGCAAGTAAATCGATGTTCGGCGCTCAGTATTGCGAGTCTTTGCAAGTCGACAAACCCATAATGCGTTCTGAGTGCCGGATCGTCTACGATCAGACAGGCACCGTTGTCTGCTGACCTTGGAATCACGCCACGGAACGTAAGCTGTAGGTACATCACGAGCGGAACCGCAGAAAGGAAATAATCCGCGATATCAAAGTAGGTCTTCTTGACGGGAGCGTTAACATCAATCAGGGTTGAAGATGGGGCCAGGTAAAATTGCTTTCCCCGGCAGGCTGCCACTCCGAAAAGGCAGCCCTCCTTCGACCAGATCAGGCGTTCGAACTGAGTGCTGGAATTCGCCAGTATCGTGAACTCCAGTCTCACCGGCACTGTCACGCGCAGACCGCTTAAAGGACCACAGATATCGACATGCTTGTCCGATATCGAGCACGGAGTTTCTCCTGGATCTAAGCGAGCAATGCGGGCATCACTACCTCCGGTCAGAAATTGGAGCACGGCATCGGTCCCTTGAGACTCCTCTCCTCCGAACAGGAAGATGGACTTGGCGCGCTGCAACAAAGGCGGCAGAGTGCCGCTGACGGCCCCCTCCTTCCAGATCCTGCCCATGAGAGGGAGCGTGGAGAATAGAGCGTAGCTTTCCGGCGTCGAAATCCCTCTCGGGTCGAACAGGGCCGCGAGCGAGACTCCCTCCCATGGGATCTCAAAGAAATCCAGAATCTGAGTCAGATATGGATCCGGAAGTTCGGCGTTGCCGCACAACACTACCGCTTTACGTGCCATAGCGCACTCACTTGCAGGACGTACAGTCTATGCGGGTTTCCTGGCGATGACCAGCGACCGCATGGCAAAAGCGGGCACTAGCATGTTCAAAATCGGCGTGAGCGTCCGGAAGGTCGCCAGAAGGGCCGGGCCGGCAGAATGGGGAACCCAGCAGAAGTTCCGGCGTTCCAAGATCTCAAAACCGACTGATTGGAATGGCGCCGCGTATTCTTTGAGCGTGGGAAGATACCACTCTTCCTTCGGCTTAGTAAGCCGGTCGTGCAAGAGACTGCGGAACATCGGGAAGTTATGATTCATATCGATCATGATGGAGACCCCGCCCGGAGCCAACATATCGAATAGGTCCTTGGCACATTCCTTGCCTTTCCGCAGGCGATGAGAATAGCGGAACGTGTTGACGCCGATGACCAGATGGAGGGCATTGAGCATTTCTCTTCGCTCAATGTGCAAGCCGGCGGCAATGTCGCCGATCAGACATTCGTTCCGGCCGACCAGAAACTTTACCGGCCGCGCCAGTTCAGGCGGCAGGGAACCGGCCTCCTTAGACGCTTCGTCTATCAGGCGCGCGGAGAAATCTGTCCCGTAGGCAGCTTTCACCGGCACTCTTTGACGATTCAAGATGTGAAGGCAATGGATGAGGTTCATACCGGCACCGCATCCGTACTCCAGCAGTCGGATACCTCCGCCGGTGGGAGCAGCCAGGTAATTCCGCAACGCGTTGACGTATATGTTACCGTACTCGTGATCCAAAAGGTAGCGGATCCCATCTCCTGCCGTCGCTTTGCTATATCGTCGAACGGCATCGCTTGAACTATACTGCTCTAATACAGTTTCGGTACTCGTCGTCATGGTTACTATGTCCTATCTCCTTAGTTAGGGAAAGTCTCAAGGATATTCTTCAAACAGGTTCGGCGACCGAGTTCGTAGCTGTTCGGTTAGGGGCGAGGTCGCGTAGAAGCCCTGCAAGCTGGCGCAGAGGTGTACAGCCCCAGTACAACAAAATGACGGCGCCCACATAAAAGCTGACAAATGCCGATGAAATAATGACTGCCGCCTCCAGCGCGGCTCCAGCCCCTGTTGGAGGAGCCCACATTGCAGTGCCTCGAAAGATCGTTGCAGTTGCAAAGCACGCCAACAACGATGCAGCTGCATACCTCCACACAGCAGCCACGAAAGATGAAATGCCAAAGCCGATCGGCTGGCCGGCATACCAGAAGGACGGAATGAGAAGGGCCCAATAGGAGACGCTCCATGCCAACGCGATTCCCGCAGCGCCCCACGGCAATGCCAGAATAAACAACAAAGCGGTAGCAATCGACTCGATCAGCGTCCAGCGAAGCCAGCGTCCCGGTTCCCCGATGGAAAGGTGGATCCAGCCGACGGTGCTAGCGAGGAGCATGCCTGCGATTCCCGGTCCGAACAGCTGGAAAATTCTGCCGGCCTCCGACCATTGTGGTCCGAGTACGAGCCGCACCACGTCCCTGCCAACCAAAGTAAGATCGGCGCTCACTGCCAATCCGACGAACGCAATAATTCCCAGCGAACTGGCGAGATACCGCCTGAAGCGAGGGGGATCCTGATTCAGTCGGCTCAACGCTGCCAGGGCCACGTTGTCGAGGGGCGCAGTGAGCTGGCTAGCCGTAAGGGCGAATAAATCATATGCCTTTTTGTAGAATCCAAGGGTCGCCGCATTAAATCGCCAGCCAACCAGAAGATTGTCGAAGTTTCTCGTAAAATAGTTCGCGCTGAACCTGCCATATACTGTTGCGGCGAATCCTAAGAAGGCCCGGGTCCCTACTCCCCACCGTGGTAGGCTCGGAACCCACCTGCATAGCCAGAATGCTCCGATTGTCAAGCTGAGCACCTGTGCGACTATTGCTCCTACCAGCGCCCAATATCCCCACCCTCTCAAGGCCAGTACGGTCGCGATAGCGGTATAGGTCACAAGAGCCACAAGATCGTTGACGGAAAGGGCGGTGAACCGCATCGCTCGCTTGAGGAGAGCCGAGTGTATGGTGCCGACTCCGTTAACGAAAATCGCGATCGATGTCCCGACAGTGACGGGGATAACCAGCGCATTTCGGAAAAATCGCGCGAGCAGGGGCCCCGACGCAGCAAAGCCGATCGTCAGGATCAATCCGATCACGCACGTGATCCAGAAAAGATTGCTGGCCTGAGATTCGTTAATCTCTTCACGTTGAATGACAGCCTCGCTCAAGCCACTTGTGCCGAAGCTCATCAGCAGCAGACTGAAGGTTGTGACCATCGCCACGACGCCGAAATCGGTAGGCGTAAGCAGTCTGGCTAGGAGCACCGTGCCGATTACGCGTAGTCCCAACGAGAGCGCCGCGGCAGAGAGCGCCGCGGCCGCGCCTCGAACGGCAAGGCGGCGCAATTCGCCGCCTTCGGCTACAGGGTGAAAAGCGCCGCTGGGGTCAAATGGGATCATTCCGTCTCCTCTGGAGAGCCACCAGAGCCGTAGTTACCGAGATCAACAGGGTGAACTGGATCCGACGCCCAACAAGTCCACCTCCGGGCAGGCTGACGACGTAATCAGCCGTTCTGTGAGGAATTTGACGATTCGCTCGGAAGCATCACCGTTGCCGTACGGGTTGGGCCGGCTGCTCATCCAGTTGTATCGAGCCGAGTCGTCAAGCAGCGAACTTACGGTTTGAAAAATTCGTTCAGGATCGGTGCCCGTGAGGCACGCGGTTCCGGCATCAATCGCTTCGGGTCGTTCTGAGACTTCGCGCATTACGACCACTGGCTTGCCTAAGGCCGGTCCCTCTTCTTGGATCCCTCCAGAGTCTGTGAGCAAGATATGAGCACGCTGCATATAGGCGACAAAGGAGACGTAGTCCAGTGGGGCGAGCAGCTTGACGTTGGGCACTCCGTCGAGAATCTCCCGTACCGGGACCTGAACGTTGGGGTTCAGGTGAACCGGATAAATCACCAGGACATCGCGTCGTCTCTCTGCAATCGCTCGAATTGCTTCGCAGATTCGGCGAAACGGGAGGCCAAAACTCTCTCTCCGATGAGCCGTTACCAGGATAATACGCAACCCATCGGTCGCGTCCAAGTCGGCCGCCAAGCCCGGCTCCTTAGCCAGGCGTGCCTGGGTGAGTAATAGGGCATCGACAACCGTGTTTCCAGTAACGCATATGTTGTCCGGATTTACCCCTTCGAGCAATAGGTTCCTCCGCGAGACTTCGGTCGGAGCGAAATGAAAGTCCGATATGTGGGTCGTTAGGCGGCGGTTGACCTCTTCCGGGAAGGGATCATTCTTCTTCCCCGTCCTCAGGCCGGCTTCGATGTGCCCAACAGGAACATGGCAGTAGTACGCGGCGAGCGAGGCGGCAAGCGTCGTGGTTGTGTCTCCCTGCACGAGCACCACGTCGGGTAGTTCCCGCTGCAGAACTGCGTCCATCCCGGTCACACAGGCCGCAGTCACTTCTGCAAGGGTTTGTCCTGCCTTCATGATCCCGAGGTCATGGTCGGGCCGCAGACCGAAAACTTGTAACATCTGATCGAGCATCTCCCGGTGCTGCCCGGTGACGCAAATCTGGGTCGAAAACCGCTCACCATGCCTCTGCAATTCCAGCACTACCGGCGCTAGCTTGATTGCCTCGGGTCGCGTTCCGATGACCACCATCACTTTTTTTGGCTTAGGCATATTCGTCCTTGCTCCTAAGTAATCAAAACTCTCGTAAACCTACTAGCACCTATCGCAAACCCTCGTTAGGTAAGGGCGAATCAGGTGATCTAAGCGTTCATCGAGATTGAAATCTGCGTCGTTGCTAGACGGTTACTTCGTGTGCTTGCGAGGCATCGGTGACTTGGCCGTTCGTGCCGCTCCGATCTAACGTCGCGGTCGCAGCCACTGACTTAGCAGTTCCGGCAGCAAGCCGAAGACCGACAGCAATCATTGGCTTCTCCACTCCGTGATACATTGCGAGTGGAATTAAAATTGATAATGCTAAACATACCCCGCCTTGTATCCAGAGGTGGTTATGTCTTAACAGAATGAACGCAATCCAGAATGCCATGGAATGGCCTAAGTAGATTCCATATGAGTATTTGGCAATGATTGCCGCAAAGGTGCGAATCCAACCACTCCCTATCTCACGAAACTGCGAAACTGTAAGACCTAGTATCAGGCACGCAAGCCACTTTGATAGTGTCGTCGCTTGGGGGATTGACGTCATGCCTGCGAGCACCCTTAGCGCAACGCACGAGGTTATTACAGTGGGCCACCCGAAAAATGGCAATATCCTTCGCGTTGCAGACCACAGTCGATATCCAATGACCCCAGCAAGAAAGCACGGGGTATATTGGAGTACGAGAGGTACCCCCTTGAGCCACTCCGACGCATTTGCCGGAGTCACTATCCACATGACGACAATGAACGCTACATCGAAAGCCCATAGGCAAATTGGGAGCCACGAAGAGGAAAAGCGCCGCACGATAACAAAGAGAAGGGGAAGGACAATGTACATCTGCACTTCGTAGGGCAAACTCCATAGTACTGCTGGATAGGATCCGCTCCGGGTCAGGTTTTGCGTTAGGGCAAGGTTAGACAGCACGGCAAGAAATCGGGGCCTGGAATAGACGAGGTCGGGAAAGGCAGGCGCGCGTGCTGCAAGCATGACAAGGACCGTTGCAATACTAAGCGGATATATACGAAATACCCGCCGAATATAAAACACCGTGAACAACCGCGAACATGAAGCGGTGCAGAGGCGATCTAATGACAGCATCAAGACTAGACTGGTGTGAACAAAGAAAATGAGGACACCGGTTTGCGCGAAGTCATAGATAGTGACTCGTCCAAATATTTTCTCAATATGGAACACCTGTAGGGCATGGCCGAAATATACTGTCAAAACGGCGTAGGCACGGAGAAAGTCGAGGTTTGCAGAATCAGTCTTTGCACTCATTTCAGTTTTTCCGTTCTATGGAACTTCCGACAGCCTTAACGGCTCCCAATGCCCTTAGGGAGCAGTTCCTCATCGAGGACCTCGCGAAATTTGGTGGGCGCTTTGGAAATGTTGTTTCTGGAGTGTCGCTGATCGATCGTCAAACGCCCGCTGCGACATCGCGGAGAACGCTGCTCTCGCCCGTGTTCTCAGGGTCGATCACACACGTTACCCTTGCCATTCTGGATGGCGGAAGGTCTGGTTTCGGACCCCGGCCCACAACCCAATTCAGCACCTTGGTCGTACTCTTTGCTTTCGCTTCCCACGTCAAGCATTCGCGAGCATAGGTCATCCCCTGTCGCCGTAGGCGCTGGAGAAGTTCCCGATCACGTGCAAGTTCGCTCAGCACACTTTCGATTTGTGCTACTACATCATCTTCATTGGTAGCAGGAATCTTGTAGCCGACCTCCGGATGAACAATATCCCGGGGACCGCCATAGTCCAGGATTACAGGGACGCACCCGCACGCGAGGCCCTCAAATACTACACCCCCGCCTCCCTCGCGAATTGCCGGCAGCACCACCACATCCGCAGTGCGCAATCGTCTGAGGACTTCCGCGTGGTCGAGCCAGCCCGCGAAATCAACAGCCTTCTCCATCCCAAGCGATCGCGCCAATTCCTGAAGGTTCTTTAGCTCCGGGCCATCGCCGATGATTGTAAAATGTGCTGCATTGTTTCGCAGAAGTGAAGCAGCACCACGCAGGCCGAGGTAGCAAGCTTTTCGGCGGACCAACCCGCCCACGAATATGAGCTCGAGTTTCCCGCCGTGCTCCGAGTTGCGCGAGTCGACCGTACATAGGGAGCGAGCAATACCATTTTCCGGGATAAAGAACAACTTCTCGCTGTACGCGGCAAACTCGGTGCGCATGTGGGATGCAGCGAGGATGATTGCGGACGCGTAACCATACGTGGACCGTGAGAAAGGCATGAACCGGTATAGATTCCGCAGGCTGAAGTTCTTCTTGTCCGGCTGGGTAAAACCGGGCGCGGAGGGTAACCCTCCATTGAGCGGCCCAATAACGAAGGGGATGGGCCCTTTGCGCAGGAAGAAGGCGAACGGACTCGATATCGCCGGTGATGTCGGGTTCAGGCGTAAAGCCACGTCGAACTCGCCCGCACGAATGCGGCGTCGCAACTGTCGCCAGGCGCGCCATTCAAAGGCAATAGAAAACGGACATTTGAAACCGGTCAACGCTTGATTATCGTAGTTGGATTTGAATATCCACTGGAAACCCCAGTTATAGATGCGGTCGAGCAATGGGGTCCTCACTACCTCGATCGACCGAAACGGCACTTTTGAACGGCGGAGAGGGGCCTCAACAGAGGACTGGGCTACCAGCGTAACATCGTGGAGTTGCGCGAGCGCCGCCGCGTGTAAGAAGGTGACTAAGGAAATGCTCACGTTCTCTGGATTACATCCCTGCCCTATCAACAATATGCGTAACCGATTCATGTTCTTCATATCAATCCCGTCCACGATAGCCGTTGCACCTAACAATCTGCTGCTGATTTCAGCGGGGCGTAAGCCCCGTCTGCCCGATATGCCCAGTCTGACTGCCGTCTCTAGGTTCCTGTTTGGCTGACTCCGAATGATTCATATAGTTGTCCTTGGCTGCGTTCGGCGCCTTCTCCTTCCGGGCGGGCTAGAGTGGAGGCAAGGGACTCGGCTCGTCCAATCTTATTTCCCTCACCCACTGAGAGGGTAGGCTGGTGCCTCGCGTCGCATATGCCAGCGTCCCCTCAGACGCAATGTCTGCTGGTCGCCGGCCCCTTCTACGGCTACTTGCCAACGACACGGCCTGCGCGGCGCCGATGATCACCAGGAGCAAGAAGAACCAAGAGACGGTATTGAACCTGAATCCCGCCTCACTAAATTCATAGAACAGTGCGCAGATAAAAAATCCAAGAAACAAGCAACCCTCTTCAGGGACTTGACGAATACGCGAAGTGATCCTTTTGTATCCTGTTGCCACCAGAAGAGCGATAAAACAAAGTCCCGCCCAGCCAAGATTCAAATAAACCTCAACGTAGCCGTTGTGCGCCTCGTTGATGATTTCATGGGGTAATGCACTACGCATGAATTCGAGTCGCGACCCGAGCCAAAAGGTCTCGAAACCCGTCCCGATCAACGGGTTTGTATGCAGGCTCAGGACCAAGGCCCAGATCTCCTTCCGGCCGGTAAGCGTGGGGTCCTTTCCCAACGACTGGACCAAACCTCCCTCGGGATCGATAAACAGGGCAATTACAGAAAGGCCAAGCACAGCGAGAACAGCGAAGTGCACAAGGGCGGGTCTCACGGGCCGGCGGCTCGCCAGCCACAACAGACTCGCGGATGAGGCAAAGCCTACCATGGAGGTGGTGGAGTTGCATTCGTTGAGCAGGTAGGTACTTATCGCAATGATCGTTCCGTAGGCCAGCATGCGGCGCCGCCGGCTGGGATGCTTCCGCTCGCGATAAACGGACAGGAACCTCCACAGGAAAAAGACGCCATACATCATGCACATAATGCCGAGCTCGTTCTTCTGTGAGGTCACCCCGACAGGTTCCTGCGTCCAGCTATTGGTTGGCCTTCGGCCGAGCAGGGGATAGTATCTGATGAACAGGATCGACAACGGAAAGAGGAAAAAACCCAGTCGGGTGAGGATCGACCTCAGCGCACCGAACGGGTCCGACTCGATGAGGATGATGAGGACCATTTCGACGTCGCCGAGTGCTTTGATCCAGCGCTTGAAGGTAACCAGAGGAAAGTCCGACCAGAGAACGCTGAGCAGGCAGAACGAAAAATACACCAGAATCAGCCGGTTCTTGCGGAGCATTGGCCCGACGTTGTCGCTTTTGCGAGACAGCGCGATCAGCCCTGCTACCTGTAGAACAACGCTGACAGTCATGTCAAAAGGGCTTCCGTCGACATAAGCCTGGCTCATGCCACCGCTTGGTGACAATCCGAGCCACCACGATAGAGGATGCGTAGTATTCAGGAACAGCCACACAGCCGGAATCACAACGGCCTTGGAAACCCGAGGTTTCTCCCCTCGATCGAGAAAGAAGAGGCCCGCGATGCCGATCACGAAGATGAGAGAGGCTATGGCCGGCGGCATTTAGAAGCTCAACAGGTACATTATTTCCGGTTATGCGAAGACGAGCCGGTACAAGTCGTCAGCTGTCTTTGACTTCTGTCTTGCGATGTCCACGACTTCCACGACCGTCACAGTTAGCAGCACGCCCAACAGCAAGGCGCCAAGCGAGGCGCCGACTCCGTGTTGAGATAACCAGGAAATCCTTCTTAGTACCTGCAAGACCGCAATCTGCGCGATGTAACCCAGCAGCGAGTACTTCCCGAGCAAAATCGTGCGTCGCAGGGCCGTCCCAGATGTCGCTAGCCGGCTGCCCGCGGTATACAGCAGCGCAGTTGTGAGGATCACGCTAGCTATCTCTAACGGCAGTGGCACGCCCCAAGTTGTGATAACAGCTAAAAACAAGCAATACAGCATAGTCAGTATGTACGGATGCCTTACGACAAATGCTATCTGCTTGGTTTGGGCAAACCCAACTACGATCCCTAAAACGCCAACCATCAATAAGTCAAGGTATACATTCTCTAAGTCCCAGAACCTTATGAATATGACTCCTACGATTAACACAAACAGCGTGCAACAAAAGGCAAATCTTACTCGCTTGGTTAACACAATCAGACCGGCCGACACAATGAGCAGATAGGCGATAGGAACAAGAATGTTAAATATGATGGCTCTTTGCCCATCGGGGGTTATAGCAGCCCCGACTACAAATGCCGCCCAGCTAAGACTCCGCAGCGATTCTCCCCAAAGGGAATATGGGACTTGAACACCCGATAGACCGGTGTAGACGAGCGCGTTCAAGACCGAAAACAAGGCGAGAAGCTTAAGCCCCCTAACGAACAAGCGTTTGGGTAAGCTCCGCCCGCTATTCTCGTAGCGACGCAATTGGATCTGCGAGATCATGAAGCCGGTGATGAAGATAAAGGATGGAGTCAAGAAGCGAAGGTAATCATAATAGTACTGACCGTGGTGTCCAAAAAAGTAATTAAGCCAATGGTATAGAACCATAGAGAGGACGAGCGCTCCCTTTGTGAAGTCAATGGCTGTATCGCGAGAGAGGTCTGTTGGTTTTGGTTTGGCGCTCGACAACTGACTTTCCGCCAGAGCGCAGAGTTCAATATGCTCTGATCTACCGTGTATTGACATTGGCTCGTCTTTTCCTCTCCATGTTTCAGCCTCCCTTCCACCCAGGTTTTGGCTGCTTTGGCTTTGCATCTGGGGTCCTTTCCGGTCTGATGAGGTCAGACTCGCGCTCTGCGCTGTTTCTACTGGCAGCCTAATGCGCACCCTATCGATGCGCGCTGTCCAGCTCCAGTGAATGGGATTTTGCAATCTTTTGTTCGCATGGCTCCGGTCGCAATCAAAATGGCGCTGTACGATAGGTTCGAGAGATTTCTCTGTCGGTGGTACGACGGCGAAGACTACCTGGCCGGGTCGGCGTGTTATCTGCTATCGATGAAAAGGCGGTGAATCAGCTCTACCGTGAGCAGTGTGTGAATTTCACTGGTGTAATTTCTGCCCTCCACGAGGTGACCGTGAACGACTGCCTCAACGGCGCGGCGATCCCAGTATGGTCGAGAAAGCGTGCGTTCATCAAGCAGCATCTCGCGTACATACTGTGAAAGGGCGTCTCGATACCAGACTCGAAAATGGTAATACTTATGCCGGCCGAGGAAGAGCCGCTCCAGGTGCAACCACGAGACCAGATGGTCAGCCCGGGCCGCAAGTGGTGGCATACCATAGTCGTATGCGTATTCCGCCTTGAAGGTCAGCTCATGATAAGCGTGGACCAAGGCTGCGGTAATTGCGATGGAGCTACTGCTGGAGCGGTCCGTCGCTATTTGCCGAAGGGCGGGATTGCCTTCCGCAATCAACCGTAAGCGCAACTCGTTGCTTGTCAATGCCGACGGAGGCGCCCTGTAATTCGTACGCACGAAGTCGTTATCCAAGTATGGCGTGCGCAGGGTGAGCTGGGTGTGCTCGAGCGCCGCCAGTCCGTAATGAAACCAGGGCGCTTGACGAAACGCTGCGAATGTAAGGGGGTGTGTATCGGTTGCGGCAAAATACGCCTCGACTCCGGCGTTGACGTGAGCTGCAAAGTCGGGATGGAACAAACTCGGCGCCAGTTTCTGGGGCTTGAAAGCTCTCCACCGCAGGATTATCTGATCGCCGTAGTTACCGGTCATTCTTACGGGTGCAATCGCTCGCGCATTCTCGTTGGAATAGAGGACGGGAGCGTGGTTCACGCTCGTGCAGCCGTCCGTCAGGTACACCGTCCGTTCGGCATATCTGGGAAAGTTTCCCAGCAACTCGGCCCCGGCAACGATTACGCGGTGCGGCTGCTCGCAGGCACGGGCGACCCTCCGCGCGATGATCACATCGCGATTCTCACGGAACGCGCTACCGAACGTGTAACACTGAAGCGATCCCGCCGGGCATTTCTGCCATGCCATTACCATTCGGGTGTCGAATCCACCGGTCAACGACATCCCGATACGCTCCCTGCCTTCGAAATAACGTGGCAGATTGCGGGTGAATACAGATTTTAGCTCTTCATAGTATGCCTCGTGTTCCAATGGTGTCTGTTCTTCCCATTCCCTTGGCTGGAAATAGAAGGACTTTTGGACTGAGGTGTCCGGTCGGAAGGTCCACGCCGACCCGGGCGGGAGGACCCGGACGCCCTCGAACAGCGAGCGATTATGAAGCACACAACCACACGAAACCAGATCCCCCAAACCCCGGGGGTCCACCCGCCGCAGCTCTGGACACACAGCCAAAACAGCTTTGGCTTCTGCGGCGAAGTAGAATACATCAGCAGATTCGTGATAGTACAGGCGGTGCATTCCAAATCGATCGTTGAATAGCAGCGCGTAACCCCGCACACGATCAGCTAAGAGCCCCTGGAAGCGACCGTTCAGGCTTGCCGGAAATGCGTGATCGTCGTGCCGGCGTTGGAGGAGATACCCGGCGTCATTCTGCGTCCCGGACCGGACCACCTTGCTGGCCGAGGTAGCGCACCCTGAGTAGTCTTCGCCCGAGAAGACGAGTACAGCCTCTCCGCCGGGATCGGACAGCGGCATGTTTGCGGAGAATGAACCCGCCCGAGCCACCCAGCCGCAATATACGCCTAATTGCTCGTCGCTCCATGTCCCAGTTATGTAAAAGGACTCGTGGCGGAGTGCGCCAACCATAGCGGCGAGTTTTTCCTCGGCACGTTCTCTCGGAATTCTAGTAATTAGTCCTACGATGCCAGGCACTAGAATGCCTCGATGAGACGATACTTTCGCTTGTACCAGAGAGTGCGAAGCTCGCGAAGCTTGCACGCCACAGGTTCCGGAACGCGGTCGGCCAATCTGTGATGAAGTCCTAGGCGGAAGGCAGCCCACCCTAGTGCCGTTAGAGGAACGTAGTATCGCGGTGTATCTACCCGCCGAAAACCATTGCGCTCCTTGAAGTCGCGCAACCCATCTCGCTCCTTCCTCCCAGCTCCATAATCAAAATTCGAATACACAAGGTGTGGGATGCCCCGGCTCGCGCAGGCTCGGACGGCATAAGCAATCAGGGCGTTCTGGGGCACTTTGTCCCTGTGCTTGACCATTGAAACAATATTCATGAGCCCCGCCTGAGTGAAGGTCTCGTCGGGCACTAACTTCACAAAACCAATCAGCTTGTCCTCAAAAAACGCGCCAATAAAGATGCTGCTGTCCAGGAATGTCGCCTCTTCGCGATGTACAGTTTCGAAATCCTTTCCGTAGTGGGGGTAACGTCGCCTCTGCCGGATTGGGCATTCATTGTAGATCTCATGGATTCCGGTAACTAATGAGTCGCTGAAGGGCACTTCCCGCAATACGACACCATTCTTCTCCGCTTGTTTCGCCTTGTTCCTGGCCTTGAATCCAATTTGCTTCGTCCACCAATTCTCAAATGTCGATACTGGTAACACTGCAAGGTTGTCCCATTCAAGAAGGTACGAGAATTTCGGCACACTCTCCGGTAACCGTTGGGCGAAAGAGAACAGATCCACCCGTTCGCCGCACTTCCGCAATCCGTTAATAATCGGTGCGGGGTCGTCTAAGAACCGGTATCGGTCGCCATGTGGCCGCGCAATACGGACAATTCTGCCTTGAACACGTATTGCTCTGCCGCAAAAGTCAATCACCTTTGTCATATTCCGGAACCATGATTGCGCAATGGGCGCCCCGCAGTCTGCACGAGATTGAAGTTTATAATCATCGGGTTGCCCATCTCAGGCTGTCAGTTGAAATTGGCGGAGAGGGAAGGGACTCGAACCCTCCGGATGGGATGACCCATCGTGGCCGGCGAACCGGCCAGTGCCTTAGCCACCAGCGACCTCTCCATTGCTACCACAAGCTTGTCGTTAAATTCTGCCACAAGAATCACGCCTGCCCGTAGTCAGTCGCACTCTTCACCACTCGTCCTAAAGATGCCGGGCAGCATCGAGGCTGGTCCTGGGAGAGCCTGCTAGGTTGGCCTCTGCCCTACGAGCTCAATGCCAACAAAACCGAGGAGCCGGGCGAAGTGATCGCAGAGCTTGATCAAATACTTTACAAGAACGTGTGCGCCGAGCAGGGCGAGGAATGGCAGGGCAATAATGTAAGCAGGAACAGCTATCAAGGATTTCACCGCATTCTTCATCCGATTGACAGGATGCCGGTGAAACTTGCTGCCACGCATCAGGGCGCGTTTCAACAGGTAACTCAGCCGGCACCGTGAGGACGGCACGACTTCAAAAACGACCGCCTCTTCGCACCAAATGAATCTTCGACCTTGTTCCATTAACCGCCGAAAGAAGTCCATATCTCCGCCAGCAGTCCCAAACTCAACACGGAAAGGTGCTTCGTTCTTTGGCAAAATACGCCGCGAGAAGAGAACATTCCCTGTACGTGTCTGCGACCAGTTCAATACCATGCCCGTTGGATGCGATGGCCTTTCGAAGAATGCTCCCTTGGTCACCCAGGCGGGAGGAGGGGAGTCATAATAGGGCCTGACTGGCCCTAGGACGCCATCCACATCAGCGGCCTTACAGGTCTGGAACAATTTGACAAGCCAATCCTGCGCTGGGTATTCATCGTCGTCGACAAAGGCGATGTAATCCCCAGATGCGTGCAACACTGCAGCGTTACGTGCACACGAAATATTCTTCTGTGGTTCCACGACATATGTAACGGGATGCCCGCCGAGAGACGTAAAGCCGGAAACAGTGCTTCTAGCTGACGCCTCGGCATCGTTGTCCACGACAGCCACGGAATAGGTGAAAAGGTGACCGGTCTCCTGTGCGTTCAACGCCTTCAAAGCCCGGCACAGGTATTCAGGTCGCTGGAAGGTGCAAATACAGACGCTGATATGGGGAAGCTGCGATATCGATGGCATAGGGTTATCAGACGCGCAATTTCATTTTTCTTGAAACCTTAGCGCACTTCTTTCGGGAGGCTTCTGCCACTCCGAGGATCGGCAATGCGTGGCGAACTAGTTGCCCGTCGACCTCGAATCCAAGCACTCGGGGGTTGACTCGACGGGCGCGAATACAATCCAACACCGCCTGTTCGGTCACGCTGCAATCGATGTCCATTGCCATCGCAAGCGGGAAGAACTGCCTCTGAGTGTGGAAGTCCAAGCCAACAAAAGGAATGGCATCGACACTTCGCTGTAGATCTTGTGCCACCCGGCTGGGTACCCAGCCGTCGTATTTTCGATTCCACACCTCGATTCCTGCGAGCGCCTCTCCCCAACTTCGCTCGAAACACTGCCAAGCATTTCTTCGAGACGGATGCGCAAGCACTGCCACACCGCCCGCATCCTTCACTTTATGCAGTGTCTCCCTCGTCGGCAGATTTTCGCCCAAGAACGGAACGTCACCCCATACTAGAATATGGACCTGATTTGAAGCATCGCTATACTCAATGCCCGGTATCATCAAGAGGTCCCTCGTGCTAGCTGCTTCGCACAACTGACGCAGTTGGCATAGTCGTTCGGGTGAGAAGCCGCGATCATGTTCCGTCATTAGCACAACGCGGTAACCAGCGCGACTGAACTTGTCACTCAATGCTTCGAGCGTATAACTACCGTCATAAGATAAGGTCGAATGGACATGACATGCGGCAAGGACGGTCACGCGTAATCAGGCTCCTGCTTTAAATAGGTTATTTTTTAATGTGTAAAAACAATCTGCAAAAAACACTTTCTTATCGTCACGACGCCAGTTGTAATAACGTTCACGAGGGCTGGTTTGCAGGATTGTGCGAAGTGCTGTCCAAATCGATGGCCAGTCGACCATCGCCGCAGATCTTGGACCCCGGATAACGAACAGCAGGTACATAAGTTCGCGGCCAAGGTTGCGGCAGACTAGCCCTGGTGAAGTAGTTCTGGCCGTATCAATGTGCGAACCATGGGCGAGCGCGATGCACGCGCTCCAAGCCGGATATTCGAGGCCTTGGCGGCGGGCTAGGGCCATGCTACCCCAAGGCCGGCCATTTAGTTCAACAAACCATGCTTCCCCTGACCGGTCTCTCAGCAGCTCTATCATGAAGAGCCCTGTCCACTTACCATCTCTAATTAGGGTTTCGGTCTTCTGTCGTATGCTTTGATCTACTGGTATCGATACACAGGCGGACGCGCCTGAGCCATGGGGATTCATCATGCGTAGGCGACGATGCGCACTCCATGCCTGGACCCCTTCCGGAGTTGCAAGTCCAAACACACCTTCCCCAACTCCGATGACATATTTCTGCAGAAGCAAAGGTATGCTTTCATTCCACTCTCGAAGGGCCGCGTCGAGTTCGTTCGCGTTTGCACAAATCCGTGTCCTACGAGCTATTTTCCTACCGTTCCGAACTGGAGTGCACTCCACGGATTTCAGAACAAGAGGAAAACCAATCTGTTCGCTAAGGGCTATAGCCTGCTGGACCGAACTGGCGACACCGGTCTCGGGAACCTTGAAACCCGCTTTAAGCGCAAGTTGGGTTTGCTGGTGCTTATTCAGTGCAAGATCGGCACCGGATTTCCCGGGGCCGACCAGGATCCAGTTCCCGTTCAGAGTCAATTCATTACACATCCACACCGCCGTATCATCCAGCGGAAACAATAGTATTGGGTCGCTATGCGGATAGCTGAGCGAGTCCAGTACCGACACCATGTCGCGGAGGGCCTGTGCAATGTCCTGTTCGGGGGGACAAATCTCGTGGCAAACAATCTTTCGACTATGCCGCAGCGCTGAGCCGTGCCCGCGGCGGGCGATGCTCGTGACGTTGAAACCGGCATCGAGGAGACTCCACGCAACTTCTGGGGCAGACAGGGCCTCGGCAAATACTGTAACGACAGTCGCTCGTCTGGTTGTCACCGGGAGACTTTCTGGTGAATCAAGCGTGTATGGTGAAGATGGTGGCGCGCTAGAGGTATGTCACCCAGAAGTCGAAAAAGTGTTCCGCCCGTCAAGAACTCGAACTCAGCCGCGTTGGCCGGATGCGCCTCAACTTCAACAGTAATCTCACGCGATCTGCAGAAGATAGGCAGGAGCCTCTTGGGTTCGAGAGGCGGCAGAGCAAACAGACCATCTACCGTTGGATAACTCCTGGCCAGGGTCAGTTTTGTATAGCACCGGAAAATAGAGTTGCGAATTCGTTTCTCTCCAGGTTCCCGAGAAAAATGTGGCCGCAGCACAGTCCCGAGAGGGAGCAGCCCGCTAAAAAGCACGTTGGCAGCCAGGTGCAAATGGTGGTGCCCGTCGATCCGGCGCGGTGGCGTGCCGTACAAACGATCGTACTCATCCAATTGGGATGAAACGACATATTCAAACGAGCGAACCAACCCGGGGTGGAAAAACGGGCGCGAGAACGGATTATGGAGGAAACCCGCGACACTAGCTTGGTGTTTTAGTAGCTTGCTGGTAACCGGAACTTTGCTAAAAGGAGTATCTAGGTTCAAGTGGAGGCCGGCATCGATTCCGCGGTCTCGCGCCACCGCAGCCGCACGTTCGGAGTCCTCCATAAATACCATGGCACTGACTGACGAAATGGCGCCGTGTTCGACACAAGTGAGGACTCGCCCAGTGGTGTACGCGTCGCAACCCCAGTCGTCAGCATTGATAATCAGCATCCTGCAAGACCATTCGATGCAGTTCGATCCAAAGATAACAACTGGCGTATCGAGCGACGATGTCGTCGGTGCCATCCGTCGAACCGTCGCTCACAATGAGCGACTTCAACGGTCGAATGCTCTGCGCGATGACCGATTTTATCGTTAGTTCGATGAACTGCGCTTCGTTGCGAGCCGGGGTGATCTGAACGTATGTTTGGAGTGGCTGCATGAGTTCCCGTCGGTACATGAGAGGTATCGGGCATATCGATGTAGTAGCGAGAAAGCATTACTGAGCTAAACCGTTGCGACAGCTACGTGACCCTGTTGAGATTGGCGGACAGTTAGAGCGAAGTTGAGGAGATACCACGCGGATGCCCGCGCGGGACTGTCCAGCAACTTCGTCACTTCCTTGATGTCCAGGAAGGAAGTGTCGGCGCAGAAGGCCTGCAGCTCACTCCGCGCGGTCTCCCCAAGTGCGCCGTTGAACCACTCGGGAAGCGGAACGTTGAAGCCCTGCTTTCTTCGATCGATGATTTCATCGGGCAACAATCCGCGGACGGCCCTCTTGAGAAGATATTTTGTCCCTCCGGATCCGAGTTTCGCCTTGGTCGGTATGCTAAGCGCGAGCTCGACGAACTTATGATCGAGAAAAGGCACGCGGGCTTCGAGGCTTACGCCCATGCTCATTTTATCGACGCGCATCAGCAGCAACTCAGGCAGGCGGAGGTTGAGGTCCAGATACGACATCCAGTGAAGATCGGACTTCTCCCACGCGTTCGCGAGGAAGCGTTCCCGGATGGGCGAAATGGCGTCCCACGACGTGAGACCGCGGAACCGTTTCCGCAAATCGGGGTGGAGCAACCGGAGTTTCTGGACGTGGGTATAAGCTTCCTCACCGCCCCAAAACACCGGGTTGCCGTTCGCACCACGTCGTAGCCATTCGTAATGAGCCGTTTGATCTTTGCCGGCGGCCGCTAGTGCACCCAACCCGAGCCGCTTGATCACTGAAGGCACGGGAAGGCGGTCGGCGCTCTGAAGTTGCAGAAACCTGAGCCAGAGGGGATAGCCGCAAAACAGTTCATCGGAGCCTTCGCCCGCCTGGCAGACGATGCATCCGTGCTCCCGAGCGAGCTTGGACAAATAATAGATGGGGACGCAAACCGGATCCGCTATAGGCTCGTCCTGAAGCTTGGCCATGGTCTCGAGGAATCCAATCGCATCACCGACGTTCAACAGGATCTCGTGATGAGATGCGCCGACTCTGGCGGCCGTGCGGCGAGCGTATTCCGTCTCGTTAGGAGCGGATGGGAAATTCCCATCGTACCCAACCGTGAAGGTGTGTACCTGTTTGGACTCGCCCTCGGCGAACAAAGTCGCATTGATACTGGAGTCGATTCCGCCGGAAAGGAAGACGCCGATTGGAACGTCGGCCATTTTCCGCAGGCGGATCGCGGTTCGGAGCTCGGCCATCAGGCGCTCGACAAGCTCATCCTCTGGAACGCCTATGAGCGGATTCGTGTGGTCCCATACATCCCAGTATCGATGTTCCTGAACGTTTCCGTTCGGTCGGACCCGCAACCACGTCCCGGCCTGAAGTTTACGGATTCCCCGGTACAAGGTGCGTGGCGCTGGGGTCGTGAGGAACGAGAGATAATGGAACAGCGACTCTTCGTCAATATCGCGACTCTGGAGGGGATCGGCGAAGAGCGCCTTGATCTCTGATGCGAACGCCAGTCGGCCGTTGTCCAGCGTGTAATAGAGCGGCTTTATGCCGATCCGGTCGCGGGTGAGCCACATCTCGCGGGAACGACCATCCCAAATCGCGATTGCAAACATGCCGCGAAAGCGGTTCAGGCAGTCGATGCCCCACTCTTCAAATGCGTGGACGATGACCTCAGTATCTGAGTGATGGGTTTTCCAATGCCGCGGCCGAATGCGGTTGAGCTCCTGACGGAGCTCGGCGTGATTGTAGATCTCGCCGTTGAAAGAGACCCATAGGCTTCCATCTTCATTGCACATCGGCTGGTCGGCCTCCGGGGAGAGGTCTACGATCGCGAGCCGCCTGTGTCCCAAGCCGACGTTTAAGGCGGGGTCGATCCAAAGCCCGGCGCCATCCGGTCCCCGATGAACCATTTGATCGCGCAGGTGGGCGAGATACGGCTTCGTAACCCGGAAGGCGCTATTCTGAAATCCCAAGACGCCGACTATTCCACACATGAATTTACCTTGCCTTCTCGGAGTAACTGGGGTAATTGCGTCTTGGCAGTCAGTGGCGCTCCGCCAACGGCGGCACTGGGCGAGACCCGCAGCCGACTAACAACCCACTGGGGCACAAACGGCCTGTTCCTCATCTTGCAAGTCGTTCGCAAGATTTCGCACGTGGTGGGGCCGATGTCAAGCCCGTGCTCTTGGGCGATATTCGCAGCACGTTTGGCATCTTCCATGAAAACCATGCCTCTTGCAGAGGAGAGTACGCATCGCTGGAAACATTCCAAGATTCGATTGGTGGTTTGGTCGTCGCGGCCCCAGGCGGTCGGCATTGATGATGAGACAGCCACAAGAGACCGGCTTCGTATGAATGTTTGCTTCCGTCCAACTCAACATCTTCGGCCGACTTGACCTGTTGGAGCGGAACTTTTTCTGTATTCTTGCTCTACATCGCACAATCAAAAGAGCAGTTGTTAAGCACAATAGGTAGAGGGTTTGACATCGTCGACAACGACTGAGCGGTTACGGCGCATTAATCGGCTTAGGCGTTGCATTTGCTCTCGTCGGTGGAAGGCAACCAGCTCGGGTGATACTGGACGCGGAACTTGACTGATGGCTCCCCAAAGATACCCTGCAGCAAGAGCCAGCCCTCCAGTTAAAACAGGTGCTAGGGTCATTTGACGAGCGGTCCTGACGAACTCCCACATCGGGTGATTGCCTATTGAGTAGTCTTTCATCCCGAGCTTGAAGCGTGACTTCAGCAAGCTTCGCCCAGCGGTTCCCATTTTTCTATGATGCAAGCAGGTTTTTTCCGTGAATGTCCGGGTTTTCCAACCCTTCATTCGCGCCGTGATGACCGCTATGTGATCGATTGATCCACCCTTCACCGGTAGATAGCCGCCGATCTGTTCGAAACATTCGCGGCGAAATACCTGGCACGCCCCAGAGACATGCTCGATGCTGACAAATCGGTAATCGTATTTTTGACCCGATTCTTCGAACGGTGTTCCTACCAGCCCCAGTTGCGGATCAGTCGACAACTTCTCCAGCAATAGTGAGAAATAGTCGGCCTCAAACGAGATGTCTGCATCCAGGCTAACGATCACGTCGTAGTTCAGACCTGTCATTCTGGCGTGCCCTGCATCGAAAGCACAGACCTTCCCGGCAAAGTTGCGTTCACGACGCTCAGGCATCCGAATAAGTTCAATCCACGGAGTATTGGGTGTGTATTGTTTCACGATCTCGTCTGTACCATCGGTCGATCCATCGCTGACAATCACCCACTTCAACGGACGCACAGTCTGAGTCAACATAGACTGTATCGTCAGCTCAATAAATTCACGTTCGTTTCGAGCAGGAGTGACTACGACGTAGGTGAGAGGAAAACCATGCATTTTAGCTTCTTTCACAATACAGCCAGTATCGATGCAAGACAGTTCCAGTTATTAGATCAACATGACGAGTATCGATAATTCGTATTCTCATCAGTACTTCGTGAAAAGTGTGTGAATCCTACGCTCCTTGCACTAGAGCGTTGCGGTCGCAGCCACCGCTGACCTCGATACGCTCGCTTTTACCGAATTCACTACTCGTTGCTGCTGCTCGGCTGTCATTTGCGGGAACATGGGCAAGGAAACAATGTGAGGAGCCGCGTTCTCAGTTACTGGAAAGTCTCCGGTTTCGTATCCCAGATGTGCATAGGCTTTTTGCTGGTGGAGCGGAACTGGATAATGGATTCCTGTGCCGATGCCTGCCTGAGCGAGATCCTCCTGAAACTCCGTGCGATTCTCCACCCGAACTACATAGAGGTGATAAACGGCTTCGGACCAGGAGAACTCGAACGGCGTAATGATGTTGGCGACTTCTGAGGCGAGCAGGCGGTTGTAATTGCTAGCCAGTTCGCGGCGCTGAGCGTTCCAGTTGGCTAGTCGTTTCAGCTTGACGGTCAGAAGGCCAGCTTGTAAGGCGTCGAGCCGGCCATTGTAGCCTTCAATGTCGTGGAAATACTTCTTGGCCTGACCGTGATCGCGAAGCATGCGAATCGTTTGCGCGATTCTTGCGTCATTCGTGGTGATCGCGCCAGCTTCGCCGCAAGCTCCGAGATTCTTTCCAGGATAGAAGCTGAACGCGGCGACGCGTCCGACCGATCCGGCCGTCTTCCAGGTATTCGCTTTTCTCGAGAAGTACTTCGCGCCGTGCGCCTGGCAGGCATCTTCGATCACGATCAGGTTGTATTGCTCGGCGATGGCAAGAATGGCATCCATATCGGCCATCTGTCCGTAGAGATGTACCGGCACGATGGCGGTCACCGGGCGCCCGCTGCGCAGGCTTATCAGTTTGCCTCCAGTGTTTTCGCAGCGTTCGCTGAGATAGCGGTGAAGCGCAGCTGGATCCATGTTGTAGGTCTTTTCGTCGATATCGACGAATTCTGGCACGGCACCGGCCTGGGAAATGGCTTCTCCTGTGGCGATGAATGTATTCGGAACCGTGACAGCCGCGTCTCCGGCCTTTACTCCCGCGGCGATCAGAGCGAAACGCAGCGCATCGGTCCCGTTGGCGGCGCCCACACAATGCTCGGCTCCGCAGAATTTGGCGAACGATTTTTCAAAGTCTTCCACTAGAGGTCCGCCAATGAACCCGGCAGTGCGGAGTACTTCTTGAAAGACTTCGGTAAGCTCCTGCTCGAGTTCAATGTGTGGAGTTACCAGATCCAAAAAAGGAATGTTATTCGGCGAGTTCAAATGAGGTCTCCTGATTGAGTGAATGTTGCAACGAGTCGTAGTTCGATATCAATCACCAGAACCGGGGCGTGGCTGTCGGGAAAGCCCTTGCTAGAAGTTTCAGTTGAATTGCAGGTCTGGCTTCCACTCCTGCATTTTCAGGCGAACGCCGCCCGAGCTGGCCGCCACTGCGGCCACGTAATCCTGAGCTGGATGGAAGCTTGCTAGCTTCCAATCGGAGTCGACGCCGGCAACGAAACGCGCGGGTTTGCCGGGAGCCAGCGATACCTGAAAGCTGCTCAACGGCTTTTGTAAGCCGCATCCGCGCGCCTTCAAATAGGCTTCTTTTCTCGTCCAACACTGGTAGAAGCCGAGAGTTTGACTTTGCGGGTCAAGAGATCGAAGTTCCCGCGCTTCAGCATGTGTGAGATAACGATTGATGGATTTCAACGCCGGACATCGGTCGCAAACAAATTCCACGTCTATGCCTACTTCACGACCTTGTACGACCGCCAACAAAGCGATTGACTGCGAGTGGGAAACGCTGAATCTCAAGCCGCTCGCTCTTAGCAGTTGACCTAGCATCGGCTTGCCATAGGCGCCATACTCGAATCCGACTTCGCTGGGGGCCATATCGAGATAAGCGCCGATCACCTGCCGAAGCATGCTCCTGGCAACCACAAACCGCCGCCGGTCTTCTGCCAATCGAAAGCGCTCCGAGCGCAGCCGCTCATCTGGGCTGAGATGTTGCACCAGCTCCTCGATGGCCACTTCGGCGTTGGCAACGGCTCTCCAGATGTGCACTTCCTCCCGCATCATGTTCTCGGCGAATCAATCGATCCGGTTGGATGCGAAGGTCTGTTCGGATTCCAGGACTGGGTCAATACTGCGCCGAACCTTAGCGGGATTCCCGGCGACGATGGTGTTGGCCGGAACATCCCGGGTGACCACGCTGCCTGCGCCCACGATGGCGTTTTCGCCGATGGTCACATTGCAGAGAATGGTCGCTCCTGATCCGATCGATGCTCCCTTTTTTACGACTGTGGACTCTACTTTCCAGTCCGCTTCAGTCTGCAGTTGTCCCGAATCGGTCGTGGCGCGTGGATACGGATCGTTAATAAAGGTCACTCCGTGGCCGACGAAGACGTTGTCCTCTATGCGAACGCCTTCGCACACGAACGTGTGACTGGAGATCTTGCACCGTTTTCCCACCGTCGCATTCTTTTGAATCTCTACAAAGGCTCCGATCTTCGTCTCATCCCCAATTTCGCAGCCGTAGAGGTTGATGAATTTGGAAAGACGAACATCCTTCCCGAGCTTGACGTCGGGCGAAATGCACACAAACTCGTTCATAGATAGACGAGCTCCCCGCGCTTCGCGACAGATTTATTCGCTGCTTCCAGCATCTTGACGACTCGCCAGCCGGCATGGCCATCGTTGATGGGCTTTTGCTTATCCGAGATGCAGGCGATGAAGTAATCCAGCTCAGCTTTCAGGGCTTCGGTTTGTGGCACTTGCGGAGCCCACATATCTCCCGACCGATAGCTGACGAGCGTCTGGTAGACGCCCTCGCGATTCTTGACGTCGACGCCTTTGTCATAGATCTTGATCTTTTCGTCCGCCTCGAGATCGTTCCATACCAGCATCTTCTTTTCACCACCGATCAATGTGGTTCTCACTTTGACCGGCGACAACCAATTCACGTTGATGTGGGCAATTACCTTTCCGGGAAAATACACCGTCAGGAAGGCTATATCTTCGTGCCCGTTGAGGTGTATCTGGCCGTTCGCCGAGACCGCCTCAGCCTTCTCGGTAATCAAGTAATCCATGATCGAGAGGTCGTGGGGAGCCAAGTCCCAGATCACGTTGACGTCATGCTGGAAGAGTCCCAGGTTGACGCGCGTGGAATCGTAGTAGTAGAGGTTACCCAGAACCTGGTCATCGATAAGCTGCCGCATCTTCTTGACCGCGCCAGTGAAAAGAAAAGTGTGATCCACCATGATCACTAGGCCTTTTTTCTCCGCAAGTTCTATCAGCTCTTCAGCCTGGGCCGCTGAGGACGTAAACGGCTTTTCCACGAAGACATGCTTGCCGTTCTCCAGAGCTTTCTTCGCAAGTTCGAAGTGAGTCCAAACCGGAGTGATAACGGCGACGGCATCGATTTCTGGAGAAGACAGGATGTCCTCCGCCTGGGTAGTGGTTTTGATGTCAGGATGGGCTTGCTGAACTCGGCGCAACATATCCGGACTCTTGTCGCAAACCAACTGAACCCGAGATCCCTCTACACGGTGCAGGTTACGCACAATGTTCGGGCCCCAATAACCGTAACCAATTACTCCAATGCGAATCATATTTCCTTCATGTCAATTAGGAAGCTATCGAGTCCCTGGGAACAGGGAAGCAAATGGCGCGTTCGGACGCGCGGAGCTCTATGAGGACACTTCGGCAAAACGGGAGAGAAAAGAATTCAGCAGGCGCCGTCGCCGGAAACAACAGCCATTGGCGTGCGCCAGAGAATCTTCAGATCAAGCCAGATTGACCAGGCTTTGGCATAACTGAGGTCAAGTCGAACCATTTCGTCAAAGGTGGTCCTGGAGCGCCCCATTACCTGCCACAATCCAGTGATTCCGGGCTTTACCTCGAGCACCCGTCGTCTATGCCAGATATCGTACTTCTGAAATTCGTAAGGCACTGGTGGACGCGGGCCGACCAGAGACATCTGCCCCATGAGAACATTCACCAGCTGCGGAAGCTCATCCAGGCTTGTCTTGCGCAGGATCCGGCCCAAAGGTGTGATTCGCGGATCATTCGCAAGCTTGTACACTGCGGCTTTGCCGTTTCCGGCGTCCTTGAGGTCGGCCTTTCCCTCAATAAGGCGAGCCACGTATTCCTGGTGAATCTTCGGATCGTTATTCGCGTACATGGAGCGAAACTTCAGAAAGGTAAAGGCCGCGCCATGCTCTCCCACGCGTGTCTGCCGGAACAATATCGGGCCTTGGGAAGTGAACTTTACCAGCAGCGCGATGACCAAAAACACGGGAAACAATATCGCCAAAGCCAGTAGGCTTCCGGCAATGTCAATGCCGCGCTTGAAGCGGCGGTCTTCTTTTCTGGAATCATGCCGGTCAGAAGAGTCCGGGTAGAAAATCAAGTCAACGTCGTCCTTATGTTTGGGCTCTCCCCCGGCAGCCTCGGGGAAGACGCGAAACGTGATGTCCACAGAGTCGAACTGTTCAAAGCCCAGGCTCTGCTGCAGCGCCGGCGTTACTTTGCCGATGATGAGGTCGGTGTTCGCTTCAGTAGGACCAATCTCCGTAAAGAGAACAGCCAGCGTCTTTCCATACTCGTACCAGCCAAGCGTATCGGTCTCTCGGGTCGAAATTGCAACCGCGTGCATGATCCGACGAATCGCTTCCTCGCCGTCGCTGCCTTGGAGCAGCGTTGGGCCCGATATCAGCATGAGCATGAAAGGATTCCCGGAACGCTCAGTCCTTTTGCGCTCGATACAGAGCATACGAAGGAAATGGTGCTCTTCCAGTATCGCGTTCCCCCATTCCTGAGTCTTGCTGCGGTGTTGACCGGCCGGTTTATTCGGATGGGGAAGATATCTATCGTCGGTGATCGGAAGAGTCGCCATTAGGTAGTTTTGTTCGGAGAATCCAGTGAAATATATCTTTGAAGGAGCAATCCGCATGCCAGAAGGGCTTCAACAGTCCGCCGAAAGCCGAATTTCACAATTTTCCGTAAGCTGTTGAAAGCAAGTGACAAATCAAAATAATCTAAAGAGCGAATCCAGCAGGATGCTGCTTTTGACGCTGGCCAGATCAAAACCGAGTTGCAACCATTTGCACTCGATATACCTAAACTTCTCTCACGGAGGGATGTCTCTCTACAGCGCTTTTCCGTCCAACTGGGCCAGGACATTCTTGGCTTCCTGAGCGGAGCTCGCTACCAACTTAAGTTCCAAGGCGCGCTGCAAAGTTGCTTTGGCTTCGACGGGTTTTCCCGATTTCCAGAGCGCCATTCCAAGATGGTATTGATAGGTGGCGTTCTGAGGAGACTGTCGGGTAGCGTCCCGGAGAAGTACAGAAGCTGAAGTGTAAAGTCCTTTGCGGTATTGAATCCAGGCCAGAGTATCGGAAACACTCGGCTCGGTCGGTAGCTTGGCTTTGGCTCTCTGCGCAAAGGTGAGTGCCATGTCCAGATTGCCGCCGTTCTCGCAGTAGAGCCAGGCCAGATTGTTCAGTGCCGGCGCGAAGTCCCCATTTCTCTGAAGAGCATCTTGGTAGGCTTGCTCGGCCTTCGCGATGTCATCGGTCCGCTCATAAAAACTGCCAAGTAGCAGGTACCCCGCCAAAAAGTCGGGATGGTTCTCCAGCAGCTTTTGAACATTCTGGATTGCCTCTGGCAGCTTTCCTTCGGAGGCATCCAGCCGGGCAACCTGAACACGAGCCCCGGTAGCATCCGAGTTCAGCTTTAGCGCATTCTCGAAGGCCTGCCGAGCTTTGCCTGAGTCTCCCTTTGCCACATAGGCATCCCCCATGATTTCGTAGAAACTGCTCTGTTCTGGCGAGCGCTCGATTTGTTGCTGAACTCTGCCGATAATCTGATCGATGGTGCGCTTCTCCATTCCATACAGTTGGACTAGGTCCATCATGGCTGGAACGTACTCGGGCTGAAGTTGCAATGCTTGTTCCAGGCGTTGTTCCGCTGCGGCGTACTGCTTCTGGTTGATGGCAGCTACCGCAAGGCGTTCGAGGACTGCGGTATTCTTTGGCTGAAGAGCAGCTAATGCCTGAAGTTTTGCGACTGCCGTGCCAAAGTCGCCCAATTGCATATAAGCGTTTGACTGCAGAAGAATTGCTGGGACAAAACTCGGATTGTGTGCAAGCGCTTGATTAGCGAATTCAAGCGCAAGTTTTGGGTTGCCTTGCTGGGCGTGCAGTTCCGCCAAACCTACATACGCCCAAATGAAATTTGGATCTTGCCGGAGCGTATCGTTTAACGCCGTCTTAGCCCGGGCAGCCTCTCCTTGATTGGCATATGCCAACCCGAGATAGAAGCGCGGCAGAGCCATTTCGGGACTGTCATGAACCAACTGTTCCAGCGTTGTAATTGCCTGTGCCTTGGCTTCGCGCACAAACTGAAGGCGAGCCTGAAAGAGACGCGCCTCCGGATCTTTAGGGTCTGCTTTCAGCAACTCACCGTTCAAACTTTCCGCCTGATCCCACTCGTGTTGGTTCAGCTCGAGTTCAATCAAACGTTTGCGAATTATCTTGTTCTTCTTATCCTTCGCCAAAGCGTCATTCAGATTGGCCTTGGCGCGTGGCGCGTCTCCGGTCGCAAAGTAGAATTCTCCAATCGCGAGAAGAACTGTGGGGTCATCGCCAGCAGCGGACCGCAGACTGGAGAAGAGGGTCGGCAGTTGGCCACTCTGGCCCAGCCGCACGTAAGCCGCGCCCACTGCTAGATAAGGAGCAGCCTGCTTCGGATTCCGCTGGATCGCCTCTTGTAGCACACCGAGCTCGGAGCGTGAGTCGCCTTGAAGGCGATACGCCTGCGCGAAGTCCAGATAGGCTGAAATGTAGGACGCATCGACATCGATTGCCCGCTGAAAAGCTTGCTGCGCTTCCGGGTACTTCCTCATTAAGACGTAGGTGTCGGCGCCTTGCACCCAAGGCGTCGGATTCTTAGGCGCGATCTGCTGGGCGGTTTCGAACTCGCGTAGGGCCCGATCGTAGTCTTTCTCCGACAGTGCAATCTGTCCCAGCAGTAGATGAGCCTGCAGATTGCTGGGTTCCTTGGCCAACGCGAGCTCTATGTCCTGACGCGCCCTTGCTGTTTGCCGGGCGGCAAATTCCAAACTAGCCAGCTCCAAACGGGCCGGGACATAATTGGGGTCGGTTTCGAGAGATTTTTGCAGTGAACGGTACGCATCCTGCCACTGTCGCAGTCTCAGATCCGTTAGGGCAAGGCGATAGTGAGCCTCCGCAAACCGCGGATCGATCTGTATCGCGCGCCGAAACTGAATGCTGGCAGTCTGGTAGTCGCCCTTTTCGAAAGATCGCTCGCCGCCGGTCAGGAACTTCTCGCGACGTACCTTGGGGTCGCGGGAACAGCCCGTGAGAATACTTAATAGTGCGACAGAGACGAATAGAGCTGCGAGGATGTGCTTTGATCTTTGCATGTGGACGCTGATGGAGTTTGTCTCGGAGGATGAATCAGAAATGTCGAAATGTCTAAGAGCGATTGTCAGCTAACTGCTTATGTTGCTCACGCGGTTTGCCGCTGTTTTTCCGGAGTAGTATGCCTGGTAATACCGCTCTTCGTTCGTGCTTGCATCGTTCATGATTACTCCGAATAGCTTGGAACGATCGATCGACTCGACCCCTTTCAGGAACGCCCGCTTTGGAGTAAGCCCCTGGCGAGCCAGCAGCAGCACGGCATCGCTCATGTTTGCCCAGATGTTGGCGTCTGTGAGTGGCACGAGCGGAGGAGAATCGATCACAATCCATGAAAACCACGCGCTCAACTCTTTGAGCAGCTCGGCAGTTTTTTCAGACTGAATTAACGTAAGTGGCTGCTCCAGGCAAATTCCAGCCGGAAGAAACCAGAGCGGAGTGCCTTGCGCGCGATGCAAATGATCGGAAATTCTGCCCGGATTCTTATGCCAGGTAGCGAAGCCTCGTTCCCCATCGATTCCTAGTGTCTTGGCCAGCGTGGGTTGATGGAGATCGCCGTCTATCAGCAGAGTTTTCTCGCCATGGGTTGCAAGGGTTATAGCAAGATTGGCGCTGATTGCGCTCTTGCCGTCGCCTCGCACCGCGCTCGTCACCAACAGCTTCTTCACCGATTGGCGTTGCTGAGCGTGCCTAAGCTTCGAGGAGAGAGCACGGAGCCTCTCGGCTGCCATGCTATTTGGGTCGGTCCACGCAATGAGGCGAGCCTCCGGTGATTCGGGGATCGCAAAGGAAGGAGCATCCTCCAAAGCGGCAAATTGGCCGGTCAGCGCAGCCGCGAATTGGGAGACGTCATCCGGCGCCTCTTCGAACCGGTCGACAGGGCGGCTCAATTCGGGATTCGCCCGCTGCAGCGCTTCAAAAACGCGACTCATCTGTTAGACAGGCCTTTCCAAAAGAACTTCGCCGCTCAGATTTGTTTTGACTGGTGTTCGAAGTTCGTGACAGTTGCCATCAGTCCCTCTGGGGAAAACGGAATTTCCGTCTTTCTCTGGAGACGCGGCCGGACGAAGACGGAAATCGGTTGCTATCTCTTCCACTAGCTCCGGCGGAATCGTGGAGCTTTTCAATGCGTAACTGGAGACCAGCGCTGCTTCACAAATCGTGTTTATCAGTCGGGGAATACCCAGCGAATAGCGATGAACGAGTTCAATGGCAGGTTCGGAAAAGATGTTGTGCTGATCTCTGGCTCCGGCGAGCAAAAGGCGCACAGAAATGTACTTTTGAGTTTCGTCGCGGGATAGCGGCTCCAGCCTGCATCGCAATGCAATCCTTTGCTTCAGTTGCCGCAAATTCTGAGATTCCAGCTTTTCGTCCAGTTCCGGCTGACCGATGAGAACGATTTGCAGAAGTTTTTGTTGTGCTGTCTCCAGGTTTGTCAGCAATCGAATCTCTTCGAGCAATTCCCAGTTCAGCAGTTGGGCTTCGTCGACAATCAGTACAGCGGTCGAGTTTTGCCGATATTGAGAAATCAGGTAGCGATTGAATTCAGCCAGGAGTTCGCCCTTGTTCTTGCCGGCTCCAGGGATCCCCATGTCAACCGCCACGTACTGCAGGAACTCAATGACGGGCAGCAGTGGATTGAAGACATAGGCAAACGATATCTTTTGCTGCTTCAGAATCTGAAAAAGACAACGCGACAGGAGTGTTTTGCCGGTTCCGACCTCTCCGGTGACGACAATGAAGCCTTTGCGACGCTCGATTCCATGGTAGAGACTTGCCAGAGCCTCGTTGTGTCGTGCAGTGCCGTAGAAGAATCTCGGATCGGGAGCGATCTCAAACGGGTTGCGAGTTAATCCGTAAAAGGCTTTATACATTGTCAGTTAGCCCTTGCGGTAAATGAGCAGGGTAACGGCGGGAATGGCAATCAACATGACGATTGCCGTCACCAGTTCGAGTGCATGTAAGCGCAGCCGCTTCCGATTCTCGGCCGGGGTCGGAACCGGCGGTATGGTGATGAGTATTGGCGTCGTGACAATTGCGCTGAGCTCGTCCTCGCCAAACAATCGGGGATTTGCGAACTCCATCAAGACTATGGACCCCAGTCCCAGGGCCAATCCGAATGCCAACCCTCCCAAACAGAAGAGTAACCGGTCCGGAAAATATGGCCTTTGCGGCAAGCTGGGCGGATCGATCATTCGAAACTGCTCGCCTTGCTGCCGTTTCTCCAGATTGGTCGCCATTTCTGACGAATTTCTCTTCGCGAGGAGAGACTCATAGTTTGTGCGCGACTGCTCGTGGTCGCGCGTAATGGCCGCCAATTCCTGTTCGCGAGCCGGGGCAAGATTCAGACGCTGCTGGTACGAATCGATGTCATTTTCGAGCCGCTTGATCTCGGTTTTGCGGTTGGCAATGTCGAGTTCGTTCGCCTTCAATTGGCTCTCAACCTGAACCATTGCAGATCTCGACTGGGGATCGCCTGTGACACGCACCTCAGGATTTTCTGCGGACTGCTTGGTAGATTTGGCCTTTTCTTCTGAGCCCGCCTTCAATTTCTCAGTCGCACTGATCTCTTCTTGAAGTCGCACAATGTCGGGATGGCGTGCCGTGTACTTCGTGCTCAAGTCAGCCAACTGTGACTTTAGGGTTTCCAGCTTTCGATCCAGGTCGATGGAAGGCGGTAAAGAACCTGTTGTGCTGCTCGACGACGTTGCGGCCGGGTGCATCGCGCGGTACTCGCTCAACAAAGACTGCAGATAGAGCTTTTGCTGCTCCGCCTGGTTCAGCGCATCGGTAGCTGCCTGCAGCCTGCCCTGGAGTCCTGAGAGGATTTGTACGTTGCTGGTTGTCTGCTCCGGTAGTTGACCCATGTACTTATTCTTGAATTCACGCAACCGCTGTTCCTGTTCATCCAGGCTCTTGCGAGCTCCATCGAGTTCGGTCTGCAGGAAAGTAGTCGTATCTTCTGAGAGCTGCTCACGATTGCGCAGGTTCTCCTCGATGAAAAGTGAGGTTAGCTCCGCGGTTACCTGCTGCGCGATCACCGGGCTATTCGACGAATAGGAAACTTTAAAAGCCGATATCTGATCCGGGAGAGCACCTTTGATGAGATCGACTCCGATATCCTTCCGCATTTTCTGTACGAGTGAATCGGTATCAACGTGCTGCCGCTTTTCACCGTAAAGCTGAAACTTTTCAATGATCCCCACCAGCCTCGTGCGGCTCAGGATCTGCTCGCTCATGCTCTGAAGCCGTTGTTGCAGGTCGACAGCGACGTTCGATTCCACCAGTTTTTCTGGAACTCGTTGCTGTTCGATCAGAATCATGGTTTCCGAGCGATATTTTGCAGGCAGAAAGAGGGCCACTGCGGTTACGAGCGCCCAGCCGGCAAGTAGCGAGAACATGAGCAGGAGGCGATGACGGCAGACGCGCAGCCACCAGCCTTGCAGGCTTACGGAAGGTTTCTCTTCTAATTGATCCGGCATGTTACTGTCCTATCTTCCGATCGGCCTGGTTAAGTTATATGACAACGAGACTGTCCCGATATCGTGACTATGTTGCCGATACCCTTGGAGAGTATTCCCCGCAGTTCCGAGAAGCTGCTGTCGCTGAGCGGAAAGATTTAACGTCAGATGCGGGGTCAGTGATTGCGCGAAGCCGACGCCGGCAAGCGCAGAATCAGTCAACAACAAGACGCTCAAGGGATCGAGCTGGTTATTAGAAACGTAGTTGCCAAAGAGTCTGACGCTCAAACGCGAGGTGAGCTGCCGTTGCGTCTGAAGGTCCAGGGTTCGCACCAGAAGGGAACCGCCGCCATTCAACCCGGAATCGCTGATTTGTTGAACGAAGCTGGCGCTCATGCCGCTGTGCTCTCCCTGCCAACTCAGCGTAGAACCGCCGGCAAACGAGTTGCGGCGAAGCGACTGACTCCGCGACTGAAGGCCGACAAAATTGTTGTCTATTTCGGAGAGTTGCGGGCCTGCGAATACAGACAGACGAATGGTCGGCCTAAAGGAGATAGCAGCAAAGCCTAAGACTTGATGAGACAGCGAGGAAAATTGTCCCTCCGTTGCATCGGACGAAATATTCTGCGCTGTGTACTGGATTCCATATGAATACCTCGCCGTCCATTCGTGCGAATAGAAGGCGTGCCCAGACCAACCACGGGAATCTAAAGACGTCGTGTTTGTGGCGTTCCCACTCGTGATCGCTCTATACCTGAGCTTTGTGAATGTTCCGCCGACGCCCACCGAGGTATGCCGAGCCAACTGATAGACAAGGTCGGCTTGCGACTGCTCGGTGGTGTTGCGAATGTTTGCTCCCAACGCCGACTCGTTCGGACGATTCAGGACGCCGAGAGTGGGGATGTCCGAATTTGTTTGCAGAGTCTCGTAAGGATTCGTAGTCAGAGAAAATGCGTTTACGAAGTGCAAAGACAGGCGCTTGGTGAACAAGTATTTGACGTCGACATCAGCAGTCTGCGAGCTGCTGTTGTATGTACTGATGCTGCTGCTGTAGGTGAACCCGGGCGAATAAAAGAACCTGGAATTCATATGCCCACGATCGAGGGACAAAGTAGTCTGCGGCTGAATAGCAGAAGTAAGGTTAGTCTGTCCCTTGCTGACGTTGGCCGGATCCGTCGCATTGTCGTCGAACGCTGTTGACAGAGTTATTCCGTAACTTAGCGAGTTGCCGCGATTCGCTGCGGCATCTCCCGTGAGCGGTGCCGTTCCCAAGTCTGCTGGAACCATTGGCTGCTGAGCATGGAGCATCACACTGGCAAGGAAGACTCCCGTCAATGTGTATTTGGCAATGAAGCCAGGCAATATTAAGTTACGGGACAACAATGGTGTCTCCTGCGCGCAGTTCAACGTTTTCCGACAGCTTCTTACCCTTAATTACCTGTTTGTAGTCAAAAGGAAGCTTGGCATGCGAGCCGTCAGAGTTACTGCGCAGAACATAGATATGACTGCCTTTCGCAAAATCGCGTAACCCTCCACCCACTGCAATCGCGTCCAGGACTGTGGTCGCGTCCCGGAGCGGATAAGATCCAGGTTTCGTGATTTCTCCGACGATATTGAACTTGAGGCTCTTCACTTCCTGCACGATGACGGTCACTTCAGGGCTGGAAACATACGACCTGAGGCCGGTGGCGATGTTGTCTTGCAGCTTGCGAGGAGTGAGTCCACCAGCTTGAATATCTCCGATCAAAGGGAGCGTTATCTTGCCGTCTGGGCGTACTGGCACCGTCCGCGAAATCTCAGGTTCTTTCCAGATGTTCACCGCCAACACATCCTCACTGCCGATGATGTAATCGTCATGAGCGACTGCGGCCAACTTCTGCTGTTCAGTCGGAGCCGCAGGCGCGGTCGTTTGTTCACTTGCCACTGACTGAGCCGCGGACGACAAAGCGAATCCGAGTACGACAGCCAAGAGAGTTGTGTGCCTCGAAAACTTCATTTCGGTATTTCCTGAGTGCAGTGAACTTCTCAACAAAGCTAGATGATGTGCTTCGTCCGTTCCAAAGGCTCGACGTCATAGCCTTCGACAGTGACAGACAGAGATCGTTGGATGGTCTGAACGGATATGACGAGGCGATTGCTACCGCCGAAGCGACTGAGGACACCCTCGAGGCCATCCAATGCGCCACCACGGATGCGGACGCGTTGGCCGACTTCGAGGTACGGGTGCGCCGCGAAAGGAATTTTCCTTTCCAAAAGAGTCTGTATCTGTTCAATCTGGTGCGCCGGGACTGGGCATCCTAAGTGATTGCCTCCAACGAACGCCAAAACGCCAGAAGTGCGAAGAACCGAAACCCGAGGTTCTGGGGTCATCGGAATGTTGACGAACATATAGCAAGAGAAAAGCGGGACGTCGACTTTCACTCGGCGGTCGCTCCACTTTCGCGTTTCAGTTATCAGCGGGAGGAACGTCGCGATCCCCTTCTGCTCAAGCTCGGCTGCTACTCTTTTTTCGTGCCGGGATCTGGTGTGCACGGCGTACCAGGACCAGGTTTCGACCTGGCTCGCGGGTACATTCTGAACTACCTGCAAACTGCTCATAGCTTCGCCCTCTGAGTCACATTCCTTGTGACTCCGGAAAATCTAAACGTCTTAAAACCTGAAACTTGGGCTGAGCCCACGGCAATTTCCACAGAATTTGCCTCTGCGCCTTTTAGCGCTTGCTACTGCTCAGTACTGCTTTGTGTTCGAGGATTCACGAGCTGCGAGCTCTTCACCTTTTGGAGAAGAGAACGATAGCTAATATTGAGAGCTCGAGCCGCTTCCGTCCGGTTCCAGCGGTGTGCTTCCAGCACCTTGGTTATAATTTGGCGCTCGAAGTTGCGCACCATGTCTTTGGTAACGTGTTTCAGTGATATTGACTTCCCAACGCTGAACTCCGGAATATCCGCAAATAACTGATTCAATTGCATCTTTGAGTTCAGCTCGCCGATGATTACTTCTTCTGAGCCCAAGATCACATAACGCTTAATCATGTTCTCCAATTGGCGGATGTTTCCCGGCCAATCGAATGACTGAAGGGCAGCTATCAGTCGCTGAGAAAGCGGACGTGCCTGACAGCTAAACTTCGTATTGAACGACTCAATGAAGTGTTCTACCAGCGCCGGAATGTCGTCACGCCGCTCGCGTAAGGTCGGAAGCCGGAGGCTAATGACGTTAATCCTGTAATAGAGATCTTCGCGAAAGCTGCCGTTTGCAACTTCTCGTTCGGGATCGCCCTTCGTTGAGCAAATGATTCGTATCTCTGCTTCGGTGTCTCCCCGTCCACCAACGAAACAGACTCTGCCACCCTGAAGCAGCTCCAGGACCTTCACCTGCGACGCCGAATCGATCTCGGTGATCTCGTCTAGGAACAGCGTGCCCTTGTTGGACGATTCCACTTGTCCAGGTGGCTTTCCCTTCGCCCCCGCGAATGCGTCTTTCTCGCATTCAGACAATTCGCTGTCGAAGAGCGTGGCAGGCACTGCCGCACAATTCACCTTTAGAAACGCACCGTCGCTCATCGAGGACAGCCGGTGAATCGTCCGAGCTAGCAGCTCTTTGCCAGTACCGCTCTGCCCGTAGATCAATACCGGAACCCTACTGATCGCCACCGTTGTCAGCTTCGCCTGGAGGGCTCTCATTGCCGACGATTGACCGAAGACAAATCTTTCATCTCCAAAGTCCACATGGGCGGAAAAGGAGCGAGATTCAAGTTGAGAATTGGGCATGCGAAGAGTTTGTGAACCTAGTTGTCAGCTCCCATAGAAGCAGTTTGGAGGCCATATCGCAGAGTTTTGCAGGCTTATGAAAAAAGAATGTCGGTTTCCAATGAATCAACGGCTTAGCTGGGATGAAGCTTGCCAGTTCAGGTCCATTATGCAACCTAGGATTAGGGGAACCGTCGTAGACGGTCGGCCAGGAATAGGAAAATCCCTTCACATTGTGAAAACATTTTCTCTCGCCAGGACTGCGTGTCTCGGTCGCGGCAGTTGCCATACCCGCGGAGAGGATTTACTTTCAAGCGAAAGTCCATTTTTTTCCCCATAAGTTGCAAACCCTTGCACACTCTGCGTCGCCCATCAGACTCGATGCGGGTACGACATCCTTGTACTCTGCTACTTTAGCGAGCAATCTAAGGTACATGTCCGACTGGCTGTATTCTTGCTTAGCCACAGGGCATGAAAGACATCAAGCGCGTTTTCCTGTGCGGCTTCGTATGTGCAAGTTGTTCCTTGATTGCTGTTGCTCAAGAGGTTGCGACGGTTGCGACGATTGTGAAGTCCGACGCGGACCGCGGATCGGAGCAACTCATCGCATCCAGCGCGGCGATCACGCCAGACATCGCCAAGACGGTTCTTGCCCAAAACGGCACGCCTTCGATGGAAGCGTCGTTGAAACTTGCCTTGCCGACGGCAGAGCCGATGCTTGCGATGCAGCCTCTGGTTGAGCAATCTCCCAAGGGTGAAGCGATTCGGCCGAGTGTTAAGGAGATCCGCCTGTGGAGAAGCTTGGTAATCGCCGAGCACTCTGCGGCTTTGTTCGACGCATGGTCGACACGCAGATCCATCAGCAGCGGAAACGGGTATGAAAGAAATCCTCTGATAAAGCCGTTTGCGAACTCACCTGCCATCTATCCGGTGCTCCAGGTCGCGCCGCTCGGCGTCGATTTTCTGAGCCATCGGTTGATGCGGAGCAACAACGCTTTCCTGCGGCGAGTATGGTGGGTTCCGCAGGTGGCTTCGGTGGGCGGCTCCTTATGGGTGGGAGCGAGGAATATTCATGTAGCGGATTTGAAGCGGTAATGTTTTGTCACGACTGGCCGGCACGCTCTGTTCAGCTGGGTCGATTCGTTGATGCTAGAACCACCTTGCCTAGTTGCTGCGGTGTTCGCCTAGGTAGCTAATGCGCCAGATCGAATTGGAACCGTCATCCGTCACGATCAGCGAGCCGTCATTTGCTACCGTTGCTCCCACTGGTCGTCCCCACACATCGCCCTGCAGCGTGACGAAACCCGTCAGAAAGTCCACATATTCGCCGGTCGCTTTCCCATTTCGGACTGGGACCATAATGACTTTGTACCCGGTTCGCTTGGCGCGATTCCAGGATCCATGTTCGGAGGCGAAGATCTGTCCACGATACTCCGGCGGAAATTGTTGAGCATCGTAGAAAGTCATGCACAACGAGGCTGAATGCGGCTGGATCAGAACATCGGGCACAATTACTTTCCCCGCCAGCTCCGGATGCTCCCCGCGATGTCGCGGATCTTCGTTTGATCCGATGTAATACCAGGGCCAGCCGTAGAACCCATCTGCTGCGACGCGCGTAATGTAGTCGGGAGGCAAGTTGTCACCTAAGCCGTCGCGCTCGTTCACGGAGGCCCACAAGTTCCCGGTGGCGGGATCGAACGCGATACCAACTGCATTGCGCAATCCCGCAGCATAGACCCGGAATCCTGACCCATCAGGGTTGTACTCCAGAATATCGGCGCGATTCTTTTCAATCCAGCGCGACATCCACTGGGTTTCGTCATTCGTGCGAGAGCCAACCGACACATACATCTTCTTGGCATTGTTTGTGAAGGCAAGGTCGCGGGTCCAGTGTCCGCCGCCAGCAAGGCGTCCACCTCCAGGAATATCGGGAACGATTGTCTGTGCCGGGCCGCGAGCCCGCAAATCTCCGTTTTGATATGGAAGCCGAACAACCGAATCCGTGTTGGCTATGTAGATGTATTGGGGCTGAGGACCGGGAGGGTAAAAGGCAATTCCAAAGGGCCGCCGAAGACCGTCGACAAAAACCGCGATCATTTTGGCCTTGCCATCCGACCCTATGCCGCGAATCACTTTGATTTCGTTTGCCGCACTCTCCGCAAAAAAGAGATCGCCGTTCGGAGCGGTCACGATCTTTCTAGGATTAACGAGGCCCGAGGTTACGAGCTGGACCACGAAGCCTGGGGGAGCCTGTGGCCAGGCGCCAAGTGGACGGGGCACAATGCGGGCGAAATTCTGCGCCGACGTAGTGGCGAACGGTTTGGGAAGATCCTCGGCTCGAATGAGCCGCCTTACCTTGGGACGATCGTCGTGGAAGTCTCCAAACGCAGCCGGTGGCCGCAAAACAGTGGAGTGGTTAGTGTCGTCTGCATAAGCGGTGACGGAGACAAGCGTCAGCAAACTAGGCCCAGAGATACTCAGCAATCCAGCGATAAGTCTCCTTAGCATTCTTCTCCCTGCCAACATTAATGTGAAGACCGCACTGAGGTTGCCTCGGAGCGTATCGCTTTTCATTGCGGTGAGGGTTTCTGTGGGCATTCTAGAAAATCTTGCGGGAACTGAGTCTACAGCGGATCTCAATTTCACAAGCAGCAGTTTTGGCCCGCCAAACGGAGTGTCAACAACAGGCTGCAACCTGAATTTCGTCCTTGGTCAATTCAGACTGTACTTTTCCTGACATGTGCATAGGATTGCAACCATCGTCCTTATCCCTCTGGTGCCGTCCCGCTAAATTGCTGATTTCATTAACGGTTCGCAACGCAGATATTGGAGCCAAAATTGCTTATCTCAATTCCAGTCGTGCGGGTCACCGGGACAAATCACGAGGTTCGAATGGATTATTTCTCTGCTACTGCATGATTAGGGGAATTGCCAAACGCGCGTTTACGGATGCACGCACAGAAACTAAATCTACCCATTAGGAGGAAAATAGTTAATGAGGAAAGTCCTGGTAGGCGTCGTTTTGTTATTCGCGTCGCTGGCGATAACAAGCGCCGCCATGGCTGACAATCTCCAATTTGGACCCATAGCTGTGTCTTTTTGCGGCACTAGCTCTTCGGCGTGCAGTGCAACAGTGACCGGGCCTAACGGCGGGTCAGACCTGAAGCTTAGTACATCCACGGTCACCTCCGGGGACTTTGGCACCGTTCCCGGGGATGATACCGCCATCGGCGATACAGTGAGTTTCGGATCAAACCCTGTTGCTTATTTCGATTCTCTTGGCGGAGGAATCGGCACACTTACGAATCCTCAGACGATCACCATCGGCTCGATTTTAAGCACAGGTGGAAAGTTCTCGGGTGATCTTAGTTCCATCACTCTCGGTGGTTCTAACGGCTCGTTTACGTTAACCCTGGGCGTTGTGAACGGTGCGTTTCTTGCGGGTACTGGAACAGCGAGTGTCAATCTGCAGGATCTGGCCTCGACCGGAAGCGGTCAGGCGCTGATCACTTTTCAGTTGGCCGGGACTGGTGCTTCGCAAGTCTCCGACCTGATCGATCCTTCCGTAAACCAGCGGTTCACTGGGTCGGGATCAATTTCTGCAGTTCCAGAGCCAAGCTCAATGCTGGTTCTTGGCTCGGGTCTGCTGGGGTTGGCGGGCGCACGTCGCCGTTGGTTCTAAGATCTCGCTCCAACGTTTTAACTGGCCGGCCGAGTGGTCGGCCTTTTTCTTAACTGGATCTCTCAATGCGAACGGCGAGGTGACCAATGCAGTGCAAACGCCCAGGACGACAGCCCCAATGCTGCGTCAAAAGGCAGCCTCAGATCATTTAGCGCGCGACGTACCATCACACGTCTGGTCTACCGGTCTACCGACGGTCACAGCAACTGCTCGACTGCTCGAGAGACTATGGTCCGTATCAATTTCCCGAAACGCTGATTCCGCACGAATCTCTAGGCTCTGTACTTCGATTGCTCTCCGAAGCCTCCGTCTAGGTCGAATAGTTGTGCCTTCCGTAAGTCGGATTTCGCATGGCATGGTCTTCCCCAAAAGACCAAGCAAAAATCTCCACGGTTCCCACGGTTCCCACGGTTCCCATGGTTTACATGGACACGGCGCGGTGCAATTTTTCAATTTTTCAGGGCAGGCGGACCCTGACGAAAGGATCGTAATTTGGCCGTCCTGCAATATTTTCCACGTGTGAATGCCAAAACGCTTTCCATAATGTGCAGAGTTTTGCATATCGGGAGACTCTCAGAGCTGAAAAAGCTTGCAGCTCAATAAACCGATTACGAGAAGTAAGCTTCAATTATTCAACTAGTTACGCATTGCAAGCGAATGCAGATCTCGATTTGGTCGTAGTCTTGCACGTTCGACAAAGAGACCCAGAAGTGACAATGCCGACGCATCCGATGGAATTAGCCGGCGGAAACGGAAAGGGCATGTACAAGAACGAGAAGTTTTCCCCCAGGGTTCTTCACAACAGGAATCGTTGGGTTTCTGTGCGATACAAAGATGCCAATGGCCACTCTCGAGAAGGACGCATCCGGTTTTCTGATTTCCACGATTTTTGCCGGAGTGTCGTCGCGCAGCAAAATGACAATAGTAATTTGCTGAATTCTCGCATCTCCGGAGAACTCTTGCAGTGGAGCATGAGCGGAACAACACGCTAGATTCTCAGCAGCGAAAGGTCAGCAGACGAAACTCGAGGTATTCAGTACTCATGGGCAAGAATCTGTTTCAGTGTAAAGACTGTGGCTTTGTAGGAGCTCGGGAGCGGACTAGCGATTGCCCGGCTTGTGGGATTTCTGGAAGAAACCTTCAAGCTCCTGGGGCTCAGGCAGCCCAGTCCTCGGGAAGTTTTGGCGGCGTTTCGGGGCACGTCGGGGAGTTCGGACGGGTCCAGTTTGGTGGAGTCCGAGACGGCAGGTCGTAGTTTTGTACTCTTTCTGAGAAAGCCGAGCATCCCGGTTGCTGACTGCGGCGTGTCTTGAATCTGAGGGAACTTCCCTAGATAACCGTGAAAGTAATTGCATATTTATTTTCCACAGTCGGCGGGAGCGGCGTGGCTTTTTTTTGCTTTGACCACTCAACATACTAAAACTAAAGTACTTAAATTATTGTCCATCATCGCACTCCTAGAAGTTGTCTGGAAGGAAGATTGCTCTGTATTGAGGTGTATGCGTGTCTCATCGAATAGTGTGTTCGCCGTCTGGCCGCCCGAGGAAAGAACAGCATGAAAGCGCTCCGCGCCTCCTGTCTTGCGTTTTTCGCCTTGATTTTCTGCGTTTTCACGACCTCGGCGATCGCCTTCGCCGACTCAATAATCACTCTCAACCACAACAATCTAGGAATTAGCGGCAACTTGGGCACGATTACGCTTCACGAAGTGAGCGCTGGTGACGTCCAAGTTACGTTGGATTTTACAAATTACGCGACCCAATTGAACGCCAACAAGGCAGTGGATTTTCAAACCGACATCGCTGGATTGGGCGCATCGAACATATTCCTAGACAGCTTGACGGCAGGCGGTACTCTCTACAACGCTAATCCGACGTCGCTCACCGTGGGCGGACCCGGCGGAAATGGCGTCATTGGAACTTTTCAGATTGATCTTAGCCAGTTCTTCGCCGGTCAGCCGAACGGTACCACGGGCGCGACTCAAATTGTGTTTGACGTAAAAGCAGCAGGAATTACGCCCGACGACTTTGTCAAAAATAACTTCGGTAACATTTTTGGTGTGCATTTCTGCAGCGGAACGAGTTCTGGATGTGGATCGCCAACGGGCTGGGCGTGGGGAGGTCCGGAAACAACAACTTCGGTTCCTGAACCTGCTGTCCTGCCGATGCTCGCAACCGCTCTAATTGCCGGAGCCTTCTTCCGAAGAAGGCTTTCGTAGCCAACCGTTTTTCTTCCTGCTTTCTTCCTGAAGGGTTTTAGACGCCACGAGAAAATGCGTGCGGCCTTGCTTCATTACGCAAAAGCCCATGCGTTTATTTCGTTTATTCGTTGGTGCCGAAATAGAAATCAAGATGTCCCCTATTGGGAACCCAACTACAAGGCACTGCGCAAAAGATTGCACTCGGGAATCACTGTTCAGTTTTTCAAGCTCGTATAATCAGCACCTTAGGGCCGACAGAGTCTGGTACGTTAATTGCTCTTACTACTAATCAAGAGGATCGTGGAAGGCCTTTGGGGGAGGGCGCGATGCGAAACTCGAAGAGTAAGCCCGACAAATCTTAGCGGGCAAGAAAGACGCCAGGCGCTAATCGGCCCTGGCGTCGTCCATTTCTGGGAACGGAATGCGTTTCCAGAGATGCCATGTCAGACAGAATCTGCGTCCCGGGTGGCCTGGTATGTCGACGATATTGTGCATTGATGATGAACCCTCTATTTTGACCCTCCATAAGCTCTTGTTTGAAACTCATGGGTACCGCGTCGTCACGGCCTGCGCGGGCGCTGATGGCATCCGCGCGCTGGAATCTGGCCACGTCGATCTTGTGCTTCTCGACTACAGGATGCCAGACATGACTGGCGCGGAGGTTGCTGAGATCATTCGCCGTGTGGAACCTGATATTCCAATTGTGCTGGAATCCGCATACCCCAATCTGCCAAGCACCGAGACCCGAAATGTCGATGCCTATCTTGTCAAAGGCGAACCGACGGAGATCCTCGTCCATACCGTGAAAGGGTTACTGGCCCGAGCCGCCTGAACCGATCGTCCCGACGGAGCGAAATCGGGATCGGCTAGCGATTGACGGTATTGGCTCGGGCCGCGCTACCCAGCCTTTCCCGACGCAAAGTGGCAATGAGGTTCCCAAGACCATGCAACTTGGTGCAACATCTAGACAATTTGCCTCATCGATCCTCCGACGTATTAGTAACTTAAAGCCAGCAAAATGAGTGCCTTACTATCTTTTTTGTGAGCGAATGATTTTGGCCCTCTGCGTGCATCATTAGACCTGAGATTTCTCTATCAACTTCTAGGGAAGTAGGAAATGCGAGAATGATGTCTAAGCAGACGTGGGTGTTTGCGGTGGTTTTGGCCTCGGCCTCGCTGTTGCACGCCGATACGCTTTCAATCGGGAATCCGGCCAGCAGCACTACGCTTGCCATCAACGATCACGCGATCTCCACGTATTTAGGCTATCCGAATGGGCTAACTGCGGCGATTGATCCGTACAAAGCCACCCTCAACGGCAATCAACAGATACTCGTCTATTGCATTGATCCCAATCATTTCGATGCTAGCGGCCCGTACACGGTGAATGTGAGTACGAGTCCTGTCGGCGCAGGTACCCAGACCCTGCAATACATGTATGGCAATCCCAATCCGGCGAACACATATGGTGAACTCGCTTATCTGAGCCAGTTGCTTTCCGGCTACTACAGCAGTAGTGCACCAACGAATGTTCTCACCGCCCAGGAAATTCAGGCTGCGATCTGGGACCTTTCATTGCGGGGACACACTCCCAGCGACACGAGTTTCGTCGCAACCGCACCTTCGGGCATAACCCAGACCGCTTTCAATAACGCGTTCTTGGGATTTGAAAACCAGGCGAGCAACAATGTGCTTACCAGCGGCTTCGAGATCTTGACTGACTCCGCCTGTCGCGCGAACGACATCAATACGACGGGTTGCCACCAGGAATTCCTCGTTCTCACTCCGGAGCCGAGCAGCTTCCTGCTACTCTGCAGCGGCCTCTTTGGGGCCTTCTTGCGGCGTGTCAAGAATTAAACTCAGACTTGAGCGGTTGAACCCTGCCAGCCACTCGGCTTTTGTTTTCTCGGCAAGAGCCGAGTGGCTTTTTGTCGAACATTTTCCGCGCGTTGGCATCAATCACCTCTCCAACCATCGCCTTTTTCTGTACTCTCGTCGAACTCCAGTCCGTTGAAGGTCATCTTAGGGTCTTAGTGGCACGTTGTGACTGACGAGACGATGAGACGATGAGACCACAGAATGTCTCAAATCGGATTGGCGGATAGGCGCCGAGGCGCCGCACATTTACACAATCTCCTCACATGCAGCGCTCGATTTATCCGAGCTCTTCGGGCGAAATTTTCCGGGCTGCTTTTCCGATTCATCCTTCGCCTGCGCCTCGTAGGCGCTCCGTTCTTTCTTGCTCTCCCGAACAGGGAGCAACTCAGCGTGGCTCGGCGGAAATGCGAAGTGATATACAAAATCTAGCCGCTCCTTGCTTAACCGGTTTCCTATGACGTCTTTGGTATGCCTTTTGCAAAAATCGCAGAAGTCCTCGGCTTGAATAATCACTCTCTTCGTTTGGCCGCACATGAGTTCCCGAGCTTTGAGCCAACCACGAGCAATCCAGTCTTCGATTCGCGGCGTGTCAACGTGGAGAGCCAAAGCCAGAGTATATTTCGTGAAGCTGTCTTTTCCCATCTTGGCGTTGGCGTCGAGCCGATACAACATGTGCCAGATCGAACTGTTCGAACGTCCCATCAGCTTTGCGATCTCGTTCACGGGATGAAGATCAAGGAGCTTGAGTAGGCGCTGCTGTTCGGGTGGCGTCCATGCCCGCTGCACCCGCCTCGATCGAATACCCATGTGTCTTGCGAATCTCCAGCAGGCCCATCTTGGGTTTCCGGATTCTTCAACGATGGCAGTGATAAGCCCGCTCAATTCGGAGCCTTTGGCCTTTATATTCGCCCGTACGAGATCGCGAGCCGTTTTTGACCAGCGAAATTTAGCGCGCGAGCCGATGCCAGCAGTCTGTGCTTCCATGGTGATTCGAAGTAAAGAATTCTGGTGCTATTGAAGTGGGAGCGCACTTTCAGCACTGATCTCGATAAGAGCTGCTCCTATGAAGTAAGAGGGCAGGCAAGAAGAGAGACTTCATCGCCTGTTCCGAAATTGTTGGGTCCGTTCGCGGCGAGCCTGAGGTTTGTAGTCTTACGCGTTCGAATAGGAACTCGGCCAGACAACTTTCTCGGCTGTACAGCTGGTGCATGATCGCTTGTCCCATGAAGCTAGAACCCTTTCTACCCTGCGCTCGGAGTCATGCTCATAGTGCCAGTAGAACTGACGCGTCGCTGAGTTTTTCTTTCGCTGACCGAGATTGCGGACAAGTCGCGAGAACCAAATGTCAATTCAGGAAGGGAGGCTGGGCGTTTGGAATATCCTCTGAGACAGCGAAGATGCAGGCTTTTCCGTCGAACTGGATCCTGTTGGCGGAATAGGCGGTTAACCTGAGCTCTCCAGATTTTGTACGGAGCTGTGTCATGAGACTCCGTACCGGCTCACCCCGATCAAGTTGGGCAATGATGAATGTCCGGTCGGAGGGTTCTTTCCACAGTCCGATTTCAAAGACACTATGTCCGATCAGATCCGAACGAGCGTGGCCGCAGAGCTGCTCAAAAGCAGCGTTGATGTCCAAGAAGTATCCGCCCTCAAGCGTTGTAATGGAAAATGCGATCGGGCTCGATCGAAATACGGTCTGAAACTTCTCCTCGGAAACTAGGCGTTGCTCCTGTGCCTGCTCCAAGGCCCTTCGTGTATGCCGCAGGTCGGAGAGTCGTCTTTCAAGTTCCTTTCCGTAGATCTGTGCTTGTTCGTACAACCGGGCGTTTTGAATCGCGGCTGCGATGGATACGGCCAGAGAGCCTGCCAGGCGAAGATGCTCGGATGTAAGGGCGTCTGGCTGACTATGCTCTGCACAAAGTAGTCCCAGATTTCGATCGGCAGCAACGAGCGGAACGCACAGCCACGAGTGTAAATGGGTCACCGAGGGAAACAGCTTCCGCCATTCGGTTTCTGCCTGCACGTCCGCCAGTACAATTGGCGTCCGCTGCTCGAAGGTCCGCTGTAATAAAGGAAAATCAGCCAAATCCAGAGTCCATGGAAGGTCGGTCTCGGGCTGCGACTCTTTGCCGGGAACCTTCTCTCGCGCCCGAAACAAGCGCGAGTTGTCTTCGAGGAGAAGCACGCTTGCCGATTCATAGGGAACCAGCTCCGCGAGCGATTCAAGGAGAGTATCGAGCACACGGTCGAGCTGCCAGTTTTTTGTGAACGTACGCGCCACAGCGTCGTTTGCTGCAATCTGCCTCTGCGCCCTATGTTTATCGTGCGCAGTAGTTTGCAGGTCGGAGAAGGCCCTTCTTTGCTGAGAGCGGAGTTGCACCAGGAAACGCGCATGCAGAGCAATTACCGTACTCAGAACTACTGCCACACCCACGAGGAAAAGCACAGAAGTTCCCTGTTCCCGGCAAGCAATGACCACCGCAGCGAATAGCGCGATCGAAACAGTGGAAAGAACAGTCGATCCAATCCGAAGACTGCGACGAGGAATATACGGAGAGGAATGTCTAAAAGGACTCGTCTCAACGCGATTCATGGAGAATACCGCAATAGAAAAAGTAGTCCCGCGTGACAGTTCCACAGCGATTCGAGAAGGCTGTGGATGCGCACTGCCAGCGTCGAAAGAACGTGGGGCGATGGTACGCGTGCTCCGCGATGAGGGTCAAGATTGAATTGGAGCTACTTTCGCTTAGAACGTCCGGTTTTTCGAGGCTTAGCTTGCAGAGGCTTCCCTTCTAAATGGGCAAAACGCGGAAGCAACTCCATAACGCCGGCTAACATTTCCAGGGGAGACACGTTCACGGCATTGGAAATTTGGACGACCGCCGTCAGTGTTGGAGTGTGTTGTCGCCGCTCCAACTTACCTATGTATTTTTCTTCGTAGCCGGCTTTTTCGCCCACCTGGCCTTGTGTTAGTTCCGCAGCGTCCCGGAATTGCACGAGCATCCGCGCAAACGCTGCTCGGAATACCGGTTCCTTTGGATGACGTGGCGGCTTGGGTTCGGCCGGCTTCATAGCCGGCTAAATAATTATCTGGTTGTATAGTATAGTTCCACAAAGTATACTATCCCTAATTTTGAAGCACGGATGGACACTTGGAACGAAACTTGCTGATCCCGGCTTAGCGAAGCGGGTGTGTTTCTCGGCGCGGCCGTCGGCCTCGCGAAAGGCGTCGCTCTGCGCGCGCAACCAGATCAGCACCGGAGACCCGCAGAACCGCTGCGAGCTCAAGAATTGTAGTGAGAGAAGGGCTGTATTTTCCGCGCTCCAGCAGGCTTATATACTTGGGGTGGTATCCGCTCTCGAAAGCGAGAGCTTCCTGCGTTATGCGGCGCTCTGTACGGAGTTCTTTGAGGGCACGCCCAAACGCCTCCCTCTCAGGTGCGATCTGTGTGTCCCGGATTGGCATCCGCAGCAAGCAGTCTGCGGTAGCTCAATCAATACTTCCACACAGTATACTATCCCGTCCTTTGAAAGCTCTTGTCTTGCGCTGAAGCCATGCAGCCGGAGAGGCGCATGAGCTCCTCGATCAGTCGCTACTTTCCCTTGATCCTGAGCGAAAAGCTGCGGAGCTCAAACAACACCGAAAGTCTTTCTGAAACTCCAACACAGGAAGAGATATTACGCACCTCTGAGACAGGTTCGTCCGGCGTGGTAAGCCTCATAGCCGAAGACAAGACCTCTTCCGGCTCCGATGAACTGCTGATGTCTCGTGTGCAAAATGGAGACAAAGATGCCCTGGCACTTCTCTTTCGTCGCTATGCCCGCCTGGTTCGTTCGCTGGCACACAAGATATTGAGAGATGCTTTTGAGGCCGACGATCTTCTTCAGGAAATTTTCATCCTCGTCCAGAGGAAGTGCTCCGGTTTTGACAGCTCCAAAGGTTCGGCGCGCTTTTGGATTCTTCAAATGACCTACCACCGGGCCATCACGCGGCGGCGCTATCTCAGCTGTCGCCATTTCTATACGCAGGTTGATCTGGAGGATGTAGAACCCAAACTGCTGGATTCTCGCTATGACATCGAACGCCTAGAGCAGTGGCTCGACAGCGACTTCCGGCACTCCGAGTTGCAGAAACTCATGGCCGGATTATCGGACAACCAGCAAAAAACCTTGAGGCTTTGCTTCTTCGAGGGGTATACGTTAGACGAAATCGCGGCAGAATTACGTCAGACAAGAGAGAATGTGCGCCATCACTATTTTCGCGGCTTGCAGAAGCTGCGCAAGCAGCTTCTGCACAACCAGAATGGGCGTTAGCCAATATCATGGTGCCCTCCGCCGGTGGCAGGAGTCAGGTGTCGATGCCGATCGGATCCCATAACCATAACCACGACGACGCCGAATTCTTAGAGCTCTGCGCGCTCGCCGCCTCGGGTCAGCTAACGCAATCCGAACAGAAGAAGCTCGATGACCATCTGCTTGGCTGTTCCGCCTGTCGCACCGCTGCGCAGCAATTCCAGGCAGTCACAGATTGTGTCATTCCCGCCATCGCCGCCGCAGAACATGGAGAAAGGATGGGTCTAGATGAAGAGCGAGACCCATCTTCGTCTTCCTCCTCATGGTCGCTCGCAGATGCAGAAGCGAACCTCTTCCAACGCCTCAACTGGGAAGAAAGCCAGGCGCATCTCGATGCCCCCGAGACCTCCGAATCGTTCCCTGTTGAGCCACTGCAGGCTGCGCTGCATAACGATATCGCCTGGCATCATCTATGGAGCCTTTACGCGGCCAGCATCCTTTTAGTCATCTCGCTGGGATTCGCCGCCTACCGCTTTGGCACCCATCGCGGCCAATCCGCCCACCAGGCTTCAGCGGTGCAGTCCGTAAGCGTGAGTCCGGCCGCCCGCGCCAATCAAGCGCTCCTTCAGGAACAGCTCAGCGATCTGAGGCACGAGCGCGAAGTCGCCCGCAAGCAAATAGCTCAGCGCGACCGGCTGATCTCCGAGATGAAGCGTCAGTTGGACGAGCAGTCTGCGCAATTGACCGAGATAAAGCTCGCCCAGGCGACAAAACCGCCGGACGCAGGTGTCCCGAAAAGCGGACACGAGCTCTCCCGCTCCGAAGATCGCGCCGAGCTGGCGCAGAAATTGCAAAGTTCCCAGCTGCAGGCGAACGCGCTGCGTGCCCAACTCGATTCCCTCGAAGCCCAATCCTCGCAGGATCGCAACCGGGTGGCCGCGCTGCAGGCGAAGGTCGAAGATCTGACCCGGGCTCTGGAAGGAAAAAACCAGTCGCTAGCGGAACAAGGCCAGGTCTTAGCAGAGAAGGATGCGCAGGTAGGACAACAGCAGCAGTTGCTCGCCCACGATCGCGATATCCGCGAGCTCATCGGTGCCCGCGACCTCTATATCAGCGAAGTCTACGATGTGGCTCGCACCGGCGAAACCGAGAAGCCCTTTGGCCGAGTCTTCTATACCAAGGAAAAGTCGTTGGTCTTCTACGCCTATGATCTGAATCGGGAAGTTGGAGTGAAGAGCGCCAGCATCTTTCAGGCTTGGGGCCGGCGCGGACCGGACCGCTCGCAGGCGCTCAATCTGGGAATCTTCTACCAGGACAATGCCGCGAAAAAGCGCTGGGTCTTGAAAATCAACGACCCGAAAACTCTGGCGCAAATCGATGCCGTGTTTGTCACCATCGAGCCCGGCGGCGGAAGCCGCAAGCCCAGCGGCAAGCCTCTCTTATTCGCATATCTGAAGATGGAGCCTAATCATCCCTAGCTGCCGCTCGACGATCGTCGCTCATCTTCTCCTTGCAATTCGAGTGAACGTGGTACAGGAACTATTGTGACTGCGTATTAACGGAAGAGCATTCAACAGCTATTCACATGGATCGACGCATGCGCTTCCCAAAGATTCTTCTCACCTCGCTGGTTCTTCTTGGTTGCCATTCCTTCCTCTGTGCGCAATCGGCTAACGGGAAGATCAGCGGGATAATTCTCGACACGACAAGCGGTGTCATTCCAGGTGCCGAAGTATTGGTGATAAACGACGTTACTCACATCAAGACTTCCACTAGAACCAATGCGGAGGGAATTTACGCACTTCCCAATCTCCCCCCGGGTCCGTATCGCTTGCAGGTCTCTAAGGTTGGATTCAAGACGGTAATTAAGCCAGACATTCTTCTAAATGTTCAGGACGCGCTGTCTATTAATTTCACTCTTCCGGTAGGCGCGGTTTCGGAGACGGTAACCGTCGAGGGCGGAGCCTCGATGTTGAACACGACGGACGGATCCGTGAGCACGGTTGTGGATCGTGAGTTTGTTGAAAATATTCCCCTAAACGGCAGGAGCTTCCAATCTCTTCTCCAATTATCCCCGGGTGTAGTTCTGACGAAATCAGCCAGTAATAGCTTGGGACAATTTAGTGTGAATGGCCAACGAGCCGATGCCAATTACTTCACCGTCGACGGTGTGAGCGCGAACATCGGCGTTGGCGGCGGCACCGGCGTGGGTCAAGCTGGTGGCGGAGCCATTCCTGCTTTGAGTATTGCCGGCGGCACGACCAATCTCGTATCGGTCGATAGTATGCAGGAGTTTCGGATCCAGACCTCCACGTATGCGCCGGAATTCGGGCGTTCACCCGGCGCGCAAGTGCAAATAGCGACACGTTCGGGAACCAATCAATTCCACGGTACCCTCTTCGATTACCTGCGCAATGATGTTCTGGATGCGAACAATTGGTTCAACGGCTACACAAATAATCCACGCCTACCGAAAGCCAAAGATAGACAAAATGATTTCGGTGGAACCATTGGCGGGCCTATCTGGAGAGATCACACATTCTTCTTTATTTCGTATGAAGGTTTGCGTTTAAGGCAGCCGATCACCGCAACGACACAAGTCCCGTCTCTTTCTGTCAGGCAGAGCGCCGTTCCTCAAATGGTGCCATATCTAAACTCCTATTCGCTGCCAAATGGTCCCGCTCTTGGCAACGGCTTTGCGCCATTCACCGCGAGTTTCTCGAATCCGACGACTCTTGATAGCACAAGCGTCCGCGTCGATCACTCGATCACCAGTAAATTGACCATCTTTGGACGGATCAGCGATGCTCCTTCGAACACAGAACAACGTGGCGGCAGTTTTGGAACCAATGCGCTTAACACCGTTGGCGTAACTACACTCACAACGCGAACTGTCACCCTTGGGTCCACGTGGTCCGCAACGCCTGTTATCAGCAATGAGCTTCGATTCAATTGGAGCAGCAACAATATCCATACGTTCAGCGGAAATGATGGTTTTGGCGGAGCAGTGCCTCTACCGGACTCGGCAGTCTTCCCATCATTTA